>Ga0105047_10000517_pt1 | contig 65693 bp, 72 predicted proteins | sample MAT04_FD_78384 | JGI IMG/M metagenome (GOLD analysis project Ga0105047, IMG submission 78384) | Freshwater microbial communities from Lake Fryxell liftoff mats and glacier meltwater in Antarctica - MAT-04 (megahit assembly) | ecosystem: Environmental > Aquatic > Freshwater > Ice > Liftoff... | reverse complement strand
TATACCCACGTGCTCAAAGTGGCGGCAGGCGGAACGGCCTCGCCATTGGATTCGCTTTTGCCAATCCAATGACCGGTATGGAGCAACATCGCGACCGTCAACTCACTGCCAGTAGTTGACCGCCATGGCGTTCAAAATATGGTGGTTTTATTGACACTCCAAAAATGCAGGTTTCAACCTGTTTATTCTCAAAGGTGGCAACTTACCCGTCATTCAATCTATGTCTATTAACCGTATGAGTATTGATGCTGGCAAGCAGGCTGGAGCGCTTTGACCTCGGGCTACAGTCAACACAGGGCCAAGGTCCAAATAGACTTTCTCCAGCCGAAAAATTTATATCAAATCAGCCTCTAGCCCTTACACATAAAGCGCAAGTAGCTCTCTAAAACAGAGCATTTTTCCAGCCAATGTCAGCGGCCAACCACTGCAACACGGGAACAGTTCCGGGCAGGATGGGGCTTACCGTCACCGGGATGTGCTGCCAGGCAAAGCTTTGCGCCTCGCGCATTTGCAGTTCACCCGACCAGTCCAGTACCTTGCAAAAATGCAGCCGCACCAGCGCATGCGGGTAGTCCACCAGCTCTTCGCGCCAACGCTGAATCTGGCCGGTTTGGATACCGAGTTCCTCATGCAGCTCACGCGCCAGTGCTTGCTCGACGCTTTCACCGGCTTCGAGCTTGCCGCCGGGGAACTCCCAGTAACCGGCGTAAACCTTGCCAATGGGGCGTGAGGTAAGCAAAAAGTCGCCATTGGGCTGGATCAACACGCCCACGGCCACGTCCACCACCGGGCGGTCCGGGCCGCCCTCTCGGGCTTCGTGTCCGTCGGCCACTAGCGGATTTTTAGGCTGCCATTTGCCAGGCTCACGCCGCATCAGACGCATCCGCATGCCGCCCGGCATAGTCGCGCGCAAACTGGTAGGCCACGCGGCCGCTGCGCGCGCCGCGCTCCAGCGCCCACACCAGCGCCTGCGGGCGGGCGGCTTCAATGCTGCTGGCGCTGACGCCGAACGAGCTGAGCCACTGCGCCACGATGGCCAGGTATTCGTCTTGGCTGAACGAGTAAAAGCTCACCCACAGGCCAAAGCGCTCGGACAGCGAAATTTTTTCCTCCACCACCTCACCCGGATGCACCTCGCCATCAGGCGTGTGGGTGTAGCTCAGGTTGTCTTTCATGTGCTCGGGCAGCAGGTGGCGGCGGTTGCTGGTGGCGTAGATCAGCACATTGGGCGTGGTGGCGGCCACCGATCCGTCCAGAATCGACTTGAGCGCTTTGTAGCCTGGCTCGCCGTCTTCAAAGCTGAGGTCGTCACAAAAGACGATGAATTTCTCGGGCCGGTCGGACACCAGGTCAACAATGTCAGGCAAGTCCACCAAGTCAGCTTTGTCAACTTCAATCAACCGCAGGCCCAGGTGCGCGTATTCGTGCAGGCAGGCGCGGATCAGGCTGGACTTGCCGGTGCCGCGGGCACCGGTGAGCAGCACGTTATTGGCCAGGTCACCGCGCACAAACTGCAAGGTGTTGCGCTGGATCTTGTCTTTTTGCGGCTCGATTTCTTTCAGGTCGCTCAGGGTCATGGCGCCAATATGGCGCACAGGCTCAAGACTGCTGCGCCCGGCGCTACGTTTACGGTAGCGGTAGGCATGGGAAGCTTGCCAGTCCGGCTGCGCCAGGGGCTGCGGCAGCACCGCCTCGATGCGGCTGATGAGTTGCTCAGCACGCGCCAGCAGGTGGTCAAAGCGCTCACTCATGAGCGGTAGTCGGCGTTGATGGTGACGTATTCGTGGCTCAGGTCACAGGTCCAGACGGTGTCTGCCGCGGTGCCACGGCCCAGCAGCACGCGCACGGTGATCTCGCTTTGCTTCATCACGCGCTGGCCGTCTTCTTCGCGGTAGGCGGGGTTGCGGCCACCTTTGACGGCCACATGCACGTCATCCAGGTACAGATCAATGCCGGTCTGGTCCAGGTCAGCAATGCCTGCGTAGCCTACCGCCGCCAAAATGCGGCCCAAGTTGGGGTCGCTGGCAAAGAAGGCGGTTTTGACCAGCGGCGAGTGGGCAATGGCGTAGGCCACCTGGCGGCATTCAGCTTGTGTTTGACCGCCTTCGACCTTGATTGTTATAAATTTAGTAGCACCTTCCCCGTCACGCACAATGGCTTGAGCCAGTTTTTGTGCCACACCCAGCATGGCGGCTTTGAGGGCCTGACCAGCGGGGTTGCCGAACGAGTCGATCGCTTTGTGCGCTGCTTTGTTGGTGGCTATCACCACAAACGAGTCGTTGGTGGAGGTGTCGCCATCCACGGTGACGCGGTTGAACGAGCCTTCAGTCAACTCGGTGGCCAGCTGTTTCATCAGGGCCGGGGCCACGCAGGCATCGGTAGCCATAAAGCCCAGCATGGTCGCCATGTTGGGGCGGATCATGCCTGCGCCCTTGCTGATGCCGGTGATGCTGACCAGCACGCCGTCCACCAGCACCTGCGCGCCAAAGGCTTTGGGCGCGGTGTCGGTGGTCATGATGGCCTCGGCGGCGCGCAGCCAGTTGTCCGCTTTGGCGTCGGCAATGGCGGCGTCCAAGCCAGCCTCAATGCGTTCCACCGGCAAGGTTTCCATGATCACACCGGTGGAAAATGGCAACACCTGCTGCGCAGTAATGCCCAGCCGGGCCGCCAGCGCGGTGCAGGTTTGCTGGGCGCGGGCCAGGCCGTCAGCGCCGGTGCCGGCATTGGCGTTGCCAGTGTTGATGACCATCGCGCGAATGCCTTGGCCGCCGTCCAGATGCTCTCGGCAAATCTGCACCGGCGCCGCGCAGAAGCGGTTTTGCGTGAACACGCCAGAGACCGAGGCGCCTGCGTCGATCAGCACCACCGTCAAATCCTTGCGGTTGGCCTTGCGGATACCAGCCTCGGTGATGCCGATGGCGACACCGGCTATGGCGTAGAGTTCAGCGGGGTTGGGAGCGGGCAGGTTGACGGACATGTTGATCTTTCAAAAGAAATCGGGCGCAAGGCCCGATTTTCATGGATTTTTTAGCGGTATCAGCTCAGCTTGCCGTGGCACTGCTTGTACTTTTTACCGCTACCGCAAGGGCAAGGGTCATTGCGGCCAACCCGCGGTATTTCGTTGGGTACGGTGGTCCTGTCGACAATGGTTTCCACCTCACCAGTTTCGCCAGGTGCGCTGTAGGTCACGTTGGACACCCGCTCAGCGCGGCTTTCCAGGTCGGCAGCGGCCTGAGCAGCTTCTTCCTGGGACTGCACCTTCACGGTCATCAGCAGTTTGGTGACTTCGTTCTTGACCGCGTCCAGCATCTGGCCGAACAGCTCGAACGCCTCGCGCTTGTATTCCTGCTTGGGCTGCTTTTGCGCATAGCCGCGCAGGTGAATGCCTTGGCGCAAGTAGTCAAGCGCGCTGAGGTGATCACGCCAGTTGCCGTCAATGGTTTGCAACAGCACCATGCGCTCGAACTGGGTGAAGCTCTCATTACCCACCATCGCCACCTTGGCATCAAACACCTGATTGGCATGGGCTTTGACCGTGTCGAGCAGATCCTGGTCGGTGATGGCGCTGGCCGCGTTGACCTGGGCTTGCAGCGCCAGCGTCATCTGCCACTCGTCCTCCAGCATTTTTTCCAGGGCGGCCAGCTGCCACTGTTCTTCGACCGACTCCACTGGCACAAACAGGCGAACGATGTCTTCAAAACAGCCCTCGCGCAGGCCCTGAATCTGGGCCGACAGGTCGGAGGCGTCCAGAATCTCGTTGCGCTGCTGGTAAATCACCTTGCGCTGGTCGTTGGAAACGTCGTCGTACTCCAGCAGTTGCTTGCGCATGTCGAAGTTGCGCGCTTCTACCTTGCGTTGGGCGCTTTCAATACTGCGGGTCACGATGCCGGCTTCGATGGCTTCGCCCTCGGGCATCTTCAGGCGGTCCATGATGGACTTGACGCGGTCACCGGCAAAAATGCGCATCAACGCATCATCCAGACCCAGGTAAAAACGCGAAGAACCCGGGTCACCCTGGCGGCCGGAACGACCACGCAACTGGTTGTCAATACGCCGTGACTCATGGCGCTCGGTGGCGATGATGCGCAAGCCGCCCAACTTGGTGACCACTTCATGGTCTTTGGTCCACTGGGTGCGAATCGCCTCAATCTGCTGCTGCTTTTGCGCAGCGTCGAGCGCCTCGTTGGCCTCAACGGCCTCGATGATCTTGCTGATGTTGCCGCCCAGCACGATGTCGGTACCGCGACCCGCCATGTTGGTGGCGATAGTGATCATCTTGGTGCTACCCGCCTGCGCCACAATGTCGGCTTCACGGGCGTGCTGCTTAGCGTTAAGCACCTGGTGCGGTAGCTTTTCTTTTTCCAGCAGTTCGGCAATCACTTCTGAGTTTTCAATCGAGGTGGTGCCCACCAGCACGGGCTGGCCGCGCTCATAACACTCTCGTATGTCCATGATGGCCGCGTCGTACTTTTCCTTGGTGGTTTTGTAGACACGGTCGAGCTGGTCGTCGCGGCGGCTGGGTTTGTTGGGCGGCATCACCACCGTTTCCAGACCGTAGATTTCCTGGAACTCGTACGCTTCGGTGTCTGCCGTGCCGGTCATGCCTGCCAGCTTGCCATAGAGCCGGAAGTAGTTCTGGAAGGTGATCGACGCCATGGTCTGGTTTTCAGGCTGGATGGCCACGCCTTCCTTGGCCTCGACCGCCTGGTGCAGACCTTCGCTCCAACGGCGCCCGGTCATCAGGCGGCCGGTGTACTCGTCCACGATGATCACTTCGCCAGCCTGCACCACATAGTGCTGGTCGCGCAAATACAGGTGCTGGGCACGCAAGGCCGCGTACAGATGGTGCATCAAAGTGATGTTGGCCGGGTCGTACAAGCTGGCACCCTCGGGGATCAAACTCATGCCAAACAGGATGCGCTCCGCGTTTTCATGGCCGCGCTCGGTCAGAAACACCTGGCGGCTTTTTTCGTCCAGCGTGAAATCCCCGGCTTTGATGATGCCCTCACCGGTGCGCGGGTCGGCCTCGCCTTCCTGCTTCTCCAATTGCGGCACGATCAACTTGATGGCCTGGTACAGATCGGTCTGGTCCTCCGCCTGGCCGCTGATGATCAAGGGCGTGCGCGCTTCGTCAATCAATATCGAGTCCACCTCGTCGACGATGGCGTAGTTCAGTCCGCGCTGCACCCGGTCGCCAGCCTCATAGACCATGTTGTCGCGCAGGTAGTCAAAACCGTATTCGTTGTTGGTGCCGTAAGTGATGTCTGCATGGTAGGCGGCCTGCTTGTCGGCGCGTGGCATGTTGGGCAGGTTGATGCCAACCGACAGGCCGATAAAGTTATACAGCTTGCCCATCCACTGCGCGTCACGGTTGGCCAGGTAGTCATTGACGGTGACCACATGCACCCCGTTTCCGGTGAGCGCATTCAGGTACACCGGCAGGGTGGCAGTCAGTGTCTTGCCCTCGCCGGTGCCCATTTCGGAAATTTTGCCATCGTGCAAAGACATACCGCCGAGCATTTGCACATCAAAATGGCGCATCTTCATGACACGTTTTGAGCCCTCCCGCACCACGGCAAATGCCTCTGGCATGAGGCTGTCCAGCGACTCCCCCTGGCTGACGCGCTGCTTGAATTCTTCTGTCTTGGCGCGCAGCGCCTCATCTGAGAGCTGCTCAAAACCGGCTTCCAGCGCATTGATTTTGGCTACCGTATGGCGGTATTTCTTAAGCAGGCGATCATTGCGACTGCCGAAAATTTTGGTGAGGAAATTGGTGGCCATGAATGCGGTGCGAATTTGGTCTGCCGGAAGGGGCAAACCAGATTCGCCGTCCTATATTACGATCTGACTGAAATGGGGATAAGCAGCACCGGCACAAGTGTCAGGCGCCGCAACTTTTTAAAAAAGCAACCTGAGAGATTTTACCTGCCCGAAGGAGGGAAGGACGAAACCCCTACCGCGCAGCGCTGGGCGTCGCCAAAGGCGCAGCTTTCATGGAAGCTCAGTGCGACGAACCCGGTGTGGTTAAGATCAGCGAGAAGACGCCAGCCACCCCCCGCAGTGCTGCCACCGCAAACCCGTAAGATTGACCACGCGTAACCCGACTAACCAGGCATGTGTAGCGATCAGTCGCATCTGTCACTCCATTCAAGCGCATGAAACCACCCAGTCAGCATCAATTTACCCTGCTACAAGCAAGCGAAAATAACCCAGGCTTGGCTCAATTGATGTCGCGCCAAAAGGAATCAACGGCCAGATTGCAAGCGATTCAGGGATTGATCCCACCTATGCTGCGCACCTTGGTCAAGAGCGGGCCTTTTGAGGACGGGGCATGGTGCCTGATGCTCTCCAACAACACAACGGCTGCAAAAATGCGCCAGCTGTTGCCAATCTTCGAGGAGAAGTTGAGGGCCTGCGGCCTTGAGGTGAAATCCATTCGACTCAAGGTGAGCCGACAAATTTAAGTGGTGCCGATTATCGGATTCGAACTGATGACCTACCGCTTACAAGGCGGTTGCTCTACCAACTGAGCTAAATCGGCACGGGTGGAATTTTACACGAGCGAGGGTGGCGCTTCTTGCTGCCAAAGACCCGCTATTTGATACGTTTGAGTGCGGGACGGGCTCCGGCGGCAGGTTTCGGCGGGTCAGTCTCTGGCGCGGGTGCTGACTTGCTGATCTGAGGAAACGCCATACCTTGCCCATTTTCGCGGGCAAACACGGCGGTCACCTGATCAACAGGCACCATGATGTCGCGAACTGCACCTGAAAAACGTGCCTTGAAGGAGATGTAGTCATTGCCCAGTTGCAAACCTGTGGTTGCCGTCAGGCCCACGTTAAGAACGATTTCGCCATCTTTGACATATTCGAGCGGAACCTGAACTGAGCGATCCACCGACACGGTGATGTGCGGTGTGTAGCCGTTGTCACAGCACCACTCATGGATTGCCCGAATCAGGTAGGGGCGGGTGGAGGTGGATTCGGTGTCTTGATTCGCGCTCATCGTCCACCTATTTGCGCATGACTTTTTCGGAAGGGGTCAGCGCTTCAATGTAGGCGGGGCGCGAAAAAATGCGCTCTGCATACTTGAGCAAGGGGGCCGCATTCTTGCTCAGTTCAATGCCGTAATAGTCCAGACGCCACAGCAAGGGCGCAATAGCCACATCGAGCATAGAGAAACCATCACCCAACATGAATTTGTTCTTGAGGAAAACTGGCGCCAACTGTGTCAACCGGTCGCGAATGTGCGCACGGGCTTTTTCCGAGGCTTTTTCGTTGGCCTTGGCAGAACGCGATTCGAGCGTTGACACATGCGTGAACAGCTCTTTTTCAAAATTCAAAAGAAACAGCCTGACGCGTGCCCGGTCAACCGGGTCCCCGGGCATGAGTTGCGGATGCGGAAAACGCTCGTCAATATACTCATTGATGATGTTGGACTCATACAAAATAAGGTCACGCTCCACCAGGATCGGTACCTGGCCATACGGATTCATGACATTGATATCCTCCGGCTTGTTGTATAGATCAACGTCGCGAATTTCAAAGTCCATGCCTTTTTCAAAAAGCACGAAACGGCAACGATGTGAGTAGGGACAAGTCGTACCCGAATAAAGCACCATCATGGTGGAAGCTCCTAAAAAATAAAAGAGCGGGGTGCACAAAGCAGCCCCACTCTGAATCATTGGGCCCGGCTAACTCACCGGCCCGATGCCTACAAGACCAACTACTTGATGTCTTTCCAGTACGACTTGTTCAAACGCCAAGCGACAAATATGAAACCAGCGAGAAAAATCAGGACATAAATACCCATGGTTTTACGTTGATTTTGAACCGGCTCGCCCATCCATTGCAAATAGTTCACGAGATCGCCGACCATCTGGTCAAACTGCTCGGTACTCATGCTCCCGGGAGTGATCTGCTCAAAACCCTTGAAATGATGAGCCTTGTTACCGTCAACGACAACTTCTTCAAAAACGGCTTTGCGGTCACCCTGTTGTTCCCAGAAGACATTCGGCATCCCACTATTGACAAAAGCAATATTGTTGAAACCTGTCGCGCTGGCAGCATCGCGATAGTAACTACGCAGGTAGGTGTACAAATAATCGGTACCGGTTCCGTTGACACCCGCGCGTGACCGAGCGATCACGGAAAGGTCAGGCGGTGGATTGCCAAACCATACCTTCCCCTCTTTCGCTGTGATTGCCGAACGCATGGTGTCGCCCACCTTGGCGTCGGTCTTCACAATCTCGGTTTTGATCTGGTCCAGCGTGAACCCAATGTCCTGCAGACGGTTGTAGCGCATGTATTCGGCGCCGTGGCATCCCATGCAATAGCTAGAGAACGTTTTGGCTCCGTTTTGCAACGCTGTCATATCGCTCATCTTGTTGGGTGCCTTGTCCCAAGGGACACCACCGCCAGCCGCGTGCGCAGAAACCACCAAGCTCATGGCCATCACCAAGCCAGCTGCTATTTTTTTGATCATGTTCGTTTTCATGGCTAATCTCCGTATCAATGACCTGTGAAAACAACACGCGCGGGCACAGGCTTGAACGTACCGATACGGCTCCACCAAGGCATCAGCAGGAAGAAGAAGAAGTAAAACATCGTGCCAATCTGGGACAGGAGGTTGCTCAGGGTGGTGGGCGCCAAAATGCCGAGGTAACCCAGCATCAGGAAATCGACCACAAAAATCCCGTACATGATTTTGTGCCATGACGGGCGATACCGGATCGATTTGACTTCGCTGTTGTCCAGCCAAGGCAAGAAAAACAGAATCACCACGCCACCTCCCATGGCCACAACACCCCAGAACTTGGCTTCAATCAGCACCATAAGCGCAACGACCACCACCGTGCCGCCAGCAACCACCAGCTTGAATATAGAGGGCATCTTGCCCTTCCACGCCAGCAAAGCGCCGCCAATGGCCACACTGGCTGTCAGCACGTACATGAAGTCAGCAGTCACCGCACGCAACATGGAGTAAAACGGCGTGAAATACCACACAGGTGCGATGTGCAGCGGCGTCACCAACGGGTTCGCGGGGATGAAGTTGTTGAACTCCAGGAAGTAACCGCCCATTTCAGGTGCGAAGAAAATGATCGCGGAAAACACGAAGAGGAACACGCTGACACCAAAAATGTCATGCACGGAGTAGTACGGGTGGAACGGAATGCCATCCAGCGGAATACCCTTGGCGTCCTTGGTGGCCTTGATTTCCACACCATCAGGGTTGTTCGACCCCACTTCGTGCAGCGCAATGATGTGCGCCACCACCAAGCCCAGCAACACCAGCGGAACCGCAATCACGTGGAAGCTGAAGAAGCGGTTCAGAGTGGCGTCACCGACCACAAAGTCACCGCGAATCAACAGTGCCAAATCGGGGCCAATGAACGGGATGGCAGAAAACAGGTTAACGATCACCTGGGCGCCCCAATAGCTCATCTGACCCCATGGCAGCAGGTAACCCATGAAAGCTTCGGCCATCAACGCCAGGAAAATACCGCAGCCAAACAGCCAGATCAATTCACGCGGTTTGCGATAGCTGCCGTACATCAGACCTCGGAACATGTGCAGGTAAACCACGACAAAAAATGCCGAAGCACCTGTGGAATGCATGTAGCGGATCAACCAGCCCCAGGGTACATCGCGCATGATGTACTCGACTGAAGCAAAAGCCAGTGCTGCATCGGGCTTGTAGTGCATCACCAAAAAGATGCCGGTGACGATCTGGATAACAAAGACCAGCAAAGACAGCGAGCCGAAGATGTACCAAACGTTGAAGTTTTTTGGTGCGTAATACTCGCTCATATGCTCTTTGAAGAGCTTGGACAAGGGGAACCGGTTGTCAATCCAGTTCAACGTCTTGTCCATCACGGGAGCATTCGGGGAAATTTCGTGAAATTCTGCCATGTCAATAATCCTTAGGCTTTCTTGTCTTCACCGATCAGCAGCTTGGCATCTGACAGGTACATGTGCGGTGGAATTTCCAGATTCGTCGGGGCTGGCTTGTTTTTGAAAGCCCGCGCAGCCAAGTCAAAAGTCGAGCCGTGGCAGGGGCAGAAGAACCCGCCACGCCAGTCCTCCGGCAGCGAGGGCTGAGCGCCCGCCGCTAACTTGTCTGACGGAGAGCAGCCAAGGTGCGTGCAAATACCAATGGCCACCAGATATTCAGGATTGATTGAGCGCGTGGGGTTTTGCGCATAGGCAGGCTGCTGGCTACTCACTTTGGACTGGGGATCCACCAACTCGGGATCATTCTTGACCAAATTGGCCAGCATTTCTGGGGTGCGGCGCAGGATCCAGACAGGCTTGCCGCGCCACTCCACCGTCATTTTCTCACCCGGCTTCAAGGCCGAAATGTCTGCTTCAACCGCAGCACCAGCAGCTTTTGCCCTCTCAGAGGGTTGAAACGACGCAACAAAAGGGACCACGACGGCCGCTGTACCAAGAGCTCCAACAGCGCTGGATGCGATCAGCCACGTTCGCTTTTCGGCATCTACCAAACCGCTTTTGACAACAGATTCACTCATGGGCATCCTCAATGATAAAAACCACACCAGATCAAAGGAATGAATTGTAGCTGAGCCACTTTTACCCAAGGCCTGCGCTGGGGTAAAGGTGACCTTTGTCACGCTGCCCCGACAGAAGCCTCGCCATGCGCACCGCTTCGATCAAACTCGACGCATCGGCGCGGCCTGTTCCGGCCAGATCAAAGGCGGTGCCGTGGTCCGGGCTGGTGCGAACCAGCGGCAAACCCAGGGTGACGTTGACCCCTTTTTCCACACCCAGGTACTTCACAGGAATCAGACCCTGGTCGTGGTACATGGCCAGCACCACATCGAACTCGCCAGGGTGCTGGGCAGTGGCCCGTGCGCGCATAAAGAGGGTGTCAGGTGCCTGGGGGTCGCTCACCAACAAGCCTTGCTGGCGGGCCAACGCCACGGCAGGAGCAATGATGTCGCCCTCTTCGGTGCCAAATAGCCCGCCCTCACCCGCATGCGGATTAAGACCCGCCACACCAATGCGCGGCGCACGACCCAGCAGCGACTTGAGGGCGTGATGGGTGATCAACAGGCTTTGCAGCAGGTTGTCAACGGTCACCGCCGCCAGGGCATCGCGCATGGACATATGAATGCTGACCAGCACCACGCGCAACTCATCGTTGGCCAGCATCATGCGCACCGGGCATTGGTCGACGGTCAGGCCCTGATGCGCTGCCGCCAACGACTGCAGCAACTCGGTATGCCCCGGAAAGGCGGCATACGGCGCACCCGCCAGCGACAAAGCGGCTTTGTTCAGTGGTGCTGTGACCAGCCCAGCCACCTCGCCGCGCAATGCTGCATTGGCCGCCCACACCACACAATCACCGGCCATCTGACCGGCCTGCGCGCTAAGTTGGCCGAAAGGCGGGGGTGGCAGCGCGCTGGCGGGTAAATTCACCTGCCATACCGGCACACAGCGCGGCGGGCACGGCAGCGCCTCTTGCACATCTGACAACTGCACCACCGGCATCACCACACTACCGGCAGCTACCACTTGTGCGGCACGCCGCAGGGTCGCCACATCACCGGCCACAAAGCAGCCACGCAGTTGGTCAGGCGCATCACGGAAAGCCTTGACGATGATTTCCGGGCCAATACCGGCTAGGTCACCCTGGGTGATGGCAAGCGGTTGCAGGGCAGCAGGTTCAGTCATGGTGTGCTCAAGCCGGGTTGTCGATGTCAATGAATTCATGTTCCAGACCAAACTGGGCAGCCATATGCGCCGCCACGGCAGGGGCACCATAACGCTCGGTGGCATGGTGACCGCAAGCCAGGTAGGCCACACCACATTCACGCGCCAGGTGCGCTTGTGGCTCGGATAACTCGCCGGTGATGAATGCATCTGCCCCAGCGGCAATGGCCGGCTCAAAATAACTTTGCGCGCCACCGCTGCACCATGCTATTTTGTTAATAGCTTTATGCGCTTTATCTATAAGGGCTACAGGCCTATTTAGTATAAAAGCAACATGATCTGCCAAGGCCTGGGCTGAGTCAAAACCGGGACCGTTGGCGCGCTCGCCCAGCCACCCCAGGTTCTGCTCACCAAAGCTGGCTTGGCCCGCCAGGCCCAGTTGGCGGGCGAGTTGTGCATTGTTCCCCAACTCGGGGTGGGCGTCCAGCGGCAGGTGGTAGGCCAGCAGGTTCATGTCATGCGCCAGCAGCAGCGCCAGGCGCTGCTTCATCCAGCCGGTCACGCAACCACTCTGACCGCGCCAGAACAAACCGTGGTGCACCAGCACAGTGTCTGCGCCAGCATCAATAGCGGCCTCGATCAGCGCCCGACTGGCCGTGACACCGGAGACTATTTTGCGAACCTGTGCACCACCTTCAACCTGCAGGCCGTTGGGACCATAGTCGCGAAACAGCGCAGGTTGTAACAAAGCGTCGAGTGCGCCCAGAAGCGCATTTCGGTGAATCATGTGTCTAACCAAAGAATAGCGGGGTCTGGATGATAAAGGTCTGCACCAAGGCACAAGCCGTGTTCAAGCAGATACGTCTGTCCCGGCAGTGGGCTCCAGCTCCGCGTCACAGTCGCAGCCCTTGCCAGCCGCCACCCAGCGCACCGCCAAAACAGCCAGCACGCTGGCCAGCGGTGGCGCAGCCCAGCGCAGCCAGTGAGGCAAGCGTTGCGCCAGCACCTCACGCGACTTGGTGATCGCACCACAGCGATAGATCAGGGCACGCGCATCCCAGCGCAGCACCTGGCAGCGCCCTTGACTGGTGCCGGACAAGACCACCCCCAGCGGGCAGGGCTCCAGCAAACAACACACGCCACAACCGTTGCAGGGCGCGCCCACAGCAGGTTTCGCCGGCGCCTGGGCCAAAATAAGGATGTGATCAGGCGTCTTGGGCATGGGAATGGCACTGTATACCTACAATTTAATCTGTTTATTTTCTGAAACCGGGCTCAGCCCTCACGCCATGAAACGTCTTTGGTTGTTGTTTTCCCAAACGGTCACCGTCGTCCTGGCCGCCTACTTTGTTGTGGGCACCCTCAAGCCGGGCTGGTTACCCCAGCGCGGGGTGACTTCGTCAATAGCGGTGCTGGAGGCCCCGGCACCTAGTGCCGCTGCGGTGCCTGCAGGCAGCTTCCGGCTGGCGGCACAAAAATCATCGTCGGCGGTGGTCAGCATCAATATCAGCAAAAACGCCCGCCCCAACCCGCAAGGTAACGACCCGTGGTTCAAATTCTTTTTTGGCGAACAGCAAGGCCGCGCGCAAATGGGTTTGGGCAGCGGCGTGATCGTCAGCGCGGACGGCTACATTTTGACCAACAACCACGTCATCGAGGGTGCTGACGAGATCGAAGTCATCCTGAATGACAGCCGCCAAACGCGCGCCAAAGTGATCGGCACCGATCCTGACTCTGATTTGGCGGTGCTCAAAATCGACCTGGACCGCCTGCCGGTGATTGTGCTGGGCAACTCGAATGCGCTGCAAGTGGGTGACCAGGTGCTGGCCATCGGCAACCCGTTTGGCGTGGGTCAAACGGTCACCAGCGGCATCGTCAGCGCGCTGGGGCGCAACCAGCTGGGTATCAACACCTTCGAGAACTTCATCCAGACTGACGCGGCCATCAACCCCGGCAACTCGGGTGGCGCCTTGGTGGATACGAATGGCAACCTGCTGGGCATCAACACCGCGATTTATTCGCGCTCGGGTGGCAGCATGGGCATTGGCTTTGCCATTCCGGTCTCTACCGCCAAGATGGTGCTGGAAGGCATAGTGAAAGACGGCCAGGTCACTCGCGGCTGGATTGGCGTGGAGCCCAATGAACTCACGCCCGAACTGGCCCAGACCTTTGGCGTGCAAGCCGAGCACGGTATCATCATTACCGGCGTGCTACAAAACGGCCCGGCGGCCCAGGGTGGCATGAAACCTGGTGATGTGGTGACGCGCGTGGCCGACCAGGACGTGCACAACGTGCCCGAGCTGCTGTCGCTGGTGGCAGCTCTGCCACCTGGCCAGTCACAGGCTTTTGATGTGCAGCGCACCAGTGGCAAAACCACGCTGCAAATTGCGCCGGGTGTACGCCCCCGGCCGAGTCAGCGCCCGCAATAAGGACGAGCCTGGCAGGACGACTCAGGGCGACGAGGCTGGGTTCGCTTTGTCGTCAGGCGCTTTGGAGTGCGTGATGAACAGTTGAGCCGCGATGATGCCGACTTCGTACAGCAAGACCATCGGAATGGCCAGCGCCAGTTGCGAGACCACGTCAGGCGGTGTCACGATGGCCGCAATGATGAAGGCCAGCACAATAAAGTAGCCGCGAAATTCCTTGAGCTTGGCGATACTGAAGATGCCCATGCGCGCCAGCACCACCACCACCACCGGCACCTCAAATGCCAGCCCAAAGGCCAAAAACATCGACAGCACAAAGCTCAGGTAGGCCTCAATATCAGGTGAGGCGGTGATGCTTTTCGGCGCAAAGCTCTGGATGAACGCAAACACCCGGCCAAACACGAAGAAGTAACAAAACGCCACCCCGATAAAAAACAGCACGGTGCTCGACACCACCAGCGGCATCACCAGCTTTTTTTCATGGGTATACAAACCGGGCGCCACAAAGGCCCAGATCTGGTACAGAACCACCGGCAGGGCGATCAAAAATGCGGCCATCATCAACACCTTGAGCGGCACCATGAAAGGCGAAATGACCGAGGTCGCGATCAAGGTGGACCCTTTCGGTAAATGCGCCACCAGGGGAGCTGCCAGCATGTCATACAAGGCGCCTGGGCCAGGGTATAGCGCCAAGGCCACCGCCACCACCACGATCGCAATCGAGGCCTTGACCATGCGGTCGCGCAACTCGACCAAATGCTGAACAAACGGCTGCTCAGACCCCGCTAGCTCGTCGTCTTTTTTTGAAGAATCTGCCATTATTTGTAATTTTTTGGCCGGTAACGTGCCACCCGGGCCGCACCCGACATGGCGTGGGTACGCATGCCGGTGCGCGCTTTGTACCAGTTAGGCATGGCGCCTTGCTTCAGACGCCAGTTCTTCTTCGGGTGGCGATATTCAGGGGCAGGCCCCGTCAGTGCCGAACCATAGTCGTCCAAGCCCGCTGCCCCGTCTGCGGTAGCTTCAGCCCAGGACTTTTCAAAATCGGCAGCGTTTTCATGGATCGACTGGCTGACATCCTTGGCAGCGCTCTCGACCGACTCCTTCATCTTTTTGAGCTCGTCAAGCTCCATCGAGCGATTGACTTCGGCCTTGACATCGCTGATGTAGCGCTGCGCCTTGCCCAGCATGGTTCCCATCATGCGCGCCACACGCGGCAATTTTTCCGGCCCAATAACGATCAGCGCCACTGCGCCAATCAAGGCCAGTTTTTCGATACCCAGATCAATCATGCCAACCTAGCACCCTGACGGCGTTTTGCATCAGGATTTTTGCTTGGCTTCGACGTCGATCGTGGTCTTGTCTGCTGCGGTTTGCGTGACTTGCTCGGGGGTTTTGTCGTCAGAGGTGGTGCTGCCGTCCTTCATGCCATCCTTGAAGCCCTTGACCGCGCTGCCCAGGTCGCTGCCCATGTTTTTGAGCTTTTTGGTGCCGAAAACCATGACCACGATCAATAAAACGATCAGCCAATGCCAAATTGAAAATGAACCCATGTTGCTTCTCCTAGCGAATGCTGAAATTTTAGACGGGCAGGCGCTGCGCCTGCCGACAAAGAGCGGAATTATCCCCGCAACCAGGGCCGGGGCCCACCGATCACGTGAATATGCAGGTGCTGCACTTCCTGGCCACCTTCCAGGCCAGTATTGCAGACCAGGCGAAAGCCCCCCTCCGGGTAAGGGTTGCAGCCCTGCTCTAACGCCAGCTTGGGCGCCAGCACCATCATGCGCCCCATCAACCCGGATTGCGCGTCGGTGAGTTGGGCCATCGACGGGATGTGCAGTTTGGGGATCAACAAGAAATGCACCGGCGCCCACGGGTGAATGTCTTGAAACGCGTACAACTCGTCGTCCTGATAAACCAGCTTTGATGGAATCTGACCTGCAACGATTTTGCAAAACAGGCAGTTCGGGTCATGGTCAACCATCTTCTCGGTCATGCGGGAATCTCCATGGGCAAACCTTTGTTCATACGCACCATGCCACTGACGATGCGGTACAAAAACCAGATCGATATGGCCAGCCACGCCAGCCAACCTGGCAAAAACAGCAGCAGCCACAAAGGCGCCGTCACCAGATACAGAATGCCGGCAATGATGACGGTGCGAATACGCCAGCGAAAGTGCGAGGCATGCCAGGTGCCCACCGCGTCACCACGCTTGACCAGATCGATCACCAGCGCCACGACCAGCAGCAGCGGGCCCATCTGTGCGCCCGGAATCAGCGCCGCCACCGCGACAATCAAATGCAGGATGTAGCTGACCGTGCCCCAGGCGTTCAGGCCGTTGAGGGTTTGCACGTCCAGCTCGCGCGACTCGTCGGGTCGCCCATGAGAGCCAAAACCGCCCTTGCCCGTCGGGGCGCCGGAGAAATCTTCAGTCATGCGGGGTCTCCTTGGGGTTCGCTGTCACGCGTTTTCGCCTTGCGTAAAGCCTTTTCCTCGATGCCACTGGTGCCGGCGCGGCGGTTCAGCTCGGTCACTACATCGGCCGGGCTCAGGCCGTAGTGCGCCAGAGCAATCATGCTGTGAAACCACAAATCTGCCACTTCGTAGACGATTTTCGACTTGTCGCCACCGTGGTCCGCGTCCTTGGCGGCCATAACCACTTCGGTGGCTTCCTCGCCGATCTTTTTCAAAAAGGCATCCGGCCCCTTATGCAACAAACGCGCCACATAGCTGGCTTGCGGGTCGCCGCCGCGCGCGGGTAGGCGGCTCTCAATCACAGCGGCCAGCGCGGCCAAAGAGTCGGTCAGGGGGGTGGAATCGGTCATCGTTCTATTTGTAGATAGTTTGCGGGTCTTTCAATACCGGGTCAGATGGCTGCCAAACCCCGTCTTTCAAGACACTGAAGAAACAACTGTGTCGCCCGGTGTGGCAAGCAATGCCCGGCGTGTGGCCGGTTTGGGTCACCTTGAGCAACACCACGTCGGCATCACAGTCCACACGGATTTCATGCACGGTCTGCACATGGCCCGACTCTTCGCCCTTGAACCAGAGCTTGTTGCGCGAGCGGCTGAAATACACCGCACGGCCCAGCTCAGCGGTTTTTTGCAGCGCTTCGCGGTTCATCCAGGCAAACATCAGCACGTCGCCCGTGCCCTGCTCCTGCGCGATGACCGGCACCAGGCCTTGCGCGTCCCATTTGATGGCATCAAGATAGTTCATGAAAGCATTGTCCCTGATCAGCAGGGTAATCGAAATTGATAGCCTCTAGCCCTTGACCTATAAGGGCTAGAGGCCAATTTTTCTTAGAACCTGACGGGAATGCCGCGATCCATCATGCGCGCCTTGGCCTGCGCCACGGTGAACTCGCCGTAGTGGAAGATGCTGGCGGCCAGCACCGCATCTGCACCACCGAGCTGAATGCCGTCGGCCAGATGGTCCAGCGTGCCTACGCCGCCCGAGGCAATCACCGGCACACTCACTGCATCGCTCACCGCACGGGTCAGCGCCAAGTCAAAGCCGGCCTTGGTGCCATCACGGTCCATGCTGGTCAGCAAAATCTCGCCAGCACCCAACTCCGCCATTTGCGTGGCCCAGGCCACTGCATCCAGGCCAGTGTTTTGGCGCCCGCCATGGCTGTACACGTCCCAGCCCTCGCCCAGCGGTTGGCCGTTGGGGCCGATATGCAAAGCGTTTTCAGCAGTGCGCCGTTTGGCATCGATGGCCACCACAATGCACTGCGCACCGTACTTGCGCGAGGCATCACGAATCACCTGCGGGTTGGCAATGGCTGCTGAATTGAAACTGGTCTTGTCGGCCCCGGCGTTGAGCAGGCGACGCACGTCTTCCACCGTGCGCACACCGCCACCCACAGTCAGCGGGATGAACACCTGGCTGGCCACGGCTTCGATGATGTGCAGGATCAGATCGCGCGCATCGCTGGTGGCAGTGATGTCCAGAAAAGTCAGCTCGTCGGCACCCTGATCGTTGTAACGCGCGGCAATTTCCACCGGATCACCGGCATCGCGCAGTTCAACAAAATTGACACCCTTGACGACCCGCCCGCCAGTGACATCCAGGCAGGGAATAATTCGTTTGGCTAGCATGGTCTAAATAGAGTTCGTATTTTTGTAGAGCACCCGACCCACCCGCGCAATGTGGTCGAGCAGATCAGGGTTGTCAATGTGGTGCAACAGCGAAAGGTCAATGCGGTAGGGCAGCATCAAATCGTCCAATGCAGTCTCCAAGCGCAAAAGCTTTTCAAAATCGAGCCCTGGCGCATCCAGCGCGAGGTCAATGTCTGAGCCAGGACGGTAATTGCCTTTGGCGCGCGAACCATAGACTATCGCTTGCTGGATGGCTGCGTCCTGCGACAAAACCCCCAGCAAATCGCTGACAGCCTTCGCAGGCAAGCCAAACTGCGAAAGCGTTTGAGTACCACCCACTTCGAACATCTAGGTCCCTGAGAGCGCTTGCATGCGCTGGGCAAAGGCTTCAAACAGGGCAAGATAGCGCGAAACGATGTCCGCTGCCACCGCGTCCGCAGTCTTTTGGTTGTAGGTGTGTGATGACTGGTTGCGGCTTTTGATCATGTCCATCCAGCCTTGACCATCTTCAATGAGTTGCACCGCAAAGGCCTCGCGGACGGCGTCACGTGAGCCCGTGATGTTGGTGTTACCTTGATAGACAAAATAATCCTTCATCACATTCCAAGCCAATTCGTGCGTGAACTCAAAGGACTGAATCAGGCCCTGCTGCTCCAGGTCACTCAAGGGCCGCTCACGGTTCAGTTCCACAGCCAACTGCAATCTGGCCAAAGCCTTTTGGTAATTTTGAAGGCGCTGCTGCCAGCGAATGTCTTCAATCATGCCAACTAGCCGTTCAACTCATCAGCGCGTTCCTGCGCCTTCTCAAAATCCAGGTCGCCGCTGTAGATGGCGCGCCCGCAGATGACGCCTTCCACGCCCTCGTCTTCCACCGCGCACAAGGCCTCGATGTCGGCAATGTTGGACAGGCCACCCGAGGCAATCACCGGAATAGTCAAGGCTTGCGCCAGCCGCACGGTGGACTCGATGTTGATGCCGCTGAGCATGCCGTCGCGGCCAATGTCGGTGTAGATGATGGATTCGACACCAAAGTCTTCAAACTTCTTGCCCATGTCGATCACGTCGTGGCGGGTCATCTTGCTCCAGCCGTCGGTAGCCACCTTGCCGTCTTTGGCGTCGAGGCCAACAATGATGTGGCCGCCAAAGGCGGTGCAGGCATCCTGCAAAAAGCCGGGGTTACGCACCGCCGCCGTGCCGATGATGACGTAGCGCAGGCCAGCGTCCAGGTAGCGCTCGATGGTGTCCAGATCGCGGATGCCGCCGCCCAACTGAACATCGACTTCGCTTCCCACTTCTTTCAGGATCTTGCGGATCGCGGCCTCGTTTTTAGGATGCCCGGCAAAGGCACCGTTCAGGTCCACCAGATGCAGGCGGCGAGCGCCCTTGTCCACCCAGCTACGCGCCATCACGGACGGTTCCTCGCTGAAAGTGGTGGCAAGTTTCATATCGCCTTGCTGCAGGCGCACGCAGTGGCCGTCTTTGAGATCAATCGCAGGAATTAAAAGCATGATGCTTCAGGTTTGAGGGTGGGAAGAAACGAACGGAAAACGGTTAAAAAAATGGCGGCGCTGAATCAGGCCCGGCGCGGGGCGTTTGTCAAACAGGTGGTCAGAGGCATGACGCGTGTCAGATGGGGCTGAATCAGGGATTCCAGTGAAGAAAGTTGCGGTACAGGGCCAGCCCGTGCTCGGCGCTTTTTTCGGGGTGAAACTGTGTGGCAAAAATATTATCACGTGCAATGGCGGAACTGAAGCGCTGGCCGTAGTCTGTCTCGCCCACGCTGTGGCGCGCATCCGACGGTTTGGCGTAAAAACTGTGCACAAAATAGAAGTAGCTGCCATCAGGCACACCCTCCCAGATCGGATGTGGCGCAGCGCCATGGCCAGTCTGGTAGACCTGGTTCCAGCCCATCTGCGGTACCTTGTAGCGACTGCCATCAGGCTGCAACTGCCCGGCCAGGTCAAATTTGATGACCTCGCCGTGAATCTGCCGCAGGCATGGCGTGCCCTCGCCATCATCGCCCGCATGGCCTTCGTGGCTGTGATCCAGCAGCATCTGCATGCCAACACACACACCCATGACCGGCTTGTTGGCCAGCGCGTGCATCACCGCCGGGTACATGCCGGAGTCGTGCAACTCGCGCATGCAGTCGCGAATGGCGCCCTGCCCCGGCAGCACTACGCGGTCTGCGGCCATGACTTCTTCGGGACGCTGCGTCCACACCACCTCCACCGGCACACCACGAGCCGCCGCCATCACCGCATTGGTGACAGAGCGCAGGTTGCCCATGCCGTAATCCACCACTGCCACGGTTTTCTTGGAACCGCTGGTCACTGCAAAATTCATAGCTTCTTGCGCATGTAGATATTGGGCTGTAGCCTGATTTGACGATAAATCTAGAGACTGCCCTTGGTCGAAGGAATGGTGCCCAGCGCACGCTGGTCAAACTCCACCGCCATGCGCAGTGCGCGGGCAAAGGCCTTGAACACCGACTCACACTGATGGTGCGCGTTGACGCCTTTGAGGTTGTCGATGTGTAGCGTGACGAAAGCGTGGTTGACAAAGCCCTGAAAGAACTCATGCACCAACTGGCTGTCAAAGTTGCCAACCATGCCGCTGGTGAAAGGCACGTCCATCACCAGACCCGGGCGGCCGGAAAAATCAACCACCACGCGGCTCAGCGCTTCGTCGAGCGGCACATAGGCGTGGCCGTAACGGCGGATGCCTTTTTTGTCGCCAATCGCCTTGTGCACCGCCTGGCCCAGCGTGATGCCCACGTCTTCGACGGTGTGGTGGCCGTCGATATGCAGGTCGCCTTCGGCATCGATGTCGAGGTCGATCAGGCCGTGGCGGGCAATCTGGTCGAGCATGTGGTCAAAAAACCCGATGCCGGTGTGCAGGCGTGCCACGCCCGTGCCGTCCAGATTGACGCGCACCGCGACTTGCGTCTCGGCGGTGTTGCGGGTCAGTTCGGCGATGCGCGGCGCGCAGGTGGCCGGTGCCTCGGGGCGTTCAGTCAACGGATAGTTTTTCATAGCGAGGTTTCCAGGGCTGCCAGCATCTGGCGGTTTTCGGGCGCGGTGCCCACCGTCAGGCGCAGGCAGTTGATCAACAGTGGATGCATTTTAGAAACGTTCTTGACCAACACCCCGCGCGCTTTCATGCCGTCGAAGGTTTTTTGCGCGTCCGGCACGCGCAGCAGGATCATGTTGGCTTCGCTAGGGAACACCTGCACGCCAGGCAGTTGCGCCAATGCTTCTAAAAGCAGAGCGCGCTGCACAACCACATCAAGGGCTTGCGCGGAAAAAACCGCTTCATGCTCGAGCGCAAACAGGGCTGCTTCGGCATTCAGCACGCTCACGTTGTAGGGCGGGCGGGCTTTGTCGAGCTCGGCGATCAAGGCTTGCGGCCCAATCAGATAGCCCAGGCGCACCCCCGCCAGACCAAACTTGCTCAAGGTGCGCAGCAGCAGCACATGCGGGTGCTGCGTGAGGCGGTCGATAAAACTCCTGGCGGCAAAGGGCTGGTAGGCTTCGTCAATCACCACCAGACCGCCTTGCGCACCCACCGCGGCAATGACGGCCTCCATGGCAGCGTCGCCCCACAGATTGGCGCTGGGGTTGTTCGGGTAAGCGAGGTAGGTGATGGCTGGGCGATACTGGGCTATGGCCGCTAGCATGGCGGGCACGTCGAGTTCAAAGTCGGGCCTCAAAGGTACGCCAACATAGTCCAGCCCCTGCAACTGCGCGCTCATCGCGTACATGACAAACCCTGGCTCAGGCGCCAGCACACAGGCTTTTGTCTGCCCATTGGCCGCGCAGGGCGGCACTGCGCAGGCCAGCGCCAGCAGGCTGATGAGTTCGTCCGAACCATTGCCCAGCATCAGCCCATAGCCTTGCGGAACGCCCGCATAGCGGTGCAAAGCGGTCTGCAAATCGTTGATGCGCGGGCCGGGGTAGCGGTTCAGCGCCACCGCGCCCAGACGCTGACCGAGTTCGGCCTGCAGCTCTGGCGACAGGCGGTGCGGGTTCTCCATGGCATCAAGCTTGACCATGCCGTCGGCGTTTTGCACCACATAGGCGTGCATGGCTTGCACGTCGGCCCGGATGCGGGAGAGGCCAGGAATCACTCGCGATAAAAGAGTCATGAGGCGAAAGGCAAAGTAGCGTCTTCTGGAAAAGTGTACGGTTGAAATGGATGACTCAAGGGACAGCCGAGCTGAGGTCTTGGGCGGGAAAAGCCTGGTACAGCCACTTGGTAAGCACCCAGCGCAGCGCAGCGTCCAGGTTCTGCAGCGCCTGGGCGCTTGGCGCTTCACCCAGCTCGAAGCGCTCACCCCGTATCGCCAGCAGGGTACACGGCGGCGGCGATGCGGCGTGCAGCTCCTGGTACAGGTACAGCAGCCCTTGAGGCGACAAGGCGTGGGTGGTGTAGCTCTGGTCCGGCACCGGCAGGGGCTGGGTTACCTCAAACGGCGTGTCACATGTCAGGCTGGCATCGACCAGCAATACATGCCTGCGTCCAACCAGGTCCAGCGTGTGCTCGATTTGCAACTGGAATTCGTCCAGAAACTCTACCTGCTCACGCAGCGCGTCGGGCAGGCGGTCATGCAGGGCGTCAAGCAGCAAGGGGCCCAACGCATCGTCGCCACGGCTGAGGTTGCCCCAGCCCAAAATCAGCACAGGAACGCTCATACGCAGCACATAATCGATATCAAAATACTAGCTATCAACGCTTTATCTATAAGGGCTAGAGGCATAAAAAGCTTATAACTCCTAAGGGCTGCAAACATGCGTGATCTGGCCACTGGATGCCTTGTGGATCTGGTCTAGCTGCGTGCCATCAAAGCCCACAAGGGTCACCTCCAGCGGCATCTGGCCCAATGCATGGGTGGCGCATGAAAGGCACGGATCATAGGCCCGAATCGCCACCTCGATGTGGTTGAGCAAACCCTCGGTCAGCTCATGGCCGTCCAGATAGTCGCGCGCCACGGAACGCACGGCTTCGTTCATGGCCTGGTTGTTGTGGGTGGTGGAGACGATCAGGTTGCAGCGGGTGACCAGATCGTCGTCCCCCACGTCGTAATCGTGGATGAGGGTGCCGCGCGGTGCCTCGATGATGCCCACGCCGTTGCGTTGACGCACGCCATGGGTGAGCAGGTCGCCCGAGAGCAGCGCCGGGTCATGCAACAGCTCGTCAATCACCTCCACGCAGTGCAACATCTCGATCATGCGCGCCCAGTGGTAGGCAAGCGATGCATGCACTAACGCGCCTTGGCCCCAGACCACAAAGGCCTGACGCTCTATCTCGGCGCGCTCGCTGGGGATGAAGTCGCAGTTTTGCACCCTTGCCAACGGCCCCACCCGGTACCAGCCCAGCGCTTTGCCCAGGCTGCGCAGGTGCGGAAACTTCATGTAGCTCCAGGAGCGCACTTCTTCTTCGATAAGGTCCAGGTAGCGCTGGTCTTGCACGCCATCCGACAAAATATTCCCTGCAGCATCGCGCACGCGCAGCACACCGTCGTAAAAATCCATCGCACCATCCGGGCGCACCAGCGACAGCCAATTCGACTGAAAGCTGCCAAAGCGGTTGTACAGCGCCGGGTTTTGCGCGTGCAGGGTTTTGGTAATGTCTACTGCGTCCTGAGCCCACTGCAGCATTTGCGGCACGTCGCGCAGCAAGGTGTCGCGCTCCTCAGGCGTCACCAGTTTGTTGATGCCGCCCGGTACGGCCCCGGTGCCGTGGATGCGCTTGCCGGCCGTGATGCGGATTACCTCTTGACCAAATTTGCGCAACAAAATACCTTTTTTGGCGATGTCCGGGTGCGCCTGCGCCACACCGACAATATTGCGCTGCGCCACCTCGGAGTCAAAACCAAACAGCAGGTCCGGTGAAGACAGGTGAAAGAAATGCAGCGCGTGTGACTGCATCACTTGCCCGTAGTGCATCAGTCGGCGCACCGCGTTGGCGCTGGCGGACACTGGCGTGGCACCCAGCACCCGGTCAAACGCCTTGGCCGCCGCTAGGTGGTGCGACACCGGGCAGATGCCGCACAAGCGCTGCACCATCACCGGCACCTCCCAGTAGGGGCGCCCTTCGATGAATTTCTCGAAGCCCCGGAACTCCACAATGTGCAGGCGCGCCTGCTGGATGCGGTTGTGTTCGTCCAGCAGCAGCGTGACCTTGCCGTGGCCTTCCACGCGCGACACGGGGTCAATGGCGACCCGGCGCAGGCCCTTTGGGTTGGCAGCTGTTTCAAGATCAAAGCTCATACCGTGTCCCTAATCGTAATGAATCATGCCATGCCCAAGATTGGGGATTCGTCCGGCCAACAACTCGGTCAGGAAAAACCAGATCGCATCCCCCGACGGCGGACAACCTGGCAAAAAGTAGTCGATATGCACCACTTCGTGAATCGGATGGACGCGGTTGAGCGGCAGCGGCAGTTCAGGGTCGTTGGGAATCTGATTGCCGGGAGAACTACCCACTTGGGTGCAATAGACGTCGCGCATTATTTGCCCGACATCCATCTGGTTGCGTTGCGCTGGCAAGCCGCCGTTGATGGCGCAGGCCCCAACGGCCACCAGGATTTTGCATTTAGCCCGGAACTCACGCAGAACATGCACGTTTTCAGAGTTGCACAGGCCACCTTCGATCAGCACCAGGTCACAGCGACCGATGGTTTTGATGTCAGTCAGCGGTGAACGGTCGAATTCGACCAGTTCAAGCAAGTCCAGCAAACGCTCGTCAATGTCCAGCAACGACATGTGGCAGCCAAAACAGCCCGCCAGTGAAACGGTGGCAACTTTGAGCTTGCGCGGCCCCTGTGCCGAAGGCGGTGAGTCAAGGCTGTAGTGGGTGGCGGTCATAGCCTGCTTTCGTCAATTTGTTCAGAAACCGGCGCAGTGTCAAAGCGGCGCTGACCAATCGGCGTCACAAAGCCACGCCGTTTGTGCACAATGGCACCGACCGGGCAGATGTTGGCAGAGCGGTCTGCGGGCAGCAGCGCACTGTCTGCCATCTGCCCGCTCGGGCTGTTGACCAGCAAGTGGGTCATGATGCCGTGACCACCGATGGCGAACACGTCTTTGCGGTCCACCTCATGGCTGGCGCGGACACACAGCGAGCACAAGATGCAGCGATTGAGGTCCAGCAGCAGATCGGGATGACTGGCATCGACCCGACGGTGGGGGTAGAACTCTTCAAAATGCGGGCCTTCCATGCCAATCTGGTAGGCGGTGGCCTGCAGGTGGCAATCGCCGCTTTTTTCACAGGACGGGCAGAAATGGTTGCCCTCGATGAAAAGCATTTGCAGCAGGGTTTTGCGTTGTGCGTTGAGGTCGTCAATGTTGCTTTCGACTTTTTGCCCGGCTGCAGCCTGCACCGTGCAAGCCGCCCCGATGCGTCCGTTGATGCGTACGGTACACAAGCGGCAGGAACCGTTGGCCCCAAATTCAGGATGCCAACACAGGTGCGGGATGTAGTGGCCAGCCCGGGTGGCCGCTTCAAGGATCGATTCACCGTGTCCAAACTCGACTTCCACGCCATCGAGAAAAAAACTGCCAAGGCTCAGAGCGTCAATGCGATCGTCATATCTCATGCCAATGTCTCCAGGTGAGCGCCGCTGTCGTCTCGTCCGGTGGCCCGACGGGCTTGGGAGAGTTCGGCATCCATGTCAAAACCAGGCGCGAAGTGCATGGATTTCAGGTACTGCTCGTAAGATGGGCGGAACTTGGCAATGGTGTCGCGCAACGGGTTGCAAGCAGCGGCACCCAGACCGCAGTGGGTTGAGCTGTGCATCAGTTTGTCCAGTTCAAACAGCACCTGCACGTCTTCGCTGGAACCGTAACCGCGCTTGAGCTTGTCCATGCGCCGCACCACCAGTTCGGTGCCGACCCGGCACGGGGTACAAAAACCACAGCTCTCGTGGGCGAAAAAATGCGCAAAGTTGTGCGCCACATCAAACATGTTGCGCGTTCGGTTGAACACCATGAAGGCGCCCGCCGTGGGCACGTCCTCAAAGCCGATGCGCCGACCAAATTCCATCGCCGACAAACAAACTCCGGACGGCCCGCCCACCTGAACTGCCTGCGTGTTGTGCGCACCGCAGTCCTCCAGAATGCGACCGATGCGGGTGCCAAACGGGTATTCGTAGATTCCCGGGCGGTCACAGTCGCCCGACACCGAGTGAATCTTGGTTCCAGTGGACTGCTCGGTGCCAATGCCCGCCCACCAGGCACCCGAATTCACCACGATGTGCGGCACGGCACAGAAGGTTTCGACATTGTTGACCGTGGTGGGCTGCCCCATGTAGCCGCGCTCGACCGGAAACGGTGGCCGGATGCGCGGCGTACCGCGCTTGCCTTCGAGCGATTCAATCAGCGCCGACTCTTCGCCACACACGTAGGCACCCGCACCGACATGAATGTTGATATCAAAATCAAACCCGGCCTGCCCGTGAATCGACTGGCCCAGAAGCCCTTGCTGGCGTCGCCGCGCCAGAGTGGCCTGCAAAGGCGCCAACAAGTAGGTATATTCGCCGCGCAAATACACCAGTCCCTGACGGGCACCCACCACCATTCCGGCAATCGTCATGCCTTCAAATACGGTGTCGGCGTAACTGGTCAACAACACCCGGTCTTTGAACGTGCCGGGTTCGCCCTCGTCGGCATTGCACACCACATAGTGAGTTTCAGCCCGGGTATTGCGGCAGAGCTGCCATTTGGTGCCGGTGGCATAGCCAGCACCACCACGGCCACGCAGTTTGGAGCGCTTCAAGTCGTCAAGGGTGGCTTGAGCTCCACGTGCTATCGCTGCCGCAATCGCTTGACCGGGCGCGGGCTGCACCCCGAGCTTGACATCTGCGCGGTGAATTTGGTCATCGACGCGTGACCATTCAGCAGGCCAGAGCTGGGTTGGCACCTGCGCTTCAATCAGGTCTGCCATGTGATCAATACGCCCAACCGTCAGACGGGTAACCAGTTGGTGATGGTTGACCAAGGCTGCCGGCCCCTGATCGCACATGCCGGTGCAGGAGGTGGCAGCGACGCTGACCCGGCCATCGGCGCGCATAGTCTGATGTTCTACCTTGAGAACATGGCGCAAGTGGCGCCGCAATTCTTCGCTGCCTTGCATGCGATCGGTGATGTTGTCGCTGAACAGAATGCGGTAAGCGCCCACCGGTTGCATGTGAAAAAACCGGTAGAAGCCGGCGACCCCTTCCACATGCGCCAGCGTCAGACCCAGGGATTTGGCAACGTGGTTTAGAACCTCCCGAGGCAGCCAGCCATGCTGGGCCTGCAGCTCGCGCAGGATCTGCACCAGGGCATGCGGGCTGGCGTGGTAGCGCGCCAGCAAGGCATCAACATCAGGAACCAAAAACGCAGGTGCTTCGAGGGTTGAGTTCATAGCTGGACCACATCGCCGGTTGAATTAAAAAAATAATGGCACGGTGTAACATGCCTGCGCCCCGCTTGTCAATCGCTTGGTTTTAAGATAAATGGGTCATTAATCCCTTTATTCATAAGCATTGTTTGATATATATTCGATAGCATCTATCATTGTCTTGACAGCGTTTGGGTACCCGATTGACCGCCTCGCTCAAACCCGCAGGATACTGAACGACTCTTCCCTTTAACGTCCTCTAACACTCGCTGCGACTGCCAAGGCAACCACCACATCACACACTGTTTTACGGTCTGCAACCGACAAAGTTTGATATTTGACAAGCATATCTCTATCTTGCATGCTGAAGGCAACCGCTTCCAAATCAGCCACAGGTGACTTGAGGGCCGGAGCCAACGTGCCAAATCGCAACTCGTCAGCACTGACGTGAAGCCAATCTGCCAGGACACGCAACTTGTCTTGCATGGGAATAGATTTACCCAACAGCCAGTTACGGGCAGTATTGCTGCTGATACTTTTGCCCCAATAGCGCAGATTGAATTCGTTCGCCAGCACCGCAGGAGATGGCCGGACCCCGATCCCTTTCAAAGCTAGACGCAGGCGACCCGCAAAGGCTTGGTTTTCAATCAATTTCGACGCATTTGACATGCATCAGAAACTAGGCGAAAAGCCTCGTCGACCAAGAACTGACTATTAGTTTTTCGGTAACTTTAAGTTACATTAAGAGCATCAAAACGCTTGACCAAGATCACGCGTCCATGGGAGTGTCTCTTGAGTTGCAACCCATTCGTTGTCCTACTTTTACAACCGCGTCATGACCGCAGTACGGTTGACGCTGGCCTGAATTTTCGAAGTTGTTGGAAAACCTGCGCTAGTGGCACGCCGGTGATAACAAAAACCAGACCATCACAACCAACTCGACAGGGAAATTTATGAATATATCGAATCTATCGTTCGCATTGCTCGCGTCTGCTGCGATGGTGGCTTGCGGCGGAGGTGGCGGAGATACGACACCTACGGCCTCAGTCCCAACTGCGGAGGGTGTCTATGGCGGCCAGTTGACGGGAAACACAACGAGTACTGCTTTCGAACTTCTGGTGCTTGAAAACGGCGAATTTTGGTCGATTTACGGTACGCAATTTGGCAATTCCTTTGGTGTCGCAGGATTCGTTCAAGGGTCAGGCACATCAAGCACTGGCAGCTTCACGTCGTCCAATGGCAAAGACTTTGGTTTTGCACCCGCCGTCGCAGGCACTACAACTGCCGCATACAACGCCACGGCCAAGACAATCACCGGCACCACAACTTCCGCTACCAGTAGCGTTGCCTTCGGTGGTGGTCCAATCCCTGGCTCACTTTACAACTATGACACCGCAGCTTCCCTGACTACCATCGCAGGCTCCTGGTCCACAACCAGCCTCACAGGTGAAGGCATTGCGCTGAACGTTGCCGCCAATGGCTCCTACACCGCAGTGGGAACGTCAGGCTGTAATTTCAGTGGAACCATCACGCCGCGTGCCTCCGGCAAAAACGTCTTCAACGTGGGGATAACTTTTGGTGCAGCACCATGTGCCTTGGCAGGACAAAGCGGAACTGGCATCGCTCTGGCCTACCCAATTACAGGTGGGTTGACACAGCTGTTGGTGGCCGCCACCGACAGTACACGCACCTATGGCTCCGCGGTATTTGGAACCAGATAAAGCATCATGGGCATCAGCGCTGCAGTCGGATGGGGTTGAACCCGATTTCTGATATCCCAGTATGAGGGGCAGCCCCATCCGGCTGCTAGGCATTGAAAGGCCGAGCACCGGATAGCCATGCCCCGCTTGCTACAAAAAAAAAGCGGCCAAACCAAAACAACATGCCAAGTTATCGGTAAGCGGGAAAACCTACCGCAAACGCATTTCTGCGGCCCGCGCGTGAGCTTGCAGACCTTCACCATGCGCCAGCACTGAGGCAATCTGGCCCAGTGTTTGCGCCCCGGCTTCGCTCACCTCAATCAGGCTGCTGCGCTTTTGAAAGTCGTACACGCCCAGGGGTGAAGAAAAGCGCGCGGTGCCGCTGGTGGGCAGCACGTGGTTGGGGCCGGCGCAGTAGTCACCCAACGATTCGCTGGTGTAGGCGCCCAGGAAGATGGCGCCAGCGTGTTTCAGCAGCGGCTCCCAGCGGTGCGGGTCGCGGCTGGAGACTTCCAGATGCTCGGGGGCAATGCGGTTGGCAATGTCGCAGGCTTCTTCCATGTTGCGGGTGAAGATCAGCGCGCCACGGCCGTTGAGGCTCTTGGCAATGATCTCGCGGCGCGGCATCTCGGGCAGCAGGCGGTTGATGCTGGCTTGCACCTGGTCGATGTAGTCTTTATGCGGGCACAGCAGAATGCTTTGCGCCAGCTCGTCGTGCTCGGCCTGACTGAACAGGTCCATCGCCACCCAATCCGGCGGCGTGCTGCCGTCGGCCAGCACCAAAATCTCGCTGGGCCCGGCGATCATGTCGATGCCAACCACGCCAAACACCCGTTTTTTGGCGCTGGCCACGTAAGCATTGCCGGGCCCGGTGATCTTGTCGACCTTGGGCACGGTGGCGGTACCGTAGGCCAGTGCGGCCACGGCTTGCGCACCGCCAATGGTAAAGGCGCGCGTCACGCCTGCCACATAGGCTGCGGCCAAAACCAGTGTGTTGACTTCAGGTTTGGTGTCAGATGCAGCGCCAGCACCGCCGCTGGCCAAGCTGCCGCGTACCGGCGTGGGCACCACCATGATGATCTCGCCGACACCGGCCACGTGCGCGGGTATGGCGTTCATCAGCACGCTCGACGGGTACGCCGCCTTGCCGCCGGGCACGTAGATGCCCACGCGGTCCAGCGGGGTGACCTTCTGGCCGAGCAAGGTGCCGTCTTCGTCGCGGTAGCTCCAGCTCTCGCCGCTGGCTTTGCGCTGGGCTTCGTGGTAGCTGCGCACCCGTTTGGCGGCAGATTCCAAAGCGCTGCGCTGCACCTTGGGCAAGGCATCAAAGGCTCGTTTCAGCTCAGCTTGTGTCAGCTCCAGCTCAGCCATAGTGCTGGCGTGCAAGCCGTCAAACCGTGCGGTGTAGTCCAGCACGGCGGCGTCGCCACGCACTTGCACATCAGCCAGGATGTCGGCCACGCGCTGCTCAATGCTGGCGTCGGTGTCAGCAGACCAATGCAGACGCGCCTTGAAATCAGCATCAAAAGTGCTGCTAGCCGTTGATAAATATGCGGGAGTAGCTATTAAATTCATTGCAAATGAAACCTCTGGCCTCTGGGAGAGTTGATTATCGACGCTGGCCAACCGCACCGTACGCTCTACCTGCGTCTGGCTGCGGCAAGGGGTGCCGCCTTTACCGCTTGTGGGGACCGTCTGCGCTGGAGGCCTCCGGCCCCCAGAATCGCTCCATCGAAATATAGGTAAACGATGCAGACCATCCAATCAACAACAAACCATTGAGCGCCTCTACACCCGCCAGCAGTCGAACCGGACCGACGGGCGTGAGGTCGCCAAAGCCCAGTGATGTAAAGGTTTCGGCTGAAAAATAAATGCAGGTTGACAGGGAGAACCTGGCACTCCAGGTCAAGCTGCCGTCCGCCAACCAAGTACCAAGAACGTAGAGCGCCGCACCATACATCGCCATGTCGCAGGCGGGCCACAAAGGCGCTCAGCACCACAACCACCAATTTCAAACGCTGCGGCATTCGCAAAACCGGCAACCACGTATTCAGGCCGCGCAGGACTTCATAGTGGAGCAGCGTCGTCGTCAACACGAGCAGGGCACAAGCGAAGATGACGAGATACATGTCATTTACCCCAGAGGCAAGAGGTGATCACAACGGCGCAGATGAACCCAGGTTTTCTAAACCAGCGGGCTGCCCCAGCGCACGCTCAAACGCATCAATGATTGGGCGAATCTGTGCCTGTTTGAGCTTGAGTGCGGCTTGGTTGACCACCAGGCGCGAGCTGATGTCCATGATGTGTTCCACCTCCACCAGGTGGTTGGCTTTGAGGGTGTTGCCGGTGGATACCAGGTCGACAATCGCGTCGGCCATGCCTACCAGGGGTGCGAGTTCCATGCTGCCGTAGAGCTTGATCAGGTCCACGTGCACGCCCTTGGAGGCAAAAAACTCGCGGGCAATCGCCACGTATTTGGTGGCCACCGTCAGGCGCGAACCTTTTTTGACAGCGGTTTTGTAATCAAAGTCCGAGCGCACCGCCACACTGATGCGGCACTTGGCGATCTGCAAATCCAGCGGCTGGTACAGACCCTGGCTGCCGTGCTCCAGCAAGGTGTCTTTACCGGTGATGCCCATGTCGGCACCGCCGTACTGCACATAAGTGGGCACATCGGTGGCGCGCACCACCAGCACCCGCACATCGGGCTGGTTGGTGATAAGGATCAGTTTGCGCGAGGTTTCCGGGTCTTCCAGCACCTCAATGCCGGCGGCTTTGAGGAGAGGCAAGGTTTCTTCAAAGATGCGTCCCTTGGACAGTGCAATAGTGATCATTTTGGCCTTTAACCCTTATAGAATAAGGGCGGGTAGCTATATAAATTAATGGATAACCGGCTATTTGACACGTTCGATATCAGCGCCCAGAGTGCGCAGCTTTTCTTCCATCTGGTCGTAACCCCGGTCCAGATGGTAGATACGGTCCACCAGCGTTTCGCCCTGCGCCACCAGACCGGCAATCACCAGGCTGGCTGAGGCGCGCAGGTCGGTGGCCATCACGGTCGCGCCCGAGAGTTGCGGCACCCCAACGACGAGCGCGATCTTGCCGTCGATCTGGATGTTGGCACCCAGGCGCACCAGCTCGTTAACGTGCATAAAGCGGTTCTCGAAGATCGTCTCGGTCACCTTGGCGGTGCCCTGCGCCACAGCGTTCAAGGCCATGAACTGCGCCTGCATGTCGGTTGGGAAACCCGGGTACTCGGTGGTGCGAAAGCCCTGCGCCTTGAGGCTTGAAGCCCCCGCGGACTGCACGCGGACGCCGTCCTGAACCGCCGAGATGGTTACACCCGCGTCGCGCAGCTTTTCCACCACGGCTTCCAGGTGGTCGATGCGGGCGTGGCGCGCCAGCACATCGCCACCCGCTGCCGCCACGGCGCACAAAAACGTACCCGCTTCAATGCGGTCCGCTACCACCTGATGGGTGCAGCCATGCAGTTTTTCAACGCCCTGGATACGGATGCGGCTGCTGCCGTGGCCTTCGATCTTGGCGCCCATTTTGATCAGCATTTCGGCCAGATCGGGAATCTCGGGCTCTTGGGCGGCGTTTTCCAGAATGGTTTCGCCTTCCGCCAGGCAAGCGGCCATCAGAAAGTTTTCGGTGCCGGTGACGGTGACCATGTCGGTGGTGATGCGGGCACCTTTGAGGCGCGTGCGGCCCGCAGGAAGACGAGCAACCATGTAGCCGTGCTCGACCACAATCTCAGCCCCCATGGCGGTCAGGCCCTTGATGTGCTGGTCCACCGGGCGCGAACCAATCGCGCAGCCACCGGGCAGCGACACTTTGGCGTGACCAAACCGCGCCAGCAGCGGACCCAGCGCCAGCACCGAGGCGCGCATGGTTTTCACCAGCTCGTACGGGGCTTCGGGGCGAATCGGGTCAGCCGCATGAAAGCCCATGCCACCGCGCTCACCAAAAGTCTGTGTGACCACGCCCATGTGCTCCAGCAAAGTGCGCATGGTGGCCACGTCTTTCAGCCGCGGCACGTTGTGCAGGGTGACGGACTCGGCGGTCAGCAAAGCGGCGCAGAGTTCGGGCAGGGCGGCGTTTTTGGCGCCGGAGATGGTGACCTCGCCTTGCAAAGGGCGGCCACCGCGAATCAGAAGTTTGTCCATGTTGTGGGGTGCGGTGTGAGGTGCAGGTTCAGGCGCGCTGTGCGGCCCATTCGGCCGGGGTAAAAGCCTTCATGGACAAGGCGTGCACCTCGTCGGTTTTCATCTTATCGCCCAGCGTGGCGTACACCCGCTGGTGACGCGCAATCGGGCGCTTGCCTTCAAACTCGCTGGATACGATGGTAGCAAACCAGTGGCGGCCATCGCCTTCGAGTTCGAGGTGCTCGCAGGCGAGTCCGGCGGCGATCAGGGCTTTGAGTTGGTCAGCAGTCATACATCAGTGGGTTGGCTGGGCAGGCGCATCGGGCATGCCACTTGGAAGAAAACAGCGTGATTATCAGTTGCGGATGCGGTAGCCAATGCGCAGCAGGTAGGCCGCCAGGCTTGCCACCACCAGCAGGGCCGAGCCCACCACCGCCAGACTCAGCCAGGGTGAGACATCACTCACCCCGAAAAAGCCGTAGCGAAAACCGTCAATCATGTAGAAAAACGGATTCAGGTGGCTCACCCCCTGCCAAAAAGCAGGCAGCGAGTGGATGGAGTAAAACACGCCACTCAAAAACGTCATGGGCATGACGATGAAATTCTGAAACGCCGCGAGTTGTTCAAACTTTTCGGCGTACAGCCCGGCGATCAAGCCCAGCGAGCCCATCAGCGCTGCACCCATCAAGGCAAACAGCGCAATCCACACCGGCGCCGCAAAGGAAAGGTTGGTGAAAAACACCGACACCACAAACACCCCCAGCGCCACCACCAGCCCGCGCACCACGGCAGCGCCTACATACGCTACAAACCATTGCCAATAAGTCAGCGGCGTGAGCAGCAAAAAAACCAGGTTACCCATGACCTTGCTGGTGATCAGCGACGATGAACTGTTGGCAAAGGCGTTTTGCAACAAACTCATCATCGCCAGACCGGGCACCAGAAAGGCGGTGTAGCTGACCTGGTCGTAGACCTTCACATGCGACTCCAGCGCATGGCCAAAAATCAGCAGGTACAACATGGCGGTGAGCACCGGCCCACCAATGGTTTGCCCCACCACACGCCAAAAGCGCATGATTTCTTTGTAAAACAGCATCTGCCAGCCGGTCATGCAGCCACCTTTGGCGCAACGTGTGGGCTGGGATGCTGCTTCATCACCTCCAGGAAGATGTCTTCCAGGTCAGCGCGGCGGATTTCAATGTCATGCACGGCCAAACCGGCTTGTCGCAGGGCCGCGAGGTAGTTTTCAATCGCCAGCGCATCGGGTGCGGGAAACTGCACCACCCGGCCTGTGACCCGGGCTCCAGCCTTTAACGACGGTGGCAGGTCGCTATCAATCTTGAACTGCAGCACGTTGCCGGTGGCTGCCTTGAGCAAGGCGGTGGTGGTGTCGAGTGCCACCACACGCCCCTCTTTGAGCATGGCGATGCGCCCGCACAGTGCCTCAGCCTCTTCCAGATAGTGGGTGGTCAGCAGCACGGTGCTGCCCTGTTTGTTCAGTTTGGAGATGAACGCCCACAGCGTCTGGCGCAGTTCCACGTCCACACCGGCGGTGGGTTCATCCAGAACAATCACTGGCGGCTTGTGCACCAGTGCCAGCGCCACCAACACCCGGCGCTTCATGCCACCAGAGAGCACCCGCATATTCACGTTGGCTTTGTCGGTGAGGCCCAGGCTTTCCAGCAGCTCGTCAATCCACGCGTCGTTATGTTTGATACCAAAGTAGCCGGATTGAAAACGCAAGGCCTCGCGCACATTGAAAAACGGGTCAAACACCAGCTCTTGGGGCACCACGCCCAGCTTGCGCCGGGCTGCAGCATAGTCGCTCTGCACGTCGCTGCCCAGCACCGAGACCGTGCCAGAAGTGGCTCGCGCCAGCCCGGCGAGGATGGTGATCAGCGTGGTTTTGCCAGCGCCGTTGGGACCCAACAGGCCAAAAAACTCACCTTGAGCTATGTTGAAACTGACTTGGTCCAGCGCCAGAAACGTGCCACTGGCGGCGCTGCGGGGGGACGGGTAGGCTTTGGAGACAGACTGAAAGGAGATGGCGGGCATGAAGTCCACTATTTTACCGGGGGACTTTTGGCCACGGCGGTATCCGGGGCAAGTGCATCGCCACCGGTCGCCGGAAGCAGCTCGGCAATGCCATAGAGCCCCGCCAGGTCGGCCATGCGCTGCGGCAGTTGGCTGACCGCAAAGCTTTTGCCCAAGCCCAGCGCAGCGCGGCGCACAGACAGCAGCACCGCTAGCGCTGCCGAATCAAACTTGCCCAGGCCAGAGGCATCAACCACCACAGCCGCAGGCTGCGCGACCAGGGTCGCGCTCAGTTCACGCAAGCAGGTGCTGGCGGTGGCTTGCGTCAGTAAAGCCGGCAGTTTCAGCACACTCAGCCTTTGGTGGGCTTGGCATCGCCAGAGGCGTTGGATTTGTTACGCTCAGATAGGGTGGCGATCAACCCATCGATACCTTTGGTATTGATTTCCTGCGAAAACTGGGTGCGGTAGGTGTCCACCAGCCAGACGCCCAACACGTTCAGGTTGAAAACTTTCCAGCCAGCGCCCTCACCGGGTGTTTTTTCCAGGCGGTAGTCGAGCTGCACCGGGTCGCCGCGGCCCTTGATCAGGGTGCGCACGATCACCTCTTTGTCTTCAGGCGAAGAGCGCATGGGTTTGACGTTGAAGGTCAGATTTTTCGCTTGGCTCATGGCACCAGAGTACGTGCGTACCAGCAAGGTTTTGAACTCGGCTTGCAGCTTGGCGCGCTGCTCGGGTGTGGCTTGGCGCCACGCTGGGCCCACGGCAGAGGCCGTCATGCGCTGGAAATTCACATGCGGCATGACTTTCTGTTCGGTCAACGCCATGATGCGCGCGACATCACCAGACTGCACGGCTTTGTCAGCTTGAATCAGATCAATCACCTCTTGGGTCAGCCGCTTGATCAAGGCATCAGGCGCTTCATCTGCAGCCCAGGCAGCGCTCATCTTCAAACCCATGGCCGCTGCAGCCAGAACGGGCAGACTATGCAGTACAAAACGTCGTTTCATTGTCATTTCTCTTGAAAAATCTATTGGGCAGGATTGTCGCTGGTTGGCAGCGACACATCCTCGTCGGGTGGATTACCGTCATAGACCAAGCTCTGCCTACGCTGCAAAAAGGCATCGCGGGTGAAGGTATAGGGATCCAGCGCCACCTCGTCAAGCAATTTGCTGGCATCCAGCAATCGCGCACGGCGATCAACCAAATTCAGCACGGTTGCCGAGTTTCGGATGGCGTTGTCGTCGATATGAGACACCGCGTTGCCGTTCATGTCCACCGGCAGGGCCGCCGTGTCGCGCAGCGTGGACGAGCCCAACAAGGGCAGCACAACATACGGTCCAGCGCCCACACCCCAGCGACCCAAGGTCTGACCAAAGTCTTCGGGGAAACGCTCAATACGCATCTCGGTGGCGACATCGAGCAGGCCACCCAAGCCGAAAACCGTGTTCACACCGAAGCGCACGATGCTGTTGCCGGCACCCTCGCCCTTGAGCTGCAAAGTGTTGTTGACAAACGACCACAGGTCTTGCAGGTTGTTGAAAAAGTTGCGAACCCCGGTACGCACCGGTGACGGCAGGACATCACGGTAGGCGGTAGCCACCGGTTTGACCACGGCGCGATCGACGGCATCGTTGAAGCTATACACACCTCGATTGAACGGTTCCAGCGGGTCGCGCGGGTTGGCGGTGGGGCCAGAGGCGCATGCGCTGAGCATCAGCGCGGCCGTCAGAAGTGCTGTGTGAGCCGCAAAGCGGCGATATCCCTGGGTGATTTTGTTTTGGCTCATGGTTTGCGATGCTTTCAACTACTTGCTGGACTCAGGTGCGGCAGGTTCCGCAGCCTTGCTAAATAAAAATTGGCTAATGAGATTCTCCAGCACGATGGCGGACTGGGTGCTGGAAATGACATCACCGGTGGCCAGGTTTTTGTCATCTGCGCCAGCTTCAATCCCCAGATACTGATCCCCCAGCAAGCCGCTGGTCAGAATTTTCAGCGAACTGTCTTTGGGGAAGACAAAGCGATCTTCCAGTGCCAGGGTGACCTTGGCCCGATAGGACTTGTCGTCAAACGTAATTTCTTCTACCCGGCCTACCACCACGCCGGCGCTCTTGACCGCCGCTTTAGGTTTAAGCCCACCGATGTTGTCAAACTTGGCGGTAACCGCGTAGGTTTTCTGAAAGCTCAAGCTCAGCAGGTTGGCCGACTGCAGCGCCAGAAACAAAATGGCCAGGCCACCCAGCAGCACAAACAAGCCAACCCAAACGTCATTTTTGGAACGTTGCATTTAACACCTTTCTTCCTAATATAACGTTTTTCATCAGCGTCAATCAGATGGTAAACATCATGGCCGTCAAGATGAAATCCAGACCCAGCACAGTGAGCGAGGCCATCACCACCGTGCGGGTGGTGGCTTTGGCCACGCCCTCGGGCGTGGCCTGGGCGTTGTAACCTTGTAGTAGCGCAATGAAAGTTACCGCCAAACCAAAGACAAAACTCTTCAGCACACCGTTACCCAGATCTTTGAACACATCCACCCCGCCCTGGATCTGGCTCCAGAACGCGCCGCCGTCCACACCAATCATCAGCACGCCCACCACCCAGCCGCCAATCACGCCGGCGGCGCTGAACGTGGCGGCCAGCAGAGGCATGGTGATCACACCCGCCCAGAACCGCGGCGCCAGCACCCGCTCGATCGGGTCTACCGCCATCATTTCCATGACGCTGATCTGCTCTCCTGCCTTCATCAGGCCAATTTCAGCGGTCAGGGAGGTACCCGCACGCCCAGCAAACAACAGGGCGGACACCACCGGCCCGAGTTCACGCAGCAGGGTCAGCGTCACCATCAAGCCTAGCGACTCAGCTGAGCCATAAGTTTTCAAAATGTAATAACCCTGCAATCCAAATACAAATCCGACAAACAGCCCTGCCACGGCAATGATCGGCAGGGAGTAATTGCCCAAAAAATGAATTTGGTCACGCACCAGTACATTGCGCTTGATGGCGTAGCCAATCGTGCCCAATAAGCGGCCAAACAACCGCATGGCATAGCCCATGGCATCAAGATGCCGACGCACGCCAAAACCGATGTCACTGGGTTGGTACCAGCTCATGCGTTGACCTCGACGTCAAAGTCCTGCGCGATGGTCGGGCCGGGGTAATGAAAATGCACCGGCCCCTCCGGCAGCGCATGCACGAACTGATGCACCAGCGGGTCGGTGCTGTGGCGCACTTCTTCGGGGGGTCCCTGTGTGGCGATCTTGCCATTGGCCAGAATGATGACGTGGTCAGCAAGGGCAAAGGTCTGCTCAAGATCATGGCTGACAAAGATACTCGTCAGCCCCATGGCGTCGTTCAACTCACGAATCAGGGTGGCCGCCGTTCCCATGGAAATGGGGTCCAGCCCGGCAAAGGGTTCGTCGTACATCACCAGTTCGGGGTCAAGCGCAATGGCACGCGCCAGCGCCACCCGGCGTGCCATGCCGCCTGACAAATCACTGGGCATCAGATCACGCGCCCCACGTAAGCCCACGGCGTTAAGTTTCATCAACACAATGTCACGGATCAGGGCTTCTGACAAATCGGTGTGCTCGCGCAAGGGGAAGGCTACGTTTTCGAACACACTGAGATCGACAAACAAGGCGCCAAACTGGAACAGCATGCCCATACGCCGGCGCGCAACATAGAGCTCCGCCTGAGTCATGGGGGTGACATCCTGACCGTCAAACAACGTCTGCCCCTTTTGCGCCCTGATCTGCCCGCCGATCAGCCGCAGGATGGTGGTCTTGCCACCGCCTGAGGCGCCCATCAACGCGGTCACCTTGCCACGCGGAATGGCCAGCGACACGTCGTCCAGAATCAAACGCTCACCGTAGCCAAAGCTCAGGTGATGCATTTCAACGAACGGTTTAACGGGATTTGTGGTCATGAATAGAAAAGGCTCGGGAAAACCCGAACCCGCGATGATAAGGGACAGACCCGCCCTTACCTTGGAAGGTCGCTAAAACCCATCAGAAATTCATCCACAGAGCGCGCCGCCTGGCGGCCTTCACGAATCGCCCACACCACCAGGCTTTGACCGCGGCGGACGTCACCAGCGGCAAACACTTTGGGCACGTTGGTGGTGTAACCACCCACAAAATCGGTGCTGGCCCGGGCGTTGCCACGCGCGTCTTTCTCGATACCAAACGCATCCAGCACGGTGGCCACCGGGTTCACAAACCCCATGGCGAGTAAGACCATGTCGGCTGGGTAAGTTTTCTCGGTGCCCTGAACTTCAACCATCTTGCCGTCTTTGAGTTCGATGTGCACCGTCTTCAAGCCGGTGAGCTTGCCCTTTTCGCCAATGAATTCCTTGGTGGAAATAGCGAACTCGCGGGTACAACCCTCGTCGTGGCTGGAGCTGGTGCGCAGCTTCATGGGCCAGTTGGGCCAGGTCAAGGGGCGGTTTTCTTCTGCTGGGGGCTGTGGCATGACTTCAAACTGGGTGACGCTGGCTGCGCCATGGCGGTTGCTGGTGCCGACGCAGTCAGAACCGGTGTCACCGCCGCCGATCACAATGACGTGTTTGCCGTCGGCCCGCAACTGGTGCTTGAGCTTGTCACCGGCGTTCACCTTGTTTTGCTGCGGTAGGAATTCCATGGCGAAGTAGACGCCTTCCAGGTCGCGCCCAGCCACTGGCAAGTCGCGAGACTGCTCGGAACCCCCGGTGAGGATGATCGCGTCAAATTGCGCCTGCAACTGTTCGGGCGACACGGTTTCCTTGGCCCAGTTGGTGACCTTGCTGCCCTTGGGCAAAGCGCCCACCAGCACGCCGGTGCGAACCGTCACACCTTCGGCCTTGAGCTGTTCGACGCGGCGGTCAATGTGGCTCTTTTCCATCTTGAAGTCAGGAATGCCGTAGCGCAACAGGCCGCCGACACGGTCGTTTTTCTCAAACAAGGTCACCTCATGGCCAACGCGGGCCAGCTGCTGCGCCGCCGCCATGCCCGCCGGGCCAGAACCCACCACAGCCACTTTTTTGCCGGTTTTGTGCTGCGCAGCTTGCGGCTTGACCCAGCCCTCAGCCCAGGCACGGTCGATGATGGCGTGCTCGATCGACTTGATGCCGACCGGGTCATCGTTGACATTGAGCACACACGCGGCTTCACACGGTGCCGGGCAGATGCGCCCGGTGAACTCGGGAAAGTTGTTGGTGCTGTGCAGCACATCAATGGCGTTTTTCCAGTCGCCTTGATAGACCAAATCGTTGAAATCCGGAATGATGTTGTTGACCGGGCAACCACTGTTGCAAAACGGTGTGCCACAGTCCATACAGCGGGCGGCTTGCGTTTTGGCCTGTGCATCGTCCAGACCGACCACAAACTCCTTGTAGTTCTTCAGGCGCTCGGGCACGGGCTTGTAGCCCTCTTCGATACGCTCGTATTCCATGAAACCGGTGACTTTTCCCATGATGTATTCCTGAAACGTTGGTCAAGTTCAGACCAGAGATGCTTCTTTTTTAGAAGCTGTCTGAGCAAGCGCAGTAAGGGCTAGAGCCGATTTTTTAGCATGAATCTCGCCCAAAGCACGCTTGTATTCCAGCGGGAACACCTTGACGAACTTCTGACGGCTCACCTCCCAGTTGTCAAGCAGCTCGCGCGCACGCTTGCTGCCGGTCCAACGGTTGTGGTCTTCCAGCAGCTTCTTGAGCTGTACTTCATCTGCCAGCCCCCGGTGCCAGAGTTTTTCGTTGATGCTGGTCTGCTGCTCAGCCACGCTCAGCACTTTTTCCATCGACACCATAGCGGTGTTGCAGCGCTTGGCGAATTGGCCGTCTTCGTCAAAAACGTAGGCGATGCCACCGCTCATGCCAGCGGCAAAGTTGCGCCCGGTCTGGCCCAGCACCGCCACGGTGCCACCCGTCATGTACTCGCAACCGTGGTCGCCCGTGCCTTCCACCACCGCTGTCGCCCCCGACAGCCGCACCGCAAATCGCTCACCTGCCACACCGCTGAAAAACGCCTCGCCACTGGTGGCGCCAAACATCACCGTGTTACCCACGATGGTGTTTTTGACGGCTTCACCACGGAAGTCAATGCTGGGGCGCACCACCACCCGGCCGCCAGACAGCCCCTTGCCGGTGTAATCATTGGCGTCACCAATCAAATACAAGGTAATACCGCGGCACAAGAAAGCACCAAAAGATTGGCCACCGGTGCCCTCTAACTGGATACGGATGGAATCGTCTGGCAGACCTTCTGGGTGCACCTTGGTGACCGCGCCAGACAACATGGCGCCCACCGAGCGGTTGACGTTGCGCGCCACTTCGATGAACTGCACCCGCTCGCCCTTGTCGATAGCCGGGCGTGACTTGGCGATAAGCACGTTGTCCAGAGATTTTTCCAGACCATGGTCTTGCGTGCTGGTATGGAACTTGGCCACATCCTCCGCCACATTGGGCATGGCAAACAGACGGCTGAAGTCCAGGCCGCTGGCTTTCCAGTGGTGAATACCGGCGCGCATATCGAGCAGATCGGCACGACCAATCATGTCGTCAAACTTGCGGATGCCCAATTGCGCCATGATCAGGCGAACTTCTTCAGCGATGAAAAAGAAGTAGTTCACCACATGCTCGGGCTTGCCCGAGAACTTCTGGCGCAACACCGGGTCTTGCGTGGCCACACCTACCGGGCAGGTATTGAGGTGGCACTTGCGCATCATGATGCAGCCCTCAACGATCAGCGGGGCGGTGGCAAAGCCGAACTCATCAGCGCCCAGCATGGCACCAATAGCCACGTCGCGGCCGGTTTTCATCTGACCGTCGGTCTGCACCCGGATACGGCTGCGCAGGCGGTTCAAAACCAGCGTTTGCTGGGTTTCAGCCAGACCGATTTCCCACGGGCTACCGGCATGTTTGATCGACGACCAAGGCGAGGCACCTGTGCCACCATCATGCCCGGCAATCACCACATGGTCTGCCTTGCATTTAGCGACGCCAGCGGCGATGGTGCCAACGCCAATTTCAGACACCAGCTTGACCGAAATCGAACTGTGCGGGGCGACACTTTTCAGGTCATGGATCAGCTGCGCCAAGTCTTCAATCGAATAGATATCGTGGTGTGGCGGGGGCGAAATCAGGCCCACACCGGGAACCGAATAGCGCAGCTTGCCGATGTAGTCCGACACCTTGCCACCAGGCAACTGACCGCCCTCGCCAGGCTTGGCGCCCTGCGCCATCTTGATCTGGATCTGGTCGGCGCTGTTGAGGTATTCGGCGGTGACACCAAAGCGCCCGGAGGCCACTTGCTTGATGCGCGAGCGCAACGAGTCACCCGCTTGCAGTGGCATGTCAACTTCCACCACGTCCGCACCGATCACACTCTTCAAGGTATCACCGAGTTTGATCGGGATGCCTTTGAGCTCATTGCGGTAGCGTGCCGGGTCTTCACCGCCCTCGCCGGTGTTGCTTTTGCCGCCGATGCGGTTCATGGCCACGGCCAGCGTGGCGTGTGCCTCGGTGGAAATGGAGCCCAGCGACATGGCGCCGGTGGCGAAACGCTTGACGATTTCCTTGGCTGATTCAACTTCATCAATCGGAATCGCTTTGGCGGGGTCAATCTTGAATTCAAAAAGACCTCGCAGCGTCATGTGACGCTTGCTCTGGTCGTTGATGAGCTCCGCGTACTCCTTGTAGGTGTTCCAGTTGTTGGCGCGGGTGCTGTGCTGCAGCTTGGCGATCGCGTCGGGCGTCCACATGTGTTCCTCGCCGCGGACGCGCCAGGCGTATTCACCACCAGCATCAAGCCGATTCGCCAACACCGGGTCGACACCATACGCATCCTTGTGGCGGCGAATGGCTTCTTCGGCAATCTCAAACACACTGATCCCTTCGACGCGGGTGGGTGTGCCGGTAAAGTATTTCTCAACGGTTGCTGTCGACAGGCCGATGACTTCAAACAGCTGTGCACCGCAATAGCTCATGTAGGTGGACACGCCCATCTTCGACATGATCTTGGAGAGGCCCTTGCCCACTGCCTTGATGTAGTTGTAGATGGCTTTGTCAGCGCTCAGGTCACCTGGCAGGTCCTTGCAGATGCTGGCCAGGGTTTCCAGAGCCAGGTAGGGGTGAACAGCCTCTGCGCCATAACCTGCCAATACAGCAAAGTGGTGCACTTCACGCGCCGAACCCGTTTCCACCACCAGACCAGCGGTGGTGCGCAGACCTTCACGCACCAGATGCTGGTGAATGGCCGATAGCGACAACAGCGCCGGAATTGGCACCTGCGTGGCATTCATCGCGCGGTCGCTGATGATCAGAATGTTGTGGCCACCTTTGATGGCGTCTACCGCCTCGGCGCACAGAGAAGCCAGCTTGGCTTCCACACCCTCGCGACCCCAGGCCAGCGGGTAGGTGATGTCCAGCGTGTAGCTGCGGAACTTGCCCTGCGTGTGTTTGGCAATGTCGCGCAGTTTGGCCATGTCGGCGAAATCCAGCACCGGCTGGCTGACTTCCAGGCGCAGGGGTGGGTTGACCTGATTGATGTCCAGCAAATTGGGCTTGGGGCCGATGAAACTGTTGAGGCTCATCACAATCGCTTCGCGGATCGGGTCGATCGGCGGGTTGGTCACCTGGGCAAACAACTGCTTGAAGTAGTTGTAAAACGGCTTGTTCTTGTCGCTCAAAACTGCCAACGGGCTGTCGTTGCCCATGGAGCCAAGGGCTTCTTCGCCGTTGACGGCCATCGGCGAGATCAGGAACTTGATGTCTTCCTGCGTGAAGCCAAAAGATTGCTGGCGGTCCAGCAAGGTGCTGGCTGACTCGTCGGCACTGGCCGGCTCGTTACCGCCAGGCAAGTCACTCAGGCGAATACGCAGGTTCACAATCCACTGCTTGTAGGGCTTGCTGTTGGCCAGGCTGGACTTGATCTCTTCGTCCTCCACCATGCGACCTTGCTCCAGGTCGATCATGAACATCTTGCCCGGCTGCAGGCGCCACTTGCGAATAATCTTGTGTTCCGGGAACGGCAACACACCCGACTCTGAGGCCATGACCACCAGATCGTCTTCGGTGATGCAGTAACGCGAGGGGCGCAGGCCATTGCGGTCCAGCGTGGCGCCAATCTGGCGACCATCGGTGAACACGATGCTGGCCGGGCCGTCCCACGGCTCCAGCATGGCGGCGTGGTATTCGTAAAACGCGCGGCGGCGCTCGTCCATGCCAGTGTTTTGCTCCCAGGGTTCCGGGATCATCATCATCACCGCCTGGCTGATGGGGTAGCCGGCCATGGTGAGCAGTTCCAGGCAGTTGTCGAAGGTGGCGGTGTCGGATTGGTTGGCGAAGCTGATGGGATAGAGCTTTTTCAGGTCGTCGCCCAGCACCGGCGAACTCATCACGCCTTCGCGTGCTTTCATCCAGTTGTAGTTGCCTTTGACGGTATTGATTTCACCGTTATGGGCCACATAGCGGTACGGGTGCGCCAGCGGCCACTCGGGGAAAGTGTTGGTGGAAAAGCGCTGATGCACCAGGCCCAGTGCCGACACACAACGCGGGTCCAGCAGGTCAAGGTAATAGGTGCCGACCTGGTCGGCCAGCAGCAAACCCTTGTAGATGACCGTGCGGCTGGACATGCTCGGCACGTAATACTCTTTGCTGTGCTTGAGTTTCAAGGCTTGGATGTGCGCGCTGGCAGTCTTGCGGATGACATACAGCTTGCGCTCCAGCGCGTCTTGCACGATGACGTCGGTGCCACGGCCAATGAAAATTTGGCGCAGGATGGGTTCTTTTTTGCGCACATTGGGCGACATCGGCATGTCACGGTTCACCGGTACATCGCGCCAGCCCAGAAGCACCTGGCCCTCGGCCTTGACCGCGCGCTCCAACTCTTGCTCGCAAGCCAGGCGGCTGGCATGCTCCTTGGGCAAAAACACCATACCCACACCGTATTCGCCAGGCGGCGGCAGGGTCACGCCAGCGGCGGCCATTTCTTCACGGTACAACGCGTCGGGCAACTGGATCAAGATACCAGCGCCGTCGCCCATGAGCTTGTCCGCGCCCACGGCACCCCGGTGGTCGAGGTTTTCAAGGATTTTGAGCGCGTTTTTGACAATGTCATGCGACTTTACGCCCTTGATGTGGGCCACAAAACCCACGCCGCATGCGTCGTGCTCCTGGGCTGAAGAATACAAACCGTGGTCCTGGAGATGTTGTATCTCTGCTGCCGTCGTCATGGGGCGCGCTCCTGAAAATGTCAAAAGAAGTAACTCTACCGCATTGCAACACCCATGCCAAAAGAATTAATTGGGGTCAGATTCCAATTATTTTTAAATTTAAGGGGCTTCTAAACAATTAGGGACATATCAAATATAATAGCTACTTGCCCTTTATGTACAAGGGCTATCGGTCTATTTATCATGCAACTCAGGCACCAATGCAGGTCGCCCGGCGCTGGCTTTGCTGACCCGGCGTTCAGTGCGTTTTTGCAAATCCGCCACAAAATCTGCCTCACCCAAGGCCCAGCCGCTCAGGGTGGCGTCGGTCAGTGCCTTCTGTTGCACCGGGTTGATGCCACTTTGCACCAATTCGGCGTAAGCGGCCTCACGGGCAAATGGCGTGTTTCCCAGCTCCCAAAAGAGTGCATGCGGCTTGATCAAGCGGTCTGAGCGCAGCCCCAAATAGTGCGCGTGGCTGGACCAGGGGTATTCCTTTGGCTGTGCAACTAGGCCTGCGCGCACCGGGTTGAGGTCCATGTAGGCCATGCAGGCCAACACGTAGCGCTCCGACTGGATCACGGTGGACTTGTAGCGCCCCTCCCACAAGGTGCCGGTGCGTTGTTGCTTGCCATTGAAATAGCGCACATAACGTCGGCCTACTGCCTGCATCATCAGCGGCAAACCCTCAACAGACTGCGGGGTGGCCAACAGATGAAAGTGATTAGGCATCAGCACATAGGCATGGATGAGCACCTCAAACTCGGCGGCGTACTCGGCCAGCAAGTCCAGCAGAAGCTGGTCATCGGCAGATGTCGTAAAAATAGATTGGCGGTTGTTGCCGCGCTGAATCACGTGGTGCGCGTAACCCGGTAGCGTCAGGCGAGGCAGTCGCGCCATGGTGAATCGCGAAAGGACAACCAGCGCAGGCAGCTTAGCGCGGCGCCTTGGTGACACGCACCTTGCCACCGGTGGTGACGATGATCACCGAATCTCCGGGCACCAATGTTTCGCTGCCCTTGGCTTGGACGATGGCACGGCGCTCGCCGCCCCTGAGCTGAATCAACAACTCGTTGGCGTCTTCGCGGGTGGCCATGCGTTCAATGGTATTACCCGCAACCGCGCCGGCCACACCCACCAGCAAACCAATGACACTGCTCTCAGCGCCGCCTGCGCCACGGGTGGCGCCCGCCACCGCACCGGTCACACCGCCCACAGTGGCACCAATACCACTCTGGCTGCCGTCTACCGTGACGGTACGAATGGACAGCAACACGCCGTCTTGCACCTGCGACATGCGTTGCGCGTCGCCGCGCTGGATCACATCCGGGCTGCTGGTGGCGCACGCACCCAAAGCCAGCACGATAGCGGCTGACACACTCATCTTGGTCAAGGCGTTCATTGGCATCTCCTAAAAATCTCCATCGTTCACAACCGGTTGCTGTGCACTTTCAGACACCGGATTTTCCGGCAACGATGTAAACCGCGTGTGAAGCAAGGACAGCAGGCCAAATTCGGTGAGCAAAGCCCGCAAGCGCTCGGCACTGGCACGCTTTTTTTGACCGGTGTAGCGGGCGATGATGAGTTCGTTTTTCATGCTGTGTTCCCAGCCCACCAGCTCGGTCACGGTCACCTGGTAACCACATGCCTCCAGGTAAAGGCAGCGCAGCACATTGGTGATCTGGCTGCCCATCTCGCGGGTGTGCAAGGGGTGGCGCCACAACTCCGAGAGCGGCGTGCGCGACAAGGACAGCGCCTTGTGCTGGCTCAGCACCCGGGCCACTTCGGCCTGGCAACAGGGCACCAGCACCATCGCCCGCGCGTGTTTTTGCAAACCGAAGGCGATCGCATCGTCGGTGGCGGTGTCGCACGCATGCAGCGCGGTGACCACGTCAATACGCTCGGGCAGGCGCGCCGACTGCGCGGATTGCGCCACCGTCAGGTTGATGAACGACATACGCTCAAACCCCAGACGCGCGGCCAGCTCGGTGGACTTTTGCACCAGCTCGGCGCGCGACTCGATGCCGTAGATATGGCCTTGGGTACGTTGCCTGAAAAACAAGTCGTAAAGAATGAAGCCCAGATACGACTTGCCCGCGCCGTGGTCAGCCAGCGTGATGCCGTGCGCCAGCGCGGGCGCATCCGCCAACGTCAGCAGCAGCTTTTCAATGAACTGATAGAGGTGATACACCTGCTTGAGCTTGCGCCGCGAGTCCTGATTGAGCTTGCCCTCGCGGGTCAGGATATGCAGCTCTTTGAGCAGTTCGACAGACTGGCCAGGGCGCAGTTCATCGGCCAAGGGGTTCGCTGCGATGGCGTTTGCCCCTTTCGCTGCGCCCTTGTGAATAGCCTGGTGCCTGACGCTTTTGGGTGAGCGGGGAAGATCAGTGTTTGGCGGCGTCATGGTCTGATGATGCCACGTCGAGCGGATGGGCCACCGGGCAACCCGTGGCAAGCGTGGCGCTTGGCCCCACCTGCAGCGCTTGCCAGCCCGCACTACCTAGAGCCTGCAAGGTCTGCATGTTGGTCTCGAAAATCGACTCCGGGTTGGGGAAGGCGGCCACCGCACGGTCAATGCTGTCCTCGCGCAGCAGGTGTAGCGTGGGGTACGGCGAGCGGTTGGTGAAATTGGTGATGTCGTCTTCAGCGGTGCCGGCAAACTGGTAGTGCGGGTGCAGCGAGGCGATTTGCAACACACCATCGAGCTCAAGATCAACCAGCGCACGGTCGGCCAGGTCGAGAAAATCATTGAAGTCCAAAAAGTCCTGCAAATAGTCTGGTACTATGAAAAGTGTAGTGTCCCGCGCTTTAGCATCAAGGGCTAGCAGTGCTTTTAGCTCTTCAACCAGATCTGCCAGCAAAGCCTCTCCGGAGGTGGCACGGCACACCGCGTAGTGCACCTGCCCCTTGACGTGAACGCTCTTGGCAAACGGGCACAGGTTCAGGCCGATCACCGCGCGCTCCAGCCAAGCCACGGTGTCGGCCACCACCCTTTTGTCGTCCATCATGGGAAATCACCTTGTTGTTTGGCTCAGCGCCGGAAATACCCGCAGCGGGCCAGTGCGAAAAATAGCCAAAACGATCAGGCCAACAAGCGTTGACCGGTGATGCGCTCATGTTCGCGCAGCGCAAAGCGGTCGGTCATGCCAGCAATGTAGTCGGCCACCACCCGCGCCGTGCGCGCCTGCGGATCTGCGGGCAGCGCGGCGTCTTCAACGCCCGTGTGGCTGATGCGGTGCTGGTAGCGCTCGGCCATCTCGCCGGGTACGTTCATGTAAGCTGAAAACAGCTCACGCACCACCACTTGCGCCTGGCCCATGGTATCTGCCACTTGGGGGTGGCGGTACAGGTGTTGCAACAAGAATGCCTTCAACGCTTTCGACTCGTCACGCATCTCGGCACCAAACTGCACTAGTGGCGCCAGGTTGCGTACCGCTTGCACATCCTGCGGCTGCGCCGCATTCAATGCAGATTGGGTGGCGGCAATCACGTCATACACCTGACTGCTGAGCATGCGACGGATGGATTCGTACAACAAGCGTCGTCCCTGGTGGCTCTCGGCCAGCTGCGGGTGGTCAGCCAGGGTTTGCACCCTGAACTGGTCAAACAAGGGCACCGCTTGCAGTTGGTCCAGCGTGAGCAGGCCGGAGCGCACACCGTCGTCAATGTCATGCGCGTTATAGGCAATTTCGTCTGCCAGATTGCACAGCTGCGCCTCCAGGCTGGGCTGCTGGTGCTGCAGAAACCGCTGCCCCACCCCACCCGGCTCCTGAAGCTCCAATTGCTCGGCATGGCGGCGGGCGCAGTGCTTCAAAATGCCTTCGCGGGTCTCAAAGCTCAGGTTCAGGCCGTCAAACTCGGGGTAGCGCTCTTCCAGGTGATCGACGATGCGCAGGCTTTGCAGGTTGTGCTCAAAGCCGCCAAAGTCAGCCATGCAGTCGTTCAAGGCGTCTTGCCCGGCGTGGCCAAAGGGCGTGTGTCCCACATCGTGCGCCAGCGCAATGGCTTCGACCAGGTCTTCGTTGAGTTGCAACGAGCGCGCGATGGAGCGGCCCAGCTGCGCCACCTCCAGCGAATGTGTCAGGCGGGTGCGAAACAGGTCGCCTTCGTGGTTCAGGAAAACCTGCGTCTTGTAAACCAAACGCCGAAACGCCGAACTGTGCACGATGCGGTCGCGGTCACGCTGGAACTCTGTCCGGGTGGGTGCGGGCGCTTGAGGGTAACGCCGCCCCCTGGAGAGCGCCGGATCACAGGCGTAGGGAGCCAACAGCATCTTGTATAATAAATATGGCTCTAGCCCTTATGGGTAAAGCGCTGGCAGCTATTCTTTTAATATTCATTCAACACAGCAGGCGTCAATCACCTGGCGCACCATATCATCGGGCGCGCTGCGCACCACGGCATGACCGGGCTTGTCGAGCAACACAAACTTGATTTCGCCAGCCTCAGCCTTCTTGTCAACACGCATCAGCGACAGATAGCGCCCAGCGTTGTCCGCAGCATCGAGCACTGGCGCTTTCACCGGCAAACCCACTTTGGCAATCAGTTGCGTCAGCCGATTCACAAAAAAGGCGTCCACCAGCCCCAGCCGCGCCGAGAGCTGCGCCGCCATAACCATGCCACAACCGACAGCCTCACCGTGCAGCCACACACCAAAGCCCAGACCCACCTCGATGGCGTGGCCGAAGGTGTGGCCAAAGTTCAAAATAGCGCGCAGACCCGCCTCGCGCTCGTCCTGCCCCACCACCCATGCCTTGATTTCACAACTGCGTTTGACAATGTACGCCAGCGATGCCGGCTCACGCGCCAGTATCGCGTCCAGATTTGCTTCGATCCAGGCGAGAAAATCGGTGTCGGCAATCGGCCCGTATTTGATGACCTCAGCCAACCCGGCAATGAGTTCACGCTGTGGCAGCGTTTTCAGGGTATCGAGATCACACACCACCTTGAGCGGCTGGTAAAACGCGCCAATCATGTTTTTGCCCAGCGGATGATTGATAGCCGTCTTGCCACCCACCGACGAATCCACCTGCGCCAGCAGCGTGGTGGGCACCTGCACAAACGGCACACCGCGCATGTAGCTGGCGGCCGCAAACCCGGTCATGTCACCCACCACACCGCCGCCTAGCGCAAACAATGTCGTTTTGCGGTCACAAGCGTGGCTGAGCAGGGCATCAAAAATCAGGTTCAGGCTTTCCCAGGTTTTGAATTCCTCGCCATCGGGCAGCACCACCGTGTGCACTTGACCGTATTGCGGGGCCAAGGCCTTATGCAAGGGCTGCGCATACAGCGGGCCTACCGTGGTGTTGGTCACGATCAGCGCCGCACCCGCCTTGGGCAATTCGGCATAACTCAATGGGTTGTCAAACAAGGAGCCACGGATAGCGATGTGGTAGCTTCGCTCAGCCAGGTCAATGGCAACAGTTTGGAGGTCTGGGGATTTCATAAATTTGAGGTGTCAGGGCAAAAAATCTTCGAGACGCTGACCACGCCGCAAACCATCAATGTGGTCAAAATGCGCATCCAGGCTAAGTAACGCGGCCCCATGCTCCAACGCACTGGCCGCAATCCAAAGGTCATTACTGGGAATGGGCTGGCCTTTGCGACGCAAACGGGCATAGACCAGTGCGTAGCTGTCCGCAGTGTCTGCGGTGACAGGGTAAATACCCACCCGGGGTGAATTCAAAAACTGCGCCAACTCAGCCCTGTTTTTAGCCTCGCGCGTACCGGCCGCAAAACCACCCAAAAGCTCCCCGAGTACGGTACTGCTCACAAATAGTTTTGGCGCATAGGCGATGACTTCGACAATCCTGGATTCACCCCGCATGAAGGCGGTGTAGGCATTGGTGTCAAGCAAAATTGCTCTCACGCCGGGCTACTTCCAGAGAGCAGGATCAACGGCATCAAAAACTGCCGCGGCACTGGCAAACTCGGCTGCCTCTTGCGCACTCCAGGAACCAGCCAAAGCGTCCAGATCATCGTAGCGACGCTGTGTTGGCTTGATTTGGGTTTTTCCCAAACCCTGGTTAATCAGCCGCAACACCAATGTATTGATGCTGCCATTTTCTTGACTCGCGAGTTGCTTGAGCGCCGACAAGTCGGCTGGTTCAAGCCCTCGAATGCTTAAACTCGACATGACGCACTCCTTGATATCAGTTTGACTGCAAATTATGACAGCATTGCAGTATCTTGCTTCTGAACAAGGATGCCTCGGGCCCCATCAGAATGCGTGGCGATCCCGGCCATCTCCAGCTGCATCTGAATCATGTTGACCAGGCTGGCCACCGATGGGCGGCCGGTGTCGACACTGAAATGGGCGGTTTCGCGGTCACAACCGTGGCTGAGCAAGGCATCAAAAATCAGGTTCAGGCTTTCCCAGGTTTTGAATTCCTCGCCATCGGGCAGCACCACCGTGTGCACTTGACCGTATTGCGGGGCCAAGCCCTTTTGCAAGGGCTTGGCATACAGCGGGCATTCCGTGGTGTTGGTCACGATCAACGCCGCACTCGCCTTGGGCAACTCGGCGTAAGTCAAAGGGTTGTCGAACAATGAGCCACGGATAGCGATGTGGTAGCTGCGCTCAGCCAGACCAATGGACATGGTTTGCAGTTCTGAAGCTTTCATGCCGCAGAGTTTAGAGGCTTTCACGACGGAGCAGCCTGGCCACCCAATTCCAGTTGCATCAGAATCATGTTGAGCAGACTCGCCACCGACGGTCGGCCGGTTTCGACCTGAAAGTGTGCCGTCTCACGGTACAAAGGGTCGCGCTGGCGATGCAGGTCCCGCAGCCGACCCAAGGGGTCAGCGACTTGCAACAGGGGTCGGTTTTTATCGTGGCGCAAGCGCCGAAACAAATCGTCTGGTGAAGAATTCAGGTAGATAACTTGGGTGCGCGCATGCAGGTGGGCCCGGTTCTCAGGCCTGAGCACCGCCCCGCCCCCGGTGGACAAAACGCCTTCAGGAGCCTGGGTGAGCTCGTCTATTACCCTGGATTCAATGTCGCGGAAACGGTCTTCGCCCTCGCGCACAAAGAACTCACGGATAGAGCAGCCCAACTGCTGCTCTATCACCGTGTCTGAGTCGAGAAACGGCACCCGCAGACGTTTGGAGAGCTGGCGCCCGACGGTGGATTTACCGGAGCCAGGCAGGCCAATGAGGCTGATGGTCAATTTATAACGCGTCTACAACACCGGGGTGAAAATTCAGCGAGCTAATTTGTCGTTGAGAACTCTGGGGGTAATAAAGACCAGCATCTCACGCTTTTCAGAAGAACGCGCCGTGCGCTTGAACAGATTCCCCACGCCCGGCAAGTCACCCAAGAATGGCACCTTGTCGATGGTGTCCACTTGGTCTTCAGTAAAGATACCGCCAACTACCACCGTGCCACCGTTTTCCACCAACACCTGCGTCTGGATGTGCTTGGTGTCAATTGCGTAACCAGCCGTTGTGCTGATGCCACGCGTGTCTTTATTGACATCAAGCTCCAAAATAATCCCGCCTTCCGGAGTGATCTGCGGCGTGACTTCCAATTTAAGGCTTGCTTTACGGAAGGCAATTGATGTCGCTCCACTAGACGAAGCCACCTGGTAGGGGAATTCGGTTCCTTGTTCGATCAAAGCTTTGATCTGATCGGCCGTGATCACGCGCGGGCTGGAAATCACCTTGCCCTTGCCATCTGCCTCCAGTGCCGAGATTTCAAGATTCAAGAACCTGCTTGCAGCGGCGTTGAAAATGGAGAAGGCTGCACTGGCACCCCCAGCCACCGGGAAATTCACGAAACTGCCTGAAGTGGTTCCCGATGTGCCGTCGGTATAGGTTGAGCCGATCGACAGCCCCGTGCCCGAACTGTTTGTCGACACAGTCCCACCACCCAGTCGAACGCCCAAAGATTTGCCGAAAGTGTCCGATGCTTCCACAATGCGTGCTTCGATCATGACCTGACGCACCGGGATATCCAGCTTGCTAATCAGTTGTTGCACCTGCTCCAGCTTCGATGGGATATCAGTCACAAAAAGCTGATTGGTGCGCGCCTCCGAAATCACACTCCCGCGAGGACTAAGCAAACGCGACGAATTAGCAGATGCGCCTGAAGTGCCACCACTACCGCTTGCCGTCAGTTGCGCCGCCACTTCTGCCGCCTTGGTGTAATTCATCTGAAACGACTGTGTGCGCAGCGGCTCAAGGCTCTGCAACGCTGCCGCAGACTCGAGATCAAGCTTCTCCTTGGCATTGATTTCATCCTTGGGCGCAATCCACAGCACATTGCCGGTCTTGCGCATACCCAGCCCTTTGGCCTGCAAAATGATGTCCAGCGCTTGATCCCAAGGGACATCCTGCAATCTGAGGGTGACGGCACCATTGACAGAATCCGAGGTGATCACATTGAAGTTGGTGAAGTCAGCAATTACCTGCAAGAGCGAGCGCACCTCGATATTCTGAAAATTCAGTGACAGTTTCTGGCCGCTGTAACCAGGGCCTTGAGTCAACTTGGTTGGATCCACTTTGATCGGCTTGACCTCCACCACAAACTGTGAATTGCTCTGGTAAGCGCTGTGAACCCATTGACCCTGCGGCTCAATGACCATTCGCACCCGATCGCCGCTTTGAAATGTCGTGATGGTTTTGACAGGTGTGCCGAAATCGGCCACATCCAAACGCCTGCGCAGACCTTCAGGCAAAGTGGTCTTCATGAATTCAACCACCAGCGTCTGCCCTTGCTGGCGGATATCGACACCCACTTGGTCGTTGGGTAGCGTCACGATGACCCGCCCTGACGCATCCTCACCGCGGCGGAAATCCAGATCCCGCAAAGGCAGGGCATCGCGATTCAAACTCTCGGCAAAAACCGTGGGCACCTCAGCCGGTGCGGTACTGGCTACCGCATCCAGTGAAACATAGAGAGACTTGCCTTGAATCTGGGTTTTGTAGGCTGTGTACTGCTTCAAATTCAGCACCACACGCGTGCGATCACCAACTTGAACCACGCTGACAGACTTCAAATTTCCCTGATTGATGTCTACGGTGGAGCGGCCCATGGCACTCACCACCCCAGGGAAATCCAGCGCAATCCTGGCGGGAGACTGGATGGAAAAACCGGTAGGCAGTGCTGGCAAAACCTCGCTGAGATCAATTTTGACGATTTCTGACCCACCTTGCAAAGAACCGGTCACTGCTTGGATGGCCGTCTGGGCTTGTGCCGCAGCAGCGGCCAATAAAAAGCCCGCAACCAGCCAGGCCCGACTGCCCAGCTTGCCAAAAAGAGTGTGATGTTGGGATTTCATTTTGACCTCTCTTGCAACTGCAATGACGCAGTGCGTTCAATCCACTCACCAGCTGCGTCCTGAACGATTTCACGCAGGGTGACTTCTGTCTCAACGATCTTGGTTATCCGACCATAGTTCTGTCCCAAATGATCCCCCAGACGCACCTGATACAACAATTTGCCGACCGTGACCAGCGCAACTGGTTTGCCGCCACGTACCAAATTTCCCACCAACGCAATCGTATCCAGAGGGAATTCTTCCAGTGGCTCCTTGCGTCGAGCCAGTTCGGGCTCAAGAAGCGCTGCGTTGGAAGACGCTTGCTCCGAGTCTTTTCTCAGTGCCAGTGTCAGCTTTTTCAGGCTGAACGGGTCAAATTCGGTCGTTTCCGTGTAATTTTCCGGCTTGAACTGCTTGGGTTCGGACAAAGGCACGATTTTCGGAAAAGTCTGACTCTTTTGTTGCGCCATCCAGTCACGCAGCTCATCCTCGGACGCCGAAGAACATGCCGCGAGCAGGGCCAGCGGCAACAAAAACAAAAGAACCCAGCGCACGCTCCTCATTTTTTAGCTCCCGTAGGTGCTGCTTTGCGCTGTGCGCTAATTTCCTGCGCGTCGAGATACCGGAACGTTTTGGCAACAGCATCCATACCCAAAACACCTTCTTTCGCAGGCAAGATAGCGATGCTGTTCAAGGTCACGATCCGCGACAAGTTGGAAATATCAGCAGCAAAAGCACCGATGTCGTGGTATCTACCTGTCACACGCACCGAGATCGGCAACTCAGCGTAGTACTCCCTGACGATGACCTGGCCAGGCCTGAACAAATCAAACTGCAAACTTCTGCCGAGGCCAGCTTGGTTGATGTCAGACAACAAGGCGTCCATCTCTGCCTTGCTCGGAAGTTGCTTCTCAAGCTGGGTGACATATTGCTGCACCTGCTCGCGCTGCTTTTTCAGGGCGTCCAGGTTCACCGCCTTGGCCAGCTTAACTTTGTATTCATCACGGAGTTTGAGCTCCTGCTCTTGTTCGGCAATCAGTGCGTCCTTGGAATCGGTCAGCCACAAAAACCATAACACCACCACAAACACCACCGCAATCGCCAGAAACAAAGCGTAGCGCGGCAGTTGTGGCCAACTCGACGGATCCTTGCTGTCGAGATTGCGAAACTGGGCCGAAGCATTTTCAAACCAAGACTTTATATCGACAGAAACGTTAGGGGACTTTGCCATGGTTTGCACCGTTACTTTGCCACGGGAGTTGCTGCCGCCAACGCCGACTTGACAGGCGTGCCTGCCGTTGCGGCCGTTGCGGCCGTTGGGACCTTGCTTCCGGCCTCACCAGCGCGCACGAGCTTGACATTGATCTTGAAATTCGCCACCCGCCGCTGATCACGCGGCGACACGTTGACAGAGCCCGCCACAATTTCGATCAAGTCCGGACGGGTGAGCCATTCTGACTGAGTGCTCAGGTTGCGCAGTAACTCGGAGACACGCTCGTTTGACTGCGCCACACCCTGAAGCGCTACATTTTGACCCTCTTGGCGCATGCTGTTGATGTAGACCCCTTCAGGCAGCTGATTGACCAACTCGGTCAACAAGTGAACCGGCATGTTGCGATCAGCCTGCAAATCCTCTACCGCCTGCTGGCGTGCACGCAAGGCGGCGATCTCTGCTTCCAACCCGGCAATGTCCTTGATCTGCCGATCAAATTCAGTGATTTGACTCTTCAAAATCTGATTTTTGTCCTGCTGGCCTGAAATTTGTGCCTGGAACCAGAGAAAGATCAAGCCCGCAACCAAACCACCTGCCAGGGCCGACAGCCCCAAACCGGCGTTGAACATGTCCTTGCGACGCTTGCGGGCAGCTTCCCGGTGCGGAAGTAGGTTGATCAGTATCATTGCAGAAATCTCCGCAAAGCCAGACCGCAGGAGGTCAGGTAAGAAGGCGCCTCCCGCTCCATCTTGTTGAGTCGAATGTTGTCAGAAATTTCCATGCCTTCAAACGGATTGACCACCACACACGCAAATCCAGTCTGCTGGGTCACGGCTGCGGTTAACCCCCCCAGCGAGGCCGAGCCGCCAGCCAACATAACCACGTCCACCTTGTTGTGGGTCGTGCTGGTGAAGAAAAACTGCAGCGCTCGCGCCACTTCTTGTACTAAGCTGTCAATGAAGGGCTGCAAAATGACTGTTTTGTAGTCGTCGGGAAGCTCGCCGGTGCGCTTTTTGCTCTCGGCCTCTTCCTGCGAAAAACCATATTGCCGGATGATCATTTGGGTGAGTTGCGCGCCGCCAAAGGCTTGATCTCGGTCATACAAGACCTCATCATTGCGGATCACCTGCATGCTGGTGGTCATGGCACCCACCTCGAACAGTGCCACTATGCTGTCCACACCCTTATTGGGCAGATTGGCGATGATTCGACTCGTCGCCAGGCGCGAAGCATAAGACTCAACATCCACAATCACCGGTTTCAGCCCGGCCGCCTCAGCCAACCCCTGGATGTCTTGCACTTTCTCACGCCGCGAAGCCGCAATCAGTACCTCCACATCGCCCGAAGCATTCGCAGTCGGCCCAACGATACAAAAATCCAGACTCACCTCATCCAGCGGAAAAGGGATGTATTGATTGGCCTCGGTCTCCACCTGCAGTTCAAGCTCCTGATCAGACATGCCGCCTGGCAGGACAATTTTTTTGGTGATCACCGCTGAAGGCGGTAACGCCATCGCCACGTTTCTGGTTTTGGTGCCGCTTTTTTTGATCAGCCGACGCACGGCGTCAGCGACTTCATCGAATTTTTCAATGTTGCCATCGGTGATCCAGCCTCGCTCCAGGGGAACGATGGCGCAATTTTCCAAAACCAGGCGACCTGCCCTGTCCTGACCCAGCTCCACCAGTTTGACGCTGGACGAACTGATGTCCAAGCCGAGCATGGCTGCAGGTTGACGGCTGAATAACGAGCCCAAAGAAAGCAACATGATCCCCTATTTGATATGACAAAAATCGAGCTTTTCTTGAGAAATCACTTCAATGCTATCAGTAAGAGCATTGTTCAGCAAAGATATTTCGACTTTTTTCAGTCTTTGAACGTTGCCAAAATGTAGACAATTCGACCTGCGGTAGACTTAAAAGGCTGTAGAGCGGGTGAGAAGATCGCTCTTGGCCATGACCCGAACAGGGATCCGGGTCCCCTGATTTTTTGCCGTTGCTTTATTGGGCTTGTGCTGATTCCCGCTATTTATGTCTGAAACAACCCCGCCTGCCTACTCCGGGTCAACCCCATCGGGTGCCTCCAAGCCACGTCGGACCCTGCACTGGGCGGTCAAGCTGCCGCTGTTCGCACTAGGCCTGTTGCTGGCAGCAGTGTTGTCTGCGCTGATGGTTGTTGCCATCGCCATGGCCATGGCCTACCCGAACCTGCCAGATGTCTCCGACTTGCTGGATTACCGCCCCAAGCTCCCATTGCGTGTGTTCTCCGCTGAAGGCACCTTGATCGGAGAGTTCGGCGAGGAACGACGCCAGCTCACCCCCGTGCGTGACATTCCCCAGGTCATGAAAGATGCTGTGCTGGCCATTGAAGACGCCCGCTTCTATCAACACAACGGGGTGGATTACATCGGCGTGGCTCGCGCAGCACTTGCCAATCTTGGCCAGATCAAGAGTCAGGGCGCCTCCACCATCACCATGCAAGTGGCGCGCAACGTGTATCTAACATCAGAGAAAACCTACACGCGCAAGATTTACGAGATGCTGCTGACCTTCAAGATGGAGCATTTGCTGACCAAAGACCAGATTCTTGAAATTTACATGAATCAGATTTTTCTCGGCAACCGGGCGTATGGTTTTGCAGCCGCCTCCGAAGCCTACTTCGGCAAACCCTTGCAAAACGTAACTGTGGCTGAGGCCGCAATGCTGGCAGGGCTGCCCAAAGCGCCCTCTGCCTACAACCCGATCAACAATCCAAAGCGCGCCAAGTCACGCCAGCTCTACATCGTTGATCGCATGCTGGCCAACGGCTTCATCACGCCTGAGCAGGCCCTCACAGCCAAACAGGAGGAAATCCATATCAAACGGGGTGCAGATAGCGCACAAGTACACGCCGAGTACTTCACGGAAACCGTGCGCCAGCTGATCTATGCCCAGTATGGTGATTCCACATACACCCGGGGCCTGAACGTTTACACCACCCTGCATGCTGCTGACCAGATCGCCGCCTACCAGGCACTGCGCCGAGGCATCATGACCTATGAACGCCGTCAGGTTTACCGCGGTCCGGAGAAATTCATCCCCCTGCCTGACGATCAGCAAGGCCTGGAAGACGCCATTGACGAAGTGCTTCTGGAGCACCCCGACAACGGTGACGTGCTGTCAGCCGTGGTTTTGGAAGCCAGTGCCAAGGTGATCAAGGCCGTCCGGCAAAACGGTGATGTGGTCGAGATCAGCGGCGAGGGCCTGAAACCCGTCCAATCCGGGCTGGCAGACAAGGCGCCCTCCAACATCAAGATCCGCCGGGGAGCGCTGATTCGTATTGTCCAGACGCCAAAACTCAGCTGGGAAATCACCCAGCTCCCCGAGGTCGAAGGGGCTTTTGTCGCCATTGATCCCCATACCGGCTCGATCCGGGCCTTGGTGGGTGGCTTCGATTTTGAAAAAAACAAGTTCAACCACGTGACGCAGGCGTGGCGCCAGCCGGGCTCAAGCTTCAAGCCTTTCATCTATTCTGCCGCGCTGGAAAACGGCGTCACTCCCGCCACCATCGTCAACGACGGTCCGCTCTTTTTCAGCGCTGGCGTGACCGGTGGCCAACCTTGGGAACCAAAAAACTACGACGGCAAGTTCGAAGGTCCTATAACGCTGCGTCGTGGTCTGGCCTTGTCCAAAAACATGGTGTCCATTCGGGTACTGCAAGTGGTGGGAGCGCAAAACGCCCAAAATTGGGTGACCCGCTTTGGCTTTGATGCCGACAAACACCCGGCCTACCTGACCATGGCGCTGGGAGCGGGCTCAGTCACACCTATGCAGATGGCCACGGCCTACTCGGTCTTTGCCAACGGCGGTTACCGGGTCAACCCTTGGGTAGTCTCCAGAATCACCGACCAACGGGGAAAAGTTCTGACACAAATGGTCGCACCCACCCTGAACGAATCGGCGCGAGCCATTGACGCACGTAACGCCTTTGTCATGGACAGCCTGTTGCAGGAGGTGACCCGGTCTGGTACGGCGGCTTCGGCGCAAGGCAAGCTAAAACGGCCGGACCTGTACGGTAAAACCGGCACCACCAACGACTCGATGGACGCCTGGTTTGCCGGATTTCAGCCCACATTGGCTGCCATCACCTGGATTGGCTACGACACACCGCGCAAACTGGGTAGCCGCGAAACCGGGGGTGGCTTGAGCCTGCCGGTGTGGATTGAGTTCATGAGCCACGCGCTCAAAGATGTGCCAGTGACCGACATACCCGTGCCTAAGGGCGTGGTCAACTCAGAGGGCGAGTGGTTCTTTACCGAGTACACCCGTGCCACCGGCATTGCCACGCTGGGTGTCGATGGCAGCAGTACGGCGACAGACACCCCACAGGTTATTCAGATGCCGGTGGCGGACGAGAAAAAGAAAATCCTCGAACTGTTCAAGAACTAGCCCGCAGCGAACACCAGTTTGCTGCCGGACTGTTCACTGGCAAACCGCGAGAGTGATGCAAAAAACTCGCCTTGACCCTTGGTATCTGCCCACTGCATGCCATCAAATTGATAGTGGAAACCACCGCGCTTGGCGGCCAGCCAGATCTCTTGCAACGGTTTTTGCAGGTTGATCACAATCTGGCTGTGGTTGGCAAACACCAGCGTGACCATGCCGCCGGTGCGCTGGTTGTCAATGTCCACGCTGGTGTCATCATTGATGTGGTCGCAACTGGTCTCCACAGCCTTTAGCAGGCGCTCCGCGCGGTCCATAAATTCGGCATCAGTCATTACAATTTCACCATCATGTTGTTTAACAAAATTCTAGCCCGGCGCCTCGCCTTTGCTGGCACCGCAATCATTGTGGCAGCTTGCGGCCAAACCGGGGCACTGTACCTGCCCACGCCCCCGGCAGGGGTGCACCGCGCCAGTTTGCCCGAGTCGCTGCTGCCGACGTTGCTGATGAACACGCCGCCAGCGGATGGTACGGCCTCCACCCCTGCAAAAGCCGCCAGTCAGCCAACAACGGCGCCCTGATGGTGGCCCTACGACTGGGCCTAGGGCCAATATTTACTATTTAAATAGTAGCTACTAGCGCTTATTCAATAAGGGCTAGAGGCCATTTTCTTATCTAAGAACCCAGAATGAACGGCCGCTGACGACGTGACCAGCGATCTCTGACAGCTCAAAACCCATGTCAAAACAGGCGTAGCAGAGCAGGTGTAACGTGGCGTAAAAGTACCCCCCACAAACCCAGAATGCGCCGCCAGCGCCCACCGCCAGCTCGGCACAGCGGCCATCAGGAAAAGATTTTTAGATCCATCCCGGCGTACAACTGCCCGACCTGCGCTTTATAACCGTTGAACAGCAGCGTTTTCCGCTTTTTGGCAAACAGACCATCATCCCCAATGCGCCGCTCGCTGGCCTGACTCCAGCGCGGGCGATCCAATAAAGGATTCACATTGGCGTAAAACCCGTAATGGCCAAGCGCGGCCTGGCCCCAGGCGGTGCCTGGCTGCTTGTCGGTGAATCGAATTTTGGAAATTGTTGCAACTGCTGACATCTTTGTAGCTCGTGCTGGTGAGCCTCTCCATGCTCATTGCCCCGCGCACCGACGAGGTGACATGGGCCAGGCTGGCCCATCCAGCCAGCGCCGCCCCAGCCACACCTCGGGCCAACATGCGCATCATCTCGCGACGCGACTGGTCAGCAGCCAGCGGCGTGATCTCGCTGGCGGCGGAGTGCACAAACCCTGATGAATGACGTTGGATCAGCATGCCGGAATTCATTGGTAAGGGTAGACCCCAAAGGAGCGATTGGCGCACAAAAGACACCCAGCGCGTCGCGCAGACGCGCAAAACCCCTTGCACGCAGGGCTGAATCCGCGCCATCGCTGGGCGCAAAAAAAGCACCAACAGGGTGCCTTTTTTTAATCCATCCGATCAGACCCAGGGATCCAGCCCCGGCGGTACCTACTTCAAGCTGGCAATGTACTCGGACACAGCCGCGATTTCACGGTCATTGAGCTTGGCGGCGACGCCAGACATTTGGACATTGTTGTTGCGCTCGCCACTACGGAAGGTGGTCAACTGGGCGACTGCGTAAGCGGTATGTTGGCCACTCAGGCGCGGGTACTGGCTGGGAATACCGGCGGCGTTCGGGCCATGGCAGCCCGCGCAAGCCGGAATGTTGCGCTCCAGCACACCGCCTTTGAAAATACGCTCGCCAGTGGCGATCAAGGCCGGATCAGCGGCAGTCCCTGGCGCTGCTTTCTGGGTCGCCACCCAGTAGGCGATGTTGCGCATGTCATCGTCGCTGAGCGTCGAGGCAAAACCCAGCATGATGGCGTTTTGACGCTTGCCGCTCTTGAATTCGTGCAGCTGCTTGACCAGATACTCAGGGTGCTGCTGCGAAAGTTTGGGGTAAATAGGTACCAGAGAATTGCCGTCTGCCGAATGACAGGCAGCACATACCGCTGCAAAACTTGCTGCGCCTTTGGCCAGATCAGGTGCGCCGGGGGCAGCAGCAGTCTCTGCCGCCATACAGGCTACGGACGATACAGTTAGCGACACAGCGATCCAAACTGAGGAGATAAGCTTCATAGTGTTTCCGGTCAAGTCAAAAGTAAAAAATCTGCGTGATTCTACAATGGGGCGCCCTTCAGACTGACTTCATGACTATTCCTTCCAGCCAAGCCCCTGTCACGCAGGACAGCCCACAGCGCCCTGCCACCACACCCCAGGAAGCCTTGGGTTGGCTACATACGGCAAAGTTCCTCACCACCGCACCACAATTGCATTTTTTGCCACCCTTGAGCGTGCCGGAGATCGCCTTTGTGGGGCGATCCAACGCGGGCAAATCCACCTGCATCAATATACTGACGCAGCAAAAACAGCTGGCGTTTGCCTCCAAAAAGCCCGGCCGCACCCAGCACATCAACCTGTTTTCTCTGGGAAAACAAGGTGTCACGGATGCGGTGCTGGCCGACCTGCCCGGCTACGGCTATGCAGCCGTACCTAAGCAAGACAAGATCCGCTGGCAGCAGGTGATGGCCAATTACTTGGTCACACGCGAGAATCTGAAAGCCATCGTGCTGATGTGCGACCCGCGCCATGGTTTGACCGAGCTGGACGAGATTTTGCTGGACGTGGTGCGCCCCCGCGTCGAAGAGGGCCTGAAATTCCTCGTGGTGCTGACCAAGGCTGACAAGCTGACGCGCTCCGAGCAGACCAAGGCGCTGTCCATCATGAAGTTGCAGGCCGGTGGCGGCGAGGTGCGGCTGTTTTCTGCTACCAAGCGCCAGGGCATTGAAGAGGTGGCTACGCTGCTCTGGCAGTGGGCGCACCCGCAGACCCCTGACAGCGCCGCCACCCTGCCAACTGTGCCGCCTGCAACACCCCTTGACGCCAGCGCGTAATATAAAAAGAATAGCGACTAGCGCTTTATCTATAAGGGCTAGAGGCCAATTTTATGCATAAACGTCGGACTCACCCGCAGGCCGATCCTTGAAGCGTTTGTGCACCCAGTAATACTGGTCGGGCATGGCGTCAATATAGGTTTGCAAACTGGCGTTCATGCGCGCCGTATCTGCCAGCAGATCGTCGCCAGGAAAATTTGCCCAGACTGGCATCACCTCCACTGAGTAACCCTGTGGCGTGAGCCGGGTGACCACCGGCACCACCTTGGCGCGCCCCAGCCGGGCGAAGCGCGACAGGCTGGGTACCGTCGCGGTGCTGACTCCGTAAAAAGGCACAAACACCGACTCATGGGGCCCAAAGTTCATATCCGGCAGCAGGTACAACGGGTTCCCTGCGCGCAAGGCGGCCACGATGGTTTTAACGCCATCAGCGCGCCCAAACAGGCGTCCTGAGCCAAAGCGCTGGCGCCCCGCCAGAATCCAGGCATCCATGACCTTGTTCGCCTGATCGGTGTAAATGGTGGTGAAGCGGCGCGCCAACTGCTGGGTGAGCGCCGTCCAGCCCGCATCCAGCCCGACAAAATGCGGCGCAAAGATCACCACCGGTTCCTGCCCCGCCAATTCATGCACCGCGCCGCTCAAGCGCAGGCGCTGGCGCACCAGCTCTGGGGAGCCGTGCCACAGCCAACCCCTGTCCAGCCAAGCCTGGGCAAAGTGAACAAACACGCCGCGCGTGTGCTGGCGCACCTCGGCCTCGGACCACTCTGGGAAACACAGGCGCAAATTGATCCGCACCACCCGCCGGCGCGACACCACCACCGCATACAACACCCAGCCCAGCAAGGTGCCAGCGGCGCGCACCCAAGCCAGCGGCCAGGGTGCCAGGCTGCGCATCAGCGCCAGGCTCAAGCGGCTCAGCATGGCGTTGGCACCAGAAAAACGCGCTTCATCATTCGTGCGCTGTCTCGCGGGGCAGTTTGTAGCGCGCATAACCCCACAAATATTGGCTGGGGCACTGCAAAACCAGGTCTTGCATGGCCCGGTTCACGGCGGTGGCGGCTGCAGTCAAGTCAGCAGGCAAAGCGGCACCCATGGGTTGCACATGCACCCGGTAGCCACGGGCGCCACCCAGACGCTCGCCCCAGGCCAGCAACACGGCAGCACCGGTCTGCTGCACCAACCTGATGGACAAGGTCATGGTGTAGGCATCTCGGCCAAAAAAAGCTGCCATCACCCCCATGCCGTGCGGCGGTACCTGATCCGGCAACAGGCCGACTGATTCCCCGCGCTTAAGCGCCTTGATCAGCTGCTTGACGCCAGACAGTGTGGTGGGTGCGGTGAGCAGGCCCGGGCGCTGGCGCGCAGCGCCCACCAGTTGACGCAACCAGGCCTGCCGCGGGGGGCGAAACAGCACGGTAATGGGTTGGTCGCCCTGACCAAACCGCTGCGCATAGGCTTGCGCGGTAATCTCGAAGCAGCCCAAATGCGGCGTCAGGAAGACAACGCCGCGCCCATGGGCCAAGGCCTGCTGCACATGCTCAGCTCCGCGCCAGTCCACCGACACCGGGCCACCAAGCCACAGGCGCGGCAGCTCAGCCAACAACTGGCCGCTTTGCCCAACCGCACCCAGACAAGCCCGCAGCGTCAGGCCCGCTTGCTGAACATTGGCCAGAAACCTGCGACGGTAGATCCCGGAGGCCAGCCACACCCCCCAGCCCAAAACCCAGCCCAAACCATGCAGCAAGCCCAGCGGCAAGGTGGACAGGAATTTGAAAAAAACAGACATGGGGTGAGATAAACTACGGGCGTCGCTGAGTTACGGAACTACTTGCAGGGCGACACACACAAGAGCCACCCCACATGGGTCGCCATTGTGCCTTGTCAAATCTTTGACAAATCTGCTAAAGCGTTCGCCGAAAGCCCGAAAAGCCCAAGCAACGCGACCCAGTTGTTAACCTTTTAGGAACTTTACATATGGCGAACGATTTCCTCTTTACCTCTGAATCTGTTTCGGAAGGCCACCCCGACAAGGTAGCTGACCAGATCTCCGACGCAATCCTGGACGCGATTTTCAAACAGGACCCTCGTTCGCGCGTGGCGGCTGAGACCTTGTGCAACACCGGTCTGGTGGTGCTGGCCGGCGAGATCACCACCAACGCCCACGTGGACTACATCCAGGTGGCG
>Ga0105047_10000516_pt1 | contig 65727 bp, 63 predicted proteins | sample MAT04_FD_78384 | JGI IMG/M metagenome (GOLD analysis project Ga0105047, IMG submission 78384) | Freshwater microbial communities from Lake Fryxell liftoff mats and glacier meltwater in Antarctica - MAT-04 (megahit assembly) | ecosystem: Environmental > Aquatic > Freshwater > Ice > Liftoff... | reverse complement strand
GGTTGGCGCTGCTCGTTCGAAATAGCCGCAAGATCCTTAACGCTATCGGCAAAGCCAGAGAGCACTTCCTTTAGGGAGGCAAGCGTCGCCTCAAAAGTCGACAGATCGGCAGGGATGGCGGATATCTCAGATCCAAGAAGACCAAAGTACTCCCCAACCAGCCCAAGGAAGCGGGCCTTTTCGCCGCGGTACAACCAGACGATGGCGGTCAGGTTGGCGAGCTGTTCCGGGCTGAAATCGTAAATTTTGCGGGTAACCTTGCGGTAGATGTTGCGGGCATCGAGCATCAACACTTGGTCGCGTCGCTCCTCCGGTTTGCCCTTGTCAAAGTGCCACAGTTCGCAAGGCACAGTGCGGGTATAGAAGAAATTGGAACGGATGGAGATCATTACGTCGACGTCTCCGGTTTCGACGATCTTGCCGGCGGACCTCGGCCTCACCATGCCCGCCGCTGGACGCCTGGGAAGACATGACGAATCCGGCCCGGCCTTTCTCGCCCAAGTAGCTGTGAAAATAGGAGATCCACAGGTAATTGCCGTTGCTGACCTTCTTGGTCTTGTTAACCCCCGGCAGACCGAAGGGCAGGCGACGATCATCCTTTACCGTTTCGGCATCCACCATATCGACGTTAAAAGGAGGATTAGCCATGACAAAGTCGCACTGGCCAAAAATCGGGTGCACATCCTCGTAGAAGGTGTTGGCCTCCCGGATGTCGCCTTCCAGCCCGTGCACGGCCAGATTCATCTTGGCCAGGCGGATAGTGGTGCCGGTCTTTTCCTGGCCGTAGAAGGTGACCTTATGGCTGGTATCGAGACCCTTATGTTCTATGAAGTGGCTGCTTTGTACGAACATGCCGCCGGAGCCGCAGGCGGGGTCAAAGACAATCCCATGATCGGGCTCAATGACGTTGACGATGGTCTGCACCAGGGATGGCGGCGTAAAGAATTCACCGTTGTCCTGCGCCCCCTGCATGGCAAACTTCATCAGGAAGTATTCATAGATGCGGCCGAAAAGATCGCCGCCTGCGGTTCGTACCGCCTCCGAATCGAAGGCCCGCAAAATATTTTCCAGCAGCGTGTCATCAAATTGCGCATACTCCTTGGGAAGCTGGCCACGGAGAGGTTCGAACGCCTCTTCGATGGCGTTCATTGCCTCAACCAGTGCAGCGCCGAGGCTTACGCCCGTGGGCAGTTGCAGCAGGGAGTCATAGCGGGCATTCTCCGGCAGCAGCAGGGCACGGCGCTTGATAAAATCACCCTTTGCCAGCGGTCGCTTGGGCATCTTTCCGGAGGCCTGGTCGGCTTTGATTTGTTGCAGGGCCTTCTCGTATCGGTTACCGGCGTGACGGAGAAAGATGATGCCGAGTACCGGCATGCAGTACTCACTGGAAGTCAATTTGGAGTTAGCCCGCAGCTGGTCGGCTGCCTCCCAGAGACTGGCTTCGATCTGTTCAATATTTTTCATGGTGTTAGTGACATAGGTGTGGCGTATGAAGAGAAAAATGAATTGATGATGGAATTATCCGGGCTGCGCTATATGTACTCCATATTCCCGCAATTTCTCCAGTACTTTCTTCCTGATCAAGGCATTCATCGTTTCCGCGGCTTCGCCGTTGACTATTACCTCCTCCATGCCTTAAACGGTGCAGTGTGGGACAGCCTTGATCGGCTTAGCGTTGGTGATTTTTTCGATCAAGAAAACCAGGCCGGTACCGAAGGACTGAAATATGCCGCAGCAAAAAATCTTGGACTGATCATCATGGAGCCTCTACGCGGTGGCAACCTCGGTCCGGCCGTCGCGCCGCCGGCAATAAGAAATCATTGAGATCAATAGCGGTTACCCGAGCGGTTGCGATTACGGAGATCATTACGAATCTGTCTTTCCGTCCAACCCCGATCAATGATAAGACTTCGATAGATGCGTATTTCTTCTCGTGAAGGCCTCTTGTTCAGAACGTCTTCAAAGGAACGGAGAACTATTTCCGTCGGATCTTCGGCAGACCCTGAGGAAGAATCTTCATACTGATCCTCTGAACCTCCGTGCCGGTGTGTCGAATCCGTTTGTTGATACCGACGTTCGCGGCGGTCCGAATGGTCGGATATCATGTAAACTATCTTAAACTCGGCCCGGCATCCGTTGCTTACGGTAATACCGGATTCGTTGGCCACCCATGATTTGCCTTCAATGCAGGGTTTGCTGGAAAGTTGTTGGATCTTCCTGATTTCCTTAATTTCAGCACCGCGAGGAGCGACCGGCAGTTCACAACGGCGTGGTGAGAATTCCTCACTTTCGCAGCGTATAATGTGTGATATCTGTTCAGACACTGCGAGTTTCGGAATAATGAAAAATGCACAAACAATGATCGTTGTCGCCAGGATATTTTTCATATTATCACCAGGTTGAGGAGAGTTTTTTGCTGAAAATCCGCAAATAATACCATATAAGTATACGAGTTGTAAGCACAAAGGAAAAGGGGAGAGAACGGATTTTTGAAAAAAGTGGCAGGTCGGTCGGGAAAATATTGATGGGGAATGTATGAATTTTCTGGTACAGGGACGATTTTTCATTCTGCTTACAGATCTCTGTCCAGCTTGACAAATATGGAAAAATGGACGAATCCTGCGATGACTACGTTTGCCTGAAAAATATTGATAAATTCTTGTTCGGCAGAAAAGATTTCTGTGAAGGGCTTTAACTCCAAAAAACGAAAACAAACTGCAGTCATGGAAATGATCTGCTCAATATAGAGGAATTCGCACCATGTCGGCTAATTTGAAAATACTCTTTGCTTTGACCCTTATACATTTCACCGGTGATTTTTACACCGCCTTCATCACCCCTTTGTTTCCGGTCTTTGTTGACAAACTCGGTCTTACCCTGACCCAAATAGGTGTTATTGCCGGTACCATGCGCCTCCTCGCCTTTATCATCCAACCGACCGTCGGATATCTCGCCGACCGGTATCAGACGCGGGCCTTTATCCTCATCGGACTAGCGCTGACCATCGTCTTTATACCGCTTTCGGGCATAGCCCCCAATTTTGGGTTCCTCCTCCTTTTTGTCGCTCTCGGCTCGGTCGGTTCCTCCATGTTTCATCCTTCAGTTACCGGTATGGTGCCCCTTTATGCCGGCAGCAAGGCCGGATTTTCCATGTCGGTATTCAACACCGGCGGTACCTTGGCCTTCGGCCTCGGTCCCCTGTTTATCACCTGGTATGTGGCTTCTTTCGGCTTGTCGGCCATGCCTGCAACCATGATCGCCGGTCTGCTGCTTCTGGTCTATCTCTTTCGGGTGATTCCTCAGCCGCAGAGCGAGGGGATGAGGCGCACGAGTTTTTTAGGAGCGCTCAAGGAAAGCCTGGGGGATGCCTGGAAAGTCGTTGCCTTGATCTGGCTGGTCATGCTCTTGCGGGCCATAGTAGGTCAGTCATTTCTGACCTTTATGCCGGTGCTTTATGTGCAGGAGGGTTTCAGTGTGGTGTCGGCAGGGGCCATTTATTCGCTTTTTATCTTTTCGGGCACCATCAGCGGCCTGCTTTCCGGCCACATCTCCGATCGTATCGGTTTCAAGCCGGTTTTTCTTTTTTCCTATCTGTGCATGGCCCCGGCCCTCTACCTGCTTATGCAACTGAACGGCAACTGGGTCTATGCCGGTGCAGCCTTGGCCGGCGGCTTTGTCCTGGCACCCCTGCCTCTCGGCGTTACTATGGCCCAGACCCTGGCGCCGAAAGGCCGCTCCATGGTCGCAAGTCTGATGATGGGCTTTGCCTACGGCCTTGGCGGCGCCATCACCCCTCTTGTCGGCAACCTCGCCGATTCCTATAGCATTCGCCCGGTCCTCACTGTTATTGCCTTTGTTCCCCTGCTGGCTCTGCCGATTATCGCGTTTTTTCCAAAAACCCGCAGCAACGGCTGATGCCAATAATACAACCTTCCCGATGTGTCGCATTCACCATGGCAATCCACCCTGAACTCAGCACCTTCATTGAAGATATCCAGCATAACTGCAATATCTCCGATGCCCGGGATCATGGCATTTATACCATGTGTACCATGGTCCTCAAACTCCGCAATCTCTATAAATGGGAAAAAGGTCTGCAACCTTGGGAAGAGCCTGAGACAGCCGATCTTCTCGACTGGATTGAGGCAAAAGAAAACTTCTGGGCAACCATAGTCGACGAGCCTTTTCGTCCCCTCTCGGTTTCCGGAAAGACCCTTGATTCGTTCGATCTCGAAGAGATCAACGGCGCTCTTTTGGGGACGAAAGTTCAGTACGGTGCCGGGTTCGGGCGATCAATGAAGACCGTCTTTTTTCTCGCTGAGATCATCGAGCAACGCCGGCTGGAGGGGTGTTCGATAGTAATTTTAGGGAAAGAGTGGGCAAAAGAAATGGCCGCTCCCTTTGCCATGGCGCAGGATGGCCTGATAATTATCCGCAAGGAATCTCTGCGCTTTTTTTTCTGGGACCAAATCATGGAGGTTCGCTCCTCATGTCGCAACGCCATACGGCAAGCTTTACAGCCCTATGGCGTTTATAAAAACGGCACCCTTGATCGGGAGCTGTTTAAGTCGGCGCTGGATACCATCGTCGAAAAGGAAATGAACCTGTTTATTTACCACGAAATTGGCGAGATCCGGCAAACGACCCTTACCTCCGATGCACTGAGGCTAATAATCGGCCATTTTCCCGGTACGGTGCTGGAATTTGTCAGCCGGGCGGTGAAGGATATCCTGGCTGACACGCATCCAAGAGGTCTTTTGGCCTACGCTATCCGCGAGCGACGCGACTCATCCCTCGGCTTTTACCTGTCGATGCTCGATGGCTTGAGAGAAAGGTTGTTCCCGGAGATAATCGCCGCCTGGCAGCTGTTTCAGGCCGATGGCAACTGGGCGCATATCGAACAGGCGCGTGCCACCTGCTGGGAGAGAAACCAGCAGGTGGCCGAGCAGATAAAAGCGATTTCCCTGGCCATCGGCAGTGAGCCGGATGAATTGCTCATGCGCCGTTTCAATAAGCAGATTCTCGCGCCGTTGGGACTTGAAAAGCCCAAAGATGCATAGCCTGAAACAGAAACAATGTTGCCGAGGCAATCGTACAGAAGAGCAATGCGGTCGTTAATATTTTTTTCAGTACATTTCTTTTGCCATCGCCACCCAGAGTTGGTAATTAGCGAATATGCATAAAGGTATGACAACGGCTTAAGCCCAAGCCGATCTTTACGTTCAGGCGATATGGAACTCTCTAAGGATAAAACTGCTCCCACCATCCTGGTAGTTGACGACAACCCGGTAATCACCAAACTCATGGTGGAACTGTTACGCCGTTCAGCCTATCAGGTTCAGGCCGTCGCCTGCGGGGCCGAGGCCATAGAAAGTCTCAAGACCCTCAAAGCGGACCTCATCCTGCTCGATGTCGATATGCCCGGGCAATCAGGATTTGCGGTCTGTCGGGCTATCAAGGCGAATCCACTGACAAAAGATATTCCTGTTATTTTCGTCACTTCCCGTGGCGAACGGGAGGATATCGTTCACGGCTTTGAGGCGGGGGGTCAGGATTACATAGTCAAGCCGTTCACTCGCGCCGAGTTGTTGGCTCGTGTGCGAACGCACCTGACTCTGCGCAAGGTGCAGGAGGATTTGCAGGCAAGCGTTATTCGTTATCGGAACCTGTCCATTCTCGATGATCTCACCGGCTTCTATAATACCCGCTTTCTTTACCAGTCTCTCAATGAACAGCTGGAGAGTCATGCGGATCGGCCGCTTTCCGTGGTTTTTATTGATATCGACAGTTTCAAAAAGGTCGTTGATACCCATGGCCACCTCAACGGCAGCAGCACTATCGCGGAACTCGCGGAAGTTATCATGCCGCTATTGCCGGAGGAGTCCTATGGGGTAAGTTATGGAGGTGATGAATTCGTTCTGGTTCTCGCGGGCCATAACCGCATGCAAGGCGGGCGGCTTGCCGAACTGATTCGCCGGGCCATCGAGCAGGCGAGTTTTCTTTCATTTTGTGACCTGAACGTTCATATTACCGTCAGCAGTGGCATTGCTACCTACCCCGATGATGCGCGAACCCTTGAGGAACTGCTGGGCAACGCCGATCATGCCTTGTTTGAGGCCAAGCGCCTCGGGAAAAACAAAGTCGTCAGTTTTTCCGAGATGATGCAAGGGCAACCAGTCTCTGCGGCCTAAAAGGCTTGCCGCAACCACATCTGTCCATCCCCAGGGTTTTCCTGTTTTGCTGATGAAGAAAAGTGGTCGTGCAAATCATCCTGGATGACATTGCGTCTGTGGTGTACACTGGAGAGCTCTGTGAGTATGGTGCTAGGGTGAGAGATTAAAGTTGAGTGTAGACGCATGAACCGATTGGCAATTACCGTATTTTTACTGTGCTGCAGCAATGTCTTCATGACCTTTGCATGGTATGGGCATCTGCGCAACCATGCGCATAAACCATGGATTATCGCAGCGCTGATCAGTTGGGGAATAGCCTTGTTCGAGTATCTCCTGCAGGTGCCCGCCAATCGGGTGGGACATGAAATCATGCCGGTCGGGCAATTGAAGATTCTCCAGGAGGTCATCACGTTGTTTGTATTTGTGCCTTTTTCCATCTTTTACCTGAAAGAGAAACTCTCCATGGATTATCTGTGGGCAGGTTGCTGTCTCCTGGGCGCGGTTTTTTTCCTGTTCCGGAGTAAACTCTTCCCCGCATGACACATTGCTATTACGGCTGGATCTTGGGCGGACGACTCCATGAAGATCGAGGGGTGGGAGTGAAAATGGCTGAAAAATCGAGAAACGGCTGGGATGCGCTTGGCAAAATGGGTCGAATCGGCAATCGACCTTATTGGGTTCTGGGTTTGTCGATTGTTGTCAGAGCAATACATCTGATAGGGGCTGCCGTCGTGCTGGCCACCTTTCTTCTCGGCGACATGACCCGGCCATCGGCCCTTTATGCCGGGATTGCCCTTGGCAGCGGAATAGTGCTGCTCTTTACCGAATGGATCAGGCACCGGCAGATTTATCGGGAATTGGCAGGGGTAGCGACCTTTGCCAAGATGCTCCTGTTGGGTGCAGCATATCATGGATTACTGCCAATGCAGGGAACGGTGTTGCTGGTTTTCTTTTTGGCCTCGGTAGCGGCGCATGCCCCGAAACTGGTCCGGCACAGACTTCTTTTCTAACCAACTCGCCGAAAAGATTCTATGAATAGCTTTTTGAGCAAGATAGCGCAGCTTGATTCGATACGCGGGGTGATTCTTCTCTCTCTTCAGGGTGAGGTACTTTTTTGTAGACAGGTTGGAACATCGGTGCTGGTTGACCGGGAAATTGCTCTCTGGAACGCCATCATAAACGATTTGGGCAGGCCACCGACAGCACAGTTTGTTTTCAGTAAAGGGCACTATTATCTCCATTCCACCGATGTCGGCTATTTGATCGTCGGTATGACGAATGAAAAAAGTCTCAAAAAAATTCGGGTTGCCTGTGAAAATGTGCGAGAAAAGCTCGTTGATCTGACTCTTCGTAAAAGAGTACTGCTAAAAATGCTGTCTGAAAGCGAGGAGATGACGAAACCACATCTCGTCAACGCCCTCAATGCTCTGGCGGATACACCCGTTGCCCGGGCACCGAGTCGATCGGTCGAGGTTGTACCGCCCGCCGAAGGGGGCAGTCCGGAAGAGCAGCAGGTTAAAGAATTGCTGGACAAAGGCCAAAAGCGTCAGGCAGTGGCCCTCGTCATGCAGCTCATTACAAGCAATGCCAAGGCGAAATGTTTTCATAAGGCCGAGCAATTGCGCGATTGGCTCATGCAGATTGATTCCATGGCGCTGGTCGAGAGTATTCGTGCAGCAGAAATAATTGAACAAGAAAAAAGCGCCTCAATCAGCGATGAATATTTGCTGATCTGGAAAAAACTTGTCAATACCCTTTCCCCGGAGGAGTATGGGTCTCTCTACCATGCAATGACACAAAAAGAGTATGCCGATGGCGAAATGGTGGTGAACCAGGGGGAATTTCACGCCACCTTGTTTTTCGTCAACAGCGGGAGCGTTCAGATCAGGGCGGTCAGTCAGGGCCGGGAAGTGCCGCTCAAGGTCATCCGGCCCGGTGAAATATTTGGAAGTGACACCTTCTTTGATGTCTCGGTTTGGACGGTCAATGCAGTGAGTAAGGGTGCCTCCCTTTCCTTGCTGACCTGGGAAAGTCTGCACAGCCAGAAGGAAAGTTGTCCCGCCCTGCACGCAAAGTTGCGGGACTTTTGCACGAGATTTATTATGCCCAGCAACCATTTCAGCACAAGCAGTCGCACCAGAAGGCATTTTGAGCGAAAGAAGGTGGATGGTCGGGTAACCATTAACCTGCTCGATCAAGATGGTCAGGAAACGGGGCTGGTGGCAAAAGGCGAGCTCTTGGACATTTCCATGGGAGGTGTTGCCTTAAGCTTGCGTTTTTCCAAGAAAAAGAGTGCAGCAGCACTGTTTGGAAAGAAGATCAGGGTGAATATTCGCCCCGCCGCCGCTCCTATTACAGTTCTGTGTATCGGAAAAGTCATGGCCGTCCGTTGCCATGACTTTATCGGCAACGATTATTCCCTGCATGTAGAATTTGACAACGAACTGAGCAGTGCGGAAATCCAACAGGTTGTCGGCAAGGGCCGTTAGGAGTTCATTTCTGGTTTTTTAAAACGAATTTCGAGAAGGTGCTTATACCCCTCAAGGGGGCACTGAAAGGAGTCCCGTTTACCGGGTTGAGCTCCTTTGGTCATTGCCTGCAGTCTACGGTGCGCACGAGTTCGGTAAGTATGTCGAGGGGACTGTTTGCCGGAACATTGATAAGAGTAGGCGTTAGCCCGGGCAAAAGAATTTGGTCGTAAGTTTTGTCGGTGCCTATGTAGGCTACCTGGAAATTGCCAAATCGTGAGCTTGCGCCCAACTCATTCAGGTGCGAAATCACACTGCCCATGGCTTCGTCATGGTGAATATCATCAATGCTGCAGTGTATTCCCGCTGCTGTTTCCAACAGGTTTTTGAGGTCAAGCGATGAGATTGCCGGCTTTTCTGCCTTGTCGGCATCGTGGAAAGATAGCCCCGTCGGCGCTTCAGTAAAGAGCAGTCCTGCGGGAAAATCATTCGGTAGCTGTGGATCAGCGAGGGCATCGGCGACTTTAATCGGAGATGGTTGGTCCTCTTCATCGTCGGACTCTTCCGACTCCTCCGACTCGTCTTTCATACCCGCAGCCTTCATGATTATCGCCTGCAGGCCGCTGTTGATTGTGTCTTCCCGTGCAGGGCAATCATTACGAAAAAAAATCGTTACCGCATCCCAGGTAAAAACTTTTAACGCAGCATCTATGCCGTGCAATGCACCGATCCGTGCATGCACCAGTTGGCCGTCGATGAAACACAAAATGCCGCCCTGTTTCGATTTCTTATCAAGAATGCGAATCGTGCAGGATTTGGCATCCATTTCCATGAGCTGCAAAAAGACCGCCGGAGAAACATCATGCATGATGCCTCCTTGCGCTTCCTGGCGCAGCGTATGCATAATAACGGAGACCAGCTCATCGGCCTGGAACGGTTTGCTGAGATAGGCAACAATGTCGCTTGCCGCGACCAGATGTTGCATCTTTTCTACCGGCATCCCGGAAATTATGACGATGGGGATGTCGGGATAGGTGTCGCGAATATGGCTGACCAGGCTCATCCCATCCATTCGCGGCATTATCAGATCAAGAATGACCAGAGAAAATGGTGTTTTTTGGAGTTTTTTGACGGCATCGAAGCCATCGCTTGCAACGACTGCCAAGAAGTGCTCTCTGTATGTCACTAAATGTTGTTCAACGGCACACCGCAATATCTGGTCATCATCAACAAAAAGAATCTTCCTCAGCATGGCGTGTCCTGGCCCTTTTTCAACTCTCGGTCAATTACACCCAAACCCATGCTCCGGAGGGGAGAATGAGGCAGGCTTACGGTTTTTTTGTCGGGTGCCCAGAGACACCATCTCAGCAGACTACCCGGATTTGTACAAATTTGCGAGAGCCACCGACACTTTTTTACACTTTGCGCCCTTGACATCGACCCGGCAGTTTTTACCTTTACAGCCGATTGATGTTTTGATCCGGAAACTTCTCCGGATGAGGACAGAGTGATGGCGGGTAGGGCTTTGTCTGCTGTGGAGGACGGCGGGCATGGCCTTTCTGGGAGGACACCGGTATCCTGCGCGAATGAACTCTGCCCCCGGCTTATGCCGGGTGTTCTGTCTCTTGCCTCCGCAGGTCCGCACTTCTTCTCTTCTTCCGGGTACTTTCTGCGTTTCCAGATCGCGTCTTTATTTTGGTCCCTGAACAGTATTTCCGCTCTGGTTCCATGCCCGGCAAGGTCATGGAAATGCCTTATGGAAAAACAGTTCTGAGGGTACTTGTCCCGGTTAATGGGGCCAGGAAGGCTACCTAAGCCTAACCTTCCTGCAACCGATTTTCTTAAGCATGGAGCAGAGGAATGATCACAGTTGAAAATATTACGCGAAGATACGGCGATTTTGCGGCGGTAGACAATGTCTCGTTTGCGATATCGCCGGGAGAGATTGTCGGACTTCTCGGCCACAATGGGGCCGGCAAGACGACAATCATGAAGATGATTACCGGCTACCTCGAACCGACCAGCGGCACCATCACTGTGGGCGGTCGGGAGATCGGTGCCGATCGTCGTTCGATTCAGCAGAAGATCGGTTATCTCCCGGAAAATTGTCCGCTGTATCCGGAAATGACGGTATTCGATTATCTCGATTATGCCGCAGCGTTGCACGGTCTGGGCGAGGCGGCGCGGGCACCTCTTATCGCCAGGGCCATTGCCCGGACCGCATTGCAGGATAAGGCCATTAAGCCCATCGCCACCCTGTCCCGGGGCTATCGCCAACGTACAGGAGTTGCCCGGGCCATCCTTCATAACCCGGCCATTCTTATCCTTGATGAACCGACCAACGGCCTTGATCCGACGCAGATTCAGCATATGCGCGGGTTGATCACCAAATTTGCCGAGAATTCAACGATCATAATCTCCACCCACATTCTCCAGGAGGTCCAGGCTATCTGTGACCGGGTTATCATCTTAAAAGATGGTAAAAAGGCCCTCGATTCCCGCCTCGACGCCTTGCGCACCGAAGGACGGCTGCTGCTTTCCGCAAATGCCGAACCCGGCGAGGCCATGGCCTTCCTCGGCGCAGTTGCCGGAGTGACCCGGGTCGCCCCCTGTGCTTCGGTGGCCCAATCGGGCCCGGGTACGACCTATGCCCTGACCCTTACAAACAGTGAAAACCGCCACCAGGGGGCAGCCGCCATTGCCCGCGCAGTGAACGACAAGGGCTGGCAGCTCTACTCCATGGGCTTTGAGGCCAGGAATCTTGAAACCGTCTTTGCCGAAATCAGTGCAATGGGGAGGAGTGCAGCATGAGGACCATTTTTCGCATCGCCAAAAAGGAGTTTGATGCCTTTTTCAGCTCACCCATCGGCATCATTTTTATCGGCGTCTTCCTGGCCGCAACGCTGTTCATCTTTTTCTGGGTGGAGACCTTTTTTGCCGGCAACATTACCGAGGTGCGGCCTCTCTTTAAATGGATGCCGATTCTCCTTATTTTTCTTACCGCCGCGGTGACCATGCGCCTGTGGGCTGAGGAACGACGGGCTGGAACCCTTGAATTTCTCCTGACTGCCCCGGTATCGCCGTGGGCGCTGGTGTTCGGCAAGTTCCTCGCCTGCCTCGGCCTGGTCGGGGTTTCACTGCTCTTGACCTTGCCGCTGCCGCTCACCGTCAGTTTCATGGGGCCGCTTGATTGGGGCCCGGTCTTCGGCGGCTATCTGGCCACCCTGTTTCTGGCGGCGGCATATATCGCCATCGGCCTGTATGTCAGCGGCAAGTCGGAAAATCAGATCGTCAGCCTGATCGCAACTGTGCTGCTGTGTTCGCTTTTTTACCTGCTCGGCTCCGACACCCTGAGCGCCTTTTTCGGCAATCGCGGCTCGGAACTGCTGAAGCTTCTCGGCTCGGGTTCGCGCTTTAATTCCATCACCCGCGGGGTTGTCGATCTGCGCGATCTCTACTATTATCTCAGTATTATGGGCATTTTTCTCAGTCTCAATATCTATGGGCTGGAAAAGATCCGCTGGGCCGATAACCCGGTTAACAGCCACCACCGCCGCTGGCAGCTGGCCTCAGGCCTTATCATCGCCAATTTTCTGATCGCCAATCTCTGGCTGGCCGGCATCGGCGTGCTGCGTAGCGATATGACCCACGGCAATATCTATTCCATCTCCGAGGCGACCAGGACTTATCTGAGCCAGCTCAAGGAACCCCTGCTTATCCGTGGCTATTTCTCCGCCCAGACCCATCCCCTCCTGGCTCCTTTGGTGCCGCGAATTCGCGACCTGATGCAGGAATACGCGGTGGCCGGCGGCGGCAAGGTGCGCGTCGAGTTTATCGATCCGTTGGAGCACCCTGAGCTCGAACAGGAGGCGGGGCAGAAGTACGGTATTCGCCCGGTACCATTTCAGACCGCCAGCAAGTACCAGGCGGCGGTCACCAATTCCTATTTCGACCTGCTCATCCAGTATGGCGATCAGTTTCAAGTCCTTGGCTTTCGTGATTTGATCGAAATAAAATCAGCCAGTGAAGAGAATATCGATGTTGATTTGCGCAACCCCGAATACGATATCACTCGGGCCATCAAAAAAGTGTTGTACAGCTACCAGGGCGGGGGTGATCTTTTTACCGGGATCGGCAAAAAGATCGAGTTTACCGGCTATATGTCGCCGGATGGGATACTGCCGGCGGAACTTGTCGCCCTGAAAAAAGAGCTGCAGGCCATGCTTGCCGACATGGGCAAGGAGGGTGGCACGCTCTTTACCAGCCGTTTTGTCGACCCCGATGCCGAGGGTGGCGGCGTTGCCGAGAAGATCAGCAAGGAATACGGTTTTCGGCCGATGGCCGCAAGCCTTTTTGACCAGAGTTCTTTCTGGTATTACATGACCCTTGTCAGCGGCGAGCGGGTGGTGGAAATACCCCTGCCGGAGGATCTTACCAAGGAGAGTCTCAAACGGGCAATCGAGGCCGGTCTGAAAAGATTCTCGGCCGGATTTGGCAAAACCATTGCCCTCAATACCCCGAAAGTCATGGCGCCGATGCCCCAATACGGCATGCCGGGACAGGGACTGCCGTTTGAAACCTTAGAAGAGGTGCTTGGCAAGGAACATACCGTCACCCCAACCGATCTGGCAAATGGGTACACCCCGGACGATGCCGACCTGCTCCTGGTTGTGGCACCCGAGACGACCAGCGAGAAGCAGCTTTTCGCCATGGATCAGTTCCTCATGCGTGGCGGCACGGTGGTCATCGTCACCGCGCCTTTTGCCATTGGCCTTGACCGTGAACTGGCGGTTGAGAAAAAAGCCTCGGGTTTGGAAGAATGGCTCGGTTTTATGGGTGTTAAGATTCATGAAGAGATGGTCCTCGATCCGCAAAACAGTGCCTTTCCGGTACCGGTGCAGCGCCAGGTTGCCGGGTTCTCCATCCAGGAGATGAGTCTGGTTAACTACCCATATTTCATTGATATTCGGCCGGATGCCATGAATGAGGCGAGCGGACTTACCAGCGGTCTGAATCAGTTGACCATGAACTGGGCCTCACCGATATCGGTTGATGCCGAGAAGAACAAGGACCGCAAGGTGTTGCGCCTTCTTGAGAGTTCGGAGAAAAGCTGGACCTCAGCTGAGACCAAGATCCAGCCGAATTTCAAGGCCCATGGCGAACTCGGTTTTGCCGTTGGCGAAAATCAGGGGAAAAAACTGCTGGGCGTGGCCCTTGAGGGACAATTCGCCTCCTATTTCAGCGGCAAGCCTTCACCCCTGTTGACACAGCCGGAGGTGCAGGCAAAAGATGCTCAGCCCCCTGCGCCCGGCAAGCCGGCAGAGGAGAAAAAGGGCCAGGTCATCACCCGGCAGCTTGATAAGTCGCCGGAAAGTGCCAGGATCATTCTCTTTTCCTCAAACACCTTTCTCAGCGACACGGTGCTCGGCATCAATTCAAGCGTCATGCGTACCGCCTATCTCGCACCGGTGCAGCTCATCGCCAACTCCATCGATTGGTCTCTTGAGGATCGCGGCCTTTTAGCGATTCGCGGCCGAAGCCATTTTTCCCGGCCGCTGCTGCCGATGACCAGGGAGATGCAGCTTGCCTTTGAATACCTCAACTATGGCCTGGCTTTCGTCGGTCTGATTCTGGTCTGGTTTAGGCGAAAACGGTCAAGCAAACGCACGGAAAAACGCCATATGGCCTTGCTGCAGCAGAGCATGGGGAGGAATTGAGTATGAAAAGGACGATTATAATAGCAGCGACCCTGCTGGTGCTCCAGATAGGCCTGGTAGTGGCCCTGCAGTTTGGCGGTCATACGGGAAGCGATATCTCGAAGCCCGATGCGCCACTGCTCGGGTTTGCGGTCGATGCAGTCACCGCACTGGAAATCACCGGTCCGGACAACGACCGGATGGTATTGCAAAAGAGCGGCGGCGGCTGGCTTCTCCCGGATTCCTTTGCCGCCCCGGCAAGCCCTGAGCAGGTTGCCGCTCTCTTTACAAGACTTTCCGGGCTGAAGCAGGGTTTTGCCGTTGCCACGTCGTCGGCGGCAGCCAAACGCTTCAAGGTGGCCGACGATCTTTTTCAACGGCATGTGGTACTGAAAGCCGGGGCCGGCGTGGTCGGCGATCTGTATGTCGGCACCTCTCCGGGTTTCCGCCAGATCCATGCCCGCAAGGCCGGGTCGGAGGCTGTGGTCGTGGTAGAGCTCAGCACCTTTGAGCTCGAGACCGGCGCCGACAAGTGGCTCGATAAAAACATGGTGCAAATAAAGGAAGAGGATATTGACACCATTGCCTTTTCCGACTTTGTCCTGCAACCAAAGGATAACGCCTGGCAGCTGGCGGATCTTCCCGAGGGACAAGTAACCGATGCCAAGGCTGCCGGCGACCTGGTCGCCAAGGCGAGTGGCCTGACAGTTCAGGCGGTCCTCAAACCGCAGGATGTCGAGCCTCTCTTCACCACCACTCCGACCCTGCGCTATACCATAACCCGTAAGGGTGGCGGTGCGGTGGAATTTCGTTTGGTCAAAGGGGAAGGGGACTCCTATGTGCTGAAGCAATCGGAGCGTGATCTTTACTGCAAGGTGCATAGCCTGCAGGTGGAGAGTCTCCTGATAGCAAGCCGTGATTCGTTGATCGCCAAAGCGGCGCCAACGGAACCGGAAAAGGCCGCGGGCGAAAGCGAATAAGGGGTCAGCTAAAATAACTCGGACAGATTTTCACCTGAAAAAATCCTTACATTTTTGCCCGAAACTTGCTATAGCTTGGCCAACTGCCACGGCAGTATACCGGTCGCGGACCTACCCGGTTAATAAAAACAAGGACGAAAAAAAAATGAAAACCATTGTTGTTTGCTCCGGCGGACTTGACTCCGTCACCCTCGCCCATAAAGTGGCGGCTGAAAATCAGCTGCTCGGGCTCGTTTCCTTCCTGTACGGTCAGCGCCATAAAAAAGAGATCGACTTTGCCGAACTGAGCGCCGATCGGCTTGGCGTGCCGTTTCTGCCGATTGATATTTCCCCTCTTGGCGCCCTGCTCGGCGGCTCGGCCCTCACCGATGAAATCGCGGTTCCCGACGGTCACTACGCCGAAGAGAGCATGAAACTCACCATCGTACCCAACCGCAACGCCATCATGCTGGCCATTGCCTATGGCATTGCCGCAGCGCGGGGGGCGGAGGCGGTGGCCACGGCGGTGCATGGCGGCGATCATTTCATCTACCCCGACTGTCGCCCGGGTTTTATTCAGGCCTTCCAAACCATGCAGGATCTCGCCCTGGAGGGTTTGGCACAGATCAAACTGTACACACCTTTTATCACCGCCACCAAAGCCGATATCGTCACCACCGGGGCTCGCCTGGCAGTGCCCTTTGACAAAACCTGGTCCTGCTATAAAGGCGGCGAAACGCACTGCGGCCGTTGCGGCACCTGTGTCGAACGTATTGAGGCCTTCGCTTTGGCCGGTGTTGCCGACCCGACGAAATACCAAGACGGTCTCTACTGGCGACAGGCCGTGGTCCGCGCCAAAACCAGTGGGGTGCTGTAAATGTATACCATTACAAAAGAATTTAGCTTTTCCGCCTCGCATCAACTGTTCGGATTGCCGGACCAGCATCCCTGTGCCCGACTGCACGGCCATAATTACACCGTTCTCATTGAGTTGCAGGCAAGGGAGCTGGGTTCCACCGGTTTTGTTCGCGATTATCGGGAACTGACCGAGTTCAAGACCTATCTTGAGGACACAGTCGATCATCGCCATCTCAATGATCTTTTTGGTAACGCCTTGGTCACCGCCGAGTGTTTGGCCTATCATTTCTTCTCCTGGTGCAAGGACCGCTGGCCTGAGGTATCGGCGGTGCGGGTCAGTGAAACGCCGAAGACCTGGGCAGAATATCGACCATGAGCAGCGTTGAAAGCATCAAAATCTGCGAGATTTTTGGCCCCACGGTTCAGGGAGAAGGTTCCCTGATCGGTCTGCCGACGGTATTTGTGCGCACCGGCGGCTGCGATTATTGTTGTCGCTGGTGCGATACCCTGTATGCGGTTGATCAGCGCTTTCGCGACCTCTGGACGGAGATGTCGGCGGCGGAGATTATGGTCCAGGTTGGCCACTTAAGCGGCGGGCGACCAATGCTTGTGTCGCTTTCCGGCGGCAACCCGGCCCTCCAGCCCTTGGGTGGCCTGGTACGTCTTGGCAAGGCTTCGGGCTACCGGTTCGCCATGGAAACCCAGGGCAGTATCGCCAAGCCTTGGTTTTCTGAACTTGGGGTGCTGACGCTCAGTCCAAAACCACCCTCCAGCGGCATGAAAACCGACTGGCAGAAATTGCAGGAATGTCTTGAAGCTTCAGGAACGGCGGCGGTGTCCCTGAAACTGGTAGTCCAAGATGAAGATGATTACCAGTTCGCCCGCCAGGTGGCGCAGCGGTTTGCAGGGCTGCCGGTGTGTCTGCAACCCTGCAATGTGCGCCCTGATGGGGATTCCGACCTTGCTGGGAACCAGGCAAGCCTTGAACGATTGCGCTGGCTTATCGCCAGGGTTCTGGCTGACGGCTGGTATGAAGCACGGGTGCTGCCGCAGCTGCATGTGCTCCTCTGGGGCAATAAACGCGGGCGATAAAGAAAATGGGAGGACAAAGGAAATGACGCAGGAAACCATCTACAGCAATCTCACCCAGCTGGGCGGCAAATCGATATTGCCGGAAAACCCTGAAGCGGCGATTCTCGAAAGGGTGCCGAACCCGCAGCAGGGTCTTGCCTATCTGGTCCGTTTTACCGTCCCTGAATTTACTTCCCTTTGCCCGATCACCGGACAACCCGACTTTGCCCATCTGGTGCTCGACTATCTGCCGGGCGACTGGCTGGTGGAGAGTAAATCCCTGAAGCTGTTTCTCGGCTCCTTCCGCAACCACGGATCATTCCATGAAGACTGCACAATTAAAGTTGCCCGCCGTCTGATCGACTGCATCGCCCCGCAATGGCTGCGCATTGGCGGCTACTGGTATCCACGGGGCGGCATGCCCATCGATGTGTTTTTCCAGACCGGCGAGCCTCCGAAAGGTCTGTGGGTTCCCGAACAAGGCGTAGCACCATACCGCGGTCGCGGCTAATTCCATTTCTAAATCAAGCGTTAACTTCAGCGGCTGCGCTGTGCTGCTCTTCGCCGTACTTCTTTGTACTGTCTCGTCGCTGCTCGCTTGCCTTTTCGTTTCCATCTTGATTTAGAAATGGAATAAGCCGTCGTTCAAAAATAATTAATCCGTTTCTATGCTATCAACGGCATAAGGGGCCGTAAAGAAATGGATGAAATGATAGTAGATTTCTTAACGGCCCCTAAAGGGAGGGAACAGTGGCAACCATGAAACCCATGAAACCCACCGTCTATTCGACTGACCATGGGCGGATCTGTCCGGACTGCGAAAGGCCGGCAACGTCCTGCATCTGTAGGCAAAAGAAAGCAGGGGTTGCAGGCAAGGGAGGCGTCCGTGTCGGTCGCGAGACCAAAGGACGGAAAGGCAAAGGGGTGACGGTTATCAGCGGTCTGCCTCTCGATGCCATCGGCCTTGAGGCATTGGCCAAGGAGCTGAAAAAACGCTGCGGCTGCGGCGGCACCGTTAAAGACGGAGTCATCGAGATTCAGGGCGATCACCGCGATCTGCTCCTCGATGAATTGGCAAACCGCGGCTGGCAAGCCAAGCGGAGCGGAGGATGAAACCATGAACGGAACAAATCGTGCCGACATCAAACTCGGTTCAGAGGTGGCAATTGTCCTCAAACAAGATCAACGCGCCGGGACCTTGACCCGTGGCCGGGTGCAGGCCATACTGACCAAGTCGCCGACCCATCCGCACGGCATCAAGGTTCGGTTGGAAAGCGGTGCGGTCGGCCGGGTCAAGGAGATCCTGGTGCCGTAAGGTGTCGACCCATTCAATTATTCCTTCAGTTTACCAGCCTGCCGCAGTTTGCAAAGAAAATACTGCCTATTTTTTCTCGCCTTCCCCCGCCAACACCCGGCGAATAAGGAAGGCCATCTCTTTTTTAACCAGGGGTTTGAGTGCGAAATCCCTTATCCCCATAGCCGCGGCCTTTTCCTTAGTCATCGTGCTGCTGTATCCGCTGCAGAGAATGATCGGCAATTCCGGCCTGATCTGCAACAGCTCCCTCGCCAATTCCGCCCCGGTCAGTACCGGCATGGTCTGGTCAGTGATAACCAGGTCGAAGCGTTGTGGTGTTTCGCGAAAGACGGTTAGTGCTCGACTGCTGTCGGTCAGTGCATAAACGCGGTAGCCGAGGGTTTCCAGGAGAACCTTACTCATTTCGGCGATCATCGGCTCATCATCAACAAAGAGTATTCGCTCATCTCCTCTGGGGAGATTCTCCTCCTTTTCTGTAACAGCCATGGCAGCGTTCGGCAAGGCCGGCAGAAGTGCATGGAAAACGGTTCCTTGGCCAAGTTCGCTGTAGCAGGAGATGAAACCGCCACTGTCTCGGACGATGCCGTGCACAATCGACAGGCCCATACCGGTGCCTTTGCCCATTTCCTTGGTGGTGAAATAGGGTTCGAAGATTTTATCAAGGTATTCCGGGGCGATGCCCGTTCCGGAATCGGCAATCGTAAGCTTGACAAAGGTGCCGGGCTGAATATGCGGTTCTTTGGTCAAATCTTCGGTACTGAGGTCAACGCTTTTCAAGGAGATATCGAGGATGCCGCCCTTCTCTTCCATGGCATGGAAGGCATTGGTACACAGGTTGATAACAATCTGGTTGATCTGGGTCGGGTCGGCAAGGATGGTTACGTCGGATTTTTCGATATTCTGGCGAATTTCGATCGTTGCCGGGAGTGATGGGCGCAGCATTTTCACTGCTTCCTTTATCAGCAGGGACGGTTGGAGGGGAATTTTCATTGCTTCCGCCTGCCGGCTGAAGGCGAGAATCTGCTTCACCAATTCTTTTGCCCGGATGGAGGCGCGAAGGATCTCTTCGAGGTACAGGGCAGTTTCCGACTCGGGTTCTATTTCCTCCTTGGCCAGTTCCGCATAGCCGAGGATTGCGGCAAGAATGTTGTTGAAATCATGGGCAATCCCCCCGGCAAGAGTACCTATCGCCTCCATCTTTTGCCCTTGGGCCAGTTTCTTTTCCATGGTCTTTTTGTCTTTTTCCGCCAGTTTTTTCGCTGTTATATCGGTATCGACGCCGCGAACTCCGAGAATTTCTCCGGAGGCTGAGCGGATCGCCACTCCGGACGAGAGCAAGTCGATCCTTGTACCGTTTTTATGGATGGCGACCAGTTCCTCATGCCGGAAACTCTCTCCTGTCTCGGTCGAGAGGGACAATCTGAGTCGGGTGTTTTCCACCATTTCCGCAGCCAAAAAATCAAAGCAGGATCTGCCGATCATCTCATCCGCGCAAAAACCCAGGAGATCTTCTGAATGCTTGGTGCAGAAGGTGTATATCCCGGCCCGATCGACCTCCCATATCCAGTCACTGATAGAGAAGGCTATGTCGCGAAAACGTGACTCGCTCTCTTGCAGTTCGCGGGTTTTGCGTCGGACTGCCCGGTTGAGCAAGATGATAAAGCAGGAGGAGATGACAATGGCGACGCTGATGAAAAGCAACACCGGCACCAGCCAGGAGGGAAGAGACCGTGGACTCAGGGCCGGGGCCAGCCACTTCTTGAGGGTTTCGTGGTAGTACGATTCATTATCTTTCTTCCAACCGCTGAGGTGTCCATCGATATGGTCGAGAAGATCGCGATGCAGACCTTTCTTACTGGTGAAGTAAATGGAAAAGGGAGAAAAGAGGATTGAAGTACCGATAAGGTTGTATTGCGCTGCATGGCGCAGGCCGAAATGTTGCGGCGCAACCCCGGCATCCACCTCGCCCTTTTGCACGGCCTGGAAGACATCTCCGTGACTCGGGTATTCAACGATCTGACAGCTGCTGCCCAGTTTTTCAATGGTGGAGATGAAATTACTCCCGCTGATATCCTTGCGCATTATGCCGATCTTGTGGCCAAAGAGATCGGATATGTTTTTCGAATGGGCCTCCGGCCTGGCAAAAACCTGTCCCCAAAGTTGCAGCACCGATTCCTGGCCATAATCCATGATCTTTGCCCGTTCTTCGGAATAGGCAACGGACATCATTATATCTATTTCTTCATCCTCAAGCCGCTTCAACCCCTCCGCCCAGCTGCCGGGAACAAAAGCTAACGTAACGTTCTCACCGCGGAACATTTCCCGCAGCAGGTCTGGATTGATGCCTTCAGCGGAGCCGTCCTTGTCGATGAAATTGATAGGATTGAAAGGGAAAAGTCCGATACGGACGGTGCCGTCGAGGCCTGCAGCGCGGCCCTTTCCCGAAGTTACAAGAAGTATCAGGAAAGCTATGAGGGTTAAATACTTGGCAGGGCCATTCACGATATTTCCACCTGGGGCGTCACCACCTGACAATTGAACACATATTCTTAACACCGGCATGGTGCAGTTTTAATAGAACAACCACTTCCGCACTTTGCAATCGAAAAAAGTCTGGTATGCGAAGAAAACCTGGAGTTCTTGAAATACCCGTGGATAGAGAAGCAGCGCCGGCTTATCGCCTCTCGGCTCAAGAGAATGTCGGAGACAAAAAGGTGAAAAGGGGCTAAAATTGCATATCAAAGTTATACAATTCTTCCTTGGTATTCCATGGTTTCATAGGCTGGTTCGGCGGTTGCTGCTTTGCCGCACATTAAAAGTTCAGGAGGTCTTACCGTGCAACACTCTTGGTGTTCTTTTCGCAGTGTTCTCGCTCTCATCATATCAGGCAGTTTTCTTCTCTCACCGGTTATTCCGGCATATGCACGCGCAGGCTCGGATGCCGTTGATGGTCAAACATCTTTGCCTCCCGGAACTCAGCCGAGCAGGAAGGTGATGATGCCGCCTTTGCCCCCTGGAGCACTCCTCCCTTGTTGTTCCATATCGCGTATATAGCCATATTGCCTCTTTATGATGTTTCAAAACAGTATCTTGTGCTGATGTTCTTATGCATCTTAACAAAAACAAATGTACTACTGTTAATAAATCGTGGTCTTAAGAACAGATATTATCTTTTTCGTGACAAGCCGGTGTGGGCGCGGAAAGCCACTACACCCGCTATTTGCGAGGTGTGACTGTTAGCAACAAAGCACATTAGACAAAAAGTATTATTTTGTCTAATGAATTTAAATTTGACATTGGAATATCAGGCGCTTACTGATCATAAAAACCGCCAAACATTGGACAAAATAATGGGGCCGCAAAAACACCTTGTTTTCAACACATCTGCATCAGGGTTGCAAAAAACAAAAATAGATAATTCCTGACCCTTGCAACTTCCATTGCTGGAGAAGAATCAACAGTGGTAAACGTAGGTGATGCAGCAACCGGCACGGACTTGCCCGGATGCTCCTAAGAAAGTGGCGTAGGTCATTTCCCGGCTTTCATTTTCCGTAAAAAGCCTTATTCTTTGCAAGCTATGGTTAACGAACACGGTTTTATCGGCTTAGAAGGAAAGGTGTAATGGACGCACAGGTAGTAAAGGAACTCGTTGAAATTGTCGGGGCGGACAATGTTTCGACGGCAGCCACCGACAAGATAACCCATTCGTATGACGCAACCCAGAAATGTTATCTGCCGGATGTTGTCGTCTATGCGGCAACGACAGCTGAGGTCGCGCTGGTTGTCAGGCTCGCCAACCGCTTCAAGATTCCCGTGTTGCCGCGCGGCGCCGGCAGTGGCTTTAGTGGCGGATCCCTGCCGGTGCAGGGCGGGATTGTTCTGGTACTTACGCGGATGACCAAAATTCTCGATATCGATTGCGAGAATCTCACGGCGGAGGTGGAGCCGGGGGTGATTACCGCCGAATTGCAGCGGCAGGTCGAGAAGCTGGGTCTGTTCTATCCTCCCGATCCGGCCTCCAAGGAGTTCAGCACCTTGGGCGGCAATGTCGCCGAATGCGCCGGTGGTCCGCGCTGCGTCAAATATGGGGTGACCAAGGATTATGTCTTAGGGCTTGAGGTGGTTACGCCGACCGGCGATATCATTCACACCGGCGGCAAGACCCTGAAAAACGTGGTCGGTTATGATCTCACCAAACTCTTTGTCGGCTCGGAGGGTACGCTTGGCATAGTCACCAAGATTATTCTTAAACTCATTCCCAAACCGCCGGCGAAAAAGACCATGCTTGTCCAGTTTGAGAGCATAGAAGGGGCGGCCCAATCGGTGGCGGCGATCATCGGGGCAAAGATTATTCCCACAACCCTCGAATTCCTCGATGCGGCGACCATCGATTGCATTCGTCCTACCAGCCCCATACCCTTGCCCGAGAACTGTCGAGCCGTGCTGATTATTGAAGTAGACGGCGATGCCGCCATGCTCGATCCGCAGATCACCCGAATACAGGATATTATCCAACCCTTCGGCATCCTTGCCGTAAAGATCGCCGCCGGCCATGAAGAGTCGGAGGAGATCTGGCAGGTGCGGCGCAATGTCAGCCCCAGCCTGCGGCGGGTCAATCCCGACAAGTTCAATGAGGATATCGTCGTGCCCCGTTCCAAGGTTCCCGACATGATCCGCGCCCTGGAAAAAATTTCCACTGCGTACGGGGTGCCCATTGTCAATTTCGGCCATGCCGGCGATGGCAATATCCATGTCAATATCATGGTTGATCTGCGGCAACACGGCATGGCGGAAACGGTGGATACGGTTCTCGACGAGGTCTTCCAGGCGGTCATCAACCTGCGGGGATCAATTTCCGGAGAACACGGCATCGGTACCGCCAAGGCAAAATATCTCGGTATGGAACTCGATGCCGTCACCATCTCCTACATGCAGCGGATTAAAGATGCCTTTGATCCGCACCATATTCTTAACCCCGGCAAGATTTTCCTCGATAATTCGACCCGTCTTCTGACTAAATAAGGCAGTAACTAATCAGCAATGAGCAAGAATAAGAATTTACAGGATTTTGCCAAGGTAATCGGCGAGTGTGTCAAGTGCGGGGTGTGCCAGGCCCATTGTCCGACCTACCTGTTGAGCAGAAAAGAGGGGACGGTGGCGCGGGGCAAGATCGCCCTGGCGTCGGCCCTGCTGCATGGCGAGGCGGATCTTGAAAAGCGGCTGCAGGAAGATATAAGCATGTGCCTTATGTGTGGCTCCTGTATGAATAAATGTCCTAACAATGTTCCAACCCATGAAATCGTCGGGGCGATGCGCCGCAGCATTACCGACAATCAGGGTCTGTCCCTCGTCGGCAAGGGGGTTTCGACCCTTCTCGGCTCGAAGGTCCTGATGAATGGCCTCAGTAAAGGCGGGGCGCTGCTGTCGCCGCTGCTGCTGAAGAAAGTGCCGGAATCGAGCGGCCTGCGCCTGCGTTTCTTCTCAGCCCCCGGCATGCAGGACAGAACCGTACCAAAGATTGCCTTTAGCAACCTCTTTGACCGACTGCCGGAGTTTATAAAAGGGCAGCCGGATAAGCCGGTTGTCGGTTTCTTTGCCGGCTGTTCGATTACCTACGCCTATCCGGAGATAGGTGAACATATGGTGGCCATCCTCAACCGCCTGGGGTTTTCCGTCTATTTGCCGCGAGCGCAGCGTTGTTGCGGCATCCCGGGCCTGTCCTCGGGCAATGGCTGGCTGGTTACGGAACTGGCCGAAAAAAACGTCGCCGCCTTTGAAGGACGAGAAGTGCGGCACATCGTCACCGCCTGCGGCTCCTGCAACGGCGGCATCGGCGAACATTACCGGACTATGCGGGGAGATTTTGCAAGCTTTACCGCCAAGGTCATCGATTTCAGTGTTTTTCTAAGAGATACCGGACTGTTCGAGGAGCTGGCCGGGATGGAAAAATGGCCGGAGAGGGCGCGGGTCACCTACCACGATCCCTGCCATCTGAAGATTCAGGGGATAACGAGGGAGCCACGCGCCTTACTGAAGGCTTTGCCCAATGTCGATTTCGTCGAAATGGCCGATGCCGCCACCTGCTGCGGGTTAGGGGGAACGTTCTCGGTCAATCACTACCGGGAAAGCAAAGCGATCGGGGCAAAGAAAATTCCCGGTCTTCAGGAAAGCGGCGCAAGCATGATCGCCACCGCTTGTCCCGGCTGTATCATGCAGCTGCAGGACAGCATCAATCACGCCGGGCTGCAGGTCAGGGCGGTTCATCTTCTTGAACTGCTGGCGGCGGCGCTCAGCCCTCGGCGGCCATAAAACACTTGTGTATCAAAGAATTCAATCGACAAAAATGGGCTGGGGCGTGAAGGATCAGTGATCTGTCCTCTGTAGCGAGCAGGTGCGGATTTTTTCTTTTAGAGGGTTTATGCTTGTCGCATTTTTTTCAATGATATGGATATTTTTACCGGTTTTTAGGCCCTTGGTAAATTCATGGTATGTATGAATGATTATTTGCAGCGAAGAATTGTTGGTCAGGACATCCGCAAAAAGAGAATTGCCGTAGGGGTAGAGCAACTCAGGGTCAAGGATGATCAAATCCATCATGGTCGAATCGCAGATCGAGTGGTAGGCATCCATGCCGCTTTTGACACAGAACACCGAATACCCCTCTTTTTTCAACTCACGTTTCAGGAGATTTCTGACGTGGGGGTTAATGTCGGTGACCATGATGTGGAACGATTGTGGTGTACGCATAGTTGCTGCCCAGTGTTGACAATTCGGTTCAGGCCCCACGTGGATGATGGATTCGGTGTACTCGGTGTTTCAAGGTGTTCATGGGCTCGTTTCGGAGAAGGATTTTTTTACAGGGTGTAAATATTTCTGACACCGATCACCAATCATTTGCGTCTTATTTTCGTTGCCGCAGCTGTCCTTGCGTTTTCTTTGGCACGGTTCAGGTTTCTGGGTCGGTGTCTGTCTGTGAACCATTCTCCCAGTAATTCCCAAACGATCTCTATTTGTTTTCGAGTTGGTTTTCTGTCTTGAGAGTTCTTTTGTCTTTTGATATTGCGGATCGGAGCGATCTTTGAGATCATGATACATTCACATCACATAGGGTTTAGCACAAAGTGTACCATTAATAAGTTTTTCCTGGAGTGACCGGCAGGAAGGTTCGGCTCATTCTATCTGTTCATGGGGGTGATTCGGAGGTGACGAGCAACGGCGTATAACTTCCTGCTGCGGGAGATCAAAGGCAAACGTTCCGCCGGCAAAAAGGAGGAGGCAAGCGTCAACTGTATCGCAGTCGTATAAGGTGCCCCGGTGTTGTCGCAGTTCGGTCAAAGCCGCTTCGATACCCTGGGCCGGACGATAGGGACGAAAGGAACTTTTTGCCTCGGTGACATCGGCCACCGATAGAATCTTCGATTCGAGAAGAATTTCGTCCCCGTGCAGACCGTGTGGATAGCCTCTCCCGTCCAACCGTTCATGATGCTCAAGAACCATTCGGGCGCAAGGCCAGGGGAAGGGGATGTTTTTCAGGATTTCGAAACTGATCTGCGGGTGGACTTTGATAACCTCCATCTCCGCGTCGAGGAGTTGCCCAGTTCTGTTGAGGATTGAAACGGGGATCCTGATTTTACCGACATCATGGAGAAGGGCGGCAATGCGCAACCCCTCGATTCTCTTCTGCGGCAGCGCCATCTTTTCGGCAATGGCGCAGGCAAGCTGGGCCACTCTTTGCTGGTGGCCGGCCGTATACGGATCGCGGATTTCCACCATGAGGGCCATGCTGCTGATAATGCCCTGCAGCATGCTTTGAATCTCTGCGGTTTTCTTATGCACCATCTGCTCAAGGAGGGCATTCTCGGAGCGCAGTTCCGACTTCATCAGGGCCATGGCCAGGTGTGCCTGTACCCGGGCCTTGACCTCCGCTGCATGAAAGGGCTTGGTGATATAGTCGACGGCCCCGAGGGAAAAGCCCTTGGTCTTGTTGACCGTTTCACTCATGGCGGTGATAAAGATGACGGGGATAGTTTCGGTCAGGGGATTGTTCTTCAGCCTGGTACAGACCTCATAGCCGTCCATCTCCGGCATCATGATATCAAGAAGGATAAGGTCGGGGCGGTATTTTTCGGCATATTCGAGGGCATTGCTCCCTTTCTTGGCAATACCCAGCCGGTATTCAGTTTTCAAGGTATTCACCAGCAAATCGATATTGGTGGCATTGTCGTCGACAATGAGAACCAGCTGTCGAGATTCGTTCATGTATTCTCCTTCAAGGTCTTTTGCATATAGCCGATGGTCTTCAAGGCCTGGTCATAGTCATAGCGGCTTATCTCTGTTTCAAGAGCGGCAAGTCTTCCCGGGTCGATCTTTTTTGCATCGGCCAAGTGTTCCGTGACCTGTGTTTTTATCTTGAGGATTTCCTCGGGATCGGCACGGTCGATGGCTTCGGCAAGATTTGTCAAAAGAAGGAGGATATCACCGGTCGTGACCCTTTGAAGGCCGTTGCCGGCAGTAACCGCAGGTCCTTCCTGCATCGGTTCTATGACGACCAGAAGGCGGGTAAGTTCCTGCTGCAGTGCTCGGCACAGCTCGGCGAAATCGGCAGACGGGAGATGCACTCCGCAGCCTCGTTCCAGCTCGTCTGCGGCTTCGCGGAGTTCGCCGGCACCGATATTGCCGGCGCTCCCTTTGAGGCTGTGCGCCAGGTGTTGTAGAGCCCTACGGTCGTTGGTATTAAGGGCCTGCTCGATGGCGGCAACCGTATCGCGGTTGTCCCGGAAGAATCCGAGAAGGATGTCTTGAAATGTTCGCCAATTGAGACCGGTAGATTGGAGGACGGAACCAATATCAATGCCCGGGATCTGCATGGGAGCGATGGCGGTCTCCGGGGCGGAAACATCCGCCACAGTTACCACCTCCTCCTGCGCAAGAGAACCCGGGCTGCCTGTATCGGTCACTCGCTTTTTATTCAATAGATGTCGCCAGATGGTATAAAAGAGGCGGTCCTGGTTGATCGGTTTGGAAACATAGCCATCCATTCCGGCTTCAAGGCATTTTTCCTCATCGCCTTTTAAGGCATGGGCGGTCATGGCGATAATCGGCAGAGTTTCGCAACCGGGGATCTGCCGGATTTGTTGGGTTGCCTGAAAGCCGTTGATTCTTGGCATCTGTATATCCATGAGCACCGCATCAAAGGGCTCCCTGACAACTTTGGCTACTGCCTCCTCTCCGTCGCCGACCACCGTGACGACAATTCCCGCCCCTTGGAGAATGGCCTTGGCGACCTCTTGATTGGTCAGATTGTCATCAGCCACCAGGATTTTACAACCTTTCAACTGTTTTTTGTACATGGAGGCCTTGGTGGTAAACGACATTTTTGCACCGCTCTTCTGTAACCCGGCCTTGCCGAAGGCATCCATGATGGCATCAAACAGGGTTGATTGGAAAATCGGTTTGGTTAAAAAACCGTTGATCCCGACCTTTTCCGCCGCCGATCTTTGGACCTCCCGGGCAAAGGCGGTCATCATGATGATCGGCAGGGTGAGGTGCAGTTCCTCGCGAATCTTGCGGGAAGCTTCAATGCCGTCCATCGTCGCCATTTTCCAATCCATCAGCACCAGTTCGACCGGAGTCCGGACACCGTGTGCACTCTGCAGCCGCAGCAGCGCCTCGGTTCCGGAAGGTAACGTTTCAACCCGGAAACCGAGGGAGGTAAGCATCTTGGCCATTATCTCCCGGCTGTCGCCGCTGTCGTCCACCACCAACACATTCAAGCCGCTGATATCAGGTGGGAAGACAAATCGTGAAACGGCCGGTTCCGCTTCTTTCTCGAGCCGTACCGTAAACAAAAAGGTGGAGCCCTTACCGATGAGGGTCTCGACACCGATGGTTCCGCCCATCATTGTCACGAATTTTTTGCAGATGCTCAGGCCGAGGCCGGTGCCCTCGTATTTTCTGGTCGAGGAGGAGTCGCCCTGGGTGAATGGTTCAAAAAGCATCGGCAGGTATTCGGGAGCAATTCCCGAACCGGTGTCCTTGACTGCGAAGCTTAAAACAACCTGGTTACCGGTCAGTCCTTCGGTCGTGCCGCTCTCCTCGACACTGACCAGAATGATGCCGCCGCGGGGGGTGAATTTGACGGCGTTGCCGATCAGATTAGTGAGGATCTGCTGCAGCCTGAGAGAATCACCGCTGAGGATGCGCGGGGTGCTGGCGTCTATGTCCACCAGGAGTTCAATATCCTTTGCCGCCGTCTGATTGCCAAAGACATCGATAACCCGGTCAAACATTTCATCGAGCCGGAACACCCGTTTTTTCAATTCCAGTTGACCAGCCTCGATTTTCGAAAAATCGAGGATATCATTGATGATGCCGAGAAGGGCGTAGGAAGAGCTTTGCACAATATGCAGATAATGCTCAACCTCTGCGGTTAAATTTTCGGCCAGAGCGAGATCGGTTGCCGCGATTATGCCATTCATCGGAGTGCGGATTTCATGGCTCATGTTGGCCAAGAAACGGCTTTTTGCCAAGGTAGCCGCCTCCGCCAGCTGTTTGGCCTGTTCCAGCTCCCTGTCCAGTTTTTTGTGCATTTCAATCTCTGCCGTGAGGGACAGATGCGACGCCTTGATTTTCCGGTTGAGTTTTACCACCAGGCCGGTATAAGCGAGATGGCTGCAAAAAAAGATGAAGGCGACAATGAACCAAGGACCATAATTGAGAAGGATGTCGGTTATGGTTACCTTGCCAAGATCCTTGTATATTCCCAGTCGCAGGGCCATCATCAGTTCGGTGACCGATTGGTAATTGTGGGGAATGGTCCATCCGGCACAGCCGGCGGCAAGGGCAGCCGGCGAATCGGTGCGCATTTGCAGCAGGGCAATTTCAACTTTTTCCGCCAGTTCGTCGGGGGTGTTTTTCATCTTGGCCATTGGCCAGTTCGGATATTCACGGGTGGTGACGAGATACGGGGTCTGCTGGTCCAAATCATGGAGCTTTGGGAAAACATAGAAATCCGCCAGGTTAATTTTCCCTTCGGCACTCAGTTCCTCAAGGGTATTGGTGCGTACCGTACCGGCATCGACAACTCCATCCCGGACCGCATAAACTACATTGTCATGGGTTTCGCCAAATAATAATGATGTGAAGTCGCGATAGGGGTCTATGCCGTTTTCCTTCAACTCTCGCAAAGTCATTCGCCAGCCGCCGAAAGAATCCTCGGATACTCCCATAAAGGACTTGCTTTTGAGGTCAGCCAGGGCTCTGATATCGTCCCGTGTCGAACGGCTGAAAATAACGCTGCCGTATTTCGAATATGGGCGACCCAACCGCATTTCTTTCAAGGTGGCAATCCTGTCGATACCGTATTGCTGTTCCAGTTCCACATAAAAAGAAGAATTGGTGAGCAGGAAATCCACTTCCCCCCGGCGTACGCTGGGGGCTATCTGATCATGGGCCAATGGCACAATGACGAAGGTTTTTCCCGGGATATGTTCAGTCAAGTGATCGGCCGTGGCACCCCAGCTCTTCATGCATTGTTCGACGCCCCGAGTGGCGAGAACGCCTATCTTGATCTGGCCTTCCTTGGCCGATAGAGACGCAGAGGATGTAAACTGCAGGAGCACGACGAGGCAAAAAAGGACAGCCGGTAATGATTTGATACGTCCGCAGATGATCTTTTCTTTCATGAAAGTGGGGTTGTCGTTTTGAGGAGACAGGATCCTGAAAAAAGGGTGTAAGTGGTGGAGGGGTTGCGAAGTTCCCCGCAAATACTCTTTTTGGAGACGTAGTATACCACGAATCCATGGATTTTTCCTTTGCCACAAAAAAAACGGTGATAATCGTCGCGATCGATAACCGTGTCGTCCCTATCGCAGCGTCCATTGCCTTTCCAAAGTGTAAAACAAGCTGACACCTCACATCTCCCTGGGCAATACATGGCAGCGGTGGTCGGGAAGAAGAGTGATTGCTCCTTTTGCTTCACGTCCCTCAATGGACAGGTGGTTTGCCTATTTCTTGGTGGATTGTCACCGCCACCTTTTAGGCTTTCCCAGGTTGAAAAACGTTGGCACATTCTTTGCAAACATAGTGCCAGGCTCAAGCTGGTTGTTGAAACTACTTTAGCAAGGAGAGTTACCATGCGATCGATTGCCCTTTTCCCCTGTTCCTATACCGATGGCGCAATGATAATTGGTGAGCTGGCGGCTGCTCTGCGGCTGAAGATATATACTGATGAGATGCTGTTTGCGGATATTTCCGAGCGATTCGGTGTACCGAAGAAAACCTTGCGGCGTATGATCTTCGGGACAGCACAATCGAGAAACGACAACCCCTTTGAAAAGGAGATCTTCGTCGATTTGGCCAGGCGCACCCTGGCTGCGCAGCGGAAGTTATTTCACGGCAGGCGGATGTTTTTCGGTCTGCACACAACCCTGCTTGAGCCGCAACTGGCTCGGGTTTTGAAAGTGCTGGTGTATGATGATGAAGGGCTGCGGGTGAAGCGGGCGATGCGCCAGGAAGGTTTTTCCCGGATAGTTGCCAGGGAAGTTGTCAGACAACATGACCGGAAGGCTTCAGTGTTGCCCCTGTTTCTCTTCCACAAAGAAGCCTATGACCGCTCGCTCCATGATGTGGTGATTCACCGCGGCGCTAAAGATGCACTGGAGGTAACCAGACAGATCATCCAACATTATAACGATATTGAAAGCTGGTTTGTGCACTACCAAGGGGCTCCGCCTTTTGCGGTTGCCGACACCTCCAACCCTTATGGCGGAGCAGGTATGACAAGTCGAGATGCTTTGGCGAACATGCTCTAGGAGGATGGTTGCGCGAAAAAACACTATCCCGACCTCTTTACCGACACAGAACTCCCCTCCGCTTCGACAAAGAAATAATGTCGAACCGGCACCCCTTTTCCCGTGCATGCACACCGTGACATTTTCTTTACGTTTTCTTGAAATAAAGTTACCTTCTTGATTACCCATGGAATAACCCACAAACTCTTCATCGCGTATACCAAATATGGATGCCTACACTGAAGCCCATTTATTTGTCGCTGCAATACGAGTTCTGCAACATCAGGGGGGTTGCCCGCCAAAACTTGAGGATGTCTGCGCGATGTTGCGGATGTCCGTTGAATTGGGCCATACCCTCTGCCGTAAACTCGTGAAACGGGGCATTGTTGAAACCTTTGAAGATCCCTTTTCCATTAATTTGGCGGTGGCTAATCACCTGGATATTGAAACCCTGCCGAAAAAGGTAGAGGAGGAGAATAGTCTCGCCAAAGAGCTGGAAAAGTTTCAGTCGGAGAAAAAAAACGTCGAGCAGAAGGTTGCCACCATTCAGGCCGAGATGGCGAAAAAGCGGCAGTATTTATTTGCCGATATTGAGGCTAAATTCAAGAAGGAAATAGCGAAGCAGAAAAAGCAGTGAACAGGCCTGTAAAAATATATCTTGACCGGTAAATGGGAACTACTTACTTTTAGTATAAATTACTATTAGCAAAAGGATTCCTATGCAGCTTCGTATGACAAATCAAAGGGAGGTAATTCTCCGTGAACTGATCCGCTGTCAGAGACATCTGGCGGCAGATGAACTTTATGATATCGTCAAGAAAATCATGCCGCGCATTAGTTTGGCAACAGTGTATCGAAACCTGGAGATTTTATCCGAAGCCGGGATGATAGGGAAGCTGGAAATCAGTGGCAGGCAGAAGAGGTTTGACTATGACCCCTCTGAGCATGATCACATTTATTGTGTGGTTTGTCATCGGGTGGATAACTTTGAGATGGCACACAAAGAGCTGACTGTCGAGGAATTAGGGGCTGTGGCTGGATATTCGGTGACCGGATGTCGCTTGGAAGTTGTCGGTGTATGCCCGGAATGTCAAGGAAAAAGAGATAACAGGGAGGAAAACAAATGAGTGGATGTGGATGTGGTTGTAGTTGTTCGAGCAGTAGCAAAGGGGAATCCAAAGCGATATTGGAGGCACTGGCCAAGTGCGAAGGCCCCTGCGGCTCGAAGGATATTGTGCAGGCGACGGGACTGGATAAGAAGGTTGTCGGCGATGAGATTGCCGAGTTGAAAAAGAAAGGGTTGGTCGACAGCCCGGTGCGTTGTAAATACAGTATCACCCCGGCTGGAAAAGCCTCTATTTGATACGCCTTTAAGGTTGAAAAAAAGTTCGGATGTATCTCGGCCAAAGGAGTCCGTGGATGAATTTATCTTTCACGGGCTCTTTTTTTCGATTACTGTAGCCATTGATTGCCTGAAAATGGTAAGTTGCCCCGTTGTTGAAATGGAGTGTCATCCAATATTTTCTTCTACACGGTGTTCTATGCAGGAAATTATCGCGAAAACCAGAACTTTTAGGCGTTTTAATCAGAAAGAACCGATCAGTATGACGACCCTCCACGAGCTTGTTGATCTTGCTCGGTTGGGCGGGTCTGCCCGGAATGGTCAACCGTGGCAATATATGGTCGTAAACACCCCCGAGCTCTGTGCAAGAATATTCCCTTATCTTGGCTGGGCCGGTTACCTGACTGATTGGAAGGGACCGGTCGAGGGAGAACGCCCCAGTGCCTATGTCCTTTGCCTGCTCAATAAAAACCGCTTGAAGGGGCCGGAAAGTGAAGCCCAATTCGATCTCGGCGTGGCGACCCAGAATCTGCTGCTCGGGGCGATGGAGAAGAGGATCGGCGGCTGCCGGATTGGTGCCTTCAATCCGCAACTGGCATCTCTTTTCGACATGCCGGAACACCTGGCCATTTCCTTGGTGGTAGCTCTCGGTAAACCGCGGGAAACGGTTATCATCGAAGAGTGCAAAAGTGAGGATGATGTTCGCTATTGGCGTGACGAAAGCGGTGTTCATCATGTACCCAAGCGGTCCCTGAAAACCTGCCTGTTGAACCTTCAGCAGAAAGAATAGTTGGGGTCCCGCTGCGAGACGAGCCGTTGTTAAATAAAGCTCCGCCTGCTCTTCGTACCTTCAGCTACCATTATCGGCAAAAGTTTGGCCATGGGGTCGGCAAAATTCCCCTCGATCTGGGACAACCATGCCCCAATCGCCTTTATGGCGGCTGCATTTTCTGTAGTCCGGCCGGTTTTACCCCGGCATATCTACGAAGTGGGAATGACATTGCCGATCAGCTTGCCGCGGGGAAGTCCCATTTTCTCCATGGCAGGTTCACAAAATTCTTTGCCTATCTCCAGCAGGAAACCTGCACTGCCGTCCCTGTCGAGAGCTTGTTGCCTGTCCTTCAGCAGCTTTTGGCGGATGTCGACTGTGTCGGTCTGATTCTCTCCACACGGCCGGATTGTGTTGCCGATGCACTCCTCCTGCCCTTGGCTGCGCTGGTGCGAAAATCCGGCAAGGAATGCCTTTTTGAGCTGGGCTTGCAGAGCGTTCATGAACGGAGTCTGAAACTTCTCAACCGCAATCACGGTTTTGCTGATTTCGAAAATGCGGTCCTTCGGCTTCGCGCAGCAGGTTGTTTTGAGCTTGGTGCCCATCTGATTTTTGGAATTCCCGGGGAGAGCCGGGAGGATATGCTGTTTTCCCTGCGGACAGTATGCGCCATGGGGATAACCCATCTGAAGCTCCATCATCTGCAGGTTGTGCGCGACACCGCTTTGGCAACTCTTTTTGCCGAGGGGCAGATCACTCTCTTTACCAGGGAAGAATATCTTCAGTTTCTCCTTTGTGCCCTGCCGATGATTCCCGCCGGGGTGACCATTCACCGGCTGTGGGCTACCACCCATCCCGAGCTTTTACTGGCTCCCAAATGGAATTGTCTGGCGGCTACTCTCAGCGTCCAGTTACAAAAAAAGATGCAGAAACAAGGGATATGGCAGGGACAGTTGGCTGGGACTGCATTTATAAGAAACTGATTTTGTGGCTTCGGGCGGCAACAATGAAATCGCACAACATCGTTATTACCTGATTGTCAATGTTGTTATGGAAATGGTACGATACGCACATTCAACCAAAGAAGAAGAACGGCTAGAGCGTCAACCACAAAGGAATTATCATGGAAGAGCAATTTAAGATCCGCTTCGCTGAGCGCATGAATCAGCTGCCGCCGTACCTGTTTGGCATGATCAATAAGATGAAAATGGAAAAACGCTGGAGGGGTGATGACGTCATCGACCTGGGCATGGGCAATCCCATGGACCCGACCCCCGGCATGGTCACCGACAAGCTCTGCGAGGTAGCGATCGACCCAAAGGCCCATCGTTATCCGGTGGCCGGCGGCATGAAAAATCTGAAGAGGGAAATCGCCCTCTATTATAAACGCAATTACCGGGTGGAATTGACCGGCGAGGACGATGTCATCTGCACCATCGGCTCCAAAGAAGGCATTTCCCATCTCTGCCTGGCCCTCCTTGGGCCGGGTGATACGGTTCTGACTCCGGCTCCCGCCTTTCCTATCCACGTGTATGCGGCGGTCATCGCCGGGGCCAATGTTCTTCGTATTCAGCTCGGGCCCGAGGATGCCATGCTGGCGCAGATTGTCGTGATGTGCAAGTCGCTGTATCCAGGACCGAAATTACTGATGCTTAACTACCCGCATAATCCGACCGGTGTCCTGGTCACTAAGGAGTTTTTTGCTGAGGTGGTAAAACTCGCCAAGCAGTACAACTTTATGGTTATCAATGATTTTGCCTATGCCAAGATCACCTATGACGGTGTTGTTGCCCCAAGCTTGCTTGAGGTGCCCGGGGCGATTGATGTCGGCGTCGAATTCGGCTCCTTTTCTAAGTCCTATAATATGGCTGGTTGGCGGCTCGGTTATTGTGTCGGCAACAAAGAGATGATCGGCGGTTTGGCAAAAATCAAAGGCTATTATGACTACGGCATCTTCTCCGCTATTCAGGTTGCCGGCATTGTCGCCATGCGCGATTGCGACGAGAACATCGTTGAACAGGTGGCGGTCTACCAGAAGCGCCGCGATGTGCTGTGTGACGGACTCATGAAGATGGGCTGGGAGGTTAAGGTGCCGAAGGCCGGGATGTTCCTCTGGGTGAAGATTCCCGAGCCGTATATCCGCATGGGGTCGATCAAGTTTTCTGTCGAAATGATGGGGCGAGCCAATGTGGCACTGGCTCCGGGCGCCGGATTCGGTGTCGAAGGGGAAGGCTATCTGCGCCTCGCCCTGGTGGAAAATGAAAACCGCATGATGCAGGCCCTCAAACAGATGCGCCGTGCTTTGAAAGAGATTGACGGCGAGGTTGCCGCCGGCACCTTTCAGCTGACTCCGTAATTTCGCCGGCGCCCTTCATTTCTCCGAGACTCGCGCCAGGAAGGCCTTCAGGTAACGGGTCTCGGGGATGGCCGGATGCACAGGATGGTCCGGGCCCTGCATGCCTTCCATGAGAATCTGCACATGCCGGTTTTGACGTTGCCCGGCACTGCGCAGGACGTCCTGGAACTCCTCCCGGGCGAGATGCATGGAGCATGATGCCGCCAGGAGAATGCCATCCGGCTGGAGCAACTGCATGGCCAATTCGTTGATCCGGTGGTAGGCCTGCAGTCCTTCTTTGTGATCTTTCTTGCGCTTGATGAATGCCGGCGGATCGACAACGACCACGTCAAAGCGCTCGCCTTCCGCTTTAAGCCCTCTGAGGACGGCAAAGGCATCCCCTTCAATGCCGTTAAAACAATCGCCAACCCCGTTGAGTTCGGCATTTTTTTCGGCCATTTCCAGGGCCGGACGTGAGGCATCGACCGCCACCACTTCCCTTGCCCCGAAGGCCGCAGCCTGCACTGCAAAGCCGCCGACATAACTAAAGACATCGAGCACTCTTTTGCCGAGAACAAAGCGCTTGAGCCAGGCTCGGTTCGGACGCTGATCGTAAAACCAGCCGGTTTTCTGGCCGCCTTGGAGCGGGGCAAGCATTCGCACACCGTTTTCGAGGAGCTCGACCACCTCCGGTGTCGCCCCCCACGCTACTTCAACTTCGCGGGGCAACCCTTCGAGGGTTCTGATGCTGCTGTCGTTGCGCAGGACAATCGATTCCGGGGCTACGACCTGCTTTAGGGCGTCGAGCACCTGATCTTTTAGCGCATCCATCCCGGCACTGTTCAACTGTACTGAGAGATGGGCGCCAAAGCGATCAACGATGAGTCCCGGCAACAGATCGCCTTCGCTGTAAATCAGCCGGTAGTAAGGTTCGTCGAAGAGTCGGTTGCGCAGCTTCAGAGCCTGTTCGAAGCGGTGCACCAGAAGGGCATGGTCGAGAGTGCGATCGTCGCGGCTGACCAGCCGGGCGCAGATCAACGAGTGGGGATTAACATAGGCGGTGCCAAGGAGTTTGCCGTTGTGTGTTTCAACCCGGACCTGTTCACCGGCCCGGTACTGTTGCAGAGGCGTCTCCCGGGTGTCGACTTCGTTGCTATAAATCCATAAATGGCCACCCAGCAGACGTCGCTGCTCATGACGCTTGAGACGTAAAACTTTCAATTCCATGTTTCTCCGCTACTTGCCAAGAGGGAAAGTCATTTCAGTCACTTTTTGCCTGCACCCATCACAGTTCTGTTGGGCCGTATCCGACCGGAGTCACAGATACGGCGAATCCTAACGCACCTTGGCGTTTTCTGCAAGATGTCCAGACGATTACCGACCAAACCCTTCCGGGTAATTGCCAAAATGCGAAGAATTATCATTCCTGTGACGTTGTGGCCTTGAAGTCCGGGACCACGCGAGTTACTATAGCAAACGTTGGTGTCCAACAGAAATATGCGGGTGTAAAAGTACCCATGCCACTCACCAGTAAAATAAATACCACACAATAAGGAGGAAGAATGGCCACAACGACTGAAAATCTCAAGGAAGCATTTGCCGGTGAAAGCCAGGCTAACCAAAAATACAAGGCCTTTGCCAAGAAGGCTGAAAAGGATGGTTTTACCAACATCGCCAAACTGTTTCGGACCACCGCCGAGGCGGAACGTATCCATGCGCAGGGCCATCTGAAGGCCTTGGAAATGATCCACTCAACCGCAGAAAATCTGCAGGCCGCCATTGACGGTGAAACATTTGAATTCACCAAGATGTACCCGCCGATGGTCGAATTGGCCCAGGCCGACGGACACAAGGCCAAAACCATGTTTAAATTTGCCGTTGATGCCGAGGAAGTCCATGCACAAATCTACCAGAAGGCCCTTGATGCGGTAAAAAAAGGGGTGGATATGGACACCGATGATTTTTATCTCTGTACGGTTTGCGGCTATATCGAGGTTGGTAGCGCACCGGACAAATGCCCGGTCTGTGGCGCACTGAAGAAGATTTTTGTTCAGGTTGATTGATATTCATCGCATTTTCGGCAGGTTCTTTCAGGTGAGCTTGCCGGAAATGGTCACAGCGACCGACCCTGCCAAGGGTTCGAGAGAGTCTCTTGGCAGGGTTAGGCAGCAATATCTCAGCGCAGATTCTTCTCCCGCAAAAGCTTCTTATTGATCTTACCGACACTGGTCTTGTCGATGGCCGCAACATAGCTGACCTGTAAGAGCAGGCCGAGTTTATACTCATGAGGCCCTTGTCGATAAAACCCTTGACGTGATTGATGATCTCTTTGAGGTCCGGTTCCTTGGTTGCCGCCTATTGCTTTGCATTGGAGTTTTTCAACAGGAAACAGCACGACACCTGGGTCGAAAAGGCCTATCGCCACGCCATCGAGCTGGATGAGACGGACGCCTATATGTGGGCAAACCTGGCCCGCCTCCAGGCCTTCCGCGGCAACCGCAGTGAGGCAACCGACAACTACCGGAAAACTCTGGCATGCATGTCAGGCAACGAAGACGCGCTCTACGCCATCGAGCTGCGCATGCGACCCATCTCTGGCTGGAAAATCGAGATCTGGCGGCCCAGGCGCTCGACGCCTTGGCGCAATCTGCGGGCGCCGGGGATGCTTCGCCTTTTACCGTCTGCGCCAACAAAGCCGGGAATGTCATGCCATAGGGCTAGGACAGAAACTTGCGGAACTCATGGACAACAGCCCATGGGAAGCGTTCCTGCTGCCGTTCTCTCTGGCTCTGCGAGCGGCAATGGATGGCACTTCACCAGTGGGGGCAGCACCTGAGGTGCTGACACTGGCTGAAGAAATGCTGCAGGAGTTACGAGAGTTGCCAACCGCCAACGATAAGTCAAAATGCCGACCTCGTTGAACCAATACTTAGGGAAAACCCCATGCGTGGACATGGAGCATCGGGGTGATAGACATGTAGACGTCGCCGTGGTGAAAACGTCCCTGGTCGGAGGAAGTGGCCAGGGCGGCGACCCTGCCAAGGGTGTGGAGGACGAGCCGGCGATGGTTGAAACATACCCCTTTCGGCATACCGGTGGTACCGGTGCTGTAAAAGGTAGTCGCTCAGCTGTTTTCGTCGAAATCGGTAAAGGGGAAATGGTCGGGCGATTCGGCCAGCAGGCTTTCGTATTCTCCCGCCAGGGGAAGGCTTGTCTCCGTCAGAATTACTGGGATGGTGATTTATGCATCAGGTGCGCCCCGGCCATCAGCGACAACTCGCCGGTCATCGTCAGGACCTTTTCGGCAAGTTCGATAGAGAGCGATCCCGTGCCGCAGGATGGGGCGATGAAGGTCTGGGCCATCAGTTGCTGCTTGCTGAAACCGAAGGTGGCTAAACGCTCTAACTGTACCAGCCATTTGCTGAAAAGTGAATTCGCCGATTCTTCAGCAACGGCCAGCGGATCGCCGGTCGGGACAATGCCCCAGGCGAGGATGCCGCCACGGCTGAGAAAACCGCAAAGCGGGTCTTTGTAAAGAATGAAATTATCAAAATAAGAGTAGGCGTCAAAGCTGATAATATCGGTCTCCGAGGTGAGCGCCGGTCCCCAATCGCCATTGGCGCAGATATGCACTCCGGCAAGGCCCCCGGCACCCTTAATGGCGGCAATGACCTCAGATACGGCACAACTGACCATCTCTCGGGAAACACCGGCAAAGCCACTCGAACCGAAACTCACCAGGCCCGGTTCATCGATAAAGATGATGGGTCGTGCAGTCCCGGTGAATCGCCGCAATTCAGTTACCTGCCAGCAGGCCTTGAGGGCCAGCAGCTTGATCAGCACGTCCCGCAGATTATCATCATAAAAGATCGAGTTGCCGTTGCCATCCTTGACCCCGATGCCGGTGGTTACCGGGCCGGTAACCTGGCCTTTGACCGTCAGCGGCGACCTTTTTTCGGCCGCAAGATATGCAAGCAGGGTAAAAAAACCGGTGGCTGAATCTGTGCCCAGGGCAAACCGCGAGGTCTTGAGAAATGCCGGATCATCGACTGCCTGCAGGTATTCCCCATAAAAGGCGGCCATTTCCTCAGCAAAACCGGGGCAGTCGGTATCGATCCAGTAATCCTTGCTGTCGTCTACCAGGCCGGGGAACCCGGTGAGAAACTGGCGAATCATCCCTTCGCGTGGATTTTTAGGGAGTTGCGGCCACAATGGTATTTCCGGGCTGTGGGTGCGAATGAGCTGCAGCGCCTCGGCATAGTTGGTCAGCGGCAGGCTGCCGATCAAGATGGGACGACAGTTAGGGGTAAACATAGGTTTTTCACGTGCCCTTCTTTGGACTTTTCAAGGATTGCAAAAGAAGTTTGCCGACCTGCCGGATTTTTTGCGGCAATCTCTTCGTCGCAAGCACTTCCAGTTGCGCCTTCTGATGTTGGACGATATTCTCCAAGGCCGATTCACCCAAGGCTACGAAGCGTAATTCAATGGTAAGCTTGACAAGATCTGATAAGAGCAAGCCGTTGAGTTCGGGAAAATAACACTGGGGATCACAGGTGTCGAAAAACAATCGCCCCTGCTGATTATCAAGGGCATTCGTTTCGATTGTCGAGAGCACTTTTTCCTTCCCCGACCCATAACCGGCGATTACTCTGGAAATATCCAACACCGCCCAGGTGTTCACCGGATCGAAACGAAGTGCGGTTATACCGGGGAATGCCCTGAGATCAAAGACAATCAAGCGTGTTCCAAGTTCGATTTTCCGTCCTACACTTGACTGGTCATGGATCCCGTTGCCACAATCAACATACAGTCGACTGGTGTAATATGTATCTCGGGCATCAACGAGGGTATCAAGCCAAACGCCGATATTCTCCGAGAAAAGCCGCTGATGGCGCTGGTAAATTCGCCCAAACATGGCGACCTTCTGCCATTTCTCCTTACTTCGTACCATGGAGTCCGAGGCGACCCGGTAGGAAAACAGAACATCCTCCAGCCGCACCACTTTCCGACCTCGTTCGATAAGACCCAACCAGAATTCATAGTCTTCCCAGCCATAGATCATGCCGGGGTCATAGCCACCCACAGCCAACCAGTCGTCTCTGCGAAAGAAGGCAGAGCAAAAGATGACATTATCGAGCAGCATCCCCTCTAGCGAATATTCCGGCAGTAGCCATTCTGTTTCAACAGCCCCGAAAAGTCGAGCGTTGCAGTAGACAATACCCGTTTCCAGGTCGTCATTAAGGATCGCCACGGCCTTTTCCAGATAGGTTGAGTCAATCCGATCATCGGCATCAAGCGGCAGGATATATTTGCCGCTGGCCACGGTAATGCCGTTATTTCTTGCCGCGGCTAGGCCCATATTGGCGGTGACGATGACCTGGGTTTTCTCCTTGCAATAGTTTTGCAGCAATCTGTTGGTGAGCTCATCGGTAGAACCATCGTTAACAACAATGATCTCAAAATCGGTAAAGGATTGCGCCAAAACCGAGTCAACCGCCTCATCAATGAATTGCCCCTGATTGAAACAGGGAATAACAACGCTTACCGTGGGCATGGTCGTATTATTTCATCCTGCGTAAAAGATTGTTCGTACAAACGGTCATTGTCATCGGGACTGGTAAGCTGGCCAACGCAATTTCCATGGAGGTTGAAGGGCGACGGGACTTTGGGTACAAAATTCTCGGGTTGGTCGGCGAAATGAGGCCAGAATTTACGAGTTGAAGCGTTTTTCCCATTCATATTCCCGGCCGGTTACTTTATCTTCCATGCGACGGATTCTTCGGTCGAGGTCGTGAAATTTCTTCTTCAGGCGTTGGGCGGCACTTTTTGGCGAATGCACATAGCTATTGTAAAATTCTTGTTCTTCTTCACTTGCGATGGGTTTAACCGGTTCCGGTCGCATGAAAAAGGCGGCTACCAGGTAGACCCCCATAACCGGCCAGAAGCCGCTGAAGATAAAGATAATAACCATCGCTATGCGGACCCAGAATACCGAGAAATCGAAATATTCAGCCACTCCTTTACATACCCCGAGGAAAACCCCGTCTCTAGCGCGATAAATTCCACCCTGCTTGCTGTAATATCGTGTCATTTCTTGTATCCATCCTTTTCCTGACCTTCCGCCAGGATTGTTTCAAGGGATTCGATCCGTTCTTCCATACGTTCCAAGCTTTGGTAGATTTCCTGGATAATCCGGGTTTCTTCGCTGTCGCCTGCACCTCGACTGCCTTTACGTGTTTTCAGGATAATCAACACAGTCCCGCAGATGAGGGCAGCCAGGGCGATAAGGGAGCCGAAGACAATGGAGACCGTAATAATACTCAGCATGATGATGTTCTCCGATCAGTGGTGCTGTGTTGTTAAGATTCAATAGTTGCGTCCTTATGCGGTTTTCTGCATTATGTATTACACTGGCCCGTGGTTTTTGACTACGGCGTAGTGTATTGAGCGGCCTTGATCTTGGCAAGCTCATTTTCAATTTCGACATCGGTGCTGAGGGTGTTGAATTCCTCATCGATTGTCGGTTTTCTATCGGCATTGACCAGTTCGGCCTCGGCCTCCATCTGGTCGATCCGGCTTTCCAGCTTGTCGAAACGGGCCATGGTGTCGCTGCTGGTGCTGCGCCGGATCTCTTCCTGGGCGCGTTTGCTGCCGGTTGCACTTTTATGTCGCTGGACGAGGACCCTTTTCTTTTCCTTGGCGTTGTTGAGCTTGTTCTCGAGTTCGCTGATGTCTTCCTGGTATTTGTCGATAAGATTGCGGTATTCGCTGAGATCGCTATCGAGGGATGCGCCGATGCGGGCGAAGCGGCGTTTTTCAACCAGTGCCTCTCTCGCCAAATTGTCCCGGCCTTTGGCGACCGCCAAGGCTGCGCGCTCGTCCCAGAGATTGGTTTTGCTGTTGATTTCTTCAAGTTTTCTCTCGATCTTTTTCCGGCCGGCAATGACCCCGGCGCATGAGGTTTTGAGCTCGATGAGGGTATCCTCCATTTCGTGGATCATCAACTTGATCATTTTCTCGGGATCTTCTGCGTGGTCAAGCATCGAATTAATGTTGGCACTGACTATGTCTCTAAAGCGGGTAAATACTCCCATGATGTTCCTCCATAATAGGTTGTTGATGTTTGCTATTGTAAAAGCAGGAACTGTGCCGGGTTGGTTGAAAATTTAAAATGATGAGAATTCAAGGTGTTGGTTTGTTGACAGCGGAAGTGTCTGTGGTTAATTTGGCCATATATCAGTTAATAATACTAATCATAGGTAAAAAACACTTGAGCGTGCTATGTCGATAGATGGCGATAAGGTCTTTACCGCCTCGCGGAATGAAGCGTTGGGGCAATCCGAAACATTTCTCGATTTTCAGGAGCAACTCTCCCGTGTAGCCCCGGTGGACCGCCCCGTGCTCCTCATTGGGGAGCGAGGAACGGGCAAGGAACTGGCTGCCAACAGGCTGCATTTTTTATCAAAGCGCTGGCAGGGGCCGTTTGTCACCTTGAACTGTGCGACGCTTTCCCCGTCACTCATCGAAGCGGAGCTCTTCGGTCATGAAAGGGGTGCCTTTACCGGAGCCGAGAGGCGAAGGACCGGGCGATTTGAGGCGGCTGACGGCGGCACCCTGTTCCTTGACGAAATAGGCTCGATTCCCCTGGAGGCCCAGGAAAAAATTCTTCGGGTTGTGGAATACGGGTCATTCGAGCGGGTTGGCAGTTCCCAGCCGATCGAGATCGATGTGCGAATAGTCGGGGCAACCAATGTTGATCTCTCGGCCTTGGCCGAACGGCAAGATTTTAAGAGGGATCTTCTTGATCGCTTGTCGTTTGAGGTGCTTTTTCTTCCGCCGTTGCGCTGTCGGGGGGAGGATATTATGCTGCTCGCCAACCATTTTGCCACAAGAATGAGCTATGAACTGGGGCGGAGCGGAATTCCAGTTTTCACACCTGCGGCAGTTCGGCGGCTCGAAGGTTACATCTGGAAGGGCAATATCCGCGAGTTGAAAAATGTTGTCGAGCGAGCGGTGTATCGTGCCGATGCGGGGATCATAGAAGACGTGGCCTTTGATCCTTTTGTCTCGCCGTATGCTCAAAAAAAAGAGCTGAATTTTGAAATACGAGACTTTTCCACGACTTTAGCGAGCCAGGGCTCCCTCGACAAAAAGCTCGCCGATCTGGAGATAGCCTTGTTGCGGCAAGCCCTGGTCGCTTGTCGTTATAATCAGCGGCGGGCTGCGTCGCACCTGGGTCTGACATATGACCAGCTGCGCGGGAAGATCAAAAAATACCGGATGGCGGTTGTCGCTGCTAGCGAGGAGTGATAAAGCTCCTTTTTTGTCTATTTTTTTTCTGCCATTAAGGCATATGCTGTTTCGGTCATTTCCGGGATAAGTGGATCGATACCGGTCCACAGTTTGAATGCCGCAGCGCCCTGATAGATGAGCATGCCGAGGCCATGGACAATCCTGCAACCTTTGGCCCGGGCTATTGCAAGAAGCCGGGTTGTGTGCGGGTTGTAAACGATATCGGCAACAACCAGATGTTCAAAAATGGCCTCCGCACCGATTGGCGACTTTTCCTCTTGGGGGTGCATGCCGAGGCTGGTGCAATTGACCAGGATATCGCAGGATTTGATGGTTTCTTTTTGAACCTCGGGCAGCATTTTGATGGCCTTGGCGCAGTTACGGATTTTCCCATTTATTTCGGTGGCAAGCGCCTCAGCTTTAGCGAGGGTACGATTACCGATGAAAATCTCTGCCGCGCCTCGGAAGGCAAGGGTCATGGCAATGGCGCGGGCGGCACCACCGCAGCCGATCAGGAAGATTTTTTTCCCCCGCACGGCGATTTTGCCTTTTTCTTCCAGGGACTGGATAAAACCTTCCCCGTCGGTATTGTAGCCCCTTGTCTTGCCGTCTTTGATACAGATAGTGTTGACGGCGCCTATGGTTGCAGCCAGGGGATCAAGGCTGTCAAGGTGTTCGATGATCCGGATCTTGTGGGGAATGGTGACATTAAATCCGCCCACATTCATTTTGGTCAGGCCGGCAAAGACGGCCTTGAGATTTTCCGGCGTGACCTGCACCGGAAGATAGCAATAATCAAGATCCAATTTTTCGAATACCCGGTTATGCATGGGAGGAGAAATTGAATGCCCCAAGGGATTGCCGAGCAGGATGATAAATTTTGTGTTAATTGATGGATATTTCATTGTATTATTAAATAAAGCTGCTGGGTGCCATTGTGCGATTTTTACTATGGTGTTTCGATCATTGCAGTCAGGATACCGTATTACCATGGCGATTCACACTCTGGCGAGAGCTTTTCCTAAAGGCTGCTAAAACAAAACAGGCTAAGAGATGGCAAATTTTTCCATAAATGGAAGAGTTATTTCCATTGATATCAATGTGCTGCCTGCAGAAACGATGGAGGTTGCGGAGGTTGTTTCGCGGATCGCCGCTGAGGATATTATGGCAGTATCGGACTGTCCTCCCCACTCCGAGTCTTTGCGTGACGGATATGTTCTGGCCCCATTTAACGAGCCAAGTCCTTTCGCAGAAAGAGCGGCGAATGCGGTTAAAGGTGCTGGAGATTATTATTATTCCGTTGTCGGCGAGATAGCCGCAGGGACGCGAAATGTTGGATTTCTTCGTCCCGGATCGGCCTGTCGAATTTTCACCGGTGGCTTGATCCCTGAAGGCGGTGCGCGTGTTGTGCCTCAGGAGGAGTGCGCTGAAGTTGCAGGAAGGGTCCGAGTTGCCGCTGCGGCCATCGCCTCGGAGCGGCTTTTTATAAATATGGCCGGCAGCGAACTGGTCTGTGGTGCGACAATCGTTAGCAAAGGAACCAGATTGGAGATTGATCACCTGACGTACCTTGCGGCAGCCGGCGTGTATCACGTGCAAGTTTCGGCGCGGCCCCAGGTCGCCTGCTTTTGCACGGGAAGCGAACTTGTGGCCGTGGGAGGGCCGATAGCAGCCGGGCAGAAACTTTCTCTAAATAGCATGCTCCTGCAAAATCTCATTCCCCATTATGGCGGCGTGCTGGCGGAACAGGGTATTATTGTTGATAATCACCAGGCCATCACGGAGATTTTCGGCACCTTGACGGACGGGCATTGTGATCTTGTGGTCAGTACCGGCGGCATGGGCCCGGGGAAGTACGATTTGGTAAAAAACGCATTCTGCGGCGTGGGCGGCACGATTATCCTGGAATCCCTGCCGATGCACCCCGGTCGCTCGATTTTGCTCGGTATTCTTGGCGATACCGTTTTTATTGCCCTTCCCGGTCCACCCAATGCCGTGCGTACCCTGGTCAATGAACTCGTCGGACCTCTCATCCTTATGCTGCAGGGGGCAAAGTGCTTTCGCCCGAAGGTCCTGCAGGCCAGGTTGCTCCACGATTATAGGATCAGGAAGAGTGATCTGTTACAGGTCAAAGGCGGGGTGCTGACCATAGAGCAGGGAAACTGTCGGGTGCGGCTTGCTGAGCGCCTCGATCCGGTATCGTGTTTTATCCTCTTTGCCGCCGGACGTAAGGAGTTTATGCAAGGCGATGTGGTGGAAGTTCACCTTGCCGCAACAAGTGCCTGCGGTGTTGTTTCTGATCATTTCTGACATTTTGGGCAGAAGTAGCTGGCCCTGCCGCCCAGCCTGACTTTTTCTATTTTTTCCTGACAGATTGGGCAGGGATCGCCTTGCCGTCCATACACCTTGAAGTTTACCTGAAAATAGCCTTTTTCCTGTCGGGCGTTGATGAAGTTGCTGATGGTTGAGCCGCCACAGGTGATGGCGTGCTGGAGAATCTCGCGGGTGGCAGTGATCAGCCTGGCCCAATCTTTTTTGCTGATGTTCCGTACTTTTCTGTCTGGCAGTATTCCGGCACGGAACAAACTTTCGCTGGCGTAGATATTGCCGACTCCGGCCAGCACCCGGGTGTTCATGATGAAAACCTTTACCGCCAGGTCCTTGCCCTTGGCCAGGCGGTGCAGGTAGTCGGGGGAAAAAGCGTCACTGAAGGGTTCCGGGCCTGTTGATTTAAAGACGGTTGCTTCTCGGTCGGCGGTTTCCCGGCTGGATAGGATTTGCATGGAGCCGAACCGGCGACTGTCGTTGTAGCGTAGTTCGGTGTCGTTATCGAGGGTAAAGCGGAGGTGATCATGTTTTGCCGGATCGCAAGCAGGTGCGAAGAAACCGAGATTGCCGGTCATGCCGAGATGGATGATGAGCATCGCGCCGCTGTCAATGCTGATCTGCAGATATTTTGCCCGGCGCGTCACGGCAGTTATCCGGTGACCGATCATCTCCCGGCGGAGAAAATCGATCGGCACAGGCCGTCTGAGTTGTTTGTCGCTGTGATGGATTGCCGTGACCGTACGCTCAAGCAAATGGGGGAGAATGCCGCGGCAGATAACTTCAACTTCCGGCAGTTCAGGCATAGCATTGTTCCTTTGGTAAGATGCAAATTGCCAGACCATAATCTGCAAAGGTTGTTACCAGGACTGTAACGAAGCCCGGTAATCGATCATTGTCCCGAACCCTGACAGCCAGGGTGAAAGTGGGGGAATGAGGAAGGCTTTTTACCGACGATATGAGTTCGAGTTCAAGAAATCCAGGCATCCGTCGGTAGCTGAGGGCCTTCTTCGCTGCTTCCTTGGCTGTCCATAAAAGCAACAGACGAGACAGTGGCGCCATGTCCGAGAGAAGCTCCGCCAATAATTGCAGCTCCGCGACAGAGCAATATTTTTCCCTGACTCGAAGGAGGTTGACTTGTTGCCGCTGAACATCTATGCCGCAGGGTGATTTCGCAACAAGGGAAGCCGCATATTCGCCGCCATGGCTGATGGAGATCTCGGGGGTCGGCAAATCCTTGAGGCAATCGGGGCAGACAATCGGCCGCCCGTTTGCGTCATTAGTAATCTCAATGTGACACAGCGCTGCGGGGAGAATCAGGCCCGCGGAGGTCCAGAAATTTTTAAGGGCCATTTTTGCAGCGATTCGACCGGTAAGGAATTCGGCCCTCCGTTTGTTCAGCCGGTAATTGGTGAATCTGATGATTTCATTTGCATGCAGGAGGGCAACGGCAGGACTGCAAGATGCCGGAAGGCTATTCGGGAGTGCATCCGCCGACGGTTGCTTCAGGAGAATTGCCGACGGAGTCGACCTGCCGAAAAGTGCCATTGCCGCCTGCTTAAGATCAGGGGGGAAAAGGTCTTTTTGCAGTGGTTCCATTGGCTGACTATTTCCAGTGGTTTCAGAAAAAGCTTGCAGTTTCAACAGTTCCTGCTACCGTTGCAGGGTGGGGAACGGTAGCAAAAAATGATTGAAGCATAATCGGATCGGGGGGTTATGAAAGGAGTTTCCGGCGCGACACTGTACGATTTGCTGATAATCGGCCTCTTCGTTCTGCTGGTTGGGCGCGGATTGTGGCTGGGCCTCCTCAGGCAGGTGACCGGGCTCCTTGCCCTGTACCTCGCCTTTTTTGCCGCCGGCCATTATCATGACAGAATCTTGCCGCTTTTGCGAGATATATCAACCAATCCAAAGGTCATCTTTCTCACCAGCTATGTGCTCCTCTTTTTTGCCACCTATGTGGTGGTGATGCTTTGCGGCAAGTGTCTCAGCTTCGTCCTGAAATTGACCATTACCTCCTGGTTTGACCATCTGCTCGGCGCCGTGGTCGGGTTTGCCAAAGCGATTATTCTGGTGGTTCTCCTGCATGTGATTCTCGGTACCGTTCTCGCTCCAGAAAACCAGATGCTGCGAACCTGTGTCACCTGTGAAACCCTTAATGGGGCGGCGGACCTGACCCGCGAGCTTATTCGCAACGAGGAGCTGCGAAAAACGCTCATGCAGCAAAAACCGGCCATCGCCATTGACACGGTGAGGGAATATCTTGCCCCCGGCGGACCCCAGAAAAAGCTTCCGGCGGACAAACAGTAATATTCTCGTCCGAGTGCGCGACTATGAAACGAATAAAGGCAAGAAAACCTGAATCGTATGTCAAGCGGACCTATCGGACGCTTGCGGAACACGATCTGGTCTCTTCCTTTGTCAAGATCAAGGACACGGACCTCCATATCCAGGCCGATCGGGAACTATCGGCCTGGGCGTTCGAACTGGCCTTGCAATACCGCCTGCAGATTGAAAAATATATCGAACAGCGGCCTGAGTTTCTCTCATCCCTTATACCTCTTGCTCCGGATATCCTGGCACCGCCGATCGTTAAAGAGATGCTGGCCGCCGGGCGTATGGCGGATGTCGGACCGATGGCCGCTGTGGCCGGGGTCATCGCCGAATATGTCGGTAAGGAGCTGATACAAAGAGGGTGCCGCGAAGTAATGGTGGAAAATGGTGGAGATATCTATCTCAACCGAAGCAAGGGCTGTACGGTGGCAATCTTTGCCGGGCAATCGCCGCTCAGTTTGCAGGTGGGCATCAAACTGCCGGCGTCGATGATGCCGGTCGGTGTTTGCACCTCTTCCGGCACGGTGGGGCATTCTTTGAGCTTTGGCCGGGCCGACGCCGTGGCGGTGATTGCCCGCTCGACTGCTCTTGCCGATGCGGCAGCAACTCGCCTGGGCAATGAGGTTGGTATGTCTACCTCCGGCGACGAAGGTATTAAAAGGGCACTGCAGGTGGGGCAGGGCATTGAAGGCGTGCAGGGGGTTGTGGTTATCTGTGGGGAAAGAATAGGTGCGGTGGGCAGTGTCGAACTGGTCAAGCTAAACTGAGGGGGCAGGCATGGACATCATGGCAGAGAAAGGGGGGAGACAGGAGTTGCGTGAGGTAAACCGCCGGTATCTGGTCTTCTATCTGCGGCTCTATGACGGCATGAGCAGCAAAATCCTCGGCCATCTTGTCGATATTTCCGAAAAGGGCATGATGCTGATCTCCGACAATGCGATTCCGGTCAACGAAAACTATCATCTACGCATGCGCCTGCCCACGCAGATGAAGGAGCGCAACGAGATCGTCTTCGAGGCGACAAGCCTGTGGTGTAAAAGTGATGCCAACCCCGACTTTTTCCTGGCCGGCTTTCAGATGCACGACCTTGAACAATCTAATCGGGATCTGATTCTCACCCTTATCCGGGATTTCAGCTATCAGGGGGAGCGTTGAGGTAAGAGTTCCTCCTCGCCTGATCGATCAGCGGCGCGCCTCGGCAAGAAGCTGTTCTCGGTGCTCGGTAACAAATCGGTCGATATCTTCTTGCCAGCTGCCAAAGGTTGCAAGGCATGCCTGCTTTAACACGTGATTCTCGAGGATTGAATTGGCCGGTCTGTGCGCCGGGGTCGGATACTCGGCGGTAGTGCACGGTTGCATGCAATAGGCCACACCCATGGCGTCGAGGAAATAGCGGGCGGCACCGTACCAGGTTGAGTGTCCCTCAGAAGTAGCGTGCATTATCCCGGTAAGATCGGAGCGCAGGAGCCTGCGGATCTGTTGGGTCAGAGTGAAAGACCAGGTGAGGGAGCCATACTGGTCATCCACCACCTTCAGTTGCCGTTGCGGATTGCCGAGCGCTAGTTTCAGCATGGTCTTCAGGAAGTTTTTTCCGTAGGCCGAATACAACCAAGCGGTGCGCAGGATGACATGGTTGGCACAACCTTCGACCACCGCCTGCTCGCCTGCCAGCTTGCTTCGACCGTATTGCGACAGCGGATTCGGGGCATCGGTTTCGAAATAGGCCTGCGGTGCAGGTTTGGTGCCGTCGAAGACGTAGTCTGTTGAGATATGGATGAGACGACTGCCGAGTCGGGTGGCGGCCTGGGCGAGGAATTTCGGCCCTTCGGCATTGATTTTCCAGGAAAGGTCAAGCTCGGTCTCACAGGCGTCGACCGCCGTATAGGCGGCGCAGTTGACGATGACGTCCGGTCGGGTTTCATTAAGATAGGTATCGACACTTGCCTTGTTGCCGATATCGATACGGGGAAGGTCGCAGCCTATGGTTTGGTTGTCGGTGGAAAGCAGGTTACAGCAGTCTGAGCCGAGCTGGCCCCCCGCGCCGATAATGACGATTTTCATGGCCTCATCCTCTGGTTCTGTTTTTCTGCGGCGACAAAGGTGGTGATATATTGGCCGTACTGGTTTTTCAGCATGTCGGCGGCAAGGCGTTCCAGCTGATTTAAATCGATATATCCCAACTCGTAGGCAATCTCTTCGACACAGGCGATTTTCAAGCCCTGTCGCTCCTGCACTGCCTGAACGTAGCTCGAGGCCTGTTGCAGGGATTCATGGGTGCCGGTATCGAGCCAGCAAAAGCCCCGCCCCAGGGGCTCCACCCGCAGTTTACCGCTGCGTAGATAGGCGTTGTTGATGTCGGTTATTTCCAGCTCGCCGCGGGCTGAAGGTTTGACCTCTTTAGCAATGGCGATGACATCGTTGTCATAAAAATAGAGACCGGGAACCGCGTATTTTGATTTCGGTTTGGCCGGTTTCTCGGCAATACCTATGACCTGGTGGTTTTGGTCGAATTCCACAACGCCGTATCGTTCGGGGTCCTTTACCAAATAGCCGAAAATGAGACCCCCTTGGGTAAGTTCCGAACTTTCTCTGAGGATTTTTGAAAATCCCTGGCCAAAAAAAATATTATCCCCAAGAATAAGGGACACAGTATTGCCACCGATAAATTCTTGGCCGATAAGAAAGGCCTGGGCCAATCCCTCGGGGCGGGGCTGCACCGCATAGCTGATCGAAAGACCAAGCTGGCCGCCATCGCCAAAGAGTTCACGGAAGCCGGGGAGGTCGTGGGGAGTCGAAATAATCAGAATCTCCCTGATTCCGGCGAGCATGAGCACCGACAGGGGGTAATAAATCATCGGTTTGTCATACACCGGCAGCATCTGTTTGCTGACGACCTTGGTCAGTGGGTACAGCCTGGTGCCGGAACCGCCGGCGAGGATAATGCCTTTCATGGGATATCTTTAGGTATTAGGTATTGGACAGCAATGAATTTGCCGAAATGATTATGATTGGTGGTTGATGTCGAGTGGAATTTCCTTTACAATCTGCCGCCGAAGAGCTGTTGAATATAACTGCGACCCATGAAAAAGGAAAACAAAAAATGGATGTAATCAGCCTGCCCGCGTTTAAGGCGTATGATATCAGAGGAAAAGTACCGGAGGAGCTGAACCCGGACTTGGCGGCCAAGATCGGTCGCGCCTTTGCCGCGGTTTATGCCTTGAGAAAAGTGGTCGTCGGCAGGGATATCCGCCTCAGCAGTTCATCGCTTGCGCAAGCCCTGACGGCAGGTCTCAGGGAGATGGGAGTTGATGTCATCGACCTGGGGCTTTGCGGCACCGAGGAAATCTATCACGCCGCTTTCAGCATGGAGTCGGTCGGTGTCGACGGCGGCGTGGTAGTGACCGCAAGCCATAACCCGGCGAATTATAACGGCATGAAGTTCGTGGTCAAAGGGGCGCGTCCGGTGACCGGAGAGTATGGCCTGCAGGAAATGGCCAAACTGATACTCGGAGGCCGTCTACCGGAACCGGCGGCAGAGCTTGGAACGCTCGTCTCCTTAGACCATAAGGAGGTATATATTCACCATTTGCTGGGATATATTGCCGGAGAAAAACTGCAGCCGTTGAAAATCGTCGTCAACAGCGGCAACGGTTGTGCCGGAGCGATCATCGATCGTTTGGAAGACCATCTGCCGTTTCACTTCATCAAGGTGCATCATGAACCGGACGGCAGTTTTCCGCACGGAGTGCCCAATCCGCTGCTCCCTGAAAACCGGGCCGAGACGGCACGCGTCGTCCTGGAAAACGGCGCGGATATGGGGATTGCCTGGGACGGGGATTTTGACCGTTGTTTTTTTTGGGATGAAAAAGGGAGCTTTATCGAGGGGTACTATATTGTCGGCCTGCTCGCCCGGGAGATGTTGAAAAAAACCCCGGGTGCAAAGATTCTCTTTGATCCACGTTTGACCTGGAATACCCTCGAACAGGTGCAGGCGGCCGGGGGGCTCCCGATCATGACCAGGACCGGCCATGCCTTTATTAAGGAGCGGATGCGCCGGGAAGACGCAGTTTATGGCGGCGAGATGTCCGCCCACCACTACTTCCGGGACTTTGGCTATTGTGATTCGGGGATGATTCCCTGGCTGTTGGTGGCCTCTTTGCTCAGCCGTGAGGCGACGAAATTATCCGAGTTGGTAGCCGACCGGATGGCCGCCTATCCGGTTTCCGGGGAAATTAATAGTCGGGTTGCGGATCCGGATGCAGTCATTGCCCGAATTGAAGATACATACCGGGACGGGGAAAAGGATTATACCGACGGTCTGTCTGTTACCTACGATCGTTACCGTTTCAATATCCGCAAATCAAACACCGAGCCGCTCCTCCGTTTAAACGTTGAAAGTCGGGGAGATGCGAAGCTGATGCGGCAGAAGACCGACGAGTTGCTCACCCTTATTCGTTAATTATCGTTTTTGGATCGTCGAAGAAAAGGAGACAAGGTGGCAAAAATACAACCGATTATTCTCGCCGGCGGGACCGGCTCAAGGCTCTGGCCCCTCTCCCGGGAGCTCTATCCTAAACAGCTCCTGCGACTGACCAATCACAACTCGTTGCTGCAGACGACCCTCGTGCGGGTTGCGAAGTTGCCGGGAGTGTTGCCGCCTCTGATTGTGGTCGGAGAAGTGCACCGGTTTATTACCTTAACCCAGATTGAGGAGTTAGGCGGTTTTGCCAACTACACCATCCTTCTTGAACCGATGGGCCGCAATACGGCACCGGCGATCTGCGCCGCTGCCGAATTCTGCCGCAATCTTGGTGATGATATCATCCTCTTGGTGTTGCCCGCCGACCATGTCGTCCTTCAGCCGGAAAAATTTGCCGAGGCGGTCCGCCAGGCGGCTGTCCTTGCCGAGGCCGGAGCGGTGGTGACCTTCGGCATTGAGCCGACCGGACCGGAAACCGGATACGGCTATATTGAGCAAGGCGAGGGCACGAGGATAGCCTCTTTTAAGGAAAAACCGGATCAGACGGTTGCCAAGGAATATGTGGCGGCCGGTAACTACCTGTGGAACAGTGGTATGTTTGCCTTTTCCGTTCGGACATTTTTGCGGGAGATGGAAGAATTTGCCCCGGCGATGCTGGCGTACATGCAAGAGGCGGTACGCAAGGGTGTAGCCGACGGGCGATTCTTTCGCCTTGATGCCGAGGCCATGGCCGCCTGTCCGAGCGACTCGATCGACTATGTGTTGCTGGAGAAGACCGCCAACGGCGCAGTTGTGGCGGCAGACCTGGGCTGGAGTGATATCGGCTCCTGGAAAGCCTTATGGGACGTTCTTGGCAAGGATGAAAATGGCAATGTGGCCCAGGGCGATGTAATGCTTGAAGATACCAGAAACTGCCTGGTCAAATCGGAAAATGTCCTGGTGGCGGCGGTGGGTATGGAGGATACCCTGATTGTTGAGACCGCCGATGCGATCCTTGTCGCCCCTTTATCGAGATCCCAGGACGTGAAAAAGGTTGTCGCCAGGCTTAAGGCCAGTGCCCGCAAAGAGTTCAGCCTGCACACCACCGTATTTCGACCATGGGGCAGTTACACGGTTCTTGAGGAACTGCCGCGCTTTCAAATCAAGCGGATTACCGTTAATCCCGGGGCGAAACTTTCTTTACAGATGCATCACCATCGGCACGAGCATTGGGTTATCGTTGCCGGCACCGCTAAGGTGACAAACGGCGATGAAGAAGTACTCCTTTATGAAAACCAGTCAACCTATATCCCGGCGGGGACCAAGCACCGCTTGGAAAACCCGGGGGTTATCCCGCTTGAGTTGATTGAGGTACAGATCGGCAGCTATTTGGGAGAAGACGATATTGTGCGGTTCGAGGATGTCTATGGGCGGCAGGGTGAGGGCTGAAAGGGAATGTCGCTCCCGAAGCTTCTTTATTGAGTGGCTTCAGGCTCCTCTTTTGCAAGTTCCATTTTACGCTTGCGAAAGGCCTCGACGTATTTGGCGAGGATCCTTCTGCCGTTTTTAGTGATTTTCAGAAAGGTGACTCCGGAAATAAAACGCCCGTCGCAGGGCGCGGCGTGGGTAGTCCGGCCTTCCAGGTTAATGAGGTCGTCTTCCAGGCCGATGGTGAGCAGCAGGCGGGTGCTGGCCTCAAGGGGATAAATTGTTTCCAGCTTTAGGCCGTCAATGCTGACGTCGATGGTTCGGCCCATCGAGTATATGCCTGCCTTGCCATCCTCATCCAAGACAAGATAATCAAGAAGGTGTAGGGCGTCGTAACGGATAAATTTTCTGTGCTCTCGTCGTTTCATAATCTGTCCTGAAGTCTTGCTCACCCGAGACGACCTTTTTCCGGAAAGAGCTGATGAATGGCGTTTCGTTCCGGTCTGACAATACCTCTTTCGGTAATGAGGCTGGTCACCAGCCTTGCCGGAGTGACATCAAAACTGTAGTTTGCCGCCTTCGTTTCTTCGCCGGCCAGAAGTATCGTCCTCATTGCGCCGTGAGTATCCTTGCCGGTAAGAGTGGTAATTTCTTCCCCTGATCTTTGTTCTATCGGAATTTCCATGCCGTTGTCAAGCTTCCAATCAAAAGTAGATGAAGGAAGTGCGACAAAAAACGGCACATCGTTGTCCTTTGCCGCCAGCGCCTTGAGGTAGGTACCGATTTTATTGACCACATCGCCGGTGTGGGTGACCCGGTCGGCACCGACAATAACCATGTCGACCTGTCCGAGCTGCATGAGATGGCCACCGGCATTGTCGCAGATCAGGGTGTTGGGGATGCCTTCTTGCTGAAGTTCCCAAGCGGTGAGTCGCGAGCCTTGGTTCCACGGTCTGGTTTCGTCCACCCAGACATGCACGGGCAGCCCCGCATCGCGTGCCGCGTAGATCGGCGCGGTGGCGCTGCCATGGTCGACGAAGGCCAGCCAGCCGGCGTTGCAGTGGGTGAGGATGTTGACCGGCGCGCCGTTCTTTTTGCCGCTGATTTCTTCTATAATCTTCAGGCCATGCTCGCCGATGCGTCGGCAGAAGTGCGCGTCTTCGTCGGCAATGGTGCAGGCGACCGCGAAGGCTATCGCCCTTTTTTCGTCGGGATCCGGGCTTTTCCCAATCATTTGCAAGATACGTTCAACGGCCCACATGAGATTGCGAGCCGTCGGCCGACTGGCGTCAAAACGTCGGGCGGCATCTGTCATGTATGTGTCGAATGACGTATCCGGCGCCTGCAGGGCCGCAAGATACATGCCGAAACCGGCGGCGGCACCGATGAGCCCGGCGCCGCGGACGTGCATGTCCCGGATGGCGCTGATCATCTCTTCGGCGCTGGCAATCCTCTCAACGATAAAGTTATGGGGCAGTTTTCTTTGATCGATGATACAGATCTGTTGCTTGTTGTGCGGATCGGGCCAGATAGTTCGGTAGTGTGTGCCGTTGTAGTTCATAGCTGTGGTGCGTAGATAATAATAGTGGTCGCTGAAAGTCGTGAATGTTCCTAAGAGCTTGAGCATACTCTTTTGCCAAAAGATTGTAAACCTCGGCATGCCTTGAAAAATGGTGTTTGCCGGGAGGTAAAGCAACAGTTTGATGTATTCGACAAAATTGTAATAATTAATGGTCAACATGACAAATATGTAGTGAATATGTATATTCAACAAATGATCTTTTCAATAAAAACACCTTTAATCATGTTGTTAAGCAAAAAATGTAGGTTTGGCACGGTGGTTGTAAGAGGTCGAGTGTCCAAGTAGTCACAGGCGGTTGATTATTACAATTATGTTGTCATGGGCAATTTCCTGCAGTTGAGAATATTGGTCGGTCCGTCGACAACCGCAACGTGTATTGAGGAGAAGAAGATGAATAAGGCAGATACTGCATTTGTCCTGGCCGCCGCCGGGTTGGTGCTGCTGATGACCCCGGGGTTGGCACTCTTTTATGGGGGGATGGTGAGAAAAAAGAATGTGCTCGGCACGATATTGCAGAGCCTGATTCTCATCTCCCTTATCTCAATTGAGTGGGTATATCTTGGTTATTCCATGTCCTTTGGTCCCGATGTCGGGGGTGTCGTCGGCGATCTGTCGTGGTTTGCTCTGAGTGGCGTCACCAATGCGCCAAGCCCGGATTATGCCAAAACCATTCCGCAAACAGTCTTTATGATTTATCAGTGCATGTTTGCCATCATTACCCCGGCGCTTATCACCGGGGCCTTTGCCGAGCGTGTTCGATTTGTGCCTTTTCTGGTATTTTCAATATGCTGGGCGATTCTTGTTTATAATCCTGTGTGCCACTGGGTATGGGGGAAAGGAGGATGGTTGGGGAGTATCGGGGTGCTCGATTTTGCCGGTGGTTTGGTGGTCCATGCGACGTGCGGCGCTGCTGCTTTGGCCGGGATTCTCGTCCTTGGCCCGCGCAAGGGATACGGCAGGACCAGTTTCATGCCGCACAACCTGCCGATGACCATGCTCGGCACCGGTTTGTTGTGGTTTGGCTGGTTTGGATTTAACGGTGGTTCGGCTTTGGCCGCCGATGAAATTGCCGCCACCGCTTTTGTCGCAACCCACCTTGGTGGAATGGCGGGGATGTTGCTGTGGGTGGTGATGGAATGGCTTACTCGAAAAAAGGTGACGACTCTCGGCGCCGCTTCCGGTGCTATTGCCGGTCTTGCAACCATCACTCCGACGGCCGGTTTTGTTGGCCCCAATTCGGCTATAATCATTGGTTGTCTGGCTGGTGTGGTGTGCTTTCTTGCAGTTAATGTCAAGGTGAAATTTGGTCTCGATGATTCTCTTGATGTTGTCGGGATTCACGGTGTCGGTGGCATCGCCGGCACCCTCTGTTTGGGGATCTTTGCCTCGACTGAGGTCAATCCCGGCGGGGTGAACGGCCTGTTGTTCGGCAATGCGGCGCAGCTCGGTATTCAATTGATCGGGGTCGTGGTCGTGGCGGTTTATGCTTTCGTGGTCAGTTGGATTCTTTTTAAGGTGATTCACAGCCGTATGGGAATGCGTTTGGCTGAGGATGCCGAGGTGGAGGGTTTAGATTCTGCGGAGCATTCTGAGACGGCATATAATAATTAGGCTCCCAAAGAAAATCTTCACTGTTTTTTGCCAAAAATTTTTGGTGAAGAGGCGTATATCTCTTCCAAGGGTACAATGAAAAGGGCCGGTTTGTCGGGATAAGTGAGAATGTTAGAAAATGCTTGAGACATTTTCATAACGGTTTCGAAGTGGCGCTTGCCGGTAACCGGAACTTGATATAAGGTGTTACCCTGCAGACATATTGAGGAGCCAGGTATCGGAAGGTGTGCCGGAAGGCATAACAGGACAAGGATGAGGTGGAGATTATGAGAAAAATAGAAGCGATAATCAAGCCGTTCAAGCTCGATGAGGTGAAGGACGCCTTGAACAGCATCGGGATTACCGGGATGACCATTACCGAGGTGAAGGGTTACGGCCGACAGAAAGGGCATACCGAGATTTACCGTGGAGCCGAATATGTGGTTGATTTTATCCCTAAAATTAAAATTGAAATCGTTGTTGCCGCAGAGCAGGCTGATCAGGTGGTCGATACGATTCGGACGGCGGCGAATTCCGGCAAGATCGGTGACGGCAAAATTTTTGTTCTGCCGATCGAGCGGGTGGTCAGGGTTCGTACCGGCGAAGAGAATCGTGACGCGGTGTAACCAATGATTGCCGCATTTCGGGCACAACGCAAAGCCCTTGAGGGGAGTTGGGCCAAGGCAAAAAGCGGTGACGATGAACTGCGGCACCATTGTCGGCTGGCCGACGAGTACATCACCAACTGTTTTCAGCAATTGGATGCCGGCGATTATGACAATGATGTGGCTCTGGTCGCCCTCGGCGGCTATGGTCGGCGGGAGTTATTCCCCTATTCCGATATTGACCTGATGATTCTCTATCGACCGGAAATAAAAGAGCGGATCGGGCGCATCACCGATGCGGTTCTCTATCCGCTCTGGGATACCGGTCTTGAGATTGGTCATGGGGTACGTACTGTAGAGGAATCGCTGGCCCAGGCGGAAAAGGATTTCTTTTTTCTCGTGGCCCTTCTCGATGCACGGTTGATCCATGGTTCAAGCGATTTGTACCAAGAACTTCTCTCAGCGTATCATGGCCGTTTTGTCGAAGGACGGCGTGAGGATTTCGTTGAGAAGATGAAGGGGCATCGGAAGAGCCGTCGGGAGCGTTTCGGTAGCCACAGTTACCTGCTTGAGCCCCATATCAAAGAAGGGCGCGGCGGCATGCGCGATATTCAGGCGATGTTGTGGACCGCCGGGATGGTTTTCGGCTTGCACGGTCTGCAGGGCATACAAGAGGCGGGCTTGCTGGATGAAGACGAGAAGGAGGACTTTCTTGCTGCCCGGGGCGTGCTGGTGCGCTTGCGAAGTTTCCTGCATTATTTCAGCAAGCGTAAAAACGACCAGCTCTACTTTGAGCAGCAAAGTGAGGTGGCCGGGGCCTTCGGCTATAAGGCGCAGGATGGCATGCTCGGTGTCGAACATTTCATGCGCGATGTATATTCAGCCTTGCAAAAGGTAAGTGTGACAACCGATCTGTTTTTTGACCATGTCGACGAGGTGCTTGGGTTAGCGGGCAGGGGCGGCTTGGTCGCCGACAAGGTTGTCGAGGCGGGAATCGAAGTAAAAATGGGACGGGTGCATTTAACCGCGTCAAGATCCCAGGTAGAAGCGAAGCCGCAGATCCTTGTCAGGGTATTTCTCGCCATGGCCCGCACCGGTTTGCCACTGCATCACCGAAGCCGCAAGGTCATTGCCGGGTATGCCGCTCTTATCACCGAGAAAGTACGCACCTCACCACGCTTGTCAAAAACCTTTTCTGCTGTCTTGCTTGAGGCGAGGGATATCGCTTTGGTGCTGGAGACCATGCTGGAAACCGGGGTGCTGACCGCCTGCATCCCTGAGTTCGCAAAGATTTTAACCCTTGCTCAGCATGATTTGTATCATATCTATACGGTTGATCGCCATTCCCTGCAGGCGGTGGTGGAGGTGCAAAATTTACTGGCAACCAAGATTGTCGTTGCCCAGAACATCAAGAGCCTTCGAGTCTTATATATGGCAGCACTGTTGCATGATGTGGGCAAAGGCTCAGGGCGCGACCATTCGCAGGAGGGGGCAGGTCTGGTTGCGCGGATTGGCGAACGGATGTTGTTTTCCGAGCAAGAACGTGAAGCGCTGGTGTTTCTTGTGCGTTATCATCTCTTTATGCCGGAGAGCGCGCTGCGCCGTGATCTCAATGACGGCGTTTTTATTAAGAGATGTGCCGAGACCATTGGCAATCTTGATCGACTCAGCATGCTCTATCTGCTCTCTGTTGCCGATTCAAAGGCGACCGGACCATCGGCTTGGAGTGATTGGAAGGGGACTCTTCTTGAGGAATTGTATCTGAAGATTTATCCGCATCTGGACTCGGGGCGGCACGGAGTTCACGATGTGACGGCCCACGAAGAGCAGGGGGTTCTGTGGTTGCGGGATCAGGTTCGGATGCTCCTGGGGCAAGAACCTGATCTTCGCGTCGATATCGGAACTCTGGGTGTCGACTATATACTTTCCTTTTCGCCGGAGAATATCGCTAAACATGTTTTGACACAACGCGATAATTACCAGCTTCTCCGGCAAAGGGCCTTGGTTGTAGCCGAGGAGGCTGAAGATATCTGGCAGCTGCTTATCATGACCGTTGATCGTCCCGGTTTGCTCGCGAAAATCTGCGGGGTGATGGCATTGAACAGCCTGACCGTGGTGCGGGCGCAAATTTTCACCTGGGCGGATGGTACGGTTGTCGATGTTATTGATGTTCATTCGACGGATGGTCTCAGGTTCGGCGAAAAGGATTGGACGGGGCTCAATCAGCAGCTTGATCTAGCCATTGAACATCGGATGGGGCTCAGTCACCGGCTGTACCGGAAGCTGGCTTCGAGCTACGGGCGGCGCGTGCAGGCGGTTGGGGCGATTGCCTCAAAGGTGGTAATTGACAATAAAAGTTCGGAATATTTTTCGGTGATAGAGGTGTATGCGCCGGACCTGCCCGGGCAACTCTACCATATTACCCAGGCAATGGCTGATTTTGGATTGAATATCCATAAGGCCTATATTGCCACCGAGGTCGAGCAACTGATAGACGTTTTTTATGTGCTTGATTCCCAAGGTCAAAAATTGGTCGATGAGGATTTTAGGCAGGAAGTTACGCAGGGCATACTCCATTCTATAAGCCGAACCGGCAAATAGGTCGTGGATTGTGTGGTGTCAGCACGAGGGGCATGGCTTGTCAAAAAATGACAAACATGTAACAGAATCTCATTTGTTGGTTGCAAGAAACGTCAGAAATGTTATAGAAACATTAATTGATTTTTGATTGCAAGGACTGGCAAGGGGAAAATATTATTGAATTCATAGAGGAGACTTTAGAAATGACCAGAGAAGAAATTATGCAAATTATTGAGGACGAAAATATTCAATTTTTTCGCCTCCAGTTTGTCGATATCTTCGGATTTATGAAGAATGTTGCGATTCCAAAAAGCCAGATAGAAAAAGCTCTGGATGGCGATATGATGTTTGACGGGTCTTCTATTGACGGCTTTGTGCGCATCAATGAATCCGACATGTATCTTAAGCCCGACTATAATACCTTTACCATCCTGCCCTGGCGTAACAAGTCCGGCATCGCCGCGGCGCGTATTATCTGTGATGTCTATAAGTCGGATGGAACTCCGTTCGCCGGTTGCCCGCGTGTCAATCTGAAACGGGTTCTGGCTGAAGCCAAGAAACTTGGATACACCATGAACGTTGGTACTGAGGCGGAGTTCTTCCTCTTTGAAAAAGATGAGGACGGCCTGCCCACCACCGTAACCAGCGATGTCGCCGGCTATTTCTCCCTGGATCCGGAGGATAAGGGTGGCGACTGTCGTCGGGAAATCATCGAGACCCTTGAAAAGATGGGTTTTGAGATCGAAGCCTCGCATCATGAGGTGGCCGAGGGACAGCATGAAATCAACTTCAAATATGCCGATGCCCTGACCGCGGCCGACAATACCGTGACCTTTAAATGGGTTGTCAAGTCAATTGCCTCCAAATACAATCTGTATGCGACCTTTATGCCGAAACCGATTTTCGGTATCAACGGTTCCGGTATGCATACCAATCAGTCGCTCTTTAACGCCGATGGCACCAACGCCTTCTTCGACGAAAAAGATCCATTGAAATTGTCGAAAATCGCCTATTCCTACATCGCCGGCGTTCTAAAAAATTCCCGGGCGTTTTCCGCGGTTACCAATCCGTTGGTAAACTCCTACAAACGATTGGTGCCTGGCTATGAGGCACCGGTGTATTGTGCCTGGTCTGCTTCCAACCGCTCCGCCCTTATCCGTATTCCGGCGGCGAGAGGCTTGTCGACCAGGACCGAGGTGCGTTGCCCGGATCCGACCTGTAATCCGTATCTCGCCTTTGCCATGATGCTTAATTCCGGCCTTGACGGGGTGAAAAACAATCTCACCCCACCGGCGGAGGTAAAGCGCGATATTTTCAAAATGACCTCTGCGGAAATGGAGACGGAAGGTATTGCCGTTATGCCGGCAAGCCTGAAAGAGGCCATTGAAGAGCTGAAAACCAATGCCATCGCCATTCCGACTCTCGGTGAGCATATCTTCGGCAAATATATTGAGGCCAAGGAAAAAGAGTGGGATAGGTTCCGCACGGCAGTCACTGAGTGGGAGCTTGATGAGTATCTGAGTATCTACTAACCGACGCACTGCTTGCTTTTTCAGCATCGGCCCGCATTCCTCCTTCGAGGAATGCGGGCTTTTTCGTTTGTGGGTTTTCCGGCAGAGCTTGCCAATTGTCGTTTTTATCAGTAAAGAAGGAGGATCAATCCCCGTAAAATGTGTATCATTGAAAATGGCCAAAGCAAAAAAGAAAAGTGATCATCAAAATACAATTTCCGCTGTTCTTCCCTGGCTCTCAAGGAATATGGGGTGGGAAAAGCAGCTCGACCAGTATTCCATCTTTGTCAAGTGGAGGGATATTGTTGATGAAGATTATCGGGAACATGCCCAGCCGCAAAAGATCGAGCGGGAGGTATTGTGGCTTGAAGTGGAAAATTCATCCTGGCTGCAGCAGTTCCAGTTCACCAAAATGGAACTGATGGGGACCCTGAATCGCTGCTTGAAACTGACCAGCATCAGAGATATAAAAATGGTCCTGCCGAAGGACGATGTCTTTAAGAAGCCTGAAAAACCGGGGCCGGCAGTGAGCTTTGTTCGGCCCAATGCGGAAAAAATTGCTGCTTTTCAAAGGCAGGTGGCATGCATTTCCGATGAAAAATGTCGGGAAGCTCTCATGCAGTTCTGGTATCTTGCCGAGGCATGTAAACGAGAAACGAAAAAATGAGCAATGCAATCCACTGGGCTTTCAAGGTGACGTTTATTGGTTTTTTCATCCAGGGTTATTAGGTTGAACAATGTTACACGACAATGTTTTAAGTGCTATAGGCAACACCCCCCTTATTCGGATTAACCGACTTTTTAAGAGTGACACGGTACAGATTTACGGCAAGTTGGAATCATGCAATCCGGGTGGTTCGGTGAAGGAGCGCATTGCCCTTTCGATGATTGAGTCAGGGGAGGCCGTCGGCGCACTGACCAAGGATAAAATCGTTCTTGAGGCAACGAGCGGCAATACCGGCATCGGTCTGGCCATGGTCTGTGCCGCCAAGGGCTATCGGTGTCTGTTGGTGATGCCCGAATCGGCGAGTATTGAACGTCGTAAGATCATGCAGGCCTATGGGGCCGAACTCCTCCTTACTCCCGCCTCCCGGGCGACGGATGGGGCGATTGAAAAATCCTACCTGATGATACGGGAGTTTCCTGACCGTTATTTCCTCACCGATCAATATAATAACGAAGCCAACTGGCGGGCCCATTATCGTAATACCGCCCCGGAGATATGGCGGCAGACGGACGGCAGAGTCACCCATGTGGTGGCGACGCTCGGTACCTCGGGGACGATCATGGGGCTCTGTGCCTGGTTTCATGAATTTCAGCCGCATGTCAAGGTGGTGGCAGTCGAGCCGCACCTGGAGCATAAGATCCAGGGCCTGAAAAACATGAAGGAATCGTATAAGCCGGGGATTTTTGATAAATCCATTCCCGATAAAATTGTCCTCGTTGATGACGACAACGCCTTCAGTATGGCGAGGCAGCTGGCGAGCAAAGAAGGGCTGCTGGTCGGCATGAGCAGTGGCGGCGCCATGGCTGCTGCCATCGAATATGCACGGGACCTTAGCAGTGGCCTTATGGTGGTTATTCTTCCGGATGGCGGTGAGCGGTATCTCAGTACACCTCTTTTTACCGCCCCCAAAAAGAACGATGAGAAGAAAAAACAGCTGTCGTTTTTCAATACCATGAGCAAGAAAAAAGAGGTGTTCGTGCCCCAGAAGGAGGGCCATGCCACTTTTTATTCCTGTGGTCCGACGGCCTATCAAATCGCTAGTCTTGCCCTTTGCCGGCGGTTTATCGTCTCCGATTTGATCACCCGCGCCCTTCTAGCCAAGGGCTTGCAGGTTGATGCCTACATGAATTTCACCGATATCGATGATAACACCATCGCCGGAGCGGAAAAGGCCGGCAAGCCGCTAAAGCTGTATACCGAGGAGTTCATCTCCGGTTTCATGGAGGATGTGGATGTGCTTGGCGTAAAGCGTGCCAAGGGGTATCCGAAGGCCTCGGAGAACGTAGGGTCAATGATCGAGATCGCCCAGGAGCTCCTCCGCAAAGGCTATGCTTATGAGAAACACGGATCTATTTATTTTGATATCTCCAAATTCAAAAAATACGGGCGACTTTCGGGCATTGATCTGAGCAAGATCCAGCTTGGCAAGACGGTTGATCTTGACGATTATGAAAAGGACAACCCCCGCGATTTTACCCTCCTCAAACGCTCGACCTTGGGTGAGTTGAAAAAAGGAATTTTTTTTGAAAGCGAATGGGGTAATGTTCGACCCAGTTGGCATGTTGAGTGCTCGGCCATGGCGACGAGGAACCTGGGTGCCACCATGGATATTCATACCTCCAGCAGACACCTCATCTTTCCCCATCACGAGAATGAGATAGCCATTGCCGAGGCCCTCACCGGCAAGCCCTTGGCCAATTATTGGCTGCATTCGGAACTGGTGCTCGTCGATGGTAAGAATATGTCCGTCGATGCCGGCAATAACGTCACTCTTAAGGACTTGCTGGCTCGCGGCTATACCGGGCGGGAGATCCGGTTTATGTTGCTGTCGGTCCATTATCGCAAGCCGCTGAATTTTTCCTACAAACGGCTCGACAACGTCCGCACCGCCCTCAGGCGTCTTGATGAATTCACCTGCAAGCTCAACTGCCTGCCTTCCGGTCGTCCACATCCGGAGGTCACCGCCTTTGTTACGGCGATGGAAGAGCAGTTTTTTGCAGCCATGGATGACGATCTCAACGTCTCCAAAGGAATGGGGGCGATCTATAACTTTATGCGCAAAGTCTATCCCATCCTTCAGGTTAATAATCTGGATAATGACCAAAAGAACTATATCCTCGAAACCCTCGGCAAGATGAACGAGGTTTTGAATGTATTCCATCTTCAGGGCTGCCCCTTGGCCCCTGATGTGAATACCCTGATTCAGCGCCGGGAACAAGCCAGGGTCAAGAAGGATTGGCAGGCTGCCGATGAAGCCAGGGCCGAACTGGCGAGAAAAGGCATAGTCATCATCGATACGGTGAACGGTCCGGTCTGGAAAAGGGCGCGGGATAGTGAGTGAGTGTAAGAATGAAGTTGCTTTTTAAGAACCTGTGAGTATTATGTCGACCGTAAATCACCGCTCCCCATTCTTGCCATTATGCGCTCGTAGCTCAGCTGGATAGAGCAACGGCCTTCTAAGCCGTAGGTCACAGGTTCGAATCCTGTCGGGCGTACCAAATAAATTCAGCCACTTAG
>Ga0105047_10000514_pt1 | contig 65820 bp, 52 predicted proteins | sample MAT04_FD_78384 | JGI IMG/M metagenome (GOLD analysis project Ga0105047, IMG submission 78384) | Freshwater microbial communities from Lake Fryxell liftoff mats and glacier meltwater in Antarctica - MAT-04 (megahit assembly) | ecosystem: Environmental > Aquatic > Freshwater > Ice > Liftoff... | reverse complement strand
TCCGGCAACTCGCCTTCATACTGGGCTGAATGGGAAGGTTCCCAGCTCAGGGACCGGGAGTTTCTGGTTGATTCTGAAGAGTTCGGGTTGATTCTGAGGAGTTGGCGTTGATTCTGGAGTCTCTGGAGAGGGGTGTCCCCCCTGTCTGGAATCAAACGGGCACATATCGCCGGACCTGAAACACGGAATGCCCCTCGATGATCGCTGTTCGCTGTTCGCTGTCGACCCTTGCCTTTCGGCCATGTCCGGGTCACAATATCGGGGTTTAGGGGATTGCCATGTTCATCTACCCCGCCATCGACCTGCTCAACGGACGCTGTGTTCGGCTCCGGCAAGGCGACTACTCGCGGGAAACTGTTTTCTCGGACGATCCTGCTTCTGTCGCGAAGCGCTGGGTTGAACTTGGTGCTGATCGCATTCACGTTGTCGATCTCGACGGCGCGAAGGCTGGCAAACCAGTTAACGGCACAGTGATTCGCAAGATCGTCGAAGCCGCGGGTGTGCCCGTGCAACTTGGCGGGGGCATTCGCACTGATGCCGACCTCGCAGCTGTCTTCGACTGGGGCGTTCGCTGGGCCGTACTTGGCACACGGGCACTTCAAGACCCGAACTGGGTGCGCACGACAGCGACCAAGTTCCCGGACCGGATCGTGCTTGGCGTGGACGCCAAGGAGGGTTTCGTTGCCACGGAGGGTTGGCTGGAAGTCTCGCGAGTGAAGGCGGTCGATCTCGCGAAGCAGGTGTCGGATGCACCTCTTGCTGCCGTGGTTTACACGGACATCGCCACGGACGGTATGATGCAAGGGCCGAACTTCGCGGCACTCGCGGAGATGCAATCGGCCGTATCGCTGCCACTGATCGCAAGCGGCGGCGTCTGTTCTCTGGACCATGTGAAGCGGTTGGTGGAATCCGGTTGCCCCGGGTGCATCATCGGCCGCGCTCTGTACGAGGGATCTCTCGAGTTGTCAGCAGTGTTGGCCCTGACTCGGTCTGCGACCAGACCCGACAGGCGACTCCTCTGACGCGCCGTCCGGGTTGCCATTCGGCGACCTGAGCGCACGCCGCCGAGCCACCTCTTCCGCGGGATCTGGTCCCTCACTGGGTAACCATTTCCCCTCAGGAGGCTCATCATGCCCGTCAAGCATCTCGTGGAAAACGTCCGGGACATTGCACTCGTCGGGCATCGCGCCGCGGGCAAAACTAGCCTGGCCGATGCCCTGTTGTTCGAGGCTCACGCCGTTGATCGACTGGGCAGCGTTGACGACGGTACATCTGTAGCAGATTCCGACGAAGAAGAGCACAAGCACCATTTCTCCATCGATACTCACGTTTTGCACGCCGATCACGACGGCAAGCACCTGAATATCCTCGATGCGCCGGGTTCGCCTGACTTCATCGGCGCCGCACTCGAAGCACTCGCCGCTGTCGAAACCGCTGTCATTGTGGTATCAGCCGTGAACGGCGTGGAGATGAACACTCGCCGCATGTTCCACGAAGCGGGAACGCTTGGCCTGTCGCGAGCGATCGTCATCAACAAGCTCGACACCGAACACGTCGATCTTCCGGGGTTGGTGGAGAGCATCCAGGCAACTCTTGGAAAGAACTGCGTGCTGTTTAACGCTCCGGACCGGATCGGCCCCGGAATTCGCGATGTTTACTGCCTTCTCGATCCGCGAGTGAACATTCCGCAGTCGTGCCCGATCAACGTCCCCTCCGCCCGGAGCCAATTGATCGAAGCAGTGATTGAGTCGGACGAGCCATTGCTCGAAAAGTATCTCACAGATGGCCAGGTTACGGTCGCGGAGCTGGAAGCGGACATTTCACGAGCGATGGATGCCGGTACGCTGATCCCGATCTTCTGTCTCTCGGCAAAGAAGGATAAGGGTGTGCGTGAATTGCTCGATGCACTCAGCCGCTATGGGTTGTCGCCGAGTTTCTCCCGCAAGCGCCTCGAAGGCCTACAGGTGGGCTTGAACGGGTCCTCTCACCAGCTCGAGCCAACCGAACAGGAAGAGTTCGTCGGGCAGGTGTTCAAGGTGGTGAACGACAAGTTTGTCGGTCACCTCAGCTTCATTCGAGTGATCGCGGGGAAATTGCAACACAACCACAACGTCGTGAACCTCCGCAACGGCCAGACACTCCGCGTGGGCCACTTACTGGAAGCACAGGGCAAGACGACTTCTCAGGTGACCGAGGCCGGGCCGGGCGACATCGTCGCCATTGCGAAAGTTGAAGGTCTCGAAATCGGCGACACGATTGCGTTCACGAACCACGCGCCGAAGCTACCATTGCCGCACTTCCCGACGCCGATGTTCGGCATCGCGGTCGAGCCGAAGACCCGTGGTGACGAGACGAAGATCTCGGCCGGGCTGCACAAACTCGCGGCCGAAGACCCGACGGTGAAGGTGACTCATGACACGCAGACGCATGAACTCGTCATCACCGGCGTAAGCCAGTTGCACCTGGACATCATCCGCGAGCGACTGAAAGCTCGGTTTGCGGTGGAGGTTAACACCAAGGAACCGAAGATCCCGTATCGCGAGACGATCGTGGGCCAGGCCGAGGGCGACCACAAGCACAGGAAGCAGACCGGCGGCCGTGGGCAGTTTGCGGAAGTTCACCTTCGCGTGTACCCGCTGTCACGCGAAATCAAGTCGCAGGAACAGTGTGAGGCGGAATTCGCGAACAAGAGCCGCTTTGAGAAGATGCGGAGTTGCCACTACGACCCCGCGATGAACTTCGCATTCATCGACCACATTGTCGGCGGTACGATTCCGAACAACTTCATTCCAGCGGTTGAGAAGGGCTGCAAGGAGATGCTGGAACGCGGTGTCCTCGCGGGCTACCGCATCCAGGATTGTGCCGTGGAGGTTCACTTCGGGAAGTATCACGACGTGGACTCATCCGAAGCCGCGTTCAAGACGGCCGCTCGCCATGCGTTCCGCAAAGCATTCCTCGCCGCGCGACCGGCGTTGCTCGAACCGATCGTGAAACTGGAAATCACGGTGCCGAGCAAGTACACGGGGGCGATCCTGGGCGATCTGCCAACAAAGCGGGCACACGTAGAGAACCAGGAGAGCCTGCCCGGCGACATGACAGTGATCTACGCTCGTGCTCCATTAGGTGAAGTGGCCCGCTACGCAGCACAACTCGGTGGCATCACACAGGGCACCGGCTCGTACGCGATTGAACTGAGCCACTACGAGATGGTGCCCGCGAACGTGCAGCAACAGATCGTGAGCAAGTCGCATCTCAAGGATGACGACGAAGAATAAGTTCCTGGTTTCAAGTTCCAGGTTTCAAGTTGAAGGCGTATGCTCTGTGGTTTCAACTTGGAACCTGAAACTTGGAACCTGAAACTCCTCACACCAGCGAAACTCGCCGGTACATATCGTCCACAACCCAGTGGAATGCTGTCAGGTGAATCGACTCGACGATGCCCATGTCGTCGAGCGGGACATGCAGATTGTGCCGAGCCAGTGTCTTCAACTTCCCGCCGCTGAAGCCCGTACATCCGAACGTCGTCACTTCGTGGGAATTGGCCCATTCAACCGCGCGAAGGATGTTCGGACTGTTGCCGCTGCCGCTAATCGCGATGAGCAAGTCGCCCGGCGACGCAAGGTTCTTCAGTTGTTCGAGGAACACTCGATCAAACCCCTCATCGTTTCCCCAAGCAAGGATGTACGGCGTGTTGTCCGTCAAGCTCAGCACCTTCAACCGCTTCTTGCTGTCGTCGTCGAAGAACTTCCGGGCAAGTGAGCCCTTGCCGAGGTCTTCGCAGAGGTGGGATGCGTTCGAGCCACTGCCACCGTTGCCGATAATGAAGACGAACCGCCCCGCCACGTAACGCTGATGGATCAGATCCGCGAGCTTCTGTATTTCATTGGGGTCGATCTTTCCTAGTTCCGCACTCACCCGGTCGAGAAATTGACGGGGATTCATCGTACTGCCGATCATCGCGATCCTCACGGGTCAAGAAGGACGGAGAGCATACAACGGTGAAAACTGTTTTATCGACGGAGTCGAGCTCGCGCGTTATTCGGTGCGAAGGAACACAAGCGGTCGCGCTGGCTTGCCAGTGGTGTATTCCTCCAGATGCCCGAGAACGACGAGTTTCCGGCTCGTGCAGATCTCGCCCGCGCTGTAGACGTATTCCGGCGGCATGATCACGAAATGCGGCCCGGGTGCCGCGAGCAAATCGTTCAATTCTCCCCACTCGACAAACGTGTGAACTGGTTGCCCGAGGTGGTACGACAGCAGGTGCGATTCCATGCGGAATTGGAGGATGACATTTGGTGCGGGGGCGTGTGAGCGAATCATCTCCGCGAATCGTCGCTTCTCCTCGCGAGCTTGTTCCGCCGGTTCGATTACCGTTGCCATCGCCACCCATGCCACGCACATCACGGCCACGGTTCCCACGAAGGCCCATTCCGCATTCCGAACCGTTCGAGTGAGCGATCGCGACGCGAGCCACGCCTCGGCCACACTTCCCAGGACTAGCGCAGCGAACGGGAACAGGGGTAGCAGGTAATCAGCACGCTTAAACTTTGCCGTGGAGAGCACTGCGAACATCACGGAAGTCGAGATGAACCCGAAGCGGAACATCGAATCGGATCGCCAGTACCCGGAGCGGAATGCCCAGAGGCCAAGCCCGGCCAGCGCAGGCGTCCACGGGAGGAAATCGACCGCGAATCGTGGGATGTAGTACCACCAAGGGTGCGACGCAAGCAGTGGCGACGAACCGGTGTACCGGGCGATTGTGTGGTGCCAAAAGAAGACGCGGAGGAACTCGCCATCGGTGTGGTCGTTGATCCACAGGAACCACGGCAACGCCACGACTGCGACGACCACCGGACCGAGCAGTGCCGAGATCACCGGGAGTCGAACAGCTGAGTGCCGGCGTTCAATGAGAAGCCAGACGACTGCGACCGGGCCAATAAGAGCGAGCGCGACTGGTCCCTTGAGCAACACCGCGATACCGGCTGCGACTGCAGAGAGGAGATGCCAGGCAAGTGGAGTCGTCGCCGCTTGCGGCGTCGCAGGTATGGTGCCAGGCAAGCGAGAATGTCCCATCGCCAGACATCCCCGGTAGAACGCCATCAGCGATACAAACACGGCACACGCAAGCGGCACATCAATCCGAGCCGTGCGACTAATTCCGGTGAAGTGGTTCGCGGTCGCCAACCCGATTGCTGCGATTGTCGCGGCCTTGGGTCGTCGATCGGCTCGCAAGGATGCGTACACCAGGAGCACGCATACGAGCCCCGCGAGTGCTGACGGGAATCGCGCGACCCATTCTGTTACAACGCCGCCGTTAAGCCGACCGAGTGCAGCGACAGCCCAGTAATACGCGGGTGGCTTCTGCAGATCGGCCCGACCATCGAAGAGTACGAGAAGGCCCCACTCTCCGGTATCAAGCATTCGCTGTGCGTTCTGGGCGGCACGTGCTTCATGACTGCTGTAGAGGTCGCGATGCCCGAGTTGGGCGAAGAACAGCAGACCGATGAGGAGATACGGAGCAACGGAGACAAAGCGACTCGGGAACGCGGCCCAGTCAGGAGATCGTTTAGGCGTGACCTGAAGCGGAATGTTCACTGTCGCCATCACGCAGCCTTCCGGGCAGACGCGGGGTCGCATAATCGCTGGTACATCAGGCATCGGCCGATCAACTCAGCGTGCGTGCCGATATCCACGACCATCCCCGCATCCATCACCACGATGCGATCGGCGATCTCCAGAGTGTGCAACTTGTGGGTAATCAGGAACACCGTCCGACCCTTGACGAAATCCTTCAACACAGTGTGTATGTCCGTCTCACTCGCGGTATCGATGGCGCTGCTGAACTCGTCGAGTATCAGGATGCTCGGGTTTCGCAAGATGGCACGGGCCAACGCGATCTTCTGCTTTTCGCCACCCGAGAACTGAATCCCCGCACCCTCGCCCATGGGCGAGTCGTAACCACTTGGTTTGGCAGTGATGAAATCGTGAGCATGAGCCTTCCGGGCGGCTTCCGTCACTTGTTCGCGCGTCGCCCCGCGCTTCCCGTACGCGATGTTATCGAATACTGTGCCGTCGAATAACTGCGTGTCCTGCGTGACAAGCCCGATCATTCTTCGGAGGGAACGCAAGTGCGCGACCCGTAAGTTCACTCCGTCGATCAGCACTGCTCCGTGATCGGGATCGTAGAATCGCAGAAGCAACCCGAGCAGAGTCGTCTTGCCGCAACCGTTCCCGCCGACGATGGCAATCGTCTCGCCTGCTTTCACGGTGAAGCTGACGTTGCTCAGCGTCGCCTTCTCCTGCACTGGGTTGTACGAGAAGCACACGTTCCTGAACTCGATGTAGGACTCGAGTTGTGGGAGCGGGCAACCCAGCCTCGCGGCCAGTTCCTCAGTGCTGGGTGATCGCCCAAGTGATTCTTTCAACTCTTGGGTCGCCAGCATTCGCTCTTGTCTGATTTCAAAGAGTCGGGGGCCTTTGGGGTTCGCAGTGACCGCTGGCATCCGATCGTAAAGCTCGAAGATGCGGTTCGCGGCCGCTTCACCAACCTGGATCTTCGTGTACACACTCGTCAGTCGGCGAACCGGATCGGCCGTCGCTGCGAGGAATGCGTAGAGTTGCAACAGTGTTGCGAACTCCAGCGGTTGGTTCGTCATCCGGAAGCCGACTATGTGCGTGTTGCCGGTCACCACCAGATACGTTCCAGATGCCAGCGCCAGGCTAATCGCGAGTACTACCAGGACTTCGACAATCGGGCCCGTCGCAGCGTCGATGTAGATCATCCGCATGGCCTTGCGCAGAAACTCGCGGCTCGCGGACCGGAAACGCCGACGCTGAAGCGGTTCGCGGGTGAACCCCTTCACGGCCCGCACGCCGTCGAACGTCTCACGCACGACCTTGTACATCGCCGACATCCGCTCCAGCACCTTTTTCGCTGCCTTACGCATCAACTTGCTGACGCGGACGACGGCTACGATCGTGAGCGGAACGACCAGTACGAATACGAGCGTGAGTTGCCAGCTAATCACACAGGCGACGACGAAGCACGCCACCGCCTTCAGTGGCTCACCGATCATCCGGCCGAACAGCACCTTCAAACCGGTGCCGACCTGTTCTGTGTCGTTCGTGAACCGAGCCATCAGTTCCGCAGTGCCGGTTGTGGACAGTTGCCGCACGTCCTGATGCAACGCACGCCGGAAGAAGCCATTCCGCAGGTCAAATAGGGTGTGATTGGTCACGCTCCCCACGAGCGTTTCGTGAAGGAACTCGAAGATGCCCTTGAAGACCAGGCCGATGATGACCACGACCAGGAGCCACACAAACGTCTTGAACCGATCTTCGGGCAGGTGCCGCATCACCTTGGCCTTGATCCACTGATAGCGGTAAACCCATGTGGCGAGGTTGCTCCGCTCGCCTTCAAGTTTGGCGAGTTCCTCAGTTGCTTTCCGTTCGCGGGTTTCGATCTCGGACTTGATCGGATACTGCTCCATTTCCTTGAGCTGGGCATGCAACTCTTCCAACCGCTTGATCCGCTTGGGATCGTCGAGTTGCTGCTGATAGCTCTCGATCTCGCCATCGACCCACTGATGGAGGTTCTTATCCGTGCTCAAGATCTTGAGCACAGGGTAGATCGCCGACAGGTTGAGGCTCCAGAGAGCCGCTACCATCAAGGCGCAGAAAACGGAGGCCACCAGCCGAAATCGGTATGGCCAGGAGTATCGTAGGATTCGCAGGAAGTTGCGCATTTCCCCTCGGCCGTCCGTGGTCTATCGGGAAGGGGCTTATAACCTACCCCGCTTCCGCGAACAAGCCTGTTTACCGGCGCGGTCAATTTCCGGACCAGTCAGGGTTCCGGGAAACTCACCGATTGTGGGTTAACGAGCAACTCGTGTGCTGGAATTTGATTCCGGGCCAGATACCCACCCCACGTCCGGAATCATTTTTTCAGGCCCGGAACCATTTGATTTGTCCGGAAGAAAGTTCATCAGAACAATTTCTGCCCCGCACAAACACAATCAAGTGACGCACCAGAAAGCAGATCCGCAACCGTGACGTGTTCCAGAGGGGCAATTCGTCCCCGAGTCCAAGTCCGAATCATGTGAGACATGAACAATCCGTTATTCGCAGTGGTCGTGTGGGCGCACCCCGTCGCTGACGCTCCGGGTTTGCCAAGTGCCAAGCGTTTTTCAGGGGAACCCGGAGCGTCAGCGACGGGGTGCGTCCACACGACCACTACCCAATGTGAAACACGGAATTGCACAGAGTCTCAGTTATGAGTGTCGGGGGGAACCTGCTTGACGCGTGTCGGATACGGGGCGACACTACATGCAGCTACGATTGTTCTCCCGCCCGCCGGCCCCACTTCACAAGCATCAACCTGCGGGTCGTCATTCGAAATGAGATATCCCATGCCTTCTCCCCAAAAGCGCGGATTCACGCTGATTGAATTGCTCGTCGTGATCGCGATTATTGCCATCCTGATCGGTTTGCTGCTCCCAGCAGTGCAAAAGGTTCGCGAAGCAGCCGCCCGCATGAAGTGTTCGAACAATCTCAAACAAATCGGCATCGCGGTTCATGCATACCACGATGTGGGTGGGGGAATGCCACCCGCCAGTGTCGGCAACGTGGGGTTAACGCTCTGGGCCGTAATCTTGCCCTATATTGAGCAGGGCAACATCGCCAGCAAGTTGAACATGGATGCCGCAGGTGGATCTGATGGCTGCACCAACTCCAGCCACATCGACGCCGCGACGTCAGCAGCATGCACCGCCAACTTCAATGTTCTGAAAACAGCGTACATCTCCACCTACGCCTGCCCTACCCGAAGAACCGGACCCCCGAAGAACAACTACAACTACCCCACCAGCGATTACGCGATCATCATTTCGGGTAACGAACGATGGCAGTTCTGGAACAACCCTGCCATTCAAAAGCAAGCGCTTCGAGTTGCCTCGGTGCCCGGCGACACCAACTTGATTGGCATTTCCAACGGCGCCGTCACCGGCCCGACGTATCCACTCCAGAACCCAAATGGCGGTTGGCGTCCTCGTGACACCTTCGCCCGCATCACGGATGGACTCAGCAATACCGCGATCATCGGCGAGAAGCACATCACGCAGAACTTCCTCGGTAAGTGCTGCATGAACGATCATGGACCCAATGGCCGCGATGGGTACATCTACTGGAACCGCGGGAATGGCCCGCCTGCTTATGGTGAATACTGGGTCGCAGGTTCCGTGGATCTTGGGTTGGCTCGCAACGCGATGGAGGGTGAAGGCCTGGCAGTCAGTGCTGCTCCGGCGCTGGGGAGCTGGCACCCCGGTGTGTGCAACTTCCTGTTTGCCGATGGTTCCGTGCAAGCCATCAATGTGAACATCAGCCCCACGATGCTGATCGCGATCGGAGGCGCAGCGGATGGCACCGTCGTCACCCTCCCCTGAACTGGAACTCAAAATGTCGCGTTTGTTTCGCTTTGTCGTGGGTTCAGTTGCGTTGGCCGTGCTGATCCCCGTTGCCGGTTGCGGAAGCTCGATTCACCCCGTGCGAGGAACTGTCCACTTCCCGGATGGTTCCCCTCTCTCCTACGGACGTGTGGTGATCGAATCGGACGACGGCAAAACCGGTTCGTGGGGAATTATCCATGAAGATGGCACCTTTGAGATGGGGACGCTGACGCCAAACGACGGTGTTCCCGCCGGAACGTACCGTGTGTACCTCACGAACACGACAACACCCCCGCCAGCAGATTTGAGCGTGGCATTCACTCCGAAGCCTCTCGTTCACGCGAAGTACGCGAGCAAGGACACCTCGGGGATCGTATTCGAAGTGCCGAAGCAGACGACGTGGGACATCGTCGTCGAGAAGCCGTGATCGTGTCTTTTGAAGTTGCGCGATTTTGGGCTTGGTATTGGCCCTGGTCCGGGAGCGATGCTTCTGGACCAGGGGTTTGTGCCGCAAAGCCGGCACTGCACACCTGGCTACCATCCGCCGCCCTTCCAGGCCTAACCCAAATCCAAAATCGTGTCGGCACATTAGGTGCGCGGAAGCGGCGGTAACCCGAGAACCTCGATCGGTTGCCGGCCGGCGTCTGTCTCGGCTTCCATTCGCGTGCCAGGTTCCTGGTGCTTCCAGCGCAGGTACGCCAGCGCGACTGGCCCCCCGAGTCGCGGCGAGTGACAACTCGATGTCACTACGCCAACCTCTTGCCCGTCGTGGAAGATCTTGGCTCCCGTCGGGAGAGGAGCACCGTCGAGTACCTTCAAACCCAGGAATGCTCGGTTCACGTGCCCGGCCCGGTCGCGAGCCATCACGATCGGTTCCTGCCCCAGGTAACAACCCTTGCTGTAACTGACGGCACGAGTCGCCCGACCGACTTCCATTACGAAGCGATTCGAGTCGATGTCCATTCCAAAGACGGGGGTGCCTGCCTCGATTCGCAGTGTCTCAAATGTTCCCGATGTGCCGGGAACGGCTCCAGCGGCGACGAGCAAAGCACGCACACCATCGGCTTGTTCTTTCAGGCAGACGAGATCGAACCCGGGTAACCCGAGTTGATCGCGACGACGAATGCTGCATGGCCCGTTGGCACCTAACGTGCGTTCCATGTGCCCGAACTCGGGGAGTTCGGGGACGGGTTCGCCGAGTGCCGTGGAGAGTATTACCGCAGCGTTCGGCCCGGCGAGATGGAACTGTGTGAACTTTTCGGTGACGTCCGCGATCTCGACTTGCTCGGAGATCAGGTAGCGGTCGAGGTACTTGAACAGGTCTGCACTTCGGCTCGCCGTAGTTTCGACCCACAGAGCGGGTTGCTTGTCGGACAACATCACGTGGTAGATCCAGAGCGCAAACTGCACTTTCGCCCTGGAATCGCAAAGATATGCCTCGCAGCCCGCCCCAAGCGGCAGATTCTTGATGTCGTTGGTGGAGAGGTTGCCGAGGAACATCGGCGCATCGGGGCCGGTGAGCAACACCATGCCGGCGGGGGTGTCGAACAGTGCTGCTGAGGAAATGGCGGCGGTGTAGTCCGGATTCGTCATGCGAGAAACTCCATGTTGATCTGTGCCGCGAGTAGCCCCACACGGCGGCCCCGTCGGGTCACGCTACAGTTTCATCGACAGAAGCGTCTTGTGGGCGTCGGGGATGAGCAATAGTTTGCTGCTGTTCTCGATGAGGCGTTGCACTTCTTGAACAGTGTGAATCGGCGTTGTGAACAGTTCCTCGGCCACCTTGTCTGGGTAGCTACTCGCGAGGAATACACTGTAATTCTTCACAACGAACGCCCACAGTCGGCACGCGGACCAGTCGGAAGGCTTGAACCTGGCAAGTCGCTTCTTGACACCCGTGGGAGCGTCCATGGAACGAAGAAGTTCGGCTCCTTCTCCGAGTGCGGGAGCCGCGGAGGTCAACACCGCGATCCGGCTTCCCTTTGGAGCAACACGCGCAGCACAGATCGCGGCCATCGCGAGATCCATGAACGTGACCATATCGGGCTCTCCCGATATGGCGGCAACCACAGTGTCAGGTTCCTCAGTAACAGTGCCCGACCAGCGAGCATCCTGTCGGCGAACACCTTCCGGGGAACTGTCGAACAACCCCGCCACAATCTCATGCACGCTATCCCCAGCGCCTTCAATCACCTGCACGAAGAACGGTAACCCCAGCATCTGAACCACTTCCTCGGCCTCGACGCGTGCATGCCAGGGTTCTGCTCCCGGCGCGTCGATCGAAACTTGCCCATGGTACGCGCCGCGGTTTTCCTCGTCGCCCATAGCAGGGAAAATGGTGCACTCGGCACCTGCGTAGCCTGCGAGTGGGTCGTATCGACGGCCACTGATGACGATGACAAAGTCCGCATCCACGAGCGTGCGGTTGAGGTAGATTCGGCGGCCATCCTGAGTCGTGGCGAGGTACGCGAGTTTCTTCTGGTCCGAGGGAACGTGGACTTCTGACGTAACGTTCGCGAATTCGGTGGACAACTGTTGGAGCCAGTTGGTGGGCGAACCCGGGGTCGTCAGGACTGTGACGAGTTCAGGCGGGATCAGCGCCGACTTGAGATACGCAAGGACGGATTCGAGGATTTCGGCGACGTGCGGAATAAGCGGATCGAGCACGATGGCAACGCGGTCTTCAGGCGTGAGCGCCCGACGCAGCGGCTCGAACCCGAATGGCGTTTCGAGAGCAGCCCGAGTGAGTTCAGCAGGCGAAGCTGTGGGTGGGAGTATCGGAACGCGACTGACTTCGACGGCGAACTTGGCCGGCACCGTGAGTGACCACTTCGACAACCCGACAACCAATTCTTCTGGCATCGTCTTCCCCTGAACCTGGCGTCCATCGTTATTATAAGGGGAAGGGGAAGACAGTCATATTCTCGGGCCGGTTCGCGCCATGTGATCAGGGCGCGAGCCAACGGGATGAGCATCAATCCACAATCGGGTTCTTGTCGGTGAGGACGGCCACGGTCTTCATCTTCATGCTGAGTTTGGCGTCGATCGATTTGCCGGCGACTTCAATGGTCATGGTTCCCGACATATCCATGTCCACCTTCGATTCCGTCACTCGACCGAGCTTCATGTCGAAGGTATGCGTTCCCGCGAACTTGTCCGCTTTCAGATCGGCCTTGCTGATCTTGAAGGGAAGCCCAGCATCGCCATCCTCGTCGCCCGGCTTGAACGTGAGGTCGCCTTTTACAGCGATTGTGGCAACGTCGCCTTTCACCGAGTCGAGCTTGAATGCTTCCTTGGTTTCCACATTGCCGATCGGCCCGAAGGCGACTGCGATTTTCCGGTCCCAGTTGCCCCCGACAGCGATCGGCTTGCCAGGCCCGAGCAAGAATGTCTGGGAGAACATCTGCTTGACAGCGGCTTGCGGCATCATTGCCTTCATTGTCTTTCGCTGAACTTCATCACCATTGCTGAGGGCGTCGAGGAACTTATCGTACCCTTCGAGTTTGCTGACCTGCATTTTCTCATTCAGTGTGGCGGTGAAGGTGACATTCTTGAGGTTGTCCGCAGCGTTGGAACCGGGCAACCCGCCAGCATCAACGCTCATTTGGAGGTAGGTCATCTCGACCACCGTGGTCCCCTCCTTGACGGACTTCACCTTGAACTTCAGGACGGTCTTGATGACCATCTTCTGATCCACCTTCTGGCCCATCAACTCGATTGTCTGATCCATCGTCATGGAGGATTTATTGTAGAACACGTCCCCGTCTTTGAGTTTCCACTGAATCGTGTGCGTGTCGGCCTGCGCGACCAGAAGCAGGGCAAGAACCGGGGCTGCAAACATGTGATGTTCCTTTTCCCTTTTGATGTTGCTCGGGAGCGAACTGAGTGGCGTGACCCGATACCAGAATGTTCGTTCGTGGCTCGCCAGCATTCATTGTAGCCCGTGCTACTTCTCGGAAAAAACCTTCGGTTCGTTCGATCGAAGGTTTGCCGGTGGAGGCACTTGTGCGGATTTGAACACCTGGGGTAAGTATTTTAACGGGGGAATCGGTTATGACTGTAGTAGGTGTGAGGGGGGTGCGTGTTACGATGTCTGGGCACTTGACACCAATTACGGGTGCGAGAAACTAACTGTTACTGTGCGAGACCTCGCCCATCGCGCAGAGTTTACGAATGGCCCGAGAGTGGGCTGCACGAACTCCCTTGAGCCGCACCGATGAGCGACTTGCTGAGTCACTTCGAAACCCAGATTCAAAACCAGGAGCAAATGCTCCGCGAGCGGGAGCAAGAGATTGAACAACTCCGCCGGCAGCGCGATCGACTCGCGGAACTGACTCATCAGCGCGATGAACTCCACACTCAACTCCGTGTGATCGAAAGTGATATCGCCCTCGTCGAACGCTCGATGACGAGTTCACTGCATCGCTTCGGGAGTCGCCACGAATCCACCGGCTCCGCCCCAGTTGCATCGGCACCACTTCCCGTGCCATCGACTGCCGCGCGAGTTACCGAGTCCCCCGTTGCTGAGGCGAAGGCAACCACCTTGAAGGACGAGATCCGCAAGGCACTTCGAGCAGCACGCAACCCACTGAGTGGCCCAGCGATCGCGACCAGGATCAAGGCCGCTGGCTACAAGACTTCGAGCGCCAATTTCGCGAACATCGTGAAGAAGCATCTCACCGAGATGGACGATGTCGTGCACGTTCGCGGCGAAGGCTACAAACTCAAGAAATGAGCGAAGTAGGGGTCACTCGCAAAGTTGGGCTTTTTTTCACCCTACCAGGCCGTCTAAACTCTGTGCAATCTGAAATTCCGCTTCTGATATCCACCGCACGAAGCGGTTGGCCCCCGTGCAAGGATTCGCACGTATGGCATCGAACGGCAAACTCCGCACGCTCGAAGAACTGGCAACCGTCCTCGAAGGACTCCGTGCCGAGGGGAAGCGGGTCGTCCACTGCCACGGCGTATTCGATCTGCTGCACATCGGCCACGTCAGGCACTTTGAGCAAGCCCGCAAACTCGGCGACGTTCTCGTTGTGACCCTCACCCCCGATCGGTTCGTGAACAAGGGGATCGGTCGCCCCGCGTTCCCGGAAACGCTCCGGGCCGAGTTCCTCGCGTCACTCGGTTGCGTGGATTACGTTGCCGTGAACCTCTGGCCGAGTGCCGTCGAAACAATTCGGTTGCTGAAGCCCGCCGTGTTCGCCAAGGGGAGTGAATTCCGTGGCCTTTCCGACACCATCGGACACGTCTCACGCGAAGCCGATGCGATCCGCGAAGTCGGCGGCGAAGTCGCGTTCACGGAAGACATCGTTTACAGTTCCTCCGGCCTGATCAATCAGTACCTCTCTCCGTACCCCGACCCTGTTCGCGACTACCTCGCAGCCTTCGGCGGGCGTTACACCGCTGCCGATGTGCTGGCCCCACTGCGTGCGGCCGAGGATCTCCGCGTGCTGGTCGTCGGGGAAACGATCATCGACGAGTACACGTACTGCGAGGCGATCGGTAAATCCGGCAAGGAACCGGTGCTGGCGAGTCGCTTCCTGGGAGCGGACCGATTCGGTGGTGGCGTACTCGCATGTGCGAATCACCTCGCCGGGTTCGTGAACAACGTTGATGTCTTCACGCAACTTGGCGAAGGTGGCGACGAGGCCGACTTCGTTCGTGGTGTGCTGAAGTCGAACGTCACGCCGATCTTCGTGGAGAAGCCCGGCTCGCCCACCATCGTGAAACAGCGATTCGTGGAGAAGTATCTCTCGCAGAAGATGTTCGAAGTCTATCGCATGAACGACACGCCGCTGGATGCCAAAGCGGACGCCGAACTGTGCGACAAACTGCGGAAGATGCTCCCGAAGTACGACGTTGTGATCGTTGCGGATTACGGCCACGGGATGCTCTCGCCGAACGCGATTGACGTGCTTTCTAAAGGCTCGCGCTTCCTGGCCGTGAACACGCAATCGAACGCCGGCAACCACGGCTTCAACATGGTCTCGAAGTATCCCCGTGCGGATTACGTTTGCCTCGCGCAGCGCGAAGTGGCACTTGAGACTCGCAACCAGCAACTCACGCCTGAAGAGATGGCGGAACACGTCGCGGCAAAACTCGACTGTCCGCGTGTGATGATTACCCGAGGCAGCCTGGGCACGCTCTTCCACACGACGCCGGATCGGTTCACCCGCGTGCCGGCACTCGCGACCAAGATCGTCGATCGCGTTGGTGCAGGCGATGCCGTGCTGTGCGCCACTACACTGTGCGCAGCAATGGACGCCCCGCCCGAAGTGACCGCGTTCATCGGCAATGTTGTTGGTGCAGAGGCGGTCGCGATCCTGGGGAACCAGCGGTCGGTCGAGCGAACGCCATTGTTCCGCCACATCGAATGTCTGTTGAAGATGCACACCGCAAGCACGGCCCCACTCGACCCGCTGCCGCGCAAGAAGAAGGTGCGAGTGGGTGGTGGCAGCGGCGCCAAGCGCGAGAAACAGTTGCGTGTTCCCCCGAAGGGATGAGGCGGAAACAGATTTCGCCCCCGGCTTGCCGGGGGATCCAGTCACGGAAGACAGCATGAGCGAACCTGAAAAGTTCACCGTTTTGGTCACTGGTGGGGCAGGGTATGTCGGCGCGGTCCTCGTGCCGAAACTCCTCGCCGAAGGGCACGCAGTCCGCGTGTTCGACACCTGTTACTTCGGGGCAGAACCGCTCGCGGCTGTTCGCGACAACCCGAACCTCAGCGTGATCAAGGCAGACCTCCGCGACAAGTTCGCTCTCGACAAGGCGCTCGCCGGTTGCACGGCAGTGATTCACCTCGCGTGCATCTCGAACGACCCGAGCTTCGAACTCGACCCCACGCTCGGCAAGTCGATCAACTATGATGCGTTCTTGCCGCTGGTGAAGCTGTCGAAGAAGCACGGCGTGAAGCGGTTCGTTTACGCTTCGTCGTCGAGCGTGTACGGCATTCGCGACGAAGAGAACGTGACCGAAGAACTCGAACTGAAGCCCCTCACGGACTACTCGAAATTCAAGGCGATGTGTGAGGACGTTCTCCAGAAGGAGAGCGAGCCGGGGTTCACCACGCTCACGCTTCGACCGGCCACCGTCTGCGGATACTCGCCACGTCTGCGGCTCGATCTGTCGGTGAACATCCTCACGAACCTGGCGTACCACAAGCGCGAGATCACCGTGTTCGGTGGCTCGCAACGTCGGCCCAACCTGCACATCCAGGACATGACCGACCTGTACATCCAGACGCTGCGTTGGCCTGCCACTCAGATCGACCGCAAGATCTACAACGCCGGCTGGCAGAACCTCTCGATCAGTGCGATTGCCGAGTTGGTGAAGGCTGAGGTTGGCGACGACGTGAAGATCGTCACCTCGCACACGGATGATCTGCGGTCGTACCACGTTTCGAGCGAGAAGATTCGCCGCGAACTCGGCTGGGCACCTCGGTACACAGTCCCCGATGCGGTGCGTGAGTTGCTCGCCGCGTTCATGGCCGGGAAGGTGCCGAACTCGCTGACCGATCCACGGTACTTCAACATCAAGACCATGAACGCGCACCTGGCCAAACAAAAGCAGGTGGCGTGACTTCTTGCCTGGGACCGCGGCCATCCTGGCCGCACTAGTTGTGGGAGTTGGGACGCATGCGATTATCTTCGTGAGCAACAAGTGATGTTTTGCAGCGGCCAAGATGGCCGCGGTCCCAGGGAAACCCCGAAACTCATGCGAACCGCGGATCTCTCAGTTGTGATGGCGAACCGCAACCACGCCCGGATTCTCCCCCGGGCGCTGGATGCGGTGCTGTCGCAATCGCTGCGGCCGCGTGAAATGATTGTGCTCGACGACGCCTCGACCGATGACAGTCTCCGCGTGCTGGAGCGGTACGCGGCTCGTTACGACTGCATCCACGTGATCCGGAACGAGTGTCATCGCGGTGTCACTGCCAGCTACAACCAGGGATTCTCGCTCGCCACAAGTACGTACATCCTTCCGGGTGCGGCCGACGACTACATCCTGCCCGGGTTCGTCGCGAAGGCGATGGAGCAGTTCGCCTGGCACCCCGAAGCGGGTGTCTGTGTCGCGCACGGTTCCTGCACTGTGGGCGATGCCGGGCCGCTGATCGTGAATGATCCGGGTTGGTGCGAACAAGCGCGCTACTTCAGCCCCGAGGAAGTGTGCCGCCGAGTCTGGCACACGTTGCCAGTGAGCGCCATCGTGGTGCGAGCCGACGCCATTCGTGCAGCGGGCGGGTATCGGGCAGAGTTGGCGTGGTACTCGGACTGGTTCGCGTTCCTTGTGGTCGCCTTCCGGTGTGGCATCGTTCACATTCCCGAGACGCTTGGCGTTCACGTGTTGAACCCCGGTTCCTACGCAACCAACGCCCGAACCGGTCCCGAGAATGTCCGCATTCTCGGGGCGCTACTCGACCTGCTGATGTCACCTGAATATGCCGATGTCGCACCGTACTTCCGCCGCAACGGGGCCGCGTGCCACTTCGGGCCGGACCTGCTTCGCGCTGCTGCTTTGCGAGCAGATCGCGAGGAAGCCAGCGTTCGATCGCTGCTCGCGGGCTTCGCCCCTGAAGTTTACAAAACGCTGGCAAACACAGATGAAAGCGCCGCAGTGCGAGAGCTTGCTGCGGTGTTCTTGCAAGGCCCGTGGCGGGAAGTGATCGCTCGCCGGGCTGACCTTGAAGCCGAGAATCGCCGGCTCGTGGAGGAGATTCAACTGACCCGGTTGCGGGTGGCACCGCCCGGGATGTTCGGGAAGGTTCAGTGGGCCGGCCGCCTGCTTCGCCGTCGATTGCGGAAGGCCGTGGGCCTCCACCCCGCCGGCCGTTTCCGCTAACCGCAAGGATGCACACCATGACAGCAACACAATCACTCGATGCACGCTCCCAACAGCTTCGCCGGCTCGTCGTGCGGATGCTCAAGGGCGCTCGCCGTGGCCACGTCGGTTCCGCCTTCTCGGTCATCGACATCCTCCGCGTGCTGTACGACGATGTTCTTCGCTTCGATCCCGCGAACCCCAAGTGGGCCGGCCGCGATCGCTGCATTCTGAGCAAGGGGCACGGTTGCCTCGCGCTCTATGCGTTGCTCGCCGATAAGGGCTTCTTCCCGCACACGGAGTTGGATCGCGTGTGCGCTGCCGACGGCATCCTCGGTGGGCACCCCGACGCGAACAAAGTGAGCGGCGTTGAAGCCAGCACGGGTGCGCTCGGTCACGGCCTCAGTATCGGCCTCGGCATGGCACTACACTTGCGAATCGCGAAGTCGGATTCTAAGGTGTTCGTCATCCTTGGTGATGGCGAGTGCAACGAAGGTTCGGTGTGGGAAGCCGCGATGTGTGCGGGGAAACACCGGCTCGGGAACTTCACCGCGATCGTGGATTACAACAAGCATCAAGCCTACGGCAGCACACGCGAAGTGCAGGATTTGGAGCCGTTCACGGACAAATGGCGAGCGTTCGGTTTCGCCGTTCGCGAGATCGATGGCCACGACGTGGACGAGTTGCGATCCGTGTTCACCTCGCTCCCGCTCGATGCAAACAAGCCGACCGCGATCATCGCGCACACCATCAAGGGGAAGGGTGCCGCGTTCGCCGAGAACAACATGAAATGGCATCACAAGAACAAGGTGACGGATCAGGAGGTGGAGAACCTGCTGACCGCCATTGGGGGAAGCGACCATGCGTGAACGCTGCTTGAAAACAGTCACTGAGTTGGCTCGCACGGATGAGCGGATTGTGTTCATTGGCTCCGACCTCGGCGTCGGTGTGATGGCCGATTTCAAGGCCGCGTTCCCCGATCGCTTCTTCATGGAAGGGGTCGCTGAGCAGAACCTCGTGGGCATGGCGGCCGGCATGGCGATGGAAGGCCGCATCGTGTTCCTGAACACGATCGCGACATTCCTCACGCGCCGATGCTTCGAGCAAGTTGTTGTCGATCTGTGCATGCACAACGTGAACGTGCGGCTCATCGGCAACGGTGGCGGAGTGGTGTACGCACCGCTCGGGCCAACGCACCTCGCGACCGACGACCTCGCGATCATGCGGTCGATTCCGAACATGACGATCATCGCGCCGGCGGATGCTGATGAGATGGCGCGAGCCGTGCGAGCAACCGTGGATTACCCAGGCCCGGTCTACATTCGCGTGGCGAAGGGCCATGATCCCGTTGTGACCTCCGACACCGAAGAGTTCCAGATCGGTCGCGGTGTGCCGATGCGTGACGGGCACGATGCGCTGATCGTGACCACCGGCGTCGGGTTGCAAGTCTGCCTCGCGGCCGCCGATCAACTCACCGCCTCGGGAATCGATGCGACGGTACTTCACATGCCGACCGTGAAGCCGCTCGATACCGAATCGCTGACAGCCGCAATTGAGCGAGTGCCCGTGGTGGTGACCGTTGAGGAGCACAGCATCGTGGGTGGCCTGGGAAGTGCGGTCGCGGAGTTCCTGGCCGAAGCGGACTTGCTCGGCCTGCGCAAGTTCCGCCGAATTGGCTTCCCCGATATGTTCCCTTCCGGATACGGCGATCAGGCCGGGATGATGCGTCGACACGGGATCTCCCCCGACGCGGTGACGGCGACCGTCAAGGAATTGCTCGTGACGCGATCACGTCGCAGGCTTTCTGAGATCAATCGATCGGGTCTGTGGCCGAGCTTTGACCGCGTCGTGTGATCGCTTGTGGAGTGCTCAAGGTATGGGTCGATTGCTCAATGTCGTGAACCAGTTGCACCGCCGCACGGCGAGGGATTACCTCGGGCGCATGGCGGATGCGAAGGTTCACTGCTCCGAAGTCGCGCGGCGATTCGATGGCGACTACTGGGACGGCGACCGACGCTACGGCTACGGTGGCTACAAGTACGACGGGCGCTGGAACGTAGTGGCCCGCGAGTTGGTGAAGACCTATTCACTTCCCGCGAATGCACGGATTCTCGATGTGGGCTGCGGTCGCGGTTTCATCCTGCACGAGTTCACGCAACTGCTGCCCGAATGCACGGTAGCCGGGTTCGACGTGTCCGAAGTTGGCCTCGCAACCGCGAAGGAAGAGGTGCGGCCGCACCTGTTCAAACACGACGCACGCGAGCCATTCCCGTTCCCCGACAAGTCGTTCGATCTGGCAATCTCCATCAACGCGCTACACAACCTGCCGCCGCAGGATGTCGTTCGCGCACTCTCCGAAATGCAGCGAGTCGCGAAGAACCAGTTTCTCGTCGTCGAGAGCTTCCGCACAACGGAGGAACTGTTCAACCTCCAGTGCTGGGCGCTGACCTGCGAGTCGTTCTTTCGCCCCGAATCGTGGACCTGGTTGTTCGGCCTCGCCGGCTATACCGGCGATTACGAGTTCATTTACTTTGAGCCGCCCGCCGCGGTCTGACCCCGAGGAACGTATGGATACTCGCACTCCGCCCGCTCACCCGCGAACGCGCGAGCCGCAATACCAGTTCGAGGTGGACTTGGCACTCCGAGACGGCATCGCCCGCCTCGGCATCATGAGCAACCAGCGCTGGCGCGACGACCCCCGCGGCCTGCTGTTCATCCTCGCACGCTACAAATTCGTGGCGAAGATGCTCAGCGGGAAGAACCGCGTCGTCGAGATCGGCTGTGCGGACGCGTTCGGCACTCGCGTCGTTCAGCAGGAAGTGCGATCGGTTACCGCGAGCGATTTCGACCCGGTGTTCATCACCGACGCCCGCGCTCGCATGGCCACCGAGGGATGGCAATGCGAGACCGTCGTTCACGACATCCTCTCGGGCCCGGTGCTCGGCGGAGGCTTTGACGCTGCCTATTCGCTGGACGTGTTTGAGCACATCGCGCCGGAGCACGAAGATGCGTTCGTCGGCAACATCGCGCGATCTGTAACCCGCACCGGGGTGGCGGTCATCGGTTCGCCGTCGCTGCAATCGCAGGTCTACGCTTCGGAAGGGAGCAAGGCCGGGCACGTGAACTGCAAGGACGGGAACGACTACCGCCGCGTGATGGAGCGACACTTCGAGAACGTGTTCCTGTTCTCGATGAACGACGAGGTGGTTCACACCGGGTACACTCCGATGGCACACTACCTGTTCGCGCTGTGCGTCGGGCCGAAGTGAATATGAGTGCTGATTAGCCGCGGCCGAAGGGAGCGTGAGCGTTCCCTTCGGTCGCGGCTCAACCAATTAACGCTTCTCGAATGACAGGTAGAGCGTTTCGCGGCCGAATAGTGGGCCGAAATGTGACATGGCCGCAACTGGTTCCGGCGTGAGATCCGGCTCTGCGAAGGCATCCAGGAATTCGTCCAGAGCGGTGCGGTAAGTGGCCGGCAGATCCGCGATTCCCGCGATGAGCTTGCGGACCGCAACCTCAACCAACTCGCCGTCACCCTCGCCGGCTTCCCATAATCGCAGCGATTCCGCGACCGCGAGTGCTCCCGCTTCCAGGTGTGCGTTACGGCCCGCATCGCGAGCAGGCAGCAGCGTGCGGTGATCTAGGAAGTTGTGCAACGTCGCGTGATACTCCGCGAGCAAGTGCTGGTTGAAGTCGCGGTTGATGCCGCACAGACTCTTGAACCACCGCCAGTCGGGTGCGAATCGCGGGCTGGAACTGAGCACGTCAAACGACTCGCCCAGGTCTTCGAGCACCATCGGCACCGTCAGGATGACGCCGAGATACGCCGGGTTCAGCATGTTGTCGTGAACCCAGTCGGTCACGTTTCGGGTCATGCCGCCGACCGTTCGCAGATGGGATCCGAACGCCCGGCTCAGCGTCGCCGTGCGCTCTTTGAATCCTTCATCGGGTGGAGCCAGTCGGTTGCTTAACGCACGCCGCAGGAGATTGGGCAGAACGCCAACTGGTGACACTGCTGTCACCACAAGCAGACCGCCCTCAGCCACCATGCCGCTGAGCTTGCGAAGCAGGCCGCGCTCGTGATCCGAGTCGCCCAGCCAGTTCTCGCACACGACTAGATCGAACGATTGCTCAGGCTCGAACTCTTCCAGTCGGCACGTGATCACTTCGGGAACAACCGCATCGCTCGCGTTAGCGTACACGGCCGCGATGTCACGCTGGCCAGCCGGATTCGGTTCCACGAGCGTGAGGCTTTGAGGTCGCTGGTTCGCGAGATAGAGACTGTTCTGACCGGTGCCCGGAGCGACTTCCAGCACACGCGAGCCACGGATCGCCAGCGGGGTGATCCCGAGCGTGCGATACAGCGAGGCCCGACGCTCGAAGTGCAATCGGGGGTCCGACGTGTTGTAGCGCACGGGATTGATCCCGTGTTGCGTGTAGTAATCCAGGTGGCCGGTCAGTGTGGGCATCGTGTCTCCTCGTGTGATTCAAGTTGATCAGGCCACGCGAACCTTGCTTCGGCGTGACGCCGGCAGATATCCCGGGCGCATCTCGCAGACCGCATCCGAAACACGGCCTTCGGGCAGGGCGTAGCCGATGTAATCGGTCATCTTGCTGGCGAGTGGATGTGAGCTTTGCGCTGTATTCGCGAAGCGTAGCATCAGGTTGCGGAACGCAGTCTGTGCGGGCGTGTCCATGCGGTTAGAGTTGTCCAATCCCGCGAGCATTTCTTCGGTTGCTGCCAGGATCTCGTCGGCACTGGTGTCCTCCAGAGTGACCCCGGCATCAGTGAAGTGCGAACTCCGATCGAAGAGATGACAACTCCGTGTCAGCAACTCTTCGAGGCTGAGTGCGGAACCACTGGCGTCTCGGTATTGCTTGAAAGCGAAGACCTCATCCGCTTCGGGCAGCATGGTGTGGTGATACACCGCGTTGACCACGAGGTTGGGCTTCCCCATCGCTCGCGCCAGTGAACATGGGCCAGACTGGCAGCTGATCATGAACTTGCAGCGAGCCAGGAAGTATGGGTCGAGGGCGTGATCGTAATGGGCCAGAGACGGAAGTTCGATCACCTCGGGAACATCGCCGCGAATGCTCGCCATGTCCTTGTCGCCGATCCGCACGACGGAATAGCCGAGGTCGATCAGTCGGCGAACGGCTGGAATGTAGTTGCTGATTTCCACATTGCGGAACGATTGCACCTGGAGCTTGTGATACCCGTGGGCGCGTGCGTGCAGAACAACCACGGGCCGTGAGAGATCGAGTTTGTTCTTCCGACATGCCCATTCGGCGCGATCGACGATCTTCGGCGGCAAGTCAACGTATCGCCGGCCTGCGCTCATCGGGTGCCGTGGATCGCGGCGAGCGTGATACGCCATACGATTCAAGGCCCAATAGTTGTAGCACAGGAACGTCACCCGCCCGGCTGCGATTTCGCCGAGGTTTTGCCAGGGGAACAGGCTGATGTCACCCGGGAGCGTTCCGACCTGCTCGATGTGCTGTTGCATGACCGCAATCATCTGCGACGATGCACGGGAGTAATCGAGAAGCCCCGGGTGCAGGATCACGAGGTGGTCGAACTTGTGGCGGAACAGGTTGTAGAAGTGGAACGGGTCCAGAATGGCATGGCCGAACGCCTGGTGATACGCACCGAACATCACGCCCACGGTGTCCTTGGTGGGGATGTTCGTGAGATACCTGTCAGTTCGGTCGAGCAGGATGCGGCTGAGATATTCGCTCGCCTCTTCGCCCTTTTTCACTTTGCACTGGTTGGCCATTGCCTGACGTGCTTCGGTCACTTCGCCGCGAATGCCGTGAACTTGTGCCAGGTTCGCGAGGAAATTGAAGCCGCGGGCATAGCTCGGACGGAGTGCGGCGCATCGGGTCAGATCGTCGATGGCTTCACGTTGATTGCCACGCCAGAGATGCGCGAGTGAACGCAGTCCAAGGCACTTTGCAACCTTCGGATGGTTGGGGCTGGCATCAATATGCGTTGACAGCAGTTGATCAGCACGAGCGAACTTCTGCCGCCCGATGTCCCATTCGGCCAGCGCGACTGCCGCTTCGAGATTTCGTTCCAGGGTGCTCCGCGAGATGCCACTTGACAAGCACAACCGAGTGACGCGGGTGACGCGAATTTTTCCACGCAGGAACAGCCACGTTCGAAGGCACAGCGCTGTACGGACGCTGATCTGTCGCAGTTGTCGGATCGAGCCACGCGAGGGGGAGCAGAGCGCACGAAACACTGCGATCAGGTTCGCCCAGATGAACAGGTACGCGAGGTGCGAACCAGCAAGCCACTTGTGTAGGAACATCGGTCCCGGCCTCCGTTCCGGGGTCACTGGCAAACTGTGTTGCGTGTGCGATCAGAGTACGGCAACCATCTCGCCGCGAAGTGCCGCAGCTCGTGCGATGGCTTCGGTACGATCGAACAATACGGTCAACTCGATGCTCACACGACAAGTGCCGCCGCGATTCACGACTCCGCCGTGCAGCAGTTCATCGTGAAACATGACCATCTTCCCCGCAGCGAGAGGAAGCAGTTCCGTTTCGAGCGTGTCGGGATCCTCGTCGAACACCGGCTTACAAACGCCGTCCTTCTCCTCGAAGTGGTGCTTCCACTCCTGGTGGTGAGAGTTCGGCTTCACACACAAACCGTTGGCACCTGGCTCGGTGTGAATTGCGATCCAGATCTTGAACCGATCGTAGCCCGGCGGCATGGAGCCGTACCCGTAACCGGCGTCCCAGAACCATTTGTCGGCATGGATTGGTCCAATGTCGCTCGGTTGGTTCGGTCGCACCAGTCGCCAGTTTAACTCATCGTGGCTGATGATGGCCGACGGTCCGATCTGGCCCTGGATGCGGCGAAAGAACCCCATACGAGCGAAATCAGTCACATGCTTAGGGTCGAGGAGTCGGCTCGCTTTCGGCCACGAGCTTCCGTGATGAAATGTTGTCGGCAGTGTGTGATAGCGGGCGATGCCGCGTTCCCGTGCGATCGGTACGAGGTCAGGTTGGAGTTGCTTGATTCGGTCAAGGTACTGATCGAAGATCAGACCACGAATGAACTCCAATTCGGACTGTGTGAGAGCTTCAAGACAGAACCCCGCGCCGTCGTTGATCTCGTCGAAGATCACCATGCGAATCCCTCGTTCCATGCCAGGTTTGGCGGCAGGTTACCACACCCGCGCAAACGATATCAACCCGGGATCATTCACACGATCTGTAACTGCGGCAGCGGCACGACGAACCGGCCGCCAGTTTCCGCGAAGCGTCGGTGCTTCGCCGAGATCGGAGTCGCATATTGCCAGGCAAGGACCGCGATCACATCCGCCTCACGTTCGTAGATCGCCTCGGACGGATACACGGGAATGTGATGACCGGGGCTGAACGTGTGCTGCTTCACCGGGTTGTCGTCCACCAAGAAATCCAAGCGATGGGCGAGATCGAACTGGTCGATAAGTGTCGTGACGGTTGGCGAGGCACCGTAGCCCGCGACTACCTTGCCGGCAGCACGGCAGCGGTCGAGTACGGCAACGAACTGCTCCTTCGCGGCGTCGATTCGCCGAGTATACGCGCGGAAAGTTTCGACGTTGTGCAACCGCGTGAGTGCTTCCCACTCGATGAGTCGCCCGACTTCTGGCGATACGGATCGCGAACCACCGGCGAGTTGCACTGTGCCGCGGAGCGATCCGCCCTTCGTGGGAATGCGGCGAGCGTCGATGAGTTGGAGGCCATGCTGTTCGAAGAACGCTCGTAGCGATCGCACCGAATGGTAGCAGAGGTGTTCGTGGTAGACGGTATCGAACAGCATCTTCTGAACAATGTCGAGCAGGTACGACACCTCGAAGGTGAATAGGCCATCATCGTCGAGGAGTAGGCGAATCGCGTCGGCCATCGCGGGGAGTTGATCCGAGTGTGCGAAGACATTGTTCGCCGTGATGAGCTTTGCCGCACCATGCTCGTCGCGGATGCGGGCGGCGACCTCTGGACTGAAGTACTCGGGGACGGTGGGGATGCCTTCCGCCGTGGCACGTGCCGCGATCTCGACTGCGGGATCGACGCCGACCACCCGGCATCCGCGCTCCGCGAACGCCTTCAAGAGCGAGCCATCATTGCTGCCGATATCCGCGACCAGCGACCCAGCCGTGAGGCCGACCTGAGCCGCGATTTCGGCCGCGTACTTTCGGAAGTGTTCGACCAGACCCAGAGACGATGTCGTCGAGTAAGTGTACTGCCGGAAGAGCAAGTCGGGGTTCACCACGTCCTCGATCTGCACATTCCCGCAGCCGTCACAGAGGTGGAGTGATTGGGCAAACTTCTGCTGCGGTTGTCGGTCGCGAAGGTAATCGTTCCCGACGGCTGAATCTGCCAGCGGCAGCGCCATCGACAGATTGCCCGAACCGCAGAGCAAACACCGCGCCGCTTTGTAATGCGTGATTGGTACGGCAGTCCGCAACTTGCTGGCAGTCATCATGGTGTGTCTCGTAGTTTGTGAACGAACGATCATTGCTCGCGATTACGCAATGCCAGCGACTTCACGAGCAAGCGCATCTTGCAACATGAGCGACAAGCCGCCGTCAACAGTCAGTTCCTGGCCCGTGATGAACGAGGCATCGGATCCGCACAGGAACGCACAGGTTTTCGCCACTTCCTTCGCGGTCCCCATTCGGCCGAGCGGCGTGATCTTCGCGTACATCGCCTGCAATTCGGCCTGACCCGCGTAGTACGCTGCGGACTCGGATTTGATGAAAGTACACGGCGAGACGATGTTCACCCGGATGCCTTGCGTGCCATACTTCACAGCGTAGAACCTCGCCATTTGCTTGAGCGCGGCTTTCGACGTGTGGTACGCGAGCGTCTGGTTCCGTGCGACGAACGAACTCGCGTTCGACGTGACGACGCAGATCGAGCGGTCACCCGTCGCGTCGAAGTGCGGCACGAGTCCTTCGAGCAACGTCTTCGTGGCAGTCATCGATACTGCGAGTTCGCCCGCCCAGGAATCGCCGTTGCCCCGGTAACGCTGGAGGAACACGAGGCTCGATAACTTGCCGCGTTTCTCAATCTGCTGTCGCAGTGCCGTGAGCAGCGCATCCGGTTCTTCGGCAGTTCCCGCGAAGCCTTCAATCTGGCCCCCGGTCACGGCAGGAAACTCTCCCGGGTTGCGACCGACTGCCGTGACGTGTTGCCCTGTTGCTGCGAGCAGACAGGCGAGTTCACGACCCACACCTTTCGTGCCGCCAATGATGATCGAGTGTTTGCGTGTCATGCCGCGACTCCAGGTGCTCGGGTGATGTTTGATCGAACGGTGTCCAGATAGGCTTCTGCGCCCGGAGTACCTTCAGCCGGTGCCCAAGCTGCAAACTCGGTGTCAGCCGGGTCGAACGGACCATTCGTGGTTTCGTGGAACAACACGTGAGGGGTGTTGACCAGAACGGTGTGGAAACATGGTTCCATCAGACGATAGAAGAACGTCTTCCCGGTGGCGTATGGCCCCATGTGGATGACTTCACGGATTGCACCGTCGTGGCGGAACAGCACCACATCGAGTTCGCCTTCGATGATGTGGAACGACTCGGACTTGCCGATGTGTCGGTGTGGCCTGACGTACGTTCCTTGTGCCAGGCAGATCAGCATCTCGTGAAGCGTGTCTGTGGCCCCAGGGTGCGCACAGAGTCGCGCTCGCTTCCGTGGACTCTGGGTGCCGCCGTCCACCACGGGGGCGAGATCCGCAGCAGCGACTCGCACAACACCGCCCGTCGCGACGAACACCGCGTTATTAGTGACTGGAGTGACGATCATGTCAGTGCTCCCCTGCTGGCACGAACTGCTCGCTCGAGTGAGTACGGGCTATCCGGGAAGACAGACGCGAGCACACCACCACGATTGGTGAATGCGACGTTCTTCGCGGCAACCGCATCTTCAATTTCCGGGCGAACTGTCATCAGGCACAGATCAATGTTCCGGTTCACAAGTTCCGAGCTGGGCAGGATTGGGAGCTTCGAACCGGGCATGAACAACCCGTGCTTATTGGGGTTGTCGTCGGCCACGAACTCGACATGCTCGGCAAGTCCGTAGAGGTTCAGGTATGCTCCTGTGAGGTGCCCCGCACCAAGCATCGCAACGCGGCCGCGGTCACGCAGGAGATTCCGGGTTCGTTCTCGAATGTGCTGGTATTCGCTGACAAACCGATCCGCTCGATCGATCCCCGCGATATCGTTCGGGGTCGGTCGCTGGCGAAGTGGTGCGGATCGTGCGATCACCACGAGTGAGTTTTCGAGCGTATACGGATATGTTTCGACACCGAGGACCTCGAACCCGCCGCGTGCAAGGCATGCGTGCAGTGTGGCCGGTGTGAAGTAAAGCGTGTGCTCTTCCCACACGGTCGTGTAGTCGAGTCGCTCGAGTGCCCGAACCGTGTCCGGCACCTCGAAGACAACGTAGCCACCCGGCTTCACGAGCTTCGTCGCCCACTCAAGCGCAGCGCGCGTGTCGTGCGTGTGCTCGAGTACGTGCCTCACGAGGAGAACGTCTGGCCGGCCGAATTTCGTGGCCAGTGTCTGTGCCATCGCGGGGTTTAGCATCGCCTGAACGGACTCGATCCCCGCGAAGGGTGCATCGATCCCGAGATCGTTGCAGATGTTGGGTCGCCAGGTATTCGCGTACCCGCACCGCTTCAGGCGCGTCAGGGTGGAGTCGTCCTTGTATGTCAGTCCCGCGAACGTGGATTCTGGCGTGATCCCCGGCAATTGCAGCAGGTGTTCCACCAACCCATCCAGGTGCCGCTCTGGCTCGTTGTAGCTGATCCATCCGAACTGCGGGCGCACCTGATCGACCGGTGGGGGATCGAGGAGTTGCACGGTTCCGCATGTGGAACAACACCCGAGGGAGAGCGGGTGGGTGAACTCCGGTTCCTCGACGGAACGGAGGAACCGGTTCCGGATCGCTTGCGGCCCGAAGCCGAGGTGCGTGCGGACGCTGAGTTGCTCACAGACGCGGCAGATGTGCATGGTGCGGTCCTCACGCGGCGTGTTTGTATTGCAGTGGTTGGCTTTGGATTTCAGACCAGTATTCGTTGACCCACGTCACGACTTCACCGAGCCCGGTTTCAAGCGAGACGGTCGGTTCCCAGCCGAGTTCCGTTCGGGCTTTCGTGGAGTCGATGACATATGCAGCGTCCTGACCGGGGCGTTCGTCCACAGTGCGGGTGGCATCGTCGAAGCGCTTGCCGAGGCGGTCGCACATGAGCCGCACGACCTCGCAAACCTCAACGCCACCGTCGGGTGAGAGGTTGTAGATGTCGCCGAGTTTGCCGTGTTCGAGGATGAGCTTTTCGCCGCGAGAGACATCGCGGATGTGGATGTACGACTTCACCGCGCGGCCGCCGCCATGCAGTTCGATCGGCGTGCCGAGTTTCATGTAGATCGCTGATCGCGGGATGATCTTGAACAACTGCTGCCGAGCGCCATACACGTTCGTGGCCCGCACGGTGAGGAGCGGGAAGCCGAACTGCTTCGCGTACGTCTTCAGCAGGAAGTCGGCAGCGGCCTTGCTCGCGGCATAGGGCGTGCTGGGGTTCAGCGGTGCGTCTTCGGTCACGCGGCCGACGCATGTGCCGTACGCTTCCGGCGACGAGACATGCAGGTATCGCTTGAGGTACTTCTGCTTCCGCAAGTGGTTCACGAGTTTCGCGAGCGCCACGGTGTTCGTCTGAAACCAGTGCTCGGGGTGATCCCAGCTTGGTGCAACTTCGCTCTGCGCGGCGAAGTTCACGATCGCTTCGGGTTGTTCGCGGTCGAGTAACGCGAGCAGATCGCCCGCATCGCGGTTCATGTCGAGGCGATGGTAGCGATAGCGCGAGAGATCGGCGCGCGTGCGGTACTTCAGGAACAGCGGCGAGCGCTCGGCAGACCGGCTCACGCCGACCACGCTGTATGTGGGGTCATCGAGCAAAAGATCGACGAAATCTTGCCCGGAGAAAGAATTGGCCCCGAGGACGACGACTTTCATGCGGCCTCCTGAAGTTGGTGAAGTGCGGTGCGGGCCGCAGTGAGTTGTGTTGCCCGGCGTGCTTCGAGATCCGTCTCGGAAAGCGAGAACGCGCGCCGTTTGCCACCCGTGGGCAAGAATTCATTGAGGCGGATGCAGACCCACTTCACGCGGTAAACAGGAAGCAAGGCACGGGTGCGGGTGAGCACCAGTTCGGGGTTCGGGAACGGTTCGGCGACACGCTGCGCGAATGCTTCAAGGAATCCTGCGGGAACGGGGACCGCAGGCTGGCTGAAGAAATCGCAAATGAGCTTCGCGGGGTCATCCCAGCCGGCGTACTCGAAATCGAGGAACCGCGCACGGCCGTCGATCTCCAGCAACGCATTGTGGAACCCGAAGTCGGATGGGGACACGCATCGGGATGTTGCATCCAGGGTGCGGTCGAGTGACAACCCACTGTCACTGACAGCGTGATGAACGTCGGCAATGACATCTTCCCATGCCGGGAACAGTTGGCGAATTGCGAACGCCGCGACGACGGGATCGGGGCTGGTGGCGAGTCGCTCCACGCGACGTGCGACTGTGCCGAGATGCTCGGCGATACTGAAGCACGCTTCGGATGCAACCTTGAGACGCGACGCAAGCGGTCGCCACCGTGTGGTGCTCAGGTCACGCACGAAGTCGGTCGCCTGCTCCAGTAACTCCTCGGTGATGTCGCCTGCGGCTGGCGATCTTCCGTTCACATGCTCGAACAGGCCCAACCCCGCTTCGGGATCGCATGCCAGTGGTTCCGGGAGACTGCGGATTCCGCTGGACCATGCGAATCGCGAGAAGGCGAACTCGGATGCGAGGCGATCCCGGGGATCGCTTGGATGGCGAAAGTACGCCTTGAGTACGGCGGAGCCGTTCTCGGTTTCGATCCAGTAGACCCGGTTGTTGGCACCACCGGCGAGTGGCACCAGCTCGTAGCGGGTTCCCAATCCCGCGTCGAGCAGAAGGCGTTTGACCGCGGCTGGGTTGAGCGTGGTCATGCGGATGCCCTCCGCGTCATGAGAAGGCTGTCGCCGCACTCTGCCCAGGATGTGACGCGGGTGATTCGCGGATCATCGCCGTGGGCGTTCGCTGGGTCGAACAGGATCTTTCGCACGGCTCCGGGGAATGCGGACTCTCGCAGCACTTCGGGGAGATCGTCCACGAATGACGAGCACCGCAGCGAACCGATGCGGGCCAGCTTCAAGCTGAGGGTTGGTTCGAGGAAGACGCGATCGGGTGATAGTCCGCCGGTGCTGGTGTAGAAGCCATGTGTGTCCAGGAATGCGTGGGCGGCCTCGTGGAGGTCATGCTTCTCGCCGCGGTAGGGGTGGCGTGTCTTGTGGCTCACCACCGCGACTCGCACATCCAATTCCTGGCAGCGGCGCAGGAAGTTTTTCACTCCTGGCCACGGTTCCGCATCGATGATTCTTGGACCGTAGACGGTTCCCTGCAACTCCGTCCATTCATCTTCACGGCCACTCGATCGCATGAAGTCGCGAACCGATTGCTTCGTTGCAGCAACGGAATCGGGAATGAGGCTACCTTCCACCGCGAGCCGGTGGAACAGTCGGTCGTAGCGGACGATCGTGTTGTCGAAATCGAGACCGATCAACATTGGTTACCCCGCGACCTGGATGAGCGGGCGAGCGCAGACTCCGTGTTCGAGATCGTTCAGCGCGTTGTTGACATCGGCGAGTCGGTAACTTCGCGACAGCAGCGGTTCGAGGTTCAGCTTCCCTGCGGTGATGAGCTTGCAATACCGTGGGAAGTCGCGGTCCGGGTTGTTGTCGCCACCCCAGGTGCCGAGCAATCGCTTCCCCTGGTTCAGCTCGCGTGGGTCCAGTTCCAGCATCTGGCCATGCCTCGCGTTGCCCACGACCACGGCCGTTCCGCCTTGTGCACGGACGCTGGCAAGTGCTTGCTGCATCACGGTTGGGTTGCCGGTGGCTTCGATGGCGAAGTCGGCACCGCCGGGGCAGAGCGCCCGAATCTGCTGCACGGGGTCGCCAGTCCGGGCGCTAATGGTGTGGGTTGCGCCGAGTTGCTTCGCCATGCCGAGCTTGTCGGGGTTCACATCGACCGCGATCACGGGGTAGCAACCTGCCAGTGGTGCGGCCGCGATCGCACACGAGCCGATGCCGCCAGCGCCGAACACCACGAGGCTTTGCCCCGGTCGCGGTTGTGCTGTGTTGAACACGACGCCCGCACCCGTCGGTACGGCACACCCCACGAGCGCCGCCAAGCGCATGTCCATGCCATCGGGCACAAGTGTGAGGCGGTTCTCGCTGATGACTGAGTGCGTGGCGAAGGTGGTGATGCCGCCGGCGTTCACGTCGCGGCCGTTCCAGCCGTAGACGGTGCTATTCACGTCGGCCCCGCTTCCCTTGATCCACGAGAGGATTACGCGGTCGCCGGGTTTCACTTTGGCGACACCCGCGCCCACTTCGCGCACGGTGCCGCTCCCCTCGTGACCGAGGCAGTGGGGGCAGTAGCGATCTTCGCCACGGTGGCCGCGGGCTTCGAGGATTTGCGTGTGGCAGACGCCGCAGAACGCGACTTCGACAAGAACTTGACCTGGCTTCAGAACTGGGATATCAAGGTCGGCCAGCTCGAGCGGGCGACCCGGCGCGATGAGGACGGCAGCGGTCGACTTCATGTGCGGTCCTTCCATGGACACTTTTGGGGGAGCCAGATTTCACCACACCCCGAAACCGGGTTCAAGCCCAACTTCTGCGCCGCTCGTTTCAGTCGAGTGATCCACAGATTACACAGAAGACACAGATTTCAAAACAGAAGAGGATTAACCACAGAGGCTCGGAGACACAGAAAAATCAGGAGAAGATTGTTTCAAAACACTGCTCTGCTCTTGTTCACTCTGTGTCTCCATGCCTCTGTGGTTAATCCTCTTCTGTTTTGAAATCTGTGTCTTCTGTAAAATCTGTGGATCTCTTTTCTTCACTTCGGCAGTGGCACCTGTTCCTTCGCTCGCAGATAGGCCACGAGGTCGCGCACTTCCTCGGGCTTCATCTGCTCGAACAACCCATCCGGCATGATCGACACGTTCGTCTGCTTCCGCGTCGCGATGTCACCGGTTGGCAGGATCACCTGGTCGTTCGTGGTACGGATCGTGATGGCGTCCTTCGTTTCGCGGAGCACGATGCCCGAGATCACGCGATCATCGGTCGTGGTGAAGTTCACCATCTGGAACTCACGCGGCACGACGGCGCTCGGATCGAGGACGTTTTCGAGCACGTAGTCGAGGTTCGACCGCTGCGAGCCGGTGAGTTCCGGGCCGACGGCTTGCCCTTCGCCGAACATCTTGTGGCACGCCCCGCAGTGCTTTGTGAACAGCGCCCGACCGCTCGCGACGCTCGCCTTCGTCAGTGTGTCCTCGGTGAGAATCTCCTTCCACTTCTTCGTAAGTGCGGCCCGGGCTTGCGAAGCCGGTGCGATCTTGCCCCACACGGAATCGAGCCGAGTTGACAACGCCTTGTCATTCAGCGCGAGAATTTGTCGGGCGGTGGTCACGGGAATGTCGGCACGCGGGACGTCCTTCTTCTCGACGGCATCGAGCAGCGCGTTCGCCCACTCCTTGCGTGCGGCGAGCGTCTGCACGGCGTCGAGCTTCTCGTCGGTGGTAAACTTCGGATACGCCTTGATGATGGCCGGCGGCGTCTCGGCATCGGCGAACGACGCCAGCCCACGAATGGCTGCGATGCGAACCGCAGGATCATCGAGGAGCGAACGCAGCGTCTTGGCGAATTCGGGCAACTTCAGAGGGCGCAGCAGTTCGATGGCGGCGCGGCGGTCGTCTGTGGTGGCGGTGGAGTCGGTCACGAGCTTCGAGAGTTTCGCGATTGCTTCTTTATCCCCGAGTAGAACCGCAACGGCATTCGCCTCACGAATGACATTGTTGTTCCCGTCCTGCAACAGCTTCGCGTATACCTTGGCCCAGTTATTCGGGGCTGCGATTTCCTTGCGTCCCGTCAATCCTTCGCGGATGCCTCGCAGGATGTCGAGTCGGGGCGTGTCGGCGTTCATCGCGCTAAGAAGGTCAACGAGGTATGGGAAGAGAGAGTCGAACATCTTCGGAGGGTGGGAGTGCAAAAACTGCCTCGCCCGGATGGCTCGGAGGATCTGGAGCCGTTCCGTGTTATCGTTGAGCGTACCAAGAAGTTCGATGAGCTTCGTGAAGTGAGCGTCTAACTTCGGCTGAGGCTGTGAGAGCAGGAACCGCACTGTGTATTGTCGGAGGAGCGGGTGAGATGTGTATTCGAGCAAGTTGATCGTCCCTGATCCGACGGGCGTGCTCATCGCCGCTTCTGGATTGGCAGAATAACGACTGAGGATTCCGTACCAAACCATCAACACCAGATGGTGATCATCGTCAGGTCCGACGGACTGGAGAAGAGAAAAGGCTAAACTGTGAAACTCCTTCTCACTGAGTTTCTGTAGGAGACCAGCGGCCGCTATGTAAGGATTGACCTCTTTAAATTGCGGCAGCCGCCACGTGATGATGTGGAGTTTTTGGTCCCGGAGTTCGGGATGATCGGCGAGCAGACGACAGCCCCAAACAAAAGAAACAGGGTGGTCCGCCAGCAAACCCTCGATGTCTCGTCCTGTGAGGAGATTGGTAGCCTCCAGCGCCCATGTTACTCGCAGGACAGACTGGCGATTGGGTTCATCCTTCATCAATGCTCGCAGCGCATCCCCCGTCTCCTTGTCGAACTTCTTCGCAGCGGCACGCTCTTGCAGCACTCGCCGAGCCTTCCGACTGAACCACTCGTTGCTCGCGGTCACCGTCATCTTCACCAACTCGGCGTCGGTCAGTTTCGAGACGTCGCCCTTCCATTGCTTCGGGTCGCCGTAGCTCACGCGGAAAATGCGGCCGTTCGACGTGTCGCACTTGTCGTAGTTGTGGCACTCGCCGGTGTCACACCAGTCGCTCACGTACAGCGCTCCATCCGGGCCGCACTTCACGCAGATGCCGCGGAACCACGAGTCGTTCGCGAACAGGAAATCCTTGCGACGCACGCCCTTCATTCCACTCGGTGTGCGCTGCAGGCCGTCGTTGTTCAGGCGGTTGCCGTGGATGTTCGCGGTGAACAGCGTGTTGCGATACTCCGCCGGGAAGTTGTCGCCGAGGTAGATCGCGCAACCGCTGTGTGCGTGGCCGCCGCCCGCGTCGCTGTGTTCAGGCTTGCCACCGATGCCCGTGGTGCGCGAACTCGTCCAGTCGCCGCCGGCCCAGTGCCGGTAGTCCACGCAGCTCTTCATCAGGCCGTAAGTGTGCGGGTTCGCGTCCTGGCCGTACATGCGCTGGTAGTGCCCGCCCGGAACGAAGTGGAACAGGTGGTCGATCACGCAGTTCGTGATGAACATCTCGCCGTTCTCGTCCCAGTCGAGGCCGAACGGGTTCGTGGTGCCGTGCGCGACCGGCTCGAAGACCTTGCGAGTCGGGTGATACCGCCACACGCCGCAGTCCATGTAGGGCCGCTTCTCCTTTGGTGTGCCGGGTGTGCCAACCCACGCCTTCGCCTGAATTCCGTTGCAGCCGTAGAGCCAACCGTCCGGACCCCAGCCGAGCGAGTTGAAGATGTTGTGCTTCGTGTCGGTCATGTTCCAGCCGTCGAGCACGACTTCGGGCTTGCCGGGCTTGTCGCCTTCGAGGATCGGCACGAACAGCAAGTTCGGTGATGAACAGAGCCACACGCCGCCGAAGCCCAGTTCGATGCCGGAGAGGTTCACGCCGTTGTCCATGAACACAGTCTTCTTGTCGTGGGTACCGTCGCCGTCGGTGTCTTCGAGGATCACCACGCGATCGGAGCCTTTGCCGTCCTTGCTCCACTTCGGATAGCTGAGACACTCGACAACCCACATGCGGCCGCGGTCGTCGAACGTGAACGCGATCGGCTGCACGATGTCGGGTTCGCCCGCGAACAGCGTGACCTTGAAGCCCTCGGGCACGGTCATCTTGCCGGCGGCAAGTTTCGCGGGAACGGGACCATCGACAGGCTTCGCGGGTTGAGCCGCCTCGGGAGTCGTCGGCGCGACGACCAGCAGCAGGAGCGAGAACGCGAGAGTTCGCATGGGTATGACTGGGTTATTGGGGGAGGGCACGGTTTCGGATATGGTATCCGGGATGTGATCCCGCCGTAAACGGCGGGCTAAATATTGTGGAGCCATCCATGTCTGCAATCCTCTCCGACGATGCCGTGCGGCAATATCACGCCGATGGCTACACGCTCGCACGCGGGTTCTTCGACGCGGACGAGATCGAGTTGTTGAAGCGCTCCGCGAAGCAGGACAGCGTCCTCGATAAGCAGTCATTCGGCCGGGCCGACGGGGAAGGGGGCGTCGTGCGGTTGTCGCTGTGGAACCACCCCGGCGACGGCATCTACGGCATGTTCGCACGCTGCGAGCGGATGGTGCGGAGTTGCGAGAAGTTGCTCGGCGGCGAGGTCTACCACTACCACTCGAAGATGATCCTCAAAGATGCGAAGGTCGGCGGCGCATGGGCCTGGCATCAGGATTACGGCTACTGGTATCAGAACGCTGTGCTTGAGCCGCTGCTGACGTCGGTGTTCATCGCGGTCGATCCCTGCACCATCGAGAACGGCTGCTTGCAGGTGATTCAGAACTCGCACCACTGCGGTCGCATCAACCACATCCTCACTGGTGAACAGGCCGGGGCCGACCGCGAGCGAGTCGAGGAACTGCTGAAGCGACCGGAGCGATTCCCGCTCGTGCATGTGACGATGGAACCCGGCGACACGCTGTTCTTCCACCCGAACACGCTCCACCGCAGCGACCAGAACAAAAGCGACAACCCGCGCTGGGCCATGATCTGCTGCTACAACGCCGCCCGCAACGACCCATACAAGGAATCGCACCACCCGCGATACACGAAGCTGAACATGGTGGCTGACACCGCGATCAAGCAGGTTGGCGTGAAGCGATTCGCGGACGACACGAGTGACGTGGCCTGGCTCGAAGATAAACGCGACAGCAGTGCGAAAGCACTGCTGGAAGAAGGGAAGTAACAAGCCCACCCATGAGATGGGTGGGCTTCGAGAAAGCACAGCAAATCAACGTTTCCCGCCACCCTTCGGGGCACCCCCGCCACCACCGCCTGGGCGTGGGGCCGCGCCACCCCCGCCCGCGGGCCGACCGCCACCGAAGTTTCCTGGTGTCGAGCGCATCACTGGGGGCGCAGAGCGGATCACCGGAGGCGCTGACGGTGCGGAGCGGATCACCGGTGGCGCTGACGGTGCGGAGCGGATCACCGGTGCCACGGGAACCGATTGCGTGCCACCGGCGCGAATCACCGGAGCCGCCGGGCTGTTGTTGACAGGGGCGGGAGCCGGGCGATCGTTCCCTCGCGGGTTCTGATTCGCCAGCGGGTTGTTGGGCTGGTTCGCCGGTGGATTCACGCCACCGCGAGGGGTGATCGTCACTCCTCCACCCCCATTGTTGTTACCCGCTCGCGGTACGTTACCAGCGCTTGCATGGACTGGTGGTGCTTGGACCGTGCCGCCGCGGTTTGGGGTAATCGCCACACCGCCGCCGGGTTGAGTGATCGCAGGCCGATTCCCCGCACCCGCAGTGGCCGATGGTTGAGTTGCCGCCCGTGTCGCATTCACTGTGGAAATGGTTTTCGCCACCTGCGAGGCCGGTTGCACGAGCGGCGCTTGGGCCGGTGGTGGTGCCGGTCGGGCGGCCGCCTGGGTAGCGGATCGAACGCCCGAGTTCACCGCACCCGCGACACCCGGGCGATTCATCGTGACGGGTGTTGGTCGCGGCGCTCCGGCATGACCAGGATGTGGCGCTCCAATCGCTCTCCCCACGTAGGAGTTGCCGATCTGCTTCGCGTAGTTCGGATTGTTACGGTTCAGGTAGCAGTAGTGCTTCCACGTCGGGTTGTAGTAGCCGCGGCCCCCGCCGTACCACGGGACGTAGCCGCCGTATCCGCCGAGACCCCAGAAGGGAGCACCGAACCCGAAGCCGATCCCCAGCCAGCTACCACCGCCGTAGCCGTAGTTGCCGTAGCCGTAGTTGCCGTAATAGTAGTTGTTGAACCCTGGCCCGATGTAGAGCGACGAGAACAACCCGCCGTTGCCCCACCCGCCACCGTACCCGCAACCAATCGCGAACCGCGGGCGGTAGGCCCATCCGGGGGTTTGCCAGAGCGGTTGCGTGAAGCAGACCGGGGCGTTCAGGATTCCACGATCTTCCAGCGGGTAGTCCCAGTAACCGGGGACGTAGCTGTAGCCATACGGCGTGGCGAGGTACTGACTCGGAACCCACATCCGGTCGCCGTTTGATTGTGCCCAGTAACCCGGACGCCAAACGTACTTCTCGTTGCGGAACTCCCACGCACCGGGAATCCAGATTCCATCTGGGTTATCGGTCGGCGTGCTCGGCCCGTTCTCCACGGAAGCGGGCGGCTTCGGCAAGTCGATGCGCCAACTGTTCAGGTCGGTTGGTCGCCAGGAGCCGGGCAGGTACGTCCACTTCCCATCCACTTCCTTCCACTTGCCCGCAGACCACTCGCGGCCGGCGGGAGCGTTTCGCCAGAAGCCGCTGACCCAGATGAAATCCTTCTGATCGGCATCCCACGACCAGTAACCGGGCACCCAGCGCACGTTCTCGCCTTCAGGCTTCGTATCGGGCGGAACTTCGGGGATTGGTTCGGGGGGTGCTTTCGGTGCGGTCATGCCGGGACCACGGACCTCCGCGCCGGGCTGCGCGAACGCCTCGTGAACGGGGCCACGCTCCAGTACCTTCACGCCAGGTTCAGGTTGTTCCGCGAGACTCGCCGGCGGTGGTAGTTCAGTCGGTGGAGTGTCGGGCGGTGGAAGGGGTGGTTGCGAGAGAATCGGGGAAACGAGCGAGAAAGCCGCAACCAGTGCGACTGCTCGCCCGAAAGGAAGTATCATGGTGCCACCTCAATGAGAGCGACGAAGTGTTCCGCTATTCTCATGTTACACGATGCCGAATCGCGACGTGACACCATCCCGGCACATTTTTCGCTCGCCACTCAATCAGTTCGATTCAACCCTCCCAGACATGCAGCATCACGAGAAGGCGATTGCCGAAGATCAGCGACCCGATGATCGCGGCCGTCAAACCAGTCGCCAGTACGGCGCCGGCGGCGATGTCGAGGCAGCCGTGAATCCGGTCCTTGGTCTCTTCATCCAACCCGTGAAAGAGAGTCTCGATGGCGCTATTGAACAGTTCCGCAGTCATCACCATGCCGATACAACCGATCACCAGACACCATTCAATCCGATCGCATCCGAGAGCAAGTGCTGCTGCGATCGCGAGCGCCGCGAAGAAGAAGTGAACGAAGAAGCTGGAGTGCCCCCGCACCCCGAGCTTCATACCCCGGAACGCCTCGCGGAACTTGTCGGCCCACTTCCGGGGCTTCTTTCCCCGGCGGGAATCGCTTTCGCCGATCGTCGGCTTCGACTCCCACCAGTTCCCCGCCATGCCGACCTCCGGCCTTTCGAGTTTCACGTTTCACCTTTCGCGCTCGGGTATCAGAACGTGAAATGACCATCGCCAACAGATTACCGGCCGCGACCGTAGCCACCGCCACCACCGTTAACCGGTGTGCCAGTGAAGCGGCCCGGGGCAAGGGCTGACAACAGGTTTGGCATGATCATGAACTGAACGCCAATGTTGTTCACGAGTGAATTGTAAGTCACACCGAGCGAAACCGTCAGATCGGTTCCGGTTCGGGTCAGCAAGAACGAGTTCGAGAGCGCCTGGTTGATACCAAAGTCGTAGCTCGCAGCAACGTTCATGTAGTATCGCTGGCTCAATTGATACCCCACGCTGCCTGTCACGGCCCGGCTGTTGATCGGGTCCGTCTGCCGATAGCCGAGGTAGAAATTCGTGCGGTCAGTGCGGTTGAGCGAGGCACCAACGGTGTAGTATCGCGATCCGCCGGTGTATGGCTCGAACCAACCCGACGACATGAGCGCAGTTCGGTCGCCGACGTTCCAGAGGGCGTCGTATTCGAGGAACGCGAACGGATTCCCGAAGTTGTCGCGCGACGAATCGGGGTAGTACGAGGCCGAGGTATCCAGGGTGAACAGATCGACCGTGTGTTCCTGACCCGGGAAGCCACGCTTCGTCTGGAATCGCTGGCGTAAATCAGCTTGCAACACATTGATATTGTTGATGGTATCGACCCGGCTCGTGTTCGCACGTCGGATCAGATATTGCTGCGGGTTGAACTGGTTCGTGGGATCGCCAGCCATCGCCAGCAACGTTCCATTCGGCCCGGGGACGAACATCGGCTGCATCGGCGTGATGTTCCGCCACGACTGGTCGGTCGCGTCGTCGTTCAAGCGGTCGAGTAGCGGCAACTGCGTGAACGGCACGTTAGTCTGGGCGTACAGGTAGTTCGCACCGAACACGGCCTTGTGGTAGATCCCGCGGACGTTGAACAGATCGCTCGACACACCCTCGTATAGCCGCGACAGCGGCAGGCTGGCCCGTGTGCCCCCGCCCCCCCAGATTCGCCCCACGCTGTTGCCGTTCAGGTCGTTCGTGTAGCCCGTCACATCGACCGTTCCATACGGAGCCAGTTTCACCGGCCCCAAACCCAGTGGAATGCTGAGTTCCTGCATCACGTCGAACCGACCGGTATTGATACTCTGGTCGGTCGAAAGCACGGCGGTCGGGTTGATCGTGCTCGGGCGAGCCTGTGCGTAGCCCGCATTCGCGTGACCCGAGTACACGAACAGATCGTTCAGGAAGGTTTGCCCGATCACGTATCCATCGAGGCGAGGGAGCCACGAGGTCTCGGCGACCCACGGCCGATCGAGGCGGTATTCGAGCAGCGCGGATGCCGCGTAGTTGCGGCGCTGGTACTTCAGATACGAGAACGTCTCGTGGTTCCAGCCGGTGTCGAATTCCTGCTTGTAGTACTCTTCCAGAAAGTTCTTGTCGCTCAGATACGCCAACTGGCCCTGATAATACAGCCCCTCAATGATCTCCTGCTGGTGACGCCAGTCTGCGCGACCGCGGTACTCGGGCTGGGGCGGCTCCGGCCCGCGATTCCCGCCGAGGATATCGGTTCCGTGATCCTTCAACCCGTACATCTTCAGCAGCCCGTTCGGGCCCATCATCCCTGGTTCACTCGCCGGCACCATGTAGCTGTAGTCGGTTCCCAGTGCCGCCCCACGAGACGACATGTAGTCCGCGTTCAATCGCCAGCGCTGGCCCGGTGGCGGTTTCAGCGCGAGCAACTCGAACAGATCCCAGGTTGTGTAAACCCCGGTGCCGTAGATTCGGCTCTGACCGAACGAGAAGCCGATGAACGGCCCGAGCGGATCGGTCGCATCGGTGCGGAGCCGGGGAAGGTAGAATACGGGGACGCCGGCGACTTTCGGAACTGCTCCGTAAGCCGTCAGCATTTTCTCGTCGCCCTCAACCTTCTCACCAGTCAGTAGATTTCGGTACGGGATACCGAAGGCATTCCGAAGTTGCACGCGGCGGTCGCTCAGGGTGACCCGGCGTGCGTCGAAACGCAGACCGGGGTCGCTCGGCAACTTGCTCCCGTCGAACGAGGCTTCGAGTGCTTCCCAGTTCTCGAAGTCGAGTCGGCGGAGTTCCCGGCCTCGCAACCGCACCGGTTCCGGGAGCTTCTCGGGCTTGAACTCCAGGCTCGCTGAGAGAGCGACAGCCCGCTCGCGTTGCATGTCGTAATACACTTCCGACGCCCGGAGCGTTTGAAGTGGCCCATCCTTGGATTTCGTGCGGACCACCACGTTCCCGGCGAGGTAGGCCTCGACTTCGGTCTTCCTGTCGGGCGTGGACTGGAAGCCGTTCTGGATGTTATCGATGGCCAGACCGCGGACCCACACAACGGCGTCGTCGGTGGCGAATTCCGTTTCCGCTCCATCTTCCCCGATCGCGTTCACGATCACGCCGCCGGTGAACACGAACCGTCGTACACCATCAGGAAGAAGCTGGCTATCAAGTGTGTTGGGGGTTCCATACCGACGCGTGAACCGGAACTGCTGCGACTTCCCCTGCGGAACGGCGATGATCGATCCATCCGGAAGGGTAAAGTCGGGTTCGTCGGGCACGCCAGCAGGTTGACGGTTGGGCTGGAACGCGGTCCGTGCCGGCACGGCCGGCGCGGGCGAGAAGAGCGTGTCGGCCGTCGTGGGCGCACGTTCGATGGGTCGCCCGACCACCGCTGCCGGTGCTTGAGCGAACGCAGTGGTACCGACCGCAAATGCGATCGCTACCGCGACACAGGTTTCACCCCGCCCCTGACCACGGTGCCTCCGCGTCCGGCTGCCATCTGAGAAGTTATTGCTTGAAGGCGGGGGACTATAAGCAGATGCCCGGGGGAATCAAGGCTGATGTGAAATACGGCCGTGGTGTGGGGTTTTGGCGAGCGTGGGACGTGATTCCCCGGTGAACCTGCGATAACCCAGATAGTCCCGGCTCGCCAAAACGCGGTGCCCCACGCTCGCTATCTCGTGTATACTCACATGATCCCGCAAGATCTTCGCATCGAGATCCTCTCCATGCTTCGCTTTCTATCCATCCTTTGCATCCTCGCGCTTGTGACACCCGCGAAGGCAGCGGACCCACGAGTCGATTTCGCACGTGACGTGCTCCCCATCCTGTCGGACAAATGTTTCCAGTGCCACGGGCCAGACGAAAAGGCACGCAAGGCCGAACTGCGGCTCGATGTAAAGGAAGAGGCGCTAAAGGCACCCCTCGTCGTGCCGGGGAAATCCGCCGAGAGCGAACTGGTGACGCGAATCGTAACGGCCGATCCGGCTGAGTTGATGCCGCCCGCGAAGTCGAACAAGAAGCTGAGCGCTGCTGAGATCGCGACCTTGAAAACCTGGATTGACCAGGGAGCCGCGTGGGGCCAGCACTGGGCTTTTGAGAAGCCAAAGCGACCCGCTGTGCCGGAAGTTCAAAATCCGAAGTACGACATCCGTAACCCAATTGACGCGTTCATCGCCGAACGGCTCATCCGCGAGAAGTTGCCGCAGTCGCCGCAGGCGAACAAAGAACGGCTGATTCGCCGCGTCACGCTCGACCTTACCGGACTGCCGCCCACGCTGGAAGAAGTCGATGCGTTCCTGAAAGACAGTTCGCCACAGGCTTACGAAAAGGTCGTCGATCGATTACTCGGATCGCAGCGATACGGCGAACGCATGGCATGGGACTGGCTCGACGCGGCCCGCTACGCCGACAGCAACGGCTACCAGGGCGACGGCGAACGGACCATGTGGCCATGGCGCGACTGGGTTATTCGGGCGTTCAATGACAACATGCCTTACGACCGCTTCACCGTGGAGCAACTCGCGGGGGATCTCCTTGTAAAGGATGAAGAGGGAAGGATGAAGGATGAATCCGGATGGCGTCTGCTTTCATCCTTCATCCTTCACAATTCATCCTTTCGTGAAAAGACGCTCGCGACGGGGTTCAACCGCAATCACATGATTAACGGCGAGGGTGGCCGCATCGCGGAAGAGAACCGCGTCGAGTACGTGTTCGACCAGGCCGAAACGGTCGGCACAATCTGGCTCGGCCTCACCTTCACCTGTTCGCGTTGCCACGATCACAAGTTCGACCCGATCTCGAAGCGCGATTACTACCGTCTCTTCGCGTACTTCAACCAGTCGCCCGTGAACGGCGGTGGCGGAAACGGACAGACCCCGCCCGTGATCGACTTCGCAACACCGGAGCAGGAGAAACGACAGGTCGAATCCCAGGCTGCATTCGATGCACTCGTGAAGCAAGTGGTGCCGATCGAAAAGAAGCTCCGCGAAGCCGGCATGGCGAAGAACAAGGATGGCCAGTTCGAGACGACGCTACCGCAACTGATCGAGTCGGCACTTCGCAAGGGACCGAACGACCGGGCCGACCAGAACTATGACGAACTCATCAATCACTTCAAGGAGAAGGAACCGGAGTATGTCAAATTGCTCCCCGCGTTGCGAAAGGCGAAGCAAGCACGCGATGCGGCCGCGCAAGGAGTTCCCAAGGTGATGGTGATGGCAGAATTGCCACAAGGCCGTGAAACGTTCATCTATACTCGCGGCGACTACCAGAAGAAGGAAGGCAAAGTACTGCCCGGCACACCGGCTTTTGGGAAGGATGAAGGCGGAAGGATGAAGGATGAAGAGAAGGCATTTCGCCTGATTGCAGGCCTCTTTCCTCATTCATCCTTCATCCCTCATCCTTCATCATTCCAAAGGGAGAATCGCCTTGATCTTGCGAGATGGATCGTGTCACCGGAGAACCCGTTGACGGCTCGCGTCACGGTGAACCGCCTGTGGCAGACGTTCTTCGGCACGGGGCTGGTGAAGACGACCGAGGACTTCGGTGTGCAGGGCGAACGACCGAGCCACCCGGAGTTGCTGGACTGGCTAGCCCTGGAGTTTGTCGAATCGAAGTGGGACGTCAAGCACCTCGTTCGGTTTATGGTGACCTCCGCGGCCTATCGGCAATCGTCCATCGTTACGGCGGAATTGCGTGAGCGCGACCCCGATAACCGCTTGCTCGCACGCGGAGCACGGCATCGCCTGCCATCGTGGATGATCCGCGATCAGGCACTCGCGACGAGCGGGTTGCTCACCCCAACAATCGGCGGGCCTGCGGTCAAGCCGTATCAACCGCCCGGCATCTGGGAAGAAGCCACGTTCGGCAACAAACGATACCAGCAAGACAAAGGCGACGCGTTGTATCGCCGGAGCCTGTACGTGTTCTGGCGGCGCATCGTTGGCCCGACGATGTTCTTCGACTCCGCGAGCCGGCAAACGTGTTCGGTCAAGAACACGACGACGAACACGCCATTGCACGCGCTCGCGACGCTCAACGACATTACCTATGTCGAAGCGGCACGAGCACTGGCACAACTCGCGATGGAGCAGGGCGGTGTCACCGACGCGGAGCGGGTGGCGTTCGCGTTCCGCCGGGTGACCGCACGCAAACCCACGGAACAACAGGTGAAGATTCTCGTGGAGTCGTGGGAGAAGCAACGGGCGATCTTCGCGGCCGATAAACCCGCTGCCGCGAAGTTGCTCAAGACCGGCGACTCACCGCGCAACGAGAAACTGGACGCGACCGATCACGCGGCGTTCACAGTGGTGTGTCTGATGCTGCTGAATCTGGATGAAGTGCTGAACAAGTAGGTGAAACGGCGGGGTGAAACCTCGCCGCCTCAAGTACGCAAAGTCGTTTTTCAGTGGCTCGGCAGTTGTCGAGCCACTTCGTCCATCAGATCAACAACTAAACAACACAATTTTGCATAAATCCCACTGGCAATGAATTGGCAGAGTGGATATCTTCGCAATGACTGTAATTTTCATGGTTTCCTCATCCGTGATAAACTCTTCAAATCAGGCAGTTACGGGTCAGAAACCGTGGTTCACCTGTCTCTCTGGAGTTAGCCGATGGCCTCCGCCCGTCGCGGCTTCACCCTTGTCGAGTTGCTCGTGGTCATCGCGATAATCGCGATTTTGATCGGGCTACTCCTCCCCGCTGTGCAGAAAGTACGCGAGTCGGCAGCCCGAACCAAGTGCGCAAACAACATCAAGCAACTGGCACTGGCGTGTCATGCGTACCACGACGCTGTCGGAACTTTGCCGCCCTCGGTACTCCTCCGTTCCGGCGATAGCCGCACGAGCGCCGGCGGGAACTTCGGGCCGAACTGGGTCGTGTTAATCCTGCCGTACATCGAACAAAGCAACCTCTACAACAGCATCCCCGGACCGGCGAATTATCTCGCCACGGGGGATCAGGGCTGGAAGGCCATCAAGGGAACGCAACTTCCCGCGATGCTCTGTCCATCGGATGTCGGCAAGGAAGTTCTCTGGACGGGCGGCGGCGGTGGCTGGGCACGCGGCAACTATGGTTGCAATGCGGGTGGCATCCACGGACCGGGTATCGGATATGTGTCGTCCGAGGGTGGCGCAACCCCTGTCAATGCGAACGGCTGGTCGAGCCTTCCGACGACTCTCGCAGGCGGTGGTTTGATGTGCATTAACTGGGGAGCCAAACTCCACGGAATCGATGATGGATCGTCGAACACCGTCATGCTGGCCGAGTTGCGGATTGGCTCGCACCTAAACCCCGCTGATGCCCGCGGAACCTGGGCACTCGGTTATCCGGGAGGAAGCGTGGTAGCGGGGCATTTCAGCTGGGATTGCCGCCTCCCCAACTCCGACGAAACTAACGCCGACGATTGTGAGGGGTGCATTAACGATCCGGCGGGAGCAATGGGAGCCTGGCCGGGTTGTCCCTTCCAGCAGGCGCAATCTCGCGGAAAGCACTCCGGTGGCGTTGAAGTTTCGATGGGCGATGGCAGCGTGCGCTTCGTGCGGAACGGCATCACCTACGCCAACTGGTGGTACATGAACTCTCGAAACGATGGAGCAAACTGGACCGATAACTGAGTTGGCATCGCGAAGGACAACCCGGGCAGGCGGTTCGAGCCTGTCCGGGTCGTCCTTCGCTGCTTTCCTGCCCTTCGAGAACACCTTCTCCCCCCTTCGCCATGTCGCGCCGACGTTTGCTCATGATGACCGGATTGGTTGCCGGTACTGCAGGGGTATTCGTCGTGTACTGGATGATGTTCCGCCCGGATCCCGGCGACCCTCGCTTGAATGCGTTTGTCCACAACCACCCACCCGTTGCTGTGGTCTTTACGTCACGTAGTGAACCCGCCAGCTTTGAAGCTGCGGCCCCGGAGGGGGAAGAATTTCGTTACCCTGGAAAGCGGCTCTGGACCGCCCGCGAAGGACGGCTTCGGGTTCTTCACCCCCACGGTGCTGTCCGAGAACTGACGTGGGACAATCCACTTCCGGACGGCGGGACGCTGATCGACGTAATGAGTCCGAGCATCTCGCACGATGGAAAGCGGGTCGTGTTCGCCGGCCGCAAGGGTGGCAATGACCACGGCCACTTTCGGCTGTACGAGGTGAACCTCGACGGCTCCGGACTTCGCCAACTAACTGGCGGGTCAGGCGACGAAGGGACAACTTCGCTTCCACCGATGCGCTTCCGTGAGGATGGCTCGACCATCCCGGATTCCGAGAGACGGCAGGCGGATTACGACGATGTTGACCCTGTGGAGATTCGGGCCGAACCCCGCGAGATCCTGTTCGCGTCGAGCCGGACCCCGGACCTGGGCCGTGATCACGCTCGACGCTCGACAACACTCTGGGTTCTGCGGGGCGATGGAACCAAAACACCCGCGACTGCGAACCGGAATAACGATCGCTGGCCGTTCCAGATGTCCAGTGGGTATGCGGCGTTCAGCCTGTGGAGCCGGAACCGAGAGGTTATCACTGCAGACGAGACATCGGTGGCTCCGTTCGATCCCCAAATCCCATCGGCCACGTCGCCGACCGATTCCTGGCTCGGTGCCTTCATTCTGATAAATTCATCCGGCCATTTTGGGATGCTTGTGAAACCGAGCGTACCGGTGTGGCGACCACGACCGCTGTTCAATGGCCGAATCGCGTTCATGACCACTTACGGAGACGCTCGATCAGCAAATCCCGCGCTGACGGTCGTTCAGGCGGAACCGGGGTTGATTGCGAATGCTCCGAGTTCTGCCGTGGGAGCATTACCCCGACAGATGGGTGCGCAGCTTCGCCGTGCTCCCGTTCTCGACTCCGGTGGCCGACCGTTGTGGCTGGCGACCCCGTCGCCATGCCCACCCCATGACGTGTTACTCTCCGCTGCGACGCACGACGCCGGCCGCGCGAGTCCGGAACCGGGGCGGTTTGGCATCTATCTCGCCACCGCGAACTGGCCGGAAGCGGACTCTCCCACAAACGCGGATGCATTAGGTTTGCGGCTGTTGTTCGACGATCCGGAACTGGTGGATGCTGAGCCAGTCGCGGTCTATCACCGCAAGGTCACGTTGGCTCCGCCCCAGCCCCAGGAACCCGCCAGCCCCGATAAGGAATTGAGCCTCGCCGGCGACCGGGCGTACCACGGTCCTACTGGACTGGTGATGGCGACCGGTTTGTCTTCAGCGATGATGAATGATCTTCCTGGGCAGTCAACGGACACGGGGGAACGCCCAATTTTCGGCCCACCTCCCCAGAATTCCATCCACAAGATCAAGGTGTTCGCCAGTCGCCGGGATCAGTTCAACGATCCCAAGAAGCCACGCATCCCTGGCCAGTGGGAACTCCTGCTGGTGTTGCCCGCGAAGGATGCTGTCAACGGGACATTGCCAACCGATTGCCCAACGGTGCTCGCGGGATTCGGGATCGACGGGAAAGTGGTCCGATGGGCGACCGGAGCGAAGGATGCTTCCGGGAAACGCGGGGAGTTCTACGCCATCGCCGGCGATCATTACAGCCTGACGGCCCCCGGGGGCAAGCACTTCTGCGTAGGCTGCCATCCCGGCCACAGCGGGATTCCGCGGTCTCAACACCAGCATTCCGAACAGCGAATTGAGTGAACAGGGAGTAGCCGTGAGGAACCGCATCGTCATCGTGAGTATCCTGGGGATTGCTCTTGGACTTTCCGGGTGCAGTCTTGACCGGAAGTGCATGATTTCCGGGACCGTGACTCACGGAGGTGAAAAGATGACCTGGCCCGTCGGCGGGGTACTTCTGGTCATCTTCTTTCCGGAAGACCGAAAGCGCAACCCCGACGTCTACTCCGCGCAAACAGACATTACCACTAGCACGTACACAATCAGCAACATTCCCCCGGGTCGGTACAAGGTCGCAGTGCAACAGTTCGACACCAAATTCCATGACACGATGAATGCGGCATATGACCCCTCGAAGACGACACTTTTCCTGGATGTGCCACCTGAAGGTGGGGTGATCGACATCGATATTCCCCAGGGTGAGCCTGCACGTCCCCGCCCTGAAAAGCGCGATGACCCACCTCCACCCGGCTGAGGCACTCGAGTCGCGTCGTGCGTCGTGTCATTGCCTGTTGCGACCCGCAGCGATTTTCTTGTATCCTGGATTTCCACGACTGGTTCCAGCGTACCAAATGCACCCAACAGAAAGGGCGAGGCTCCTGCCGAGCCTTGCCCAGCGGCTCGGCAGGAGCCTCGCCATCCCGACCTGGAACTTTACCTATGCTGGAACCGGTAGGTGAGCGTGACCACCTACCCACCCGTGAGCCGGACTCTCAGTGTAAACTCATGGGCCATCCGGTCCCTGGTTTGCACAATATCATGGCCCCCCTGATGAGATCGAACCTGCCTGCAAGGTGATGACTGATGGACGCACAGAAGCCCTCCTCCAAACCAGCCTGGCCGACCAACCCCGCAACGGTGATCGCCAACCTCAAAGGTCACACGGGCCGCACGACGGCTCTCGCGTTCTCCAGCGACCGATGCCTCCTGGCTTCGAGCGCTCAGGATGGCACGGGCCGCATCTGGGACGTTGCCAGCCGCAAGCCGGGCGAACGAGGCGTGATCCGCAAGGATGGCGATTCGTTCGCATCGATGGCGTTCTCCGCGAATAATCGGCAGCTCGCGGTTGGCACCGGATCGCTCAGCGGGACTGCCTGGGTATATGACGTGACAGAGAAGACACCGCAAGAGGTCGCGACCCTTCGGGGAGGCAAGGGAGCGATCACGGCGATCACATTCTCACCCGACAACAAGCTCGTGGCGGGTGGTGGGGAAGATCAGACGATCCGAATCTGGGAACCGATCGCCGGCGGCACGGGTACACCCCGAACCATGCTGAAAGGGCACACCTCAACAATCAAGAGCCTGACGTTCTCCCCGAATAGCCAGGAACTCGCCAGCGCGTGTAAGGACAACACCGTCCGACTCTGGACGCTCAGTCGCATCCGTTCCACCGAGCGAGCGGTGTTGCAACACGAGAGCGAAGTTTATTCCGTGGTTTACGCTCCGAACGCGCAGACGCTCATCACGGGAGGCCTGGACAAAGTGATTCGACTCTGGGATCTGACCGCGATCAAACCGAAGGTCAAAATGGAGTTGAAGGGGCACACGGGAGCGATTCGACTCGTGTGGCTCACAGCAGATAGCAAGATGCTCGTCAGCGTCTGCGATGGCCCCCGGATCATGAACTGGGACTTCGCGACCGGCAAGCCTCTGGGCGAATGGCAGGTGCCCCAGGCTGAGACAGCTGTCTTCGCAGTGACCGTGGACGGCCGTTACCTCGCGAATGGGACAAGTGGGGGTAACGTGGATGTTCACCGCGTTGCGGAGAAGCGCGCGTGACGAAAGCAGAATTCACCGCAGAGGACGCAGAGGAAAGACAATGGTAGAGAAGAGTGTGTTCAAAACACTGCTCTCTGTTTTTTCTCTGCGTCCTCTGCGTCCGCGGTGAATCTTCTTGCTCAAAACTCCGCGCTGCCGGGCGTGCGCGGGAATGGGATCACATCGCGGATGTTCGCCATCCCACTCAGGAAGAGTACAGTTCGCTCGAGCCCCAGCCCGAAGCCCGCGTGCGGCACCGTGCCATACCGTCGCAAGTCGAGATACCACTGATACCCTTCGGGATGCAGACCCTGTTCCCGCATCCGGCCTTCGAGAATGTCGAGCCGTTCCTCACGCTGGCTGCCGCCGATGATCTCGCCAACGCCCGGCACCAGCACATCCATCGCCCGCACGGTTTTCCCGTCATCGTTGCAGCGCATGTAGAACGGCTTCAGCGTGCGCGGGTAGTCGTACAGGATAACAGGGCACTTGAAGTGCTGTTCGGCCAGGTATCGCTCGTGCTCGCTCTGCAAATCCTTACCCCACGCCACGGGGTATTCCCACGTTTTGCCGCTGGCAAGGAGGATGTCCACCGCCTCGGTGTATGGCAATCGGCGGAAGGGCGTCTGCATCACGCCTTCGAGGCGAGTCAGCAGATCCTTGTCGATCCGCTCCTGGAAGAACTTCATGTCTTCAGGGCAGCGAGCAAGTGCATCCGAAATGATCCGCTTGATGAACGCCTCTGCGAGATCCATGTTGTCGGTGAGGTCGAAGAACGCCATCTCGGGTTCGACCATCCAAAACTCGGCAAGGTGCCGTGGTGTGTTCGAGTTCTCAGCGCGGAATGTTGGGCCGAAGGTGTAGACCTTGCCCAGCCCACACGCGAACGTTTCGGCCTGGAGTTGCCCGCTGACCGTGAGGAACGCCGGCTTCCCGAAGAAGTCCTTGGTGTAATCGACTTTCCCCTCGGCCTTCGGCGGTGCATCGGGGTCAATGGTCGTGACGCGGAACAGTTCGCCCGCTCCTTCGCAATCGCTGGCGGTGATGATTGGCGTGTGAACGTAAAGGAAGCCGCGTTCCTGGAAGAAGTCATGGATGGACTTCGAGATCTGGTTCCGCAATCGAGCGACGGCCCCGAAGGTGTTCGTGCGTGGGCGGAGGTGTGCAATCCCCCGCAGGAACTCCATTGAATGCCCCTTTTTCTGAAGCTGATACGTCTCGGGGTCCGCGTCGCCGAGCATCTCGACTTTGCTCGCGAGTACCTCCGTGGCCTGTCCCTTTGCGGGTGAAGCCTTGATCTCGCCGTCGATGGCGACACTTGCACCTGTGTGGAGATGCTTGACCACCGTCTCGTAGTTATCGAGTTCGCCGGGAGCCACGATCTGCACGTTTCCCTGGCAGGAGCCATCGTTCAACTCGATGAAGCTGAACCCGCCCTTCGAATCTCGCCGCGTGCGAACCCAACCCTGGAGACGAACGTGCCGGCCGACTGCCTCGACACGGCGGGCATCAGAAACCGTGATCTTATCCATGATGAACCTGAAATTTGGTGACGGGTCGCTGACCAGTAGTTTCAAGTTTCATGCTCCACGTTTCAAGTTAAAGTCTGCAAGGCTTTGAGGCTTTGGCTTCAAACCTCAAACGAGGAACGTGGTACTTGAAACCACTGCTCGGAAATTTGCCCCTTGCGATTGTCGAGCAGGCACGGACAATGTGCGACGTGCCCCGCCTTCAGGAGTTCTCTTCATGATTCGATTCAAGCTGGCCCTCTTCGCTGCCGTTCTGCCCGCTTTGCTCCCCTCTGCTGTCGCTCAGCCGACTCCCACCAAAGCGCACTCGGCCCTCGTCCATGCCATCGCGGTTTCGCCCGACGGCAAGACCGTCGCCACCGGAGGCTTCGACAGTGTCATCAAACTGTGGTCGCTCAACCCTGATGGAACACTCAAGGAAACGAAGGAGTTGAAAGGGCACACTGGTCCCGTGTATGCGCTCGCGTTTCATCCCACGGAGCCTGTGCTCGTTTCTGGCAGCCAGGACAAAACCGCCAAGGTATGGAGCTTGAACGACGCCAAGTCCACGGCCGAGTTCAAGGGACACACCGATATCGTGGATACCGTTGCCTTCTCCCCCGATGGAAAGTCAGTCGCCAGTGGTTCCGCGGACAAGACCGTCAAACTCTGGGATCCAAAGGACGGCAAGGAAACCAAGGCACTGGGGACACACACGGCATCGGTGTATGCCGTGGCTTTCTCGCCCGACGGCAAGGCACTCGCATCGGCGTCGGCTGACAAGACCGTGAAGATCTGGGATCTGGTCACTCACAAGGAACTGAAGCAACTCCTCGGTCACGATGAAGCGGTCACCGGAGTGACCTTCGCCAACGACGCGGACACCGTGGTGACGGCATCAATGGACCGAACCATTCGGGTGTGGAGCGTGAAGGCCGTCAAGGATGTGAAGGAGATCAAGAAGGATCCGCCGAAAGATCCACCCAAGGACAAGGTTGATCCGAAGGCCAAGGTTGATCCGAAGGACAAGAAGGATCCGCCGAAAGACCCGCCGAAGGTCGAGCGTGATGCCAAGGCCGCAGGGGAGATGAAACTCTTCGGCCCGACATCCGATGATCCTTACGCTCTCGTGTGGTCTCCTGAAACGAAGACGCTGGCGGTGTGTGGCTACTCGGGACAGATCACGACATGGTCGCTCGACGGCGACAAGCCGAAGTTCACCAAGCAGATCAAGTCGCCTGGGTACTGCATCGCGTACACGAAGGATGGGAAAGCCGTGCTGACCGGGCACGACAACGGAACCTTCGTGCTGAGTCCACTCGAAGGCAAGTGACCTGCTGTTGTGAGGCAGGCACTCGTGCCTGCCTCCGTCACCGTGCAAGGGCTCGGATCACCGCCGCCGCCTTCTCGCAGTCCGCCTTCGACACATCCAGATGGGTCACAATTCGGATCACTTTCTCGCCCAGCGCCGCGACCAGCACTCCCTCCGCCTTCAAGCGATCTGCCACATTACGAGCCGTGCCCAGTTTCCCGTTGACCTCAAACCAGACGAGATTCGTTTCCACACTCCGTGGCGTCAGGGTCAGATTGGGCACGTCCGCGACCGCTGCTGCGAGGATCTTCGCGTTGGCGTGATCCTCGGCCAGGCGAGCAATGTGGTGATCGAGCGCGTACAGGCACGCACCCGCGAGGAACCCCGCTTGCCGCATCGCCCCGCCAAACAGTTTCCGGTAGCGCCGGGCCTGTGCGATCAGATCCTTCGGCCCGAGCAGTGCCGATCCGACCGGTGCTCCAAGACCCTTGCTGTAACAGATGCTCACGGTGTCGAACATCTGGCCCCAGGTGCGAGCCGAAACGCCGGTGGCTGCGATCGCGTTCCAGATGCGGGCACCGTCGAGGTGCATTGCCAGCCCGTGATCGCGTGCCCATCGTGAGATCACGTTGATGGCGTCGGGTGAGTGGATCGTGCCGCCGCCGCGGTTGTGCGTGTTCTCCAGACACACGAGCCGGGTGCGAACCGAGTGCATGTCGTCAGGGCGAATCTTCCCCGCGAAATCGCCTTCGCTGAGAAGGCCGTTGTGACCGTCGATGGTGCGGCAGGTCACGCCACTGAGGGTAGCCGCTCCGCCGGCTTCCCACAGGCAGATATGGCTGGTGCTTTCGAGAAGGATTTCGTCCTGGGGCCGGCAGTGAACCCGCACCGCGATCTGGTTTGACATGGTGCCACTGGGAACGAACAGCCCTGCTTCGTGGCCGAACATCGCGGCCGTGCGGCGTTCCAGTTCGTTGATCGTGGGGTCTTCGCCAAATACGTCGTCGCCAACAGCCGACGCATTCATGGCGGCGATCATCGCAGGCGTGGGCTTCGTCACCGTGTCGCTTCGAAGGTCAATCATGTGCATTTCAACAGAAGAAGAGTGATCCACAGATTCCGCAGAAGACACAGATTTTAAGACAGTAACGCGCGTTGTTGTCTTAAAATTTCCGACTTCTGCCGAATCTGTGGATCACTCCTCTTCTGCCGGTCGTCTGAGATGCCGACCTGCTACATGCCCTCTTTTTTCGGCGGTGGGACTGGGGCAGGAATATCCTCCTGGCGATTCTCGAGGAACCAGCGGTCCTCGATCTTCCGGAGATACAAGGCCCGATCCTTCACATCCGCATGAGTGATCTTCGCGCCAGTTTCCGTGTCAACCACCATTCCATCGCGGTAGAGTTTCTGCAAATCCTTGACCGCCAGCGGATCGTCGAGCAACTTCGTCTGCACATCTTGAACGAGTTGCTTGAAGCCCCGCTCCCGGCTCTTCTCGATGATGAGAGCGTTGAACTTCGCCCGGTCGGTGGGAAGCCGGTCCGAAGGTGGATACTTCTCCGGGAAGCGAAGCTGAAAATCGCGCAACCGAGAAAGCTCAATCTCGGCAGCCGCTTCATACTGCTTTGCACGTTCGGCAACGAGCAGTTCCACGAACCCCGGATCGAGCAGATGCGCCACGATATAGTTCGCATCGCCCTTCTCGATCGCTTCGATTGTCGAGTAGAGGGCCTTCTTTGCTGAGTCCTGTGGGTACGCCTTTCCCTTCGGCGAGACGCCGAAACGTGGCTCCACTTCCTTGGGCAGATCGGGATCTTTCGGGGGCTGGGCGAGGGCCACGGACCCCGATACGAGTGCAATCGCGAAGATGAGCCTCATCGTGTACCTCCCGGACGCCGCCGAAGGCCTATAATCAGCCTTATGGCAGGTAATACGTTCGGTAAGCTGTTTCGGGTCACCACGGCGGGCGTCAGCCACGGCCCTGGCTATCTTTGTATCATCGACGGATGCCCCGCGGGACTTGAACTGTCCGTTGCGGATTTGCTCCCCGATCTCGCTCGCCGCAAACCCGGGCAGAGCAAACTCACCACGCAACGCGACGAAGCAGACGCTCCGGAAATTTGGTCCGGCGTGTTCGAGGGGAAGACCGACGGCACCCCCATCGGAATTCTATTCCGCAACTCCGATCAACGCAGCGGTGATTACGGCGACATCAAGGACAAGTATCGCCCCGGTCACGCCGACTTCACATTCGATGCGAAGTATGGCTTCCGCGATTACCGTGGCGGTGGTCGCACGAGCGCTCGCGAAACCGTCTGCCGTGTCGCCGCCGGAGCGGTAGCGAAAAAGCTCCTCGCGCGGGAAGGTATCCGCGTTCTTGGCTACGTCACGCAAGTCGGCGACGTGAAAGCCGCGATCGCTGACCCCACGGCGGTCACGCTCGAACAGGTGGAGGCGACGCCGATTCGCTGCCCGATGCCTGACAAGGCGGCCGCGATGATCGACCTCATCGACGCCGTGCGGAAGGATCGAGACTCGATCGGCGGCGTGTGCGAACTCGTGGCAGTGGGTGTGCCGCCGGGGTTGGGAGAGCCAATCTTCGACAAACTGAAGGCCGATCTGGGGAAAGCGTTGCTGTCGTTGCCGGCAGTTCTTGGCTTCGAGTATGGTGCAGGCTTTGCTGTTGCCAACATGCGCGGCAGTGAGAACAACGACGTGTACGTTCCCGACGAACGTCCAACTTCCGAAGCTGAAGCCCCCGGCGCGGGCGACCTGTCGCCGGATTGCAATGAGTCCGTGTGGAAGCCGCAACACAAACTCCGCATCCGAACCGAGACGAATCGCCACGGCGGGATGCTGGGGGGCCTCTCCTCGGGCGAACCGATCGTTTGTCGCGTGGCAATCAAGCCGACGAGTTCGATTCCGCGTTCGCAGCGAACCGTAACCCGCACGGGCGACCCGACGGAAATTCTGGTGAAGGGCCGCCACGACCCGTGCCTGCTCCCCCGCTTCGTGCCAATGGGCGAAGCGATGGTCGCGCTCGTGCTGATCGACCACCTCATGCGTGCGAAGTGCAGTCGCTTGGGAGGATGAATCGATGCCCACCGAACCGCTGGCGACTTTCGCGAGTCTGGAGCCGTCGAGATCGCGACGCTGCGAATATGAATTGTATCCCGAGACGATTCTCCTTCGCGTGAGCGGAGAAGAGGACGCAACAGAACGAACGATTCCCCTGAGCAGTTTCACGACCGAAGAACGCCGACAACTCCAACATACACCGTTCGGCGCTCGTGTGACGGTGCTTCGCACGCTGGTATTCATCTCCGGATTCCTGCTCCTCCCAATGGGGATGATGAAGGACGTGAATCCGCTGTTTCCGATACTTGGCTTCGTCCTGATGCTCGTTGCCGCAGCAATCACCGTTTGGCAGTTGCTGCACCGCTCCCGGGTGTGGTGGATCTCTGTTGAATTTGTCCATCTCTATGATGGCGTCCCTGCGGCGACTCTTGGAGTGATGAGCGACGGTTACAGATACGCTGAGCGGGATAAGTTCATCGCGGCACTCCGCGAGCAAATCCAAAAGTGTCGGACTGTGCATTCGACGAGAACAGCCCTCAGTCGCCTGTGATCTCAAGCACCCCTCTGTTCCGGTCGATCTTCGGTGAGATGATGTTCACGACACGCGGCCGATCCTTCACGAGTCGAACGAGAATTTCGACGTAACCGAACTTCTGGTACGCTTCACGAGCGAGGGCCAACTGGTCGGTCCCAGAACCGACGACCTTGCCTTCATGAACCGCCACATATTGGTCGCGGTGTGTATTGATCAACTCTGGCAACAGTCGAAGGAACGCTTCGTATTCCGCGTCCCACTTTGTTCGCGGCTTCGGCGGCTCGAGTTGCGGCGCGTCAAAAATCGGAATCGGCGTCATCGCATTCTCCCTCTGGTGGTGACTCGGCCCAGTTCTCGACGGTCAGGTCCGGCACCGCAGACAAATCACTGTCCTTGCTCACGACCGTGCAGTTCCCTAACGTCAACGCAATAGCCGCGATCATAATGTCGATCACCTGCATCGGCCGGCCGATCCGTTGCAACTCCGCATATAGTCGTCCGTACTCGAAGGCCGCGTCGTGGTCGAACGGCCACAATCGAAGTGTCGGGACGGCTATCCGGAGGAGTTTCATGTTTGGATCACGGGTCGAACTCTTTTCGATGCCAAATGCCAACTCCGCAAGCACTGGAGTCGCGATCCCGACAGTATTTCCTTTTGCACGCTTGGCGCGGACTCGCTCGAAAACCCCATGTCGCTTGTTGAGGTAGTCGGCCGCGATGCCGGTATCCAACAGGTATCTCATTACTCCCACATCCCGCGAAGTTTATCGGCACGATCGAAGAAACTGGCCTTCTCTCGTTCCTTGCGAGCGGTCCGGTCTGCTTCCCAGGCGGCGAGTTCTGCGTCCGTCAGTTGAAGCGGTTGCATCCGATCCATTGCGGCAAGGACACGCTGAATCTCTTCTGGACTCATTTCGTCGTCCGTTTCCGCTTCGCCGGGCACGGGAATTTGGAGTATCGTGCCATCGGGTAAATCGAGTGGTTCCTCCACCTCGATCCGACCGTTGCGAACAACTGCTTTAATTGTTGTCATGAATGTTCCTCCACCAGAATTCTACCCCATGACGGCGACAACAACACGCCAGGAAGCACCCGGATGACGAGTATCGGTCGGCTTGCGCCGTCGCCCACCGGGGCACAACACGTCGGCAACGCCAGGACATATCTCGTCGCGTGGCTGATGACACGATCGCACGTGGGTACGGTGCGGCTTCGCATTGAGGACATCGACTCGCCACGGATCAAGGCCGGGGCGGCGGAGCAGGCCGCAGACGATCTCCGTTGGCTCGGCCTCGACTGGGATGGCGACACGGTCACGCAAACACAACGGCTCCCACTTTACGAAGCGGCCCTCGAACAGCTCAAGCAGCGGGAACTCGTTTACCCCTGCACCTGCACGCGATCCGACATCGCGGCGGCAGCCAGCGCTCCACACATTGGTCAGGAAGGGCCGCCGTACCCCGGAACCTGCGCCCATCGAAGCGTCGCAAATGCAAGCGATCTGACGGCTCAAGGGCGGCCGTTCGCGTGGCGGTTCCGGGTCAGGGAATCGCCCGCGTTCACAGATCTATTCGCGGGTGAACAGCGGATCGATCTCACGCAACTCGGTGGCGATTTCGTCGTATGGAAGAGTGCGGGTACGCCAGCATATCAACTTGCTGTGGTGGTCGATGACGCAGACATGGGCATCACGGAAGTGGTTCGCGGCGACGACCTGATTCCCTCCACGCCACGGCAATTGCTGCTGTACCGGGCGCTCGGGCTGTCGCCACCAGCATTCGCTCATGTGCCATTAGTAGTGGGTGAAGACGGACGACGGCTCGCGAAGCGACACGGCGACACACGGCTTTCGACGCTTCGCGATGTGGGGGTAAAACCCGAGGCACTGGTGGGTTTGCTCGCGTGGTCGTGCGGGTGGCTGGATCGGGCGGAAGCGATCACCGCACGAGAGTTACTGCCGCTGTTCCGGCTCGCCGCGATTCCACCGCAGCCTTTCGTGCTGACCGGGGAAGTGCTGCGCGCCATTGGATACCGCGAATAGAAGCGGGTTGTTGAGAGCCGGAAGAGACCCAAGGCTCTCAATCCGACTTCCAACAACCCGGGCTGAACACTCAAGCCCCGTCGCTAGTGGGCAAGACCTTTCTCGTTGAGCTTCGCTGTCGGGGGATCTTTCCCTTCCTTGTTGGCCTCGTTCAGAAAGTCCATCAGGCTTTCGCCACCAAGTTGCTGAAACAGCGTTCGCGCTGGGTTTGCGTCCGGTGTCGTGTACCAGTAACCCGCCTCATTTGCGGCACTCATCACCTTCACTTGCGTTTCGGCGAAGCCAAGTGCCTTGAACTTCCCATCCGCAGTGACGTAGACGACTCCCTTCTCACCACCAACGACCGCAAGATTCTTGTTAATCCAGACGGCCTCGGTCGGGTCGCCCGCAGCGTCGGGCCAGCGGAAAACGGTCGGCTTCTGGTTTGGCAAACAGAACAGAACGCCCTTTTCTTTGCGACCCGTGACATTGGTCTCGAATGCATAGGCGATCTGTCCCGGTACACCCACAACCGCGATCCCAAGATGTCGGCCAACTTCGCCACCGTCTTCGAAGGACCACGAGGTTTTCATCGTCGCGCTTTCGACCTGATAGATCACCCCACCGACAGCCATAATGATCGAGGACCGGGCCGTGTCTGTTGCGAGATTCTTCCCGAGAGTTACCCGATTCGTGACCAACTTGGATTTCAGCGGCGACCAACGTTCGATTGTCTTTTTTGCTACGGGATCGACAAGCGAAACTGCCCCCGCGGTCGTCACCGTGACGAGATTGCCCGACTGTCCCGAGAAAAACACCCCTGCCAGACCGTGAGCTTTGAGGTCGGCTCGGTCGGCGTATGGGTCGTACCCATCGAAGACCTTGGGCCTAGCTGGGTCTGCCAGATTCCACATCGTCAGCTTTCCATCGAGACCGGCTGCCACGAACGATTTCCCGTCGGGCGACAGATCGCATTTCGTCTCTTTCCCGTCGCCGTCGAAGTCGAATCGCCCAACCTTGGCACCCGTTTGACCACTGTGGATATCGACCGTGAGTTTTTCACCCTTGCCGCCAACGCCAGGGATTGACTGCCAGACCACAACGACATCATGCGTCACTCGGTTCTCGGGCACGAAGACACGCCGAATCTTCGCTGCTGGTGCATCGACCAACATCGGTGAACCCTTCGGCCCCAACTGGAGTTCTTGCTTTGCGGGGAGCAGTTGGAACGACAGCAATTTCGCCGTTGGTGGCATCTCCAACATCGTCGCGGGCGGTTCAGCGGGATCCTTCTTTGCGGGCGGATCCTTCTTTGTGGGAGGATCCTTGGGGTTGGGATCCTTGGGGTTGGGGTCCTTCTTTGGTGGGTCCTTCTTCGTCGGATCCTTGGGAGGATCGACATTGATCATCTCGTCCTTCTTGTCCTTCTCTTCCTTCTCTTTCTTGGCTTTCTCAGCGGCCTCTTCCTCCCGCTGCTTGGCCGCGTTTTTCTGCATAACGACGACGGCCGCGATCAAGATGCCCAGCGCCCCAAGTCCAAGCACAATCGCATAAATCAGCGTCTTCGCCCCGCCCTTTTGATCCTTGGCCGAGACGTAACGCCGCTCCGTTTCTGGTTCATCGTCATCCCGGCCCTTCTTACGGTCCTTCTTGTTGGAACGATCGTCATCATCGCGGCCCTTCCGCTTCGACTGCGGTTCGTCGTCGTCGCGATCGCGCTTCTTGCCCTTGTCCTTGGAGTCTGATTTCGCTTCGACCGCGGCCCCAGCATCGAACGAGAACAGATCACCCGCCGTCATCACGGGTGCTGGCGCGGGTACCGGTTCGTCGTCGTCATCCCGGCTTTTCTTCTTGGATCGTGGCTTCTCATCCTCGTCGTCGTCATCTCGGCTTTTCTTCTTGGATCGAGGTTTTTCGTCCTCGTCGTCGTCGCGGTTCTTCTTCTTGGCTACGGGTTCAGGAGCAGCGGCCGGTGGTCCTGCATCAAACGCAAAGGGATCGCCCCCAACAACAGGAGCCATTGCAACGTCGGACGATTTACCACGGGGTTCCGGCTCAGCGTTCACATCGAATGCAAACGGATCTGCGGAAGGCACAGGGGCCGCGACCGGAGCCCTTGCAGGTTCGTCGTCCTCGTCACGGCGTTTCTTGGACCGCGGCCGATCGTCATCATCGTCGTCGTCGCGACTCTTCTTCTTGGATCGCGGCCGATCGTCGTCCTCATCATCGTCGTCGTCGCGGCTTTTCTTCTTGGACCGCGGCCGATCGTCGTCCTCATCATCGTCGTCGTCGCGACTCTTCTTCTTGGATCGTGGCCGATCGTCGTCCTCGTCGTCGTCGTCGTCGCGACTCTTCTTCTTGGATCGTGGCCGATCGTCGTCCTCGTCGTCGTCGTCGTCGCGACTCTTCTTTTTGGACCGCGGTCGATCATCGTCCTCGTCGTCATCATCGTCGTCACGACCCTTTTTCTTGGCGCGTGGTCGTTCGTCGTCGTCTTCATCGTCGTCGTCACGGCCTTTTTTCTTGGCGCGTGGTCGTTCGTCGTCTTCATCCTCGTCACGGCTTTTCCGTTTCGACTTGGGTTCGTCGGTTACCACGGGTGCTGCGACAGGCACAGGAGCGGCTGGTTCCACTGCTTTCTTCGCCGCCGGGGGCGATGCGAGCGCTTTCGTACCGGGTGTACTTCCAGCGGGGGCTTCAACTCGAGCGGCAGGTTTGGGAACAGTGCCCGATGTTGGCCGTGCGGCAGGCTTGGCGACAGTCCCGGATGCGGGGCGTGCGGCTGCTGGCGTCGCTGCGGGAAGCCCAGGCATGGCAGGTTTGGACGAGCCAAATCCCGGCCGTGCAGCAGGGGTTTGCGTCCCGATCGAGGCCGCCGCAGGCGCGGCCGGTTTTGCCGACGGCGATATTGCGGCTGCAGGAGCCTGGTCACCCCCGCCGGGGCCAAATGGTGAAGGCATGCTGATGACACTCAGCATCTGCGCTTCCCCGACGGATTCGCCAGAGTCAGTGCCGCCAGGAATTCGGAACTGAGTATCGCATTTCTTGCACTTGGCTTTCTTCCCCACCATATTATCGGGGGCTTTCAGCCGTAACCCACACCCTGGACACGGTACTTCGACGGGCATAGCTGACCCCGCTCAAGATTCACTGAGATGTGAAGATGAGACAAATACTGTATTACACGGTTGAGTGGTAGGTGTGGGCCCCAACTCTATTAAAGTTTGGAGGCAAATCCCCACACCGACACACGACCGCGTAAGTAGTAGAATTTAAGGCTACCGTCCCCCGGTCGGAGATGCAACCGCCCAAGTTGAATCTGTGAGAGATTTTGGAATTCTGCGAGTAGGAATTGGTCTTTGAGGGATGTTCCTGTCCGGGAAGCAAGACTGTTCGCATCGATAAAAAGGTCGTTACCTCATTCTTCCGCTTCGGCTGCGGCGGCCGCACGACCCTCGGCGAGTGCTGCGGCACGCTCGAAGACGCGACGGATTTTTCGGTCGTAGGATCCGAGCTTTTCCGCGATCTCGGTGGTGGTGTATCCCTCGAACTTCAGTTCCAGCACCTTGCGATCGAACTGGGGAAGCTGCGACAAGAATCGATCGAACTCCTCCAACAACGCTACCTGAACCTCGGGCGGCGGTTCGTCGGCCGTGATCTGGTCGAGCAATCCCTCTTCTTCTGAACCCTGACCCGTCTCGCGACCCGGATCGCGCTTTGCTGCTCGGTGATGGGCAATCTGACGCAGGGTCTTGTTCACAGTCAGCCGAACCAACAGCTTGAAGAGGTCGCTTTCCCCCTCAAAGGTAAACTGGTCACTCTTCACGCGCGCAAAGAAGGTCCGAAAAGCGGACTGAACCGCATCCTCGGGATCGATCCGGCTCGCCATTCGCTGCCCGATCCTGCGCCTGGCAAGGCGCATCAGCTTCTCGCAGTATCGGTCGAAGAGTTTCCGGGCTGCAGACTCGCTCCCCGCCTTGTAGGCCGCAATCAGTTCCCGGTCGTCGATGTCGATGAGGTTGTCGGCCATGGAACTTGGTTGGGAGAAAGAAGTACGGGAATCGCAACGCATCACAGTCCACGATAACCGCGCTTTCGGTGTGGGTCAAATGAGGCATTCCTGAGTTCCACTGCAGCAACCCGTGTGCCCTGAGCTTGCCCGGCTGTAGAATTTAAGCTGACTCCGCGCCTTCTCCCAACCACCAGGGATTATGGGTAGTCCTCCACTATCAGACGAAGATCGCGCCCAACTCTCGGCCAGAGCCGATGAGTTTCACGCCGCACTCGTCCGTGGTGGTCTCGCCGACTGGGACCAGTACCTCGCAGGTTTGCCGAACCATATCCGCCTCGCAGTGCTGACCGAGTTGGTCATTATCGACCTCAGCTACCGCTGGGAACGTGGCGAGAAGCCGAAGATCGAGGACTACATCGCCAGGTTCCCTGAGTTCGGCCCGGCCGAGCGAGTCCCCCCGGCGGTGATCTTGGAAGAGCATCGAGGTCGGATCAAGGCAGGAGAACGCCCGGACCCGGAATCGTTCCGGCAACGCTTCCCGACGCAATATCCCGCTATCTGCGGGGAGATCGAATCCGGTCGCGGTGCGACCGTCTCGGGCACAATTGTTTCCACGATCGCCAGCGCCGATGGCGGAGCAGCGCTTGCCCAGGGCCACTCTCCCGGTGGCTCGGCCTCAGACTACGTGTTTGTTCGGGTGCTTGGTCGCGGCGTGTTTGGGGAAGTGTGGCTCGCACAAAAGCGAGCCAGTGGGATCGAGAAGGCCGTCAAGATTCTCATGCAGGCGGCAGACCACGAAGCTGCCCACCGCGAACGGCGAGCGCTGGAGTTGATCAAGAATCTGCGGCATCCGTACTTGCTCGCCACTGATGATTTCTGGGTTGCAGATAACCGCCTCCACATCGGAATGGAACTCGCGGACGGCACGCTGCGGGATCAACTCAAGCGGTGTCGGGAGGCGGGCCAGCAGGGGATTCCGCTATCACAACTCCTCGGCTACATGTGGGAATCTGCCGAAGGGCTGGATTTTCTCCACTCGCGGCACGTGATCCACCGCGACATCAAGCCCGATAACATCCTGCTTTCGCACGGCCACGCGAAGGTCGGCGATTTCGGTCTCGCCCGATATCAGGAAGAAGTGCTCGCCCCGATGCGAACCTTCGCAGGCACTCCGGCCTACATGGCTCCCGAGGTTTGGGGGAGAGAAGGGGGACCTGCGAGCGATCAATACAGCCTCGCGATCGCGTACACGGAGTTGCGGCAGGGTGTGCCCCCACTGCGACCGCGCCCGATTCAGCAGATGCTTCTGGCGCACAACGAGGGAGTGTTCGAGTTCGCCGACTTGATCGGACCCGAAGAGCGGGCCGTCATCCTGAAGGCGCTCTCCCACAAGCCCGAGGATCGCTACCCATCGTGTCGGGCATTTGTGGAGGCGTTGTGTACTGTCCTTGATTATTCCGGGGTTCCGCGAGCCGTTGGGACGTTCACCTCGGGTGCCGCAACCGACCGCGACTTCCAGCATGAACCAACGCAACCGGATTCCCACCTGGTCCCCACCCACGTGATGCACAGCAAGGGCACGGTGACTGAGGTAGCGGTTCCGCCTGTTCCGCCAACGCCCGTCACGCTCAGGCAAATCTCCGTGGTGATGGTGGCCACCGTTGCTCTGACAATCGGCGGTGTGATTGGTATCTGGCAATATCTCGCGAAGCGAGATGGCGGGAACGGGGTCGATCAACGCAACCCGGACGACAACGGGAAGCAACAAGTGCCGGATACAGGTGGACCCTGGCTTCCCGCCAACGCGACTGCGATGGCCAATTCTGAAGTGGTCGTGCTTCCGAACGGTCGGCGAGTTCACGAGTGGGTCGAGAAGAAACTCGGCGCGGAGACAGTCCCATTCCGCCTCATCACGGGGAGCGGGAACGGCCCGGCGGTGTCACCCTTCTACATGATGGAATCGAAGGTGTGGAACGAACTCTATCGGGTAGGTGGAACTGACCCGTTGCCCGAATCTGTCGCGAATGGGCCGACCGCACCCGTCACACTGGTGACAGCGAAAGAAGCAGAAGAGTTCGCGGCAAAGCTCGGTGGGCGATTGCCGTCCGCAGAACAATGGGATCACGCGGCGGGTTTGTACGCGAACACGGGCCGCAAGGGTGTAACGCTGCCGAGTGGGCGACCGATCATCGGGGTGGCGAAACCTCAACCGACCCGCGGCCCGAAGGACGAGCACACCGACATCAACGAGTTCGGCCTTCGCGACATGGCCGGCAATGGTCGCGAATGGACCAGCGAATCCGCGACAATAAAGGGTGACAGTGACAAACCCCTGCGAGTTCTTCGCGGACGCTTGTTCACCCTCAAAACCGGGCTGACATTTGAATCGCTACAGTACGAGCAGAGCACGCCACAGACCCAGTTTCCCATGGAACGCAGCCCGTACACGAGCCTCCGCGTGGTACTACAGGGGCCGTAACTGCCGAGTCGCCCCAATTGGGGCGACTGGCGACTGGTTGTTGGAACTGATCACTTTCCTTCAGGGTCTGTCCGGAACGGCAGTGCTGGCAGGCCGTCCTTGTTGAACAAGTTCGCCCAGGTGTGTTTCGACGCGAACGCATACCGAACCGCAACCGGCTTCTGGACCGAGGCACTCGATACGACGACCGTATCCCCATCGATTACCGCGTCGGCCCATTGGAACACTCCGTCAGCACCCGCCACCGCGAATCCTTGCAACTTCTCCAGCAATTCCCGACCGTTGATATTTCCCTGAAAATGTAGCCTTTCTTGATCTTCCCTTTCGTAAACGCACTCGGCGCAGTACTTTCCCAGAACCCCCATCTTTTCTTGTGGGCAGTC
>Ga0105047_10000512_pt1 | contig 66109 bp, 61 predicted proteins | sample MAT04_FD_78384 | JGI IMG/M metagenome (GOLD analysis project Ga0105047, IMG submission 78384) | Freshwater microbial communities from Lake Fryxell liftoff mats and glacier meltwater in Antarctica - MAT-04 (megahit assembly) | ecosystem: Environmental > Aquatic > Freshwater > Ice > Liftoff... | reverse complement strand
CGAATGTCGGCGGCGTCCATGCCTGGTACTCCTCGTGCGAGTTATGAGCCGCTCTTCCGGCCCCGCACCAGTTTCGCCCACTCCGGCCAGTTTCAACAATACCAACCCGGCGCTGTAGTACTACGGCCCGCAGCGTTTCCGTGAACTGATGAAACAGCTGACTGCCCAAGTGACTTGTTTCAACCTGCATGACAAGACGACCGGGCAACGACTGTTCTCTCCATCAGTCGTGATTGAGAAGCAAGGCGTTCGAGTCGCGTTTGTGGGCGTCACCGATCTCAAGGCCAGTGAACGGCACTCGCCGTTCGAATACGAAGGGCTCGATACAAGCCGCATCGAAGGACTGCGCGAATTTGTCGGCGAACTGCGCACTAAGGAACGTGCAGATCTGGTCGTCGGCCTGACGCATACCGGAATAACGGTCACGCGGCACCTCGCCAAGCAGGTTCCCGGATTCGATGTGATTCTCTCGGGTCATACGCATGAGCGTACACTCGAACCGATCCTCGAAGGTAAGGTCATCATCGTCGAGTCGGCCGCAATGGCTTCTTTTCTGGGGAGACTGGACGTCACGCTCGGGGCAGACGGTCGGGTCACCGATCACAAGTTCCGGCTGATTTCCGTGACTGCTGAGACCTACGGCGAACACGCCGGCGTGAAGCAGTTGGTCGACCAGGCCTTGGCTCCTTATCGAGCGCGAGCCAATCAGGTGGTCGGACGCACACTCACGCCGATGATGCGTTACGACGTTCTCGAAACGAACGCAGACGATTTCATCACGGATGCGATCCGCGACTCGGTCCAGGTCGATATCGGGTTTTCGAATGGATTCCGCTTTGGTATCCCGATTCCGGCCGGCGACCTGACGGTTGGCGATCTGTGGAACCTGCTGCCGATGGATACTCGGGTGAAGACAGGCTGGGTGACCGGCCTTCAGTTGCGAGCTTATCTCGAAAACGAGCTGGAACTGGTTTACTCGCAAGATCCATCCAAACTGTCTGGGGGGTGGGGGCCGCGCGCATCAGGGATGCAGATGTGGTACGAGGTGCGTGCGAAGTCCGGCAACCGCGTGCGGGAAGTTCGTGTGGCAGGCCGCCTTTTGGAGAACAAGTCCCGCTACACCATCGCCAGTTGCGAACGTCGCGGCGAACCGCTCGACATTATCTGCCGGATAAAGAACGTTCAGGACGTGAAGGTTTCCCCTGTTCTGCTTCATGACTCGCTCTTGGCCTACCTCAAGAAGCACGCAGTGATCTCGCCACGTCGAGAAGGACGGGCTTACGCGACAGATCTCGCACCAGTTGTCTTTAGCCAAGATGCGGTGGTTTCGGATGGGTCAAGAGGTTCATATCTTGCTTGGGGGCGCTGAGCAGGAACAATCCGCAAGTGTCTGTACTCATCGCTTATGTGCTGAGAACTCGATAGACTGACTTGCTGTGTCACACGAATGTTCGCCGTTGAGGACGTATTTTGCAGTGGCCACTTCTATTCCTTTTTGGCGTAGGCATCGGTGTTCTCAGCGGACTGCTGTGAATCGGCGGCGGTGTCGTTCTGGTCCCGGGATTGATTTCTGCTATTCGGATTCAGTCAGGTCGAAGCCCAAGGGACGAGCCTGGCGGTGATGATTCCGCCCGATTGGGATTTTCGCGGCGCTGGTCTACTACCAGCATGGCTTCGTGCGATTGCCCGTCGTGGGACTCATCGCCGCGGGATTCATGGCAGGAGCGTTTCTTGGCGCGAAGCTCGTGCCGCATCTTCCATTTGGAGCTATTGCGGGCCGGATTTGGCGTCTTGCTTCTGTACCTCGGTTTTGCGTTCATCATAAGTCCGCGAGGGAGTGCCGCTGAAGCGGCGCTGCCTGCGGGAATGGCTGCCCTGGCGTCAGGCATCTCACCGTCATGCAGTGCGAAGCTCTCTTGAAGCGATTGGGCGCTACGCCCGCTGCGCCCCCCAAGAAGTCGAGCAGCGGCAAATAGCGGTTGGCCTGGCGTCTTCGGCGCGGGCGGGTGAGGTCTGGTCCGCTGGCCTGCCCCCCGCGCCTTTTCTTCCCTTTCGAGGTGCTGTTTGTCCTGGATCATCACAAAGTATCTGGTCACGGCCGCGGTGGTTGTGATCGTGTCGGAAGTCGCCAAACGCAGCGACAAGCTTGGCGGCTTCGTTGCGGCCTTGCCACTCGTAACGCTGCTGGCGCTGGTCTGGCTCTACGTCGAACGCCAGCCACAAGAACGGATTGCGAACCACGCGTGGTATACGTTCTGGTATGTCATTCCTACGCTTCCCATGTTCCTCGCCTTTCCCGTACTCTTGCCGCGGATTGGATTCTGGCCAACTTTGCTGGCGTGCGTCGTCATCACCGTGGCTTGCTTTGGAGCATTCGCGACAGTAGTGCGCCGATTCGGTGTAGAACTACTTTAGCCAGCGACTGTTGTGATTCGTTCGCGGAAGTTCATGCCGCTCTGCGAGTGTAGCTCTTCAAGAGGCCGCCCAACCGCGGTTTGCAGTCCAGATACTCATGCTAAATTCAACAAGCTACTGCGGATCGAAAGAGAACTAGGCGAGTCAGCGCGCTTCGCCGGCAAGGCTGCGTTCAAGGGTGCCAATTCGATTTGACGCGACGGCATCGGTTGACTCGCACCCTCAATCGCCCATAGAGCATTCCGTGAGTAGCAAAGCGTCGATTCATCAATCAACAAAAGAGGCGATTATGTATTATATCGTTGAAACCGAAAAAACCTTCCTTCAGGCATCGGCAGATCTTGAATCGGCGGTTAAACGTCACGGCTTCGGAGTGCTGCATGTGCATGATTTGGGAGCCGCGCTGCGTAGCAAGGGCCTGGTGTTTCCTGAGGAATGCAAGGTGTTTGAAGTCTGCAATCCAGCCCAAGCCGCGAAAGTGCTGTTCACGGATATGCGACTCAACATGGCGCTGCCATGCCGAATCTCGGTGTTTACGGAGCAAGGTAGAACAAAGCTGGGCCTGATTCGGCCCGTGCCAATGCTGGCGGCGCTTTCTCAGGACGCAGCGCTAATTCAAGTTGCCCAGGAGGTTGAGAAGCAGACGATCCAGATGGTCGACGAGGCGAGATGAGTGCTCGCCAGCAGTGCAGCACTCGAACGAACCCCCGCGAATGGCGGCGGGATCTGGCAGTCGAAAGACAGGTCTAGTAAAAATCAAGTTGGAGTGTGGCACACGTATTCTGTTCAGCATTGAGACTCGCGATCATCGACGCTTGTTTCCGTCGGTGCTTCGAAAGATGACCAGCCAGTCACATTACGTTCGTTTTGCCGTGAAGGGCTCGTCATGGATTTCACGCCGCAATCCGACACGTTTGCGGAACTACAGGTAAACCTCGAGGGTGGACTTACATCGGGTGAAGTCGAAAGCCAGCGGAAGCACCACGCGGCAAGGCGATGGGAGGCTGGCGACTGGGTAATACCATCGACGGTTGCCAGGCGGAATACGTGCTGATCCACGACGCCGCCGCGAATCTGGCACCGATCCCCGAAGGTTTGACGGACGACGCGCTGTTCGGAAACTCTGTCCAACAAAGCGAGGGCCGTTCAAGCGGCCTTTCTCGAATAGGTCTTCAGTAAGCCGCCCAGCCGTTTGTGGCAGACGATGTCCTCATAACGGATGACGTCCGATGTCTCCGGCGAGGATTCACCAACCAGAGGCTGGTTGACCTTGGCTTGGTGTGGACGATCTTCACGATAATAGGCAACGAACTGGGACACGATGTGCCGCAAATGTGCCTCGCCCAATATCACGAAATGGTCCAGGCACTCGGTTTTGATCGTCTGCACCCAGTGTTCGGCGTAGGCGTTCATGTTCGGAGCCATGGGGCCAACTCGCTTCACCTCCAGGCCTTCGGACTCCAGTACCGCGCAGGACTCAGCGGTGAACTTCGTGTCGCCGTCCCGGATCAAATAGGTCGGATTTACCGGCTGATCCTGGAAGTGCATCGCGACGCCGCGGGCCTGATGCGCCATCCATAGGCTGTCCGGCGTCGGCGTCATGCCGCTCACGAACACGCGCCGGGTCGCCACATTGATGAAGAACAGGATGAAATAGTCCTTGAGCCCGGCGGTGGTCCAGACCTTCTTCGTCAGGAAGTCGCAGGCCCAGAGGGAATCGGCGTGGGACGTCAGAAACTCGTTCCAACTGCCGTCGCCGCGCGTCGGGCCAGGATCGAGCCCGGCCTCGCGCATGATCGCGACTGCGACGATCACCAACGAAGAGCGGCTTGCTTTCTAGAGGGCAAGTTGCACAACAGGCAGTCGCACTCGGATCGTGGTGCGCTATGTGCCTTGCGGAATTCACCCAATTGGGTGCGAGTCCACTGTCAGCAACCTCGCCTTCACCCTCCCTGTTCTGAAACTACGTCCGAACAAAAAGAGTTGTGCGGCAGGTGATCGACATTGCCGCAAACGGGTCGGCGGTCTTTTGAAGAGCTACTCGAAAAAAGCCGCGTGAAACAGGCCTTTGAACAGGGAGGGCTCGCAGCGGTTGTGACCTAGATGCTGTCGGGCGTCGGCTTCATGCCGCCGACGAACACCACCGTGTGCCATCGCCGAGCGTGAACTGCACCATGGCAAGTGCGTGGTGCTCCTGGAGCCGCTCGACGTACAGCAGTCGCCAGGTCCCAATGAGAGCCCACCAATGCTACGAAGATCAGGCCATTCCGAGAGCAATAGCGTCTCATTGAGAGTCACGCCCGTTGGATAACAAGGCTGTTCAGGGCGATCCTGAAATGTCTTTTGAAGGCGTTCCTGAACTAGCTTCAGTCCGCCAGGCCGAGAATCGCTTCCATATTCCGACTCCAATCAATGCCGGTGCGAACACAACGCAAAGGGGGCATGTTGCGCCGGCGAGGAGGGCCGTGCCCGCTCCCATGGCTCCGAGGCCGGCCCCGAGAGCAAGACACGAATTCGCCTCATACACTTGCTCATCCACGTGGGACGTTGATGTCGTGTTCATTGGAATACTCCCAGTAGGCCGGTAACAATGAAGTAAAGCGCGGCTAGACCCCAGATGATCAGGCACGGTGAACAAACGCCCGAAGAGCAGGAACCGGCTTGGCAGCTCGTCGACTCCGGCTTGCTTGTTGGTTGGTTCGCCTTCCGGGCAAACTCGTCGCCTGCGGCGGATTGCGGTATGGTTGTTGTCTTCATGGCGTTGGTTGTCTTCATGGTTTTGTGCTCCAGGTGCGGCTCCGACACCGAGGTTGTTCAGGAGCCTTGGTTCACGAATGAGAGTATGGTTGCTGGTGACCGGCAGCCCCGCCGCAACCCAGGCGAGATAGCCTCCGAAATGTTGGTACGAGCTAAGCAGTCGCATCGAGAGCGGTGACGTGAAAACTGGTCGACGTGCGTGCAGCGACCGAATACCAGGAGGGGCATATTCCTGAGGCCGAACATCGGTTCTTGGAAAACTACGGCGTCAGATTGACGACGTCGACCGTTCCAAGCCTGCCGTGGCTCAGTGCCTCAGCGGCGGACGGAAGGATCAAAACGCGCCTCGATGCATTGCATGATGGTTTTCAAGAACGGTTCCGCTGCCCGATAAAAGACTTTCCGCCCCTTTTTCTCGCTGGTGAGGAATCCGCAACGTTGCATCAGGCGCAGATGTTCCGATGCCATTGCCGTCGACAACTCACAGCACTCGGCAAGTTCACTGACGGTATAGTCGCCCGCCAATAGCATCTGAATCATTCGCAAGCGATGCGGGTGGGCCAGCACGCGCAGGCATTCCGCGGCCTCCCTGAGGGCCTCCAGATCGGTCCAAGTTTGTCGCTGCTTGCTCATGCCTACACTCAAATATATCGGAAAGTTCCGAACTGTCAAGTAGTCGTTCTGTCCAGAAACCATCTTCCTGTTGGGAAACCAAGTCTCAACGGCAGAACAGCCTAGGCTATGTCCCAAAAGTCCTTAGCCGCAGGTTGTCCCTGGGCTTGGTGCGGCCGCTCCGCGTGGTAGTAGACGACGAATTTGGTCAAAATGTGCCGCAGGTGCGCCTCGCCCAGCACCACGAAGCGGGCTCCCACCTAGTCGCTACGGGCGAAAATCTTGCGCCCCATCGGACGCTTGCGGTTCGGCAGAATCATGCACTATCGTGGCACTTGAGATGCAAGACCGCTAAAGCAAGATACAAGATCCGCCTGCCTCGTGAAGGAAGCTATGTCCGCCGATCAAGACTCTCTGGATCCGCGCATCCGTCTTGCGGGTGAACGAACCCAGCTGGCCTGGATAAGGACAGGGTTGGCGATGATGGGCTTCGGCTTCGTAGTCGCAAGATTTGGGATCTTCTTGCGGGAAATTGAGGCTAAGAATGTTGGACCTGCTCAGCAATTCGCGTTCTCTCTCTGGATCGGGACAGCGTTGGTCATGCTTGGCGTGGCGGTGTGCTTTGTCGCCTCGTGGCAGCACTATCGGTTTCTCAAGCGATTCGATCAGGCGTTGACCTACCAACCACCACGCTGGTCCCTCGGAATTGCCGTTGCGATCATCCTCGGCGTCATCGGCCTCGGAATGGCACTCTATCTCCTCCTCAGAAACTGAGCCTTGGTTCACGCGGCGTGCGCGGCCGTAGGACATGAGGACTATTGCGCTTCGTGCTCAGAATCTGAAATGACAAGCTTTTCGGCTCCCGCACAGCGGCCTAACTCGCTGGACCTCAAGGCCCTCGGAGTTCCTGAAGTCGCATGCTGACTCGTTGTGGGCGTGCGATTTCCTAACGAAGAAGGTCTGGACCGCGTCGGGCTCAAGGACTACTTCATGTTCTTCATCAACGTGGCCACTCGGCGCGTTCTCGTGAGCGGGATGACGGACGGCCGAGTACATCCGCGAGCTGGTGTTGAAGCTCAAGAAGCTGGGCGATGCCGCGGGCCTGGTTGGCCATCCAGATGCTGTCCGGCGTCGGCGTCCCTTCTTCGCGGGCGCATCGCGATGCACTTTCAGGACCAGCCGATCAAGCCGACTTACGTGTTGCGAGACGGCGACAGATGCTGTCCGGCGTCGGCGTCATCCCGCTCACGAACACCCGTCGCGAGGCTCCCTGTTCGGAAATGATGTCCAAACAATAAGAGCCTGTTTCACGCGGCTTTTCTCGAGTAACTCTTCAAGAGACCGCCCAGTCTTTTGCGACAGATGATGTCCTCGCACCGGATCACGTCCGCCGTCGCCGGCGGCAGATTGTCCTTCGCTTGGTGGGGGCGTTCCCCATTCCTACCTTCGGAACCTTCGCCTGCGGGAACGAGCCTCGCTGAGGATCGAGGGTGTTTTGCTCTACCCGCCGTGAATGAGGCCTTCTGCCTCCGATATCGAGTCGACGGCTTTCCGGTCCGGGTCATGACGGTCGACCTAGCGCTGGCGGGAAATCCAGAAGAGATTACTCGCGGTCATCGAGAACTAGACGCCAGGCGCCCGCCCTCGCGGGAACGCGGCTTGATGAGCCCGTCAGCGTTGGGTTCATCATCGCCATCTCCGCGAACAGGGAGGGTTGCGTTGCCCCTCGGGGGGCGATAGCATTCGAACAATCGAATGTCCGAATTCGGAGGCCCCATGCGCGATCCATCCACCGACAGGTCCGTCGCCGCCGAACTGCTCAGAGCTTTTTCGCATCCGACGCGGCTTGCCATTTTGCAGGAACTGGCGGCAGGTCCGAAGTGCGTCATGGACATGGAGGAAATTCTCCCCGCGCGGCAAGCCAACATCTCACAGCATCTGGCCGTGCTGCGCCACGCCCAACTTGTCGACTACGCCCAGGAGGGTGCGCTGCGGTGCTATTACCTCTGTCGCCCCGATCTGGTTGTGGACATGCTATCGCTCGTCGCGCGAAACGACCCGGTCGTAAGGCGAACGCCGGCCGAGATTCAAGCCGACAAGAAGCGGCTGGCCGCCGCGATTGCACGAACTCCCTCAGCCGACACCGCAAGGACGGCCAAACCGCGCCGGGGGAAAACCAAAGTCCGATGAAGCGCATTTACCTGGACTACAACGCAACGACCCCATTGGCGGCAGAAGTCGCCGAGGCAATGGAGCCGTTCCTGCGATCGACTCACGGGAACCCCTCCAGCATGCATTGGGCAGGCGTCCCTGCCCACGACGCTGTCGAGAAAGCTCGCTCCAGTGTGGCGGCACTTTTGTGCTGCGACGCGACAGAGATCGTGTTCACGTCGGGAGGAACCGAGGCCAACAACCTGGCCATCAAAGGAAGCTTCTTTGCGCGATGTGAACGCTCAACACCCTTTCATGTGGTCACCAGCCAGATTGAGCATCCGGCCGTCGTCGAACCCTGCCGTTTCTTGGAATCGCTCGGCGCAGAGGTCACTCGAGTGAAGGTGGACCGCTTCGGACGGATCGACCCGGAGGATGTTCGTCGGGCGATGCTGCCACACACGGCGCTGGTGTCCGTCATGCATGCCAACAACGAAGTGGGGACTCTCCAGCCGGTCAGGGAGATCGCGGCGATTGCACACGAACATGGCGCCTTGTGTCACACCGACGCGGCGCAGACGGTGGGCAAGATCCCTGTTGATGTGGAGGTGCTGGGAGTCGATCTCCTTTCGATTGCCGGCCACAAGTTGTACGGTCCCAAAGGGATTGGCGCCCTATACATGCGAGAAGGGGTAGAACTGGAGCCGCTGTTGCACGGAGCCGGCCACGAAGCCGGACGGCGTGCAGGAACCGAGAATGTCCTCGAAATCGTCGGACTGGGGGCGGCCTGCAAGCTCGCGCAAAAGTGGATCGATGACGATCAAGTGCGCTCTTTGCGCGACGAATTGTGGCAGCGGCTGAAGGAGCTTTTCGGCGAGGGCGTGAGCCTGAACGGCCATCCCGAGCATTGTCTTCCCAACACGCTCCACGTCACCTTTGGGGGACTCCGCGGGCACGAAATCCTCGCTCGCCTGCCGCACCTGGCTGCATCGACGGGTTCAGCGTGCCATGCCGGGAGCCTGCAGATCAGCCCCGTCCTGGCGGCGATGGGCGCGCCGCACGCCGTTGCCATGGGAGCCATCCGCTTCAGTCTCGGGCGAAGCACAACCCCCGCAGAACTCGAAAACGTCGTCGAGTCCCTGCGGGGCGTAGTCACCCAACAGCAAACGAAGTCGCTATTCCGGAACGAACACCTATCGGAGTGATTGCTATGAAGAAGTATTGGACAGCCATCGTTCTCGTACCTGCCATGGCCGCCATGGTGACCGGCTTCCTGTTCGCGGCCGAGCCCACCAAGGACACGCTCGCGACCGTCAAGAAGAACTTGGCTGACGAGAAGGCGCTGCTGGTGGACGTTCGCGAGCAGGCCGAATGGAACGCTGGCCACCTTTCCCGTGCGATCTTGCTGCCGCTCAGTGAAATCCGCAACGACATCTCCGCCGAGGCGCTTGCTAAGCGGATTTCCAAGGACCGAATCATTTACACCCACTGCGCGGCGGGCGTCCGCTCCTGCACGGCCGCGGATATCCTCGTAAAACACGGCTACGACGTACGGCCGCTGAAGCCAGGCTACAAGGATCTGGTCGCTGCCGGGTTCGAGAAGGCGGAGAAGTAGGCATGCGTCCAATGACCACCGCATGATGCGGCTAAGCAGCCGTTCACATCCTGTGCCATCCTCCATTCCCTGAAACCTAGAGCGACGCATGGCACCGCAACTGGAAATCGCCGTGCGGCTTGGTTTCTTCGGGAGCGTCCTGCTCGTCATGACGCTTTGGGAGCTGCTGGCACCTCGCCGCCGGTTGACGGTCCGCAAAGCCCCTCGCTGGACCAGCAACCTGGGCTTGGTGGCGCTCAACACGGTCGCGGGCCGACTGTTGATGCCCATCACGGCTGTCGGCACGGCGATGCTGGCCGAGTCGCGAGGTTGGGGATTGCTGCATCAAGTCCACTGGCCGACCTGGCTGGAAGTGGTCCTTGCCGCACTGGCGTTGGACCTGGCGATCTACTTGCAGCACGTAATGTTCCACGCCATCCCCGCGTTCTGGCGGCTTCATAGGGTACACCATGCCGACCTCGATTTCGACGTGACCACGGGACTGCGGTTCCACACGCTCGAGATCCTGCTGTCGGCCCTGATCAAGCTGGCCGCGGTCGTGGTGATCGGCCCCCCTGCCGTGGCGGTCGTGATCTTCGAGGTGCTGCTCAACGCCACGTCCATGTTCAATCACAGCAACGTCCGCATGCCGGAATGGCTCGATGGGCTGCTGCGTTGGATGGTGGTCACACCCGACATGCACCGCGTGCACCACTCCGTGATCCGTCGCGAGACGGACAGCAACTTCGGATTCAACTTCCCGTGGTGGGACTTCCTGCTGGGAACCTACTGTAAACAACCGGCCGCGGGTCACGAGAGGATGACGATCGGCGTTTCTCATCTGCGCGACGAGCGCCAAGTCGACCGCCTGCTGTGGATGCTGGCCCTTCCGTTTCAGAATAAGACGGGAAGCGATGACTTGCCGCGCGAGCCGGGGCCATAGACATCACGAGACCGCTGTCCGAGCAAACGGCAACCAGTACGTCGCGTAAAGAGTGCAGCCATGGCAACTACGAAAACCTCGGCAGAGCGATCAGCAGGCGAGTGGGCCTTTCTCGTTTGCTTCTACCCGGCGCTGGTCGCCTTCTACGCTCTCTACAAGTATCCCCACTGGTTCCTCGCCGCGGACGCCGATCTGCGTGAGTTTCATTTGTTTGGCAAAAGTCCTGGCTTCTGGTACGCCAGCGTTTATACGGGAATTGTCGCCGGCACTTGCGCGTGGGTGCTGGTGGCCAATCAGAACCGGTACCAGCGAAGTAAGAAGAAGGAACCGCTCTCGGCCTACCAACGGGCCAAGTTCCTGTCGATCCTTGCGTCGCAGGTCGTGGTCTTTTACGCCCTGCCCTTCCTGGTTCCCGCGTTCGCGCAACAGGGCGGATTCTTCAACGACCCGCCCAAGCTGACGTCGAAAGCGGCCCACGTCTACGTCTACCCGGCCTTTCAAAGCGCGGGGCTGGCCGTCTACCTGTTTCTGATTGTGCCAGTCGCCGTGTGGTTCTTTGGCAAACGCTACTGCAGTTGGTTTTGCTCCTGCGGCAACCTTGCGGAGGCCGTGGGCGTCCTGCCCTGGGGGGCGAAGTGGGTGCGACTTCACACTCCCCGGGGTGATACGCCTCGTCGACTCGAAGTCATCCAGGTGTATGTGCTGGGGTTCGCGGTCCTGTTTGGGGCGATGCTCTTCCTGGATGGCCTGCGAGTCTTTTCAGCCCCTTCTGCCTTGGCTGCCATGCAGGCTGGCCAGGACTTTCTGATCGACTTCCTCTTTGGCTCCGTGGTGGGAGTCGGGGCCTATCCGATTCTGGGAACGCGTGTCTGGTGTCGGTACGGGTGTCCCATGGCGAAAGGGATGCAGCTATTCGGCTGGCTCACGCGCAGTCGCTTTGCGGTGGTTCCCAACGACAAGTGCCGTGGGCTTGGCCTGTGCACGCAGGCCTGTCCCATGGGAATCGACGTGGCGAGCTTCGCACACAAGGACAAGAAGCCGATCGAGGTCGCCTTTGGACTGGAGACCGCATGCGTGGGATGCGGCGGATGCATCGACGTATGTCCCGTCGACGCCCTCTCGTTTGCACCGTTGGGAAGCGGGCGCTGGGGCGTTGTGAACCCCAAGACCCTGGTTCAACTGAAGCCTTCCTCAGATCGCACGGAGGCCCAGTGACCATCCAACGCAGGATGACGCGGAACGGTAGTCTGGCGATTGCCAGGCGCCCTTCCAGACAGAGACGTGAGCAGCATCGCTGCGTGTGTAAAGATTGATCCTTAACGAAGGAGTTCCGCGTGCCCCAGCCAGAAGCCAACACCGCCGGATCCTCGGAGCAATCGGTCTACAACCGCTACGCGGCGGCAGCGCAAGCCCGCGAACAGGCGTTGTGCTGTCCGGTCGAGTACGCGTCCGATTTCCTGGCTGCTATCCCCGACGAAATCATGGAGCGCGACTATGGCTGCGGCGATCCGACGCCTTACGCCCGCGAAGGGGATACGGTCCTCGACCTGGGTTCTGGTGGCGGGAAACTCTGCTATATCCTGTCTCAAGTGGTGGGTGAGCGGGGCCGGGTGATCGGCGTCGACTGCAACCGCGAGATGCTGGGGCTGGCTCGCAAGTATCAGCTGCAGGTGGCCGAACGGCTCGGCTTCAGCAACGTCGATTTTCGCTACGGACTCATACAAGACCTGCAGCTCGACCTCGACCTGTTGGGGCAATACCTTGCCAAACGCCCTGTTAGTGATCCGTCAGATTGGCTCTCTCTGCGGAACCTCGAAGAGCGATTGCGGCGCGAGCAGCCATTGGCCGCGGACGAGTCTGTCGACTGCGTCGTCTCGAACTGCGTGCTGAATCTGGTACGCCAGCAGGATCGAAGGCAATTGTTCGCCGAGATCTTCCGCGTCCTCAAAGCGGGGGGCAAAACAGCCATCAGCGATATCGTCTCGGACGAGGATGTGCCCGAGGACCTGCAGCAGGATCCTACCCTTTGGTCAGGCTGTATCTCGGGCGCGTTCCGTGAAGACCGGTTCCTGGCGGCGTTCGAGGCAGCCGGTTTTCACGGGATCGAGGTCGTCCAACGGCAGCGAGAACCCTGGCGCACAGTGCAGGGAATTGAGTTCCGCGCGATGACCGTACTGGCCTGGAAGGGAAAGCAGGGGCCGTGCCTGGACCGGAACCAAGCCGTCGTCTATCGCGGCCCCTTCCGCAAGGTGGAAGACGACGATGGCCATCGCTATCGACGGGGCGAGCGGGTGGCGGTCTGCGACAAAACCTTTCAGCTGCTGCGACAGCCCCCGTATGCCGGTCTGTTCGACTCGATCGAACCCCGCGAGCCGATAGCGCTCGACCAGGCTCGTCCGTTCGACTGCGGGCGAGCCACGCGACGCGAGCCAGCCGAAACCAAGGGCCCCGGCTATGCAGCGACGACGGAGTCCCTGGGCAGTTGTTGCGGCCCCGACGGGCCATGTCGTTAACGACGCCCACGCGTCTCTGAAACCTCCTTTTGCCTCCAGGCCTGCCATGCTTCTGCCCACGCTGCAACGCTCCGGAAATCCGCTCGCCGATCCAAAACTCCAGGTGGAGACTCTGGAGTCCGGTGTGCTGGACCTGCCTTCCTTCGACGCAATGCTTGCGCAACAGGGGCTCGTGCCGCTGCGGGCGACCGGGATCGAAGTGCTCCAAGTCAATGTCGGCAAGGTATGCAATCAGACATGCCGCCATTGCCATGTCGACGCCGGCCCCCTTCGCCGCGAGAGCATGTCCGAGGACGTGGCCAGCGCTTGCCTGCGCGTGTTGGAGCGGAGCGATATTCCGACGCTGGATATCACCGGAGGAGCGCCGGAGATGAACGAGCAGTTCCGGCGTCTCGTGGTTGAGGCGCGACGCCTGGGCCGGCGGGTAATTGACCGCTGCAACCTGACGATTCTCACGGCAGCTCAATTCGAGGATCTGCCTGAGTTCCTGGCGGAGCATGAAGTCGAGATCGTGGCTTCGTTGCCCTGCTATCTTGAAGAGAACTGCGATCTTCAGCGCGGGGACGGGGTCTTTCGGCGATCGATCCAGGGGCTCAGGAAACTCAATGCGCTCGGGTACGGACTCCCGGACTCGAACCGGACGCTGACGTTGGTCTTCAACCCTGGCGGTCCGAGTCTTCCGCCGCCACAGCTCCAGCTCGAGGAAGCCTATCGTCGTGAACTGCACGCTCGGTATGGCGTGGAGTTCACGCGTCTCTTCACGATCACCAACCTGCCCATCAGCCGCTTTCTGGACGACCTCCTGCAGAAGCAGCAGTTTGCGGAGTACATGCAGCGGCTTGTCGCAGCCTTCAACCCAGATGTCACGTCGGGACTGATGTGTCGCCACACGCTCTCCATCGACTGGCAGGGCAGGCTGTACGACTGCGACTTTAATCAGATGCTGGCCCTTGGTCTTGCCCCGGAGTTCCCCAAGAGCGTGGCCGAGATCGACGAGGAGTCGCTGAAGCAGCTCGCGCGGCGTCGCATCGTTACGGGGCGACACTGTTTTGGATGTACGGCGGGAAGCGGGTCGAGCTGCCAGGGAAGCCTGTCTGTCTGACCGCACGGACTCGCCCGCGTTGCTCGAGTTTTGGCATGTTTATTTAAGTCAGGGCCATCGCATGGCGCCGAGGAATCCTGGTACACTCCCCGACATGCAGACCGCCGGACCATGGGAACGATTGATCGTCTTCACGAAGGAGGCGACCCCCGGGGGGGTGAAGACCCGACTGATTCCAGCCCTTGGTGCCGAGGGAGCTGCCAGGCTGCAGTCAGCGCTGACAGACCACACGTTGGACACGGCGCGACGATTCGGCAGTCAACGCGGGACGCTCGTCGAGGTGCATCTGGCAGGCGCTCCAAGGGATGCGGCTCACGCTTGGTCTGGCGCCGGCATGCTGGTTCGCCCCCAGTCTGCCGGCGATCTGGGGGAGCGGCTCAGCCATGCCCTCCGGGCGGCATTCGAGAGCGGTGCGCAGCGCGTCAGTGTGATTGGTTCGGACTGCCCTGACTTGACTCCAGAGATCCTCGACGAGGCGTACGCAGCCCTGGACTCCCACGACCTGGTCCTAGGGCCCGCCCTGGACGGGGGTTACTATCTGTTAGGGGTGCGCCAGCACCTGCCCGAGCTTTTTCGCGACATGCCCTGGGGCGGGCCCGAGGTCTTCGAGAGGACGCTCGCCGTGGCGAGGCGTGCCGGCTGGAAAGTCCACCGGCTGCCGAGCCTGTCCGATGTCGACGAGCCCGAGGATCTTGTGGTGTGCCGACGTCTTGGAGTATTCCAAGTCGAGCCGCCCCGGTCTGAGCATCTCGTCTCGGTGATCATTCCGGCGATGAACGAGGCATCGCACATCGCGGGGCTCCTACAGCAGCTTCAAAGGATTCCGGATATCGAAGTGATTGTGGTCGATGGGGGGAGCAAGGACGACACGGCAGACATCGCCCGAGCGCATGATGCCCAGGTGATTCGGACCCGATCTGGCCGGGCTCGCCAGATGAATGCTGGCGCTGCGGTAGCTCGCGGCCGCATGCTGTTGTTCCTGCACGCTGACTCCACCATCGAGGCGGAACTCTTCTCGCAATTGCGCAGTCTGCTCCGGCAGCCAAACGTCATTGCCGGCGCCTTTCGACTTCGGATTGACGACCCGCGACTCGTGTATCGACTGTTCGAGTGGGGCGTCAATCTGAGATCCCGTCTGCTCAAACTGCCGTATGGCGATCAGGGCTTATTCCTGAGGGCCGAAACGTTCTTCCAGCTCGACGGGTTCACGAATCGCTTTATGGAAGACGTCGAAATGTGCCAGCGGCTTCGCCGACGCGGCCGAATTGCCTTGGCGCCCGGAGCCATCACGACTTCCGCCCGACGCTGGCGGCGCTTGGGCGTGCTCCGCACCACCATGGCGAATCAGCTATGTTTGGCAGGCTACTTTGCTGGCGTCCCAGAGTTCGCATTGGCACGACTTTATGACGCCCAAGATGGATGGGATTCACGACAGAAGAGATCTTAGAGACATCCCAGGACAATTCTTGTCGCAGGTTGTGAAACTTGCGTTTTCACACGACATGGTCGCGACGTGTCCTGACGTGTGCGGCAATGGCAACAGCATGCTGACGAGTGGAATGGCGGAATCAAATCGGCGAGAGTGAGTGTCGTGGGACATGCTCTTCGAAGTGCGCGACCCTACCTGTTTGGAAACATGTCCGAACAGAGAAAGCCTGTTTCAACCGGCTTTTCGCGAGTAACTCTTCAAGAGACCGCCCAGTCGTTTGCGGCACACGAGCTCCTCACACCGAATCACGTCCACCGTCTCGGGCGGAGACTCGCCCACCAGCGGTAGGTTGTCCTTAGCCTGATGCGGCCGTTCCTCAAGATAATGGGTCACGAATTCGGACACGATATACCGCAGGTGCGCTTCGCCCAGCACCACGAAATGGTCCAGGCACTCGCTCTTCAGCGTCTGCACCCAGCGTTCTGCGTAGGCGTTCATGTTCGGTGCCATCGGGCCAACTCGCTTCACCTCAAGGCCCTCGGACTCGAGTACCGAGCAGAACTCCGCGGTGAACTTCTTGTCGCCGTCTCGCAGCACGTAAGTCGGCTTGATCGGCTGGTCCTGGAAGTGCATCGCGATGCCGCGAGCCTGGTGCGCCATCCAGATGCTGTCCGGGGTCGGCGTCATCCCGCTCACGAACACGCGCCGGGTGGCCACGTTGATGAAGAAGAGGATGAAATAGTCCTTGAGCCCCGCCGTCGTCCAAACCTTCTTCGTCAGAAAATCGCACGCCCAGAGCGAGTCGGCATGGATCTTCAGAAACTCGTCCCAACTGCCGTCGCCGCGCGTCGGGCCTGGGTCGATCCCAGCCTCTCGCAGAATCGCCACCACGGTTGTTCGGCCGACGCTACGGATGCCCAGTTTTTTGAGCTCGCCCAAGATACGGGTCAAACCCCAGCCAGTCTGCACCTCTTTGCGAAGTCGATAACCAATCGCCATGTGAGGAAGGTGTGGCGGCGGGTAGAGTGAGCGTCGCGGCGCTGCTCAGGTTGGATGCCTGGTTCCAGCGGCGCCAGCAACGACAGCAGGAAGCACACGGAGGTTCGTCATGTCCGACCGCGATGGAGCACCCCCCCGTCCCGAGTTCTGCGGGCAAGCCCAGCCGAACCGAGGCTGAATCCGGACCAGATCTGGCGACAGGTACCGGCTCGCCGCCGCGAGGCGATCGCCGCTCGACTGGCCCAGATGATCGTCCGGCAACTGGCGGCGATGGCGCCGACACCCGCGTCTCCGAGCGAGACGGGGGGATGTCATGAGTGATGCGACGGGTGAACGGAATGCGTCCGCAGACGCCGCCATTGTTGTCGATCGCAATCTCGCCGCGCTGGTTTCGACGAAGCTCGAGCGGCAGCATCTGGAGCGGCAAGCGATCGTCTACGTGCGACAGTCGAGCCCACAGCAGGTCCAGGAAAATCGCGAATCGACGGCACGGCAGTATGCGTTGGTCGATCGTGCGCTGGCACTTGGCTGGCGGCGCGAGCAGATCGAAGTCATCGACGAAGATCAAGGCGTGAGCGGCCGTAGTGTGGCAGGGCGACTTGGCTTCCAGCGGCTGCTGGCGGAAGTCGGGCTCGATCACGTGGGGCTGATTTTAGGGTTGGAGATGAGCCGCCTCGCCAGGTCGTGCAAGGATTGGCATCAACTCTTGGAACTGTGTGCGGTGTTTCAAACGCTCCTCGGCGACCAAGATGGTTTGTACGATCCGACGGACTTCAACGACCGACTACTGCTCGGGCTCAAAGGGACCATGAGCGAAGCGGAACTGCATATTCTCAAAGGGCGGATGTATCAGGGGCGAATGAACAAGGCCCGTCGCGGCGAGCTGTGGGTCCATGCGCCGATCGGATACGTCAAGTCTCCCGATGGCAGCTTCGTGTTCGATCCGGACGAACAAGCACAGTCGGTGGTGCGGCTCGTCTTCGCAGAGTTCTTGCGGCTGGGGACGATGTACCGCCTGCTACACCACCTTGCACAGCACGACATCCGCCTTCCCATTCGACCGTTATCGGGGCCGAACAAGGGCCAGCTCGCATGGCATCGCCCGAATCGCGCGACGCTTCTGAACATGCTTCATCATCCCGTCTATGCGGGCGCGTATCGTTATGGCCATCGGCCTACCGATCCACGTAAACGAATCGCTGGCCGTCCCAGCACAGGGCGGATGATTCATCGGGCCGAAGCGTGCGAGGTGCTGCTGCGCGATCGCTTGCCGGCTTATATCTCGTGGGAGGAATACGAGGAGATTCAACAGCGACTTGAGCAGAATCAGAGCCGCGCCGAGCGACAAGGCGCCCCGCGGTCGGGTCCATCGCTGCTCGGAGGGCTTGTCTATTGCGGCCGCTGCGGTTTGCGGCTCATGGTCACGTATTCGGGGCGAGCCAATCGTCTCCGCTATCAGTGCGCGCGGGCGTCTCAGAATCATGGCCAGCCGCTCTGCCAAGGCATCGCCGGACGCAATCTCGACCAGTTCGTCGCGGAACGGATCTTGGAGATTCTGCAGCCCGCCAGCTTAGAGCTGTCGCTCGCCGCCAGCGAAGAGGCCGAGCAAGCGCGAGCCCGTCTCGATCAACAATGGCGTCAGCGACTGGAACGCGCCACGCAACAGGCGGACCGTGCGGCGCGGCAGTTCCAGGCCGTCGAACCGGAGAATCGGCTCGTGGCGCGCACTCTGGAAAAGAACTGGGAAGCCGCGCTCCACGAACTCGAACAATTGCGGCACAAGCATGCGGAATTCCAGCGGAGCCAAGCGTTCGCTCTTGATGCTGCTGAAGGCGAGCGAATCCGACATCTCGCGGAAGACATCCCCACGCTTTGGGCGTCGCCCACCACCACGCCGCAAGATCGTCAAGAGATCGTGCGAATGCTCATCGAACGGCTGGAACTGAACGTCGTTGGAAACTCCGAGCAGGCCGAGGTCACGATCACCTGGGTCGGCGGCTGCACTAGCCGCCATCGATTCAGGCGGAGTGTCCAAAGCTACACGCAGAGCTCTGACATCGATCCGCTCGTCGCGCGGATTGTCGCGCTGCGAAACGCTGGTCGTTCGCTCAAAGAAGTCGCCGCGGAGCTGAATCAATCTGGACTCGCCTCGTTGCGCGGGCGCGCCTTCACGATGCACACGATCAGTAGGCTGTTGGTCGCACGCGGGCTCTATCTCCCTCGCGCACGCTGGCTCCCTGCGAACTTGAAAAGCACGAATGGTGGCTTCCAGCTTTAGCCGAGAAGCTCGGGATGCCCCGCAGTAGCCTGATGTGCTGGCACGACCGGGGATGGATTCGCGGACGAAAGTTACCAGGCCTCCGTGGCCGATTGATCATCTGGGCTGACGCAACCGAAGTCGATCGCCTCCAGCGACTCCGTCAGACCCCTCGCGGCTGGTCCGACGCGCCCTATCCGGAGGAACTGACCACGCCAAAGAGTCCCGTCGAGTTGTGAAGCAATTTGCCAAGGAGCGTTTTATGGATGAGCGCTTGTGTAGCCGTACCCCGTTTCGCGGGCGATCTTCAAAATCAGCTCGCGGATGTACTCCGCCGTCCGCGGGCGCCCTTTCTTGGCGGGCTCCTTCCGTCCGGTCTCGCCGTTGACCCAGCGGGCAAACGTCCGGGGCGTGACGATCTGGATCAGCTCCTTGATCTTGTCGCCCACTGCCTTGCCGTACTTCACCAGCCGCGTCCGCTCCCGCGGCGTGACCTGGACCACCTTCGGCAACTTGGACCGGAGGATGGCGTTCTCGACCTTCAGGTACTGGACCATCCTGGCCAGCTCGTGGTGGGTGACCCGCGCGAAAATCAGCAGCAGCGGGTGCAAGACGCTGGGCATTTTGCTATCGTCCTAAGTCGTTATTCTGCGGGAAAGACAGCATTTCCGAACACCGCCGACCCGGGCGAAAACGAGCAGCAGCGGGTGCAAACCCCTCGGCATTTGCTATCGTCCTAAGTCGTTATTCTGCGGGAAAGACAGCATTTCCGAACACCGCCGACCCGGGCGAAAACGAGCAGCAGCGGGTGCAAACCCCTCGGCATTTGCTATAGTCCTAAGTCGTTATTCTGGGCGGAAGACAGAGTTTCCGAACACCGCCGGAAGGGGCCCAGAATAGCAGCCGGAGTAGGCCCGGCCACTGACGAAGGAGGGGGGACGTCAGAGAACAACGCCCGTAAAGGTTGAATGGGAGGCCTCAGGAATTGTGAGCTGAGGCAGTCGCTAAGCAAGGACCAACCGTCGACAGGATTGCATTTGTTCAGCACTTTGGCAAAACTAGGAAGATTACCAGTTAGTGAGCAAGCTACTCCAGGGATGGACGATGCGTCATTCATGGAGTACTCGACATGTCAAGTGTTTCTCGTCCCTCTCATGCCGAGAGAGGATCCCAAAATCCTCTCGATCAGGCGCTGCTTAAGGGATTCGATCGAAGGCTCCGCCTAGTCTGCGATCACATCGTGAGCGTTGCTCATGGTCGCACCACCGGCCTGTATCTGTATGGCGCCGGCGGCCTCGGCAAGTCGCACACGATCCATACTGAGTTGAAGCGACTCGCCGTCCCATACCAGTCGTACAACTCCAAAATGAGCGGTCGCGGGCTGTTCGATGCCCTCAGCCTCCATCCTTCCAGAATCCATGTGCTTGAAGACGCGGAGCCGCTCTTCCGAGATGCAGACGCCCTCGGAGTCCTGCGAAGCGCCCTGTGGGGTTCGGAGCGGAATTCGGATGGTCGGCTCGAACGGCCGGTGACGTGGTACACCCATACCGAGCGCTGCGAATTTGTTTTCACGGGCGGCATCCTATTGACGGGCAACCGGGAGTTTTCCTCGCTTCCGGAGCTGACGGCAATCAAGACTCGCATCGCCTATTTGCATCTGACCGCATCCGATGACGAGATCGCGGCGATGATGCGTCGGCTAGCACTGGATGGCTATCGATCGGCGAATGAGGAAATTGTCGCTGCAAAGTGTCTGGAGATCTGCGACTACCTCGTCCACCAGTGCCGTGAACTTGGTCGTTCGCTTGATCTGCGAATCCTGCAGAACTCCTATCAGGACTATCTGCAGTGGTTTGAGTTCCAGTCGCTTTCGCACTGGACTGCATTGGTCCGCTCCCGCCTTCAGGCGCAGCTGGGACCTGCTGAAAGGGGGGGAATGCCGACCCGGCGAGATGAAAAGCAAGAGGAACTGGACTTGGCGCACCGGCTCAGGCTCATCCGAGATCGTCAGGCAAAGCTCCGGATCTGGCAGCAAGCCACAGGGAAGAGCCAATCCGCCATGTACCGGCGCATCAAGCAGGTATCCCAGATGCGGGTGCATTTATCGCTGAGAATGTGAGAAAATGAGAATTATCAGGCCGTGCAGCCGGCTTTTACTAGATTAATACAAAATAAATCTAAAATAAGCCTGGAATTGCGGCATATAGATTGAATGGGAAATGATAGCTAGCAGGTGCTGAGGGCAAATCAAATTCGCGATCCGGCTCCGTACTTGCAACGATACGGCAACCTTGTCGCACGAGCCGCTCCAAGCAAATTGGGATAGCTCGGTCATTTTGCCAAGCCCACGAGGTAGGCGATATGCTTGGAAACCGTCGCCAATCGTCGGGTTCCGACCTTGGTACCGAAGACTGGTCGACGAGGACCAACATGAAGAAGATCCGGGCCATGTAGCCGATCATCAGGCAGGCGAGCTTAGAAAACCGCGGAATGAGACAAGTAGCATTCGTAGTGAGCGACAAAGCGAGGAAGCCTTGCAGCCAGCCGACCGTCCGCTCAAGGATCCACGCTGCTTGAATCACCCCAACGAGCTCGGCCATGTCGGGACCGTTTCCGCCCGCGACGATCGGTGGCAGGTCAACTCGATTCGGCTTCGCCAAACCACTATTGAAGCGTCGCCAGCATACTAAGTAGGAGGGGCAATCGCCTAAACGAGGCACCCAGAGAACGCCTTCAAGGCAGCAGCGGCCCGCAGGCGGCCCCCGGCGAAATGGGCGTCGGTTGGGCTCCTCGTCCTCGAATAGGCATAGCAGAACCGGAGGTTGGATTTGCAACTGCCCCAAGTTCTAAAGTTTGAAAACTTTTGCGGCATATATGATGAGAGAACGCAGTAACCATCAGTCGAAAGCAGCTTTGCCGCGCCCAACGCTGCCCGGAAAGGCGGCGGTCTCCGCCGAGGCAGGCGACTATCTCGACAAACTTGTTCTCAAGATAGACATGCCTCAGATCCAAGACGCCATATGGAATAGGCATCTCACGGCGAAGGAAAGAGCGAAGATTCTCAAAAAGGGTAACTCTCGTACTCTCGGCATCACTCAGGCCTGGATGGAGGTCCATCGAGTGTCTTTTTGGCGGGCGATCGTCGAAATGTCGTATGCCTGCGGCTCATTCGGCGTGGGGAACTACGAATGGCTGCTGCGAGAGCTGGGCGAAGTGAAATCCGCTTCATCGGCGAAGGACGAAGCTCCTGAATGGAATCCCGACAGCCGTGAACTCAGGTTTGGGGGAATGGTTGTCCGCACTATTCGCAGTAAGTTCGTGGGGCATCGAATTGTCGCAATCCTTGAAGCCTTTCAAAATGCTGGCTGGCCGAAGAGAGTAGACGCTCCGGAAGGTTTCGATGACCAGATTCGTCGCGAGAGCATCGCCAGTCTCAATGAACGCCTCGACCCGAAACTGCGATTTCTTGCCGATGGGTCCGGCGGGATCTGTTGGGAGGAAAGGCCTCCGGGCATTATCGCGAGGCGCGGGTCGCAAGCCATGGCTAAGCCCTCGCTGGTCAAGCGTCGTCGGTAAGTAGGTTCTGACCCGGTTCTGACCCCAAAGTGGGGGCTCATTCCTTGCGGTCCCGCTTCTGTGGATCGCCACCTCCCGCGCACCTCCTGCGCTCCTTCATTAGACCAGCATTCGGTCTCTCGGCAGGATGAGGCACAGTGTCGTGTCTCACCCGCTGGGAGTTCGGTCATGGACGGCAAGAAGTCGCTAAAGCTGACGATGGGTGAGATTTCCGCTGCGTGTTCTGACGGCGCTGGAAAACAGTATCCACCGATTCTCACGACGCAGCAGGCTGCGGAACTCGTCGGCGTTCCCATCGGGACGATCTACGCCTGGTCGAGCCAGGGGCGCCTCAAGGGTTGTGCGCGCAAGGTCGGCAAACACTTACGGTTCTTCCGCGATCGGCTGATCAGCCGCATCTTTAACGAGGATTTTTAACCGTGAAACAATTCGAAGAAGACGAAGAATCGGAGCTCGTCGGCGAAAGCGTTCGCATCCGTCGTCGAGGCAAGCGTTACTATGCGAACTATCAGCTCGATGACAAGCAAGTCCGTGCGTCGCTGAAGACCACCAGCAAGAAAGAAGCCCGTCGGCTTGCGATCCAAATCGCCGCCAAGCTCGCCGACGGCCAAGTCTCCAAGCCTGCCAAGACTCCCTCCATCCAGTCTGTCATTGAAGCGTATCAGAGCCATAAGAAAACCGAGCGTCGGAAGCCCAAGACGCTTGCGAAGATCGACTTGGTTTGCCGCCGCGTGCTGGCCTTGGCGGCGAAACGCCACCAATCCAAGCTGACCAACATCGACCTTTCTTTCGTCGACGCTTACCGGGCCGAGCGGGTGGCCGCGCCCGCCAAAGCTAAGACCGTCCACAACGAGACGGTCATCATCCGCCAGCTGATTAACTTCGCCTTGCGCCGCAACCTAGTGACCAAGGATCCGCTCGCAGGCCTCGAACTCAAGAAGCCGAAGCCGACCCGTCAGCCGTGCTGGACTCACGAGCAGACCCAGAAGATTCTCGCGGGCGCCTCGCCACCGCACCAAGCGGTCCTGGTTCTGCTGGCAGAGACCGGCATGCGGGTCGGTGAGGCCAAGTGGCTGCAGTGGGCCGACGTCGACTTCGCCCGAGGCATGATCCACATCCGCCCGAAAGAAGGCTGGGAACCTAAGACGGGCGACCAGCGGACCGTACCGATGAGCGAGCGAGTCCGATCACTCTTGGAGGCTTTGCCGCGACGAGACGAGTGGGTCTTCACGGCCCGCCAGTCACGCGAGGCGCCCGCTGTGGTCCGCCAGATCTCCGAGCGGCGCCTGCTCCAGCACCTTAAGCGCGTCCTGAAACGCCTCGGCCTGGCCGGGCATGTGCACACCTTCCGTCATGCGTTTATCTCGCACGCCCTCACGCAAGGTACGCCCGAAGCGATCGTGCGCGACTGGGTGGGGCATGTGGATCGCGACGTGATCAAACGATACACCCACGTGGGTGATCAGGCCTCGCAGGCGGCCATGCAGCGCCTGATGCCGGCCGCGAATTCGAAGCTGCGTGACGGTAAGGAGGCCAAACATGGCCGTAAGCAACAAGGCGCGAATTAAGCACAAATCTAGCACAGTCCGGCGTCACGCCCGGAAGCTCGCGGCGCAAAACAAAAGCGGGCCCCGAGTTAAGGGGCCCGCTTCTTCTGCGAGCGGAGGGCACGGGAATCGAACCCGCAACCGATTACTCGGCATCACATTTCCAGTGTGACCGCTAGCCATTCGCTTACCCTCCGAAGGGTAGAGGCATACAGCCGCCTCGATGTTCGCAGTCAGGCTCCGATTAGTCTAACAAGGCGGTCGGCAAACGCGAAGGGGTGGCGCGGGCCCTTTGCAATGCGAAAGAGCGAGCGCAAAAGCCCTTCGATCCGCGTGACCGGCCCCACCGGAACGACCCGTCGCGCTCAAGTTGTGCGACAGTGGCCAAATTGCATTCGGCCAACTATACGTGGAAGGAATGGGGCCAGCGTGCGCCCCGGTTGGCTCCGAAGTGACAGATTCATGCAAAGCTCTGCAGTGGCGATCTTTGGTGTGTCTTTTCTGGCAGTGGCTCTCACGGGCTGCCCGGGACATGTTGCGCCCGCACCGACGCCGGTGCCCCTCGAGCCGGCAACCGTCGCTCACCGTGTTGATGTGTCGGCATCGGCGTGGACCGTGCTGCTTGCTCGATTGGAAAAGCTCCTGCCCGCCAGCGTCAGTCCGGGCGATTCGCGGCGAAGGGTGGCTGGGTATAAGACGCTTGATCTGCAAGAGCTGAAGCAGGTTTCGAAGGCCATCGACCAACTGGCGGGCCTGGCCAGCTTGCAGGTCGAGCCGGCCATTACCGAAGAGACCCTGGCGATTCTGGTTCGAATGATCGCCGCGCAACGGAAAGTCGATGCCTGGACGGCCAACACTTTGGACGATCGACGGGTGTTGGCTCAAGACCCAGACGATGCGGCTCATCGACAAACGCTGAGAAACTACCTGGCCACCGCGTGGGGGCTGATCGATCTCTCGGGCCGGCTGCATTTTCATCTGACGGAAGCGCTCGATTCGGCGGCCTACAAATTTGCAGGCGCTGCGGGGGATCGCGACCGCTTGATCGAACTGGTGGCGCACGAAAAGTGCTCGGCCGGCATTTCGGTAATGTCGGTAGCGCTGCTCGATCCACCGGCCGACAGTCCCAACAAGGCCCAACCGCTGCATGCGGCGGGCAAGGCAAAGTTGATCGAGCTGATCGCAGGGAGCGGCCGGCTGGACATCGTTCCCGTGCTGGCCGAGTTCGTGACGAGTCCCGAAGCAACGCCCAGCCAGATTCTGGCGGCCGCCGAGGCCATCCGCACGCTGGGTCTGCCGCAGGATCCTCGCCCCGGCCAAGGCCCGGAGATTCCCGCCCCTCCGATCACGGCCGCACGGCTCCATCAGGCGCTGGCCGGGATCTCGGCGACGGCGCTCACCCCGGCGGAAGAGAGACAGCGGCAGGAGTTGTTGGCGTGGCTCAAGGTTCGCGATGAGCAGGGGCTGACCGACACGACCTATCGACTTGGCAAATTCGAGGTCGCGCCGGGTGATTGGCTGCTGATGCACAATCCGTCGCCCTACAACCAACTGACAGACCTGGCCCCTGGCATTTACACGCATGTGGGAATCGTGGCTCTGGAACGGGGAACGGATGACAAGCAGCGAATGGTGGTGGTGGAGCTGAATGAGCGTGGGGCGCGCGTGCCCGCGACGAATGTCGACGCTTATCTGCCCCTCACGTTGCATTATACCTTTCTTCGGCACCAGGATTCCGAGGCAGCGAAAATAATGGGAGACACGGCGGCGCGAATGATCGGCCAGGCGGCGGAGTTCGATCTGACGTTCCGCACCGATCGCGTGGCCCAGTACAAGGGCAAGCTGCTGGGGCAGAAGATCAAGACGTACTGTGCGGGCCTGGTGCTGCTGTGCGCGCAGGAGACTGATCGGCCGCGCGAGGAGTTTTTTCCTCTGGCCGAGAACCCGCCCAACGAGCGGGTGGTGGAGAATCTGGCGAAGTTCGGCATCGATTTGGGGCACGACTTTATCTCTCCCACTGGCCCGCTGTTTGCCGAGAAGTTCCAGATCGTCGGCCGCAACGAGGCCCTGTATGATCCCTCGCGTGAAATTGAAGAGGCGGTGTTCGACCATTTTGGGCATCTGGTGGGCGAGAAGGAGCTGACCCCCTCGCCCGACCTGTTCCAATCGCTCCGCCAGCGCATGGCTGAGGCTTCGAAATCGAATCCACTGCTGGCGAAAGCCTTGGCGGCGGCGGCAGACGTGAACGCCGAGATGGACCTGGTAGCCGGCGCCAAAGCAGCCGCGCTGATCGAGACGCTGGACGAGATTGCCTACAAGGCGAGCAGCGACTTTCGCGACGCCCTGTCGGCTATGCGGGGGGGATCGCCCGAAGAACTGAAAGCCCAGGGATTCGACGCCGAGCAGGTGAAGCATCTGCTCGACCTGCGTAAGTCGCATGTCAGCATCTGGGAAGGTCTGGAAAGTGGCAAAATGAGCCAGTTTGCGGCCCGCTCAGCCCTGCTCGAGCATTACATCGCCGCCGGCAAAGCCCGCCTGAACGCCCGATTCTTCGGCAAATAATGTCGGGCGTGTTGACACTTCCCCGCTTCGCGCCATTAGCATCTTAGAGATGGCGCCGGAGCAAACCCCCATGCCGAACTTGCCGCACGAGCTGGAAGGCTTTGTGGGGGCGCTCACGCGCCATCAGACGCGGCTGCGCGGATTGGTGCGGTGCCTGCTGTTCGACGCCTCGCAAGTGGAGGATGTGCTGCAGGATGCCAACGTCGTACTGATGCGCAAGGCAGCCGACTTTCAGCCCGGCACCGACTTTTGGGCCTGGTCGAGTCAGGTGGTCCGCTATCAGGTTCTGACGCATGCCAAACGCGTAGGACGCGAAAAGCTGGTTTTCGACGACACACTGCTGGCCACGCTGGCAACCGAGGCCGAAAAACAAGCTGCCGGTCTCGAGGATCGAAGAATGGCGCTGGGAGAGTGCCTTGGCAAGCTGGCGGCCCCGCAAAGACAACTGTTGGAACTTCGCTACAGCATGGGACACTCGATCGGGGAAATCGCCGAACGTCTGAGCCGGCCTGAAGGCTCGATCCGGCAGACGCTGCACCGTATCCGCGGGGCGCTCTTGGAATGCATCGAACGGAAGCTGCCTCAACCCGGCTCGTAACTCTTCAATCGAAACCCGCATGACGACGTCGCCTCCAGATTCCGAAGCCCTTTGGGCGTCCCTGGTGGACAGCACGCTGACGCCGGAGGAGTTCGCTCGGCTGCAGCAGATGCTGTCGCAGGATCCAACCGCGCGACGGCGCTACGTTGATCTGATGCTGCTCGACACGCTGCTTGCCGAAGAGTTGGCTTCGGAGTCGATCGGAGATATGGTCGATGCCTTGAGCCCTTCGGGCATCTCCGCAGCCAAGTCTGTCGTACTTCCAACGCCGGCTCGCCAGGCTTCGCCGGTCACGGGCATTCGCCGGCGATGGTTCGCCACGGCCATGGCGGCGGGGCTGCTGCTGTGTGCCGCGGTGTGGCTGTTCAGCACTCCGCAGGCAGAAGCCTCGGCCGCATCGCTGGTCGGCGAAACGCTACGGGTGCATCAGTTGCCGCTCGACCGCTGCTATGTGATTCAAGTGGAGCGGACCGGCGAGGCCTTCAAGTCGTGGTCGGCGGCTCGCCCTCGGGTCGACCGGCTCTGGACGCGTGGCGATCGCTTTTTTCTGGAATCGTCGACCGAACGATCCCGCTGGAAATGGGGCCAGGATGCCGATGGGCGGGTCTGGATGACCCACGGACAGCAGAGCGGGCTGACTATCGAACCAAACGAGCTCCCTGTCTGGCTGTCGAGCGTTTGCGATGCCCTGGCGATGCGGGTCGAGCCAATGCTCGAAGAGGTGCTGGCAAACTTCGATCTGACGTGGGCCGAAGAATCGGGCGATCCGCGGACCAAAGTCGTGCGGGCGGTCAACACGCGCGGGGCCCAGCCGCGCTGGCTGAAGGAAGCCCGCCTGGAGATCGATGCCGAGACGAAAGTGCTGCGAAAACTGACGGTCGTGCGGCAGGTTCGCTCGCGCCAGGCGGTCACCGTGACGTACACGCTGGCGGCTTCGGAATCTCAGCCCGACGACTGCTACGAGTTGAAGGGGCATCTGACCGAGCCGTCGGTGGTTTACTCGCGATCGAATCAGCCGCAAAAACGATTCGAGGCCCTGGCAGATCACTTTGGGCCGCTTTTGGCAAGAACGATGTTTCAACTCGAACGAGAACCTTCGATGGACGGCGCAAAGTAGCAGGCACACTCCGTGTGCCGTCCGCTGAGACTTTTTCCAAGTTCGCCCAATGGTGGACCTGAACGAGCACACGTGGAGTGCCTGTGACTTTTGTGGTGCAGCCGTCCCGCCTGCTGGAACATCGGTCCCACTTCAAGGCAGGCGGGACGCCTGCACCACAATACATGCCTGCACCACAATAAGCGGACGGCACACGGAGTGTGCCTGCTACTTTACACTCGCAAGTAACGATTCAACTCATACTTCAGGTTGCTGCCATGCTCACACGACTTACTTGGTTCGGATGCCTCCTCGGATGTTGTCTGTTGGTCCGTGCTGGAGAGCCCGATGCGCCGGATGCGGCTCCGGCCGTCAAGAAAGCCGAGCCGGCGAACGGATTGGAAGGCAAGCGCGGTCAGTTTGCCGAGAAGCTGAAGCAGCTCAAGGAAATGAAGAAGGGCGCAGGCGGGACGCCGGCCGAAGGAGAGTCGGGCAAAGGACGCTTCGCCGACATGCTGAAGCAATTCAAGGGGAAACAAAACCGCGAGCCGCTCGACCCGAACAAGTTCAAGCGAACCTCGTGGAAGGTGGGCGAAGAGACCCGCGAGGCGTTGATCTACGCTCCGCCGGCGAAAGACGCCAAAGACAAGCGGCCCGTCGTATTCGCCTTCCACGGCCACGGGGGAACGGCCGAACATGCCGCGCGAAGGATCAACTTTCACGAGACCTGGCCCGAGGCGATCAGCATCTATCCGCAGGGACTGCCGACCGCGGTGCCGCAGATCGATCCCGAAGGCCGGATGCCCGGCTGGCAAAAGTATGTCGGCGATCAGGACAATCGCGACCTGCTGTTCTTTGATGCCATGCTGAAGACGCTGGCGGCCGACTACCAGATTGATGCCGACCGCGTCTATGCGTGTGGTCATTCCAACGGGGGCTACTTCAGTTATGTGCTTCTCGCCGGTCGTAGCGACCCGTTGGCGGCCGTGGCGCCGATCGCCGCCACGCATGACGTTCGCAATTTCAAAGACACCAAGCCCAAGCCGGTGTTTCATGTGGCCGGCGAGCGCGACCCGTTGGTCCGGTACGCGTCGCAGGAACGAACGATTGAGCAAATTCGTAAACTGAACGGCTGCGACGCCGAAGGGAAACCGGCCGGCGAGTTCTGCACCGAGTACAGCTCGAAGAGCGGCCCGCCGGTGGTAGCCTACCTGCACCCCGGAGCACATGAAGTCCCGGCCGGGGCGATCAAGCTGATCACGGAATTCTTCCAGAAGCATTCGCGAGCCAAGGCCGAGGGTGCGCCGCGCGTGAACTTCTATCCGAAGAAGCCATAACGCCGACTTGGAAATTTCGGCAACTGTAGGGAACGCCCTCTGTGGCGTTCCGCGAATAGGCGAAGGCTATCCCACTTCGCGGAACGCCACGGAGGGCGTTCCCTACAGGAGGCGCTTCGCGAGTGCCTTAAAGCACTAGCCCATCGAGCCGTCGAGGAAGCCTTCGAGTTGCTTGCTACGCACGGGGTGCTGCAGCTTGCGGACGGCTTTGGCCTCGATCTGGCGGACACGCTCTCGAGTGACCTTGAAGATCCGCCCCACCTCTTCCAAGGTATAGGTGTAGCCGTCTCCCAACCCGTAGCGCAGGCGGATGATCTCGCGTTCGCGGAACGACAGGGTCTTCAGCACATGCTCGATCTTGTCCTTGAGCATTTCCTGCGCGGCGGCCGAGAGAGGGCTCTTCGTCCCGGGATCCTCGATAAAGTCGCCGAAGTAGCTGTCCTCGTTATCCGAGAGGGGACTGTCCAGGCTGATCGGCTGCCGGCTGATCTTCAGCACGCGCTGCGTCTCTTCGATCGGCACCTTGGCCAGATTCGAGAGCTCCTCGACGGTAGGCTCGCGGCCCAGTTCCTGCCAAAGTTGCTTCCCGGCGTTGCGCAGCCGCGACAGCACCTCGATCATGTGGACCGGAATGCGGATCGTGCGGCTCTGGTCGGCGATGGCCCGGGTGATCGCCTGGCGAATCCACCAGGTGGCATAGGTCGAGAACTTGTAGCCCCGGCGGTACTCGTATTTGTCGACCGCCCGCATCAGGCCGGTGTTCCCCTCCTGGATCAGGTCGAGGAACGAAAGGCCGCGGTTGCGGTACTTCTTGGCGATGGAGACGACCAGGCGGAGGTTGCCGCCGGACAGCTCTCGCTTGGCTTTCTCGTAGTCGTGGAACTCCTGCTTCATGCGCTGGCAACGCCGAGCCAGGCTCATGGGCGTTTCCAGCGTCAACTCCATCAGGTCGCGCAGCTCTTTGCGGAGGTTCGCCCGCTCGTCCTTGGCCGCGCCGGAGTCGCCGATACTGGAGAGCAGGACGCTGATTTGCGACATGCGGTCCGAGAGCTGCTCCAGCCGCTTCATCAGCGGCTGCACTCGACGGGTGCGGACGCTCAACTCTTCGGCCAGCGTGACCGCGCGGCGACGCCGGCGGCAGAGGGATTGGCAAGCGAGCTCCTGCTCGGCGCGAGGGGTCGATTTGCTGATCGCCCGATGGAAGTCCTTCACGTTCTCGCGGATCAAGTGCTCCAGGGTCTTCAGATTCTGCGGCATGCGGGCCGTGATCTGTTCCTTCGAGAGCTGTTCGGTCAGCGAGATCTTGATCGTGCGATCGAAGGGAAGCTCGCCGATGCGAACCTTCTCCAGCACTTCGACCGTGGCCCGGAGGGCGTAGTCGCACTCCAGCACGCTGCGGCGGAAGCGCCGGCGGGCCCGCTCGATGCGGCGAGCCAGGTCGATCTCTTCCGGGCGGCTCAACAGCGGGATCTCCGCCATTTGAGTCAGGTACATCCGGACCGGATCGTCGGACCAGTTTCCTTGTTCGACTTCGCTGCGGTCGTTCGATTCCTGCGGATGCTCGCGGGCTTCGCCAGCGCCGGGCGCCGAGTCGTCGCGTGCTAACTCTTCGCGCGATTCCTCGCTGCCGAACGGCTCGCGGGTCTGTTCCTGGGCGCGATCGCTTGACCACTCGCCGCCGGCTTCGCCACGTTCCTCGTCGCTCTGCTCTTCTTCGGGCTCGGCAGCTTCGCTCTCGCTGCTCTCATTGCGAATCGCAAAACGGTTGGCACTTGTCTTGGGCTTGGAGTGGCCGTTGACGGCGCCATTGCCGTTGGAAGAAGGGCGACGAGCCGGATGCGTGCCGCTCTTGTCTTTCGAATGCCCGTTGCCGTTCGAATGCCCGTTGCCGTTCGTATGACCGTTGGCGGCAGCAGGGGCGGCAGGCGCTTCGTCGAGGAGCTTGATGCCCCGCTCCTTGAGCTGGAGCAGAATCTCTTCCATGTGGTCGGGGGTGATGACTTCGTCCGGCAACGCCTCGTTGAGCTGATCGTAGGTCAGGTAACCCTGCGATGCGCCCAAGGCGAAGAGACGGTTCTGAGTTACATCATCCACGCGATCCACGACATGCCTCCTCGGGCCCCGCATCACTCGAGCCGGTAAGACTCAAGTAACCTCATTCTGATCAGAATCATCTGCCTGCCGCAAGCCCCCCGCCGCCGCTTCCGCAGCGGCTGCTTTCTTGGCCAATAGCTCGTCGCGAAACGCTGCCACGCGGCTGTAATTTCGCCGGCGTGCCAGCACTTCGGTCAGCGTCCGATCCGCCTCGGGTGCGTCTGGTTGGGCACGCACCGTTTCGCGCGCCTGACGCGACTGCTGCGTCTCTTCGATGCGGGTCACGCGCACCAGCAGATTGTCGAGCCGGGCCTTGGGGGTCAGTTGGCTGGCCGTCCCCTTCTCGTCCAACTCCACCAGCAAGCGTTTGGTGTACGGCTCGTCGAACTCCAGCATCAGCCTGTCCAGGCTCCGCTCTAGATCGGCTTCGCGCAGGTCCAGGCACTTCTGGTACACCTCGCGAAGCAGCCCCTGCGAGAGCTGATCGGGGCCGATCCGGGCGGCGATTTCGTCGAACAGATCCGGGCAGGTGATCACGATCTCCAGCAGTTCACGCTCCCACGGCGCACCCACGGTCGGCAGCTCGGCGTGCGGAGCAGACTGCTCGTCGCGGCGCTGGGCACGCTCGGGTCGGCGACCATTGCGAAGCTCCGTCATGCGGTTCCGCAGAGTCTGTTCCGAGATGTTGAATCGGAGCGACATGCGATTCAGGATCTGCTCTTCTTTCAGCCGCATGAAGCTGCTGGTCCCTTCGCGCAGTCGAGGCGAGAGGGCCATCGCGTTCAAAAGTTCTTCCACCGCTTCCGTCTGCGAAAACGTGTCCCGGCTGCCGCCTAGCTCCGACGTCGTCGTGATGAATTTGTGCTCCAGAGCGTCGGGTGCCTGTTCGATCAGCCCACGGAAGGCGTCGGCCCCGCGCTCTAACAAAAAGTCGCAAGGGTCGAGGTTGTCGGGCAGGGTGAGGATCCGCAGGTCGATCTGCTGCGCCAGGAACAACTCAAGGATGTCGTTGGAGCGCCGCCGGCCGGCCTCGTCGCCGTCCAGGACCAGCACGATGCGGATGCGATCCCCCATCCGCTTCAAGACCGGCAGATGCCGCTCAGTCAACGCGGTTCCCAACACCGCCACGGCGTTGCCGACGCCCATCTGGTGGGCCACGATGCAGTCCGTGTAGCCCTCCATCACGATCACCGTGCCGACCTGACGGATGGCAGGCCCGGCGATCTCCAGGCCGTAGAGCATCTGGCTCTTGGAGAAGAGCGGGGTCTCCGGCGAGTTGATGTACTTGGCCATCTGCTTGGCGTTGTCGTCCACAACCTCCGGCTCGGGGCGCGGCAGCACGCGGCCGCCGAGCGCGACGGGGCGATTCTGCTGATCGCGAATCGGAAACAGCACGCGTCCCTTAAAGCGATCGTACATGCCGTTGCCGCTCTGCCGACGGGCGCAAAGACCGCTGCGCTCCAGCCCTTCGACGGAGATCTGCTGTTTGGCCGCCCGGGGAAGGAGCCACTCCCAGTTGTCCGGGGCGTAGCCGAGCTTGAACTTCTCGATCGATTCGTGGGTGATGCCCCGGTCATCGAGATACCGCCGAGCCATTTCTCCTTCGCTCGAGTCGACCAGGGCCCGATGGTACTCGTCGACCGCCCAGGCCATCGCTTTCAAAAGCGGCGCCTTGGGGTCAGCGGAGCCGGGGGTGCTTGGCCGGCCCTGGCGTTTGATTTCGATGCCGGCCCGTTCGGCGAGCAGGGTGATCGCCTCGGCAAAGCCGACGTTCTCGTGCTTCATCACAAACGAGAAGATGTCTCCCCCTTCTCCGCAGACCCAGCATTTGTAGGTCTGACGGTCGGGGTTGATCTGCAGGCTGGGCTTATGATCGTCGTGCCAGGGGCAGAGGCATTTGAAGATCCGCCCTTCGCGGCGCAGCTCGAAACTGGCGGCGAACAGATCGACAATGTCGACCGCCCGTTTGATCTGCTCTTTGGTGTCGAGATCGAAAGACACCGCCGGCTCCTGCCCGCGCACGGGAGAAAGGTGACCCGTCCATCCTGACGGAAAGGACTCCGCACGCCCAGCAAGGCCCGGAGAGGAAATGGTGAGAAGTCCCAGAGCGCGTTATAGCGACTCGCGCGGCGAAGGGTCAAGCAATGGGAAGAGAGGTAAGCCGGGAGGACATTTCCGGCGGGGCGGGTGCTTTGCCCGAGAATGGGTTGTAGCCCAGCGCCTGCGCTGACCCCAGCGCCCGCGCTGACCCCAGCGCGTAACTTTGCGAGTTGGCCCGCGTTCGCCACCTCGACGCAGTAACTTTGCGGGTTGAAGCCCAGCGCCTGCGCTGAACTCAGCACCTGCGCTGAACTCAGCGCCTGCGCTGAACTCAGCGCCTGCGCTGAACTCAGCACCCGCGCTGACCTCAGCGCGTAACTTTGCGGGTTGGCCCGCGTTCGCCACCCCCGCGCTGTAACTTTGCGGGTTGAAGCCCAGCGCCTGCGCTGAACTCAGCGCCTGCGCTGAACTCAGCGCCTGCGCTGACCCCAGCGCATAACTTTGCGAGTTGGCCCGCGTTCGCCACCCCCGCGCTGTAACTTTGCGGGTTGAAGCCCAGCGCCTGCGCTGAACTCAGCGCCTGCGCTGACCCCAGCGCCTGCGCTGACCCCAGCGCCTGCGCTGACCCCAGCGCGCAACTTTGCTGGTTGAAGCCCAAAGCCGGTGCTGAACTCAGCGCCTATTTGGCAAATCAGTCCCTTCATCTCGCAGTATATCAAATTATCAGTCTCATTTTGAGTTAAATATAAAACTTTATTGGCAACTGACTTTGCCCGCACCGGGGTGCTCGGGCCTCCGATGCCATTCCGGACCGGCGCGCGTACAATGCTGCAATGCGTCGCCCGCCACTGGAACCTATCTTACCCCCCATGTGATTGATGCCTCCTTCGGAACCCACTCGCCCTTTGGGCGGAGTCATCCATACCTACCTGGGCTACGATCCTCAGAATTTCCCTCCGCCCAGTTCTCCGCCACCGGACGTCGTTTCGACGGCTTTCGAGCACATGCTGCAGTTCGGCTCGATGCGGCGGCTGACCGACGAAGAGCTGGCCCGGGCGATTAAGCTCGATCCCAGCCAGATCGCCGGCATGGGACCGAGCCTGGACATGCTGATCGCCATGCTCGAGGAGCGTAAGCGGAAGATCCTGGCCAAGTACGAAACCAAGACCGTGGAGAAGGCCGCCCGCAAGCGGTTCCAGGACCACGCCAAGAACATGCGGCCCCCCAAGGAGCTCGACAAGCTGTTCCGCCAGGCGGTTCAGGAAGAGCAGGTGCAGGATCTGGAGCATGTCTGGTACCAGGTGGACGATGAGCAGTCCCCCTTCGCGCGCGATCTGATCAAACTGGCCACGGATCTGAGCGAGCAGTATCAAGTGCAGGCCCTCGACTCGAAGTACACCTTTACCGGCCGCGAGAAGCTGAGCATCTCGGACGCGCTGGAGGTGAAGGAGGAGCTGGAGAAAATCGACCGGCTGCTCGAGCAGCTCAAGGAGGCGGCCAAGACCGCCCAGATCGGCGTGATCGATCTCGACGAGCTGAGCGAGTTCGCCGAGCCGGGGGATGTGGAGCGGCTGAACGAACTACAGCAGCGCGTGCAGGAGTACCTGCGCGAACTGGCCGAGCAGCAGGGGTTGGAGAAAACCAAGGACGGCTACCGGCTCACGCCCAAGGCGCACCGCGTCTTTCAGGGAAAACTGCTGGCCACGATTTTCAGCGAGCTGAAGGCGGCCCGCTCCGGACGGCATCAGGGTCCGATCTCCGGCGAAGGGGCGGTGGAGATTCCGCGCACCAAGCAGTACGAGTTCGGCGATTCGGTCACGCACATGGACATGACTACCTCGCTCGTCAACGCCATGGTCCGCTCCGGTCCCGGGCTGCCGATCCGCATGAAGGCCGAGGACATCGAGATCCATCGGACGCGCAACAATCCCAAGTGCGCCACGATGGTGCTCTTGGACATGAGCGGCTCGATGCGCTACGACGGGCAGTACATCAACGTGAAGCGGATGGGCCTGGCGCTGGATGGGCTGATCCGGACCGAATACCCGGGCGATTTTTTGCGGTTTGTGGAAATCTATAGCTTTGCCAAACTGCGGCATGTCTCGGAGTTGGCGAGCATCATGCCCAAGATGCCGACGATCCACAGCCCGGTGGTGCGGCTGAAGTACGACATGAGCAAGGCCGAGATCAGCGAGGCCATGGTCCATCCACACTTCACCAACATTCAGCGGGCGCTGCAGATCGCCAGGCAGACGCTGGCCGCGCAGGACACGCCGAACCGCCAGGTGGTGCTGATTACCGACGGTCTGCCAACGGCCCACTTTGAAGGGGAGATGCTGTACCTGCTCTACCCGCCCGATCCCCGCACGGAGTCGGCCACCTTGCGCGAGGCGCAGCTTTGCGCCCGCGAGGGAATTACGCTGAACATCGTGCTGCTGTCGAGTTGGTCGCAGACGCACGAGGACGTGCAGTTCGCCTACAAAATGGCGGAGACCACCAAGGGGCGGGTCTTCTTCTCCGCGGGGCACGACCTGGACCGCTTCGTGGTCCACGACTACGTGAACCGGCGGAAGCAGATTATCGGCGGGTGATCCCGCCCGCGGCCGTGCGAGCGCTGCGGCGAACGCTGATGTCCTGGGTCATCAGTTCGCACGTTCATGGTCAGCCCCTGTAGGGAACGCCACGGAGGGCGTTCCCTACAGGGGGCGAACATGTGTCTCAGGACACTAAGGCGTCGCCATGGCTCGAATCGCCAACGCTGCCAGATCGGCCAGCCACAGCGTCGCCAGTAGTGCCACTTTAAAGGCCACGATCTTGGCGATCGGCCAATCGCGGGTGGCTTCAACGGCGCGGGCGTATTCGCGCGACGTGACGCGCGCGGCCTGCGTCGACAGGACCAGGTAGATCAGCACTCCGTGCACGGCCAGCAGCAGCGTGCCGCTGAACAGACTTGCCGCCACCATGGCTTCCGGCTGCCCCATTTCCGACAGGCCGGCGGACAACAGGACCATGGCGAACAGGGTAGCCATCCCGCTCGAAATGCTTTGCAGCCAGCACGCCCAGGGACGCAGGGTCAACAGGCCTAATCCAATGCCCAGGTGAGTGAAACTTATGAGGAGGCCGGCCAGCAGAAACTCGCTCGGCGAGAACAGTTGATCCGGCTGGCGCGCGTACCAGATGCCCGCGCCCAGAAAGAAAACCGCAGACGCCAGCTTCATCACCCCCAAGGCCCGCAGCGTCGTCTCTCGCCGCATTCCGCGTCGCCTGCGGTTTTCGAGCTTCTTTCGCTCTTCACTCTGAGCCTCGCCCTCGGGCCGAGGGGCCCGGTCATCCAAGTCGGCTCGGGGAGATTCGAACGGGTTGATCACTCGGGAAGATCATGCGGGTAGATGTGGAACTTGCTTCGCCGAAATGAATGATAGCCGTTTTCCATCGCGCGACCAGAGACGCGTCGAACGGTTCCATCGCAGTGACTCGGGGCCCTGTCGTGTGTATCCTGACGCCCGCGGGTGAGGCTTTGGAAATCGACTTCGAATCGGAACGCACGAGTTTGTTCTATGCCACCCAAGAATCCACCGAAGAAGCCGTTGAAATCCAGCTCCGCATCGCAGCTCCCTCTTGCCGAGCGCGTCGAATCGGTCGTCGTCACCTTGAAGAAGAAAGCCACCCAGGCGACCCGCGACGGCATGGCTCGCTATGGCATTCCTTCGGACAACGCTTTCGGCGTGCCGGTGGGGGTGATGCGCAAGCTGGCCAAGGAACTGGGGCGCGATCACGAGTTGGCACTGGGACTTTGGGAGACCGGGCACTACGAGGCCCGCATGATGGCGGCGTTTGTCGATGACCCCGCGGAAGTCACCTCGGCCCAGATGGATCGCTGGTGCCGCGAATTCGACAGTTGGGCCATCTGCGACACCGTCTGCTTCGCCCTCTTCGATCGCACTCCGTATGCCTGGGGCAAGATCGCCGGTTGGGCCAAGAAGCGCGATGAGTTCGTCCGCCGGGCGGCCTTTGCCTTGCTGGCTAGTTTGACCGTTCACGACAAAGAGGCCGACGACGAGCCGTTCGCCGCGGGCCTGCTCCTCATCGAACCGGCCGCCAACGACGAGCGGAACTTCGTGAAGAAGTCGGTCAACTGGGCGCTGCGATCGATTGGCAAACGCAGCCCCGCGCTGCATACCGCTTCGGTGGCGCTCGCTCAGCGACTTGCTGAGTCGAGCGATGCGACGGCGCGCTGGATTGGGAAGGACGCGCTCCGCGATCTGGCCAGCCCGGCCACGGTGCGACGCCTGGCCAAGCAACGCAAGCGTTGAGCGTAAAGTAGCAGGCACACTCCGTGTGCCGTCCGCGAATGTGGAGCGTCTGAATACAACACTAGCCCGACGCGCCAGCGCGCCAGCGAGGGGAAGCTCTAGGCGACGTCGCCGCCATGTTCCGTGTGAGCGTCTCGATTCTGGGTGAAAATCGCAGCCGTAGGTTGCGCGCGGGGGCTCTATCCACGACGACGGTTTTTTTTGAACAGGAGGAAACGGAGGTAACGGAGGGGATTTCTCTGTTACCTCTGTTTCCTCCTGTTCAAAAGAAGAAGCATCGGCGAGATGCCAACGAAGGGCAGCCCCCCTCCCCAGCGCTCCCCACAAGTGGGAGGGAGCAGGAAGAGAGGGTCGTTTCACTCGGCCCACCTTGACGTCCTTCCACCCAGAATTGGGACGCTCACACCCATGTTCCCCTCGCTGGCGCGCTGGGCAAGCAAAGTAACACAGCCTCTCCGTGTGCCGTTCGCTGACGCTCGCTAAGTGCCAATGGGCAATAGTTGGAGAGAGCACCGGCGGACGGCGCACGGAGAGGCTGTGATTTTTTGTGGTGCGGGCGTCACGCCTGCTGGAACATCGGTCCCACTTCAAGGCAGGCGGGACGCCTGCACCACAATAAGGCGGACGGCACACGGAGTGTGCCTGCTACCTTACGTATTGCACTTCGTCATTTCGCGGGAAATGCAGCAGACTTGTTAACATTGCTGGCCAGGGTTTCCCTGCCGCATGAGCCGAGATACGATTCATCCGGCCTTCCTCCCCGCGCTGTTTTGGAAACCGGTCCCATGGCTGTCACCTTCAGCAGCTTCGTTCAGCAAGTCAAAGTCGAAACCGCCTTCACGGTCCTGGCGGTGGCCAAGCGTCTGAAGGCGGCCGGCAAGGATGTCATCGAACTCGAAATCGGCGACAGCCCTTACCCGTCGACGGCCTCGGCCAAGAAGGCCGGCATCGAGGCCATCGAACAGGATCAGTCACACTACTGTCCCTCGCCAGGGCTGCCCGAGTTCCGCCAGGCCGCGGCCGAGATGATGGCCCGCGAGTACCATCTGCCGGTTACGGCCGAGAACATCGTGGCCGGCCACGGGGCCAAGATCTTCGAGTTGCTCTTCTGCGAAACTTTTCTGAATGCAGGGGACGGAGTGCTGGTCTTCAGCCCCTATTTCCCCACGTATCTTCCGAACATCCAGCGCCGGAATGCCCGGGCCTGGATCTCGGACCTGAAGCAGGACACCGACTTTCGCCCATCGCTGGCCGATGTCGAGAAGTTCTTGCGCGAAGATCCCCACCCCAAGGCGATCTTTCTCAACAGTCCGCACAATCCGACCGGCGGCATCGCGACCGAAGAGGACCTGCGCGGGCTGGCCGATCTGATCCGCGGGCGAGACGTGGTCGTCTTCAGCGACGAGCCCTACAACCACATGGTCTGGAGCGGCAAGCACCATACGCTGCTGGCCCAACCGGGCATGTTCGACCAATGTGTGGCGGCCTACACCTTCAGCAAGTCGTACAGCATGAGCGGTTGGCGATTGGGCTTTGCCGTGTCCAGTCCGGCGATCGTCAGCGCCATGGCCGGCTTGATCAACACCAGTCTCTCGTGCGTACCGCCGATCAATCAACTGGCCGGCGCGGCCGCCTTGCGACACGACACGGTGGAGCGCGACGAGGTGATGCAGCTCTTCCGCAAGAAGGTGGAACTGCTGGTCGCGGGCCTGAACAAGATCGATGGTGTGAAGTGCCTGATGCCCGGCGGGACCTTCTATGCATTTCCTTCGGTGGCCAAGATCTGCAACCGGCTGAAGATCACCTCGCACGGTCTGGCGATGTTTCTGCTGGAAGGGGCCGACGACCATCGGGGCGTCGCCTGCCTGGGGGGAGAATGCTTTGGTGCAGCCGGCGGAGGCTTTCTGCGATTCAGTTGCGCCGAGCCAGACGACCGGTTGGACCAGGCGCTCGGGTTCCTGGCCCTGGCGTTTCATCGCACCGAGCGCGTTGAGAAGTACCTGGCGACCAACCCGGGCTATCGGCTGACGGAGCCGTACGCGTAGCAAGCCGCTTACGGCTCGAAGTACGGCAGCACTTCCACGCCACGCGAAGGTCCGTCGCCCGGCGGATCTTGCCCGCGCATGTCGGGAAGCGATGCATCCTCGACCCCTCCGGTGACCAACTCCTTGGGGGGCACGTGAAGCGGGTCCGACACTTCGCGCAAGTGTTGCAGCAGAATGCGGCGCACTTCCAGCACGGTGAGCGGATGCCGGTGGACATTCACGTGGTCTGCCTCGACGACGACTTCGCTCTCCACCTGGTCCAGATGCGCGCTGCTGTAGGGGACGACCCCGTCGCCGTCGCTGCGGCTCAGGTAGCCCTTCTTCATTCTGCCTACCACGTTGTGGTAGCGGACCGTCTGGGGATGCTGGCCCGCCAGTACCGCTGGCAATAGCGGGCAGGAGGGGGAAAGGCTGTCGATACTGGTCGTCGGTTCGGCGTACTTCGCGCTCTTGAAGACATCGGGGTTCTGTGCCAGCAACTGCTGCGGCGCCTGGAGTGCGGCCGCCGGCAGATGAACCAGCTTGCGTCCCACGTACCTTGTAAAGTTATTCGAGAAATCGCTTCCTCGATGCGGCGTGCCGATCGTGATCACCCGCTGAACTGACGGATTGGCGTTGAAGAAGAAGGTCTGCTCGATCCGATTCTTCGTCTCCTCATCGGCTTTCACCTGGGCGAATGGCTTGTCGCTCATCGTTCCCCAGAAATCGTTTCCGGAGTCGATGGTCTGCAGCTTGCTGATCAATCCGCCCATGCTATGCCCGACCAGCACCATTTCATCCAGCGACTGCTCGCGGGCTTGCGGATCGAAGACTCGCCGCATCTGGGCCAGGTCCTGGCGCAGTTCAGCGGCGCTCAGCAGAAACGGCTGACCTGTGGGATAGAGATAGAACCAGAACTGGTAGTTGTCGCGGATCTCGGGCAAGCTGCGGAGATCGTTGAACATCTCCATCCAGGTCATGGGGCTCGACCACAGGCCATGCACCATCAGCACCGGGATCTTGCCTGGCTGATACGGCTGCAGCATGTAGAGGCCGGCGACCTCTTTGGCTTTGTCGGGCCGCAGGAAGCCGAACGTATCCTGGCCGGCCAGCGTGGAGTTATCCAGGAAGAAGGCCAGCGGAGTGCTCAGGTCGCTTTCCAGCGGCACTTCGACATCGCACACACGGACGCTGGTGGCCTCGAGCGGATCGAGCAGTTCCAACTCGCAACGGCACGTCGCGCCGCTGCCGCCAGCCGTGTTCGGTGCCTCGCCGGCCGTAATGGCGCCCGGCTCGAAGCGCAGAAACGCCGTGACCGGGAAGCTGAGGGCCTTGGGATAATAGCGATCCGTGGGATCCTCTTCGCCCGACTTCTTGCGAATGGCGATCAGCGGCACGCCCAGCCCATAGGTGCTGTACTGGTTGGTCAGCCCGGCGATCTCGAAGTCGGAGACGAACTCGAACTTATCGAAGTCCTCCCCCTTCCATTCGAAGCCGCGGGGGACAATCTCAATCTGGAAGCTGCGGCCCAGCGTGTTCAGACCCAGCCGCTTGCCCGGCTTGAAGACTCCCTGCTTCTTGGCGATCCGCAGCGAACGCTCGAGCGCCCCGTTGTAGAGATCGCAGGCCCCGCGGAACTCGGGATCGTACGGATTCCGGCGGGATGCGAACTGCGGATCGAACAGATAGGCGTACGAATAGGCCACCGTGTCCCAGTACAAGGTGAGCGCTTCGGCCTCGGAGACAAGTTCGAGTTTGATGGCTTTCAGAAAGCTCAGCTCGGCCAGGGCATAGGTCAGGTCTTCGTCCGGCTCGGTGGCGCGGATCTCGGTCAGCCGTGTGAGCACCTTGGCATCGGTCGAGGGTTCTTTGTGCAGATCGTAGCGACGGAGCAACTGCTTCGTTCGATCGCTGGCCTGCGGGCCTCCGCGGGCGGTGAGCTGGAAGCGCTCCACCAGTGGAGAGCGAGGCGAAGCCCGCAACTTGACGGTCTGCGACGCGCAGCCGCTGGTCGCGAGCACGAGCAGCAGGATCGCCCAGATTGCATAGGGCTGCACACCAGGCGCGCGGAAGCTCTCAGGCCGATGGCCATGCAGGCCCGCTGGTAGTGCGTCCCTGAGCATGCGAGATGAGATGCGTGAGATCGATCGAACCGACACCCCGCGAGCGCGGGAATGAAGTGCCCCTGCTTGCTCCCGAAGCGCAACGCGAGCCGGGAGCGGAGGGGAAGGATAGCGTGTGGGGCTTATGGGTCAACGTCGGTTCGGGGGGGTGGTAGCGACTGCTAGCAGGAAGCTGCGGAGTCACTCGCAGGTCGATCCCTGTGCAATCGCCAGGATTTGCCCATGAGACGCGCCGATCTGAACTGTCCAGCTTCCTGCCAGTTCGCGATCGAGCAGGCGAAATAACCACTGAGCGTGGTCCCCGGCAAAGATCTCCACCTGGTTCGGCACGAATGGCTCCCCTTGATTGGCCGCTTTATAGACCGCTTCTTTGGCGGACCAGAGTCGCGCGGCTCGCAAGGGATCGGCCGATTCGGCCACCCAAGCCCGCTCGGCCGCCGTGAACCACGTCTGTTGAAAGCCTGCCCCCAGCGGTGCGGCAGCGGTCAGATCGACGCCGATGGCATCCCCCGCTTGCAGTGCCAGCCCCACCACGACGGTTTCGTCCGAATGCGTGAGTGACAGCGTGATCGGCAGTGGAACGCCGTGCAACGAAGCCACGGGGCGCGAAGGCCGGCCGCGCGTGTCGCGGGACACGATGTGGATGGACGCCGGCTGGAACTCGTTTGCGGAGTCGCGCGGGGCCAGTTCGTCCCGCAGGCATTCCTTCATCGCCACGCGCCCAGCCAGAAAGGTTCGCTGGCGTTCCGCGCTGCGGAAGCTCTCCCACAGGGTGCGTTCTTCGGCAGAGAGCCAGTCCAGGCGAGCGTCGGGCGCAGCCCCCAACAGCAGATCGATCGGCCAGTCGCGAACGAGAAAGCGAGCGGACAACTCAGGAGAGTCGGGAGTCAGTTCCACGTTGGAGACACTCCCGCAAAACGGGACGACGAACGGCCAATGCTACGCGTGGATCCCTTCGCCGCCGTCGACGACCAGGATCTGTCCTTGCACCAGATCGGCCAGCGGGCTCGCCAGAAAAAGGGCCGCATCGGCCACATCCGAAGCCTGTAGCGTCCGTCCTCCGACCATGGTCTTCTTGCGGGCCCCTTCAAAAATCTCTTCGGCGTTGGGGAACCGGCGGGTCGAATCGGTATCGACCAGCCCGGCCAGGATGCAGTTGATGTTCACGCCGCGGTCGCCGATCTCCAACGTGAACTGGCGGACCAGGGCTTCTAACGCGGCCTTGGACGTGCCGATCATGCCGTACATCGGAATGGCGATCCGCGAGCCGTGGCTGGAGAGGGTGATCACCTTGGCGCGGCCGGTCTTGCGTTCCAAGAGGGGCATGGCCGCCTGGACCAGGAACAACAGCGAGCGGACGTTGGTGTTCATCGCCGCTTCAAAGTTGCGGGCGTTCGTTTCCAAGAGGGGGCGGAAGCCGCCGGTCGCCGCGTTGGAGATCAACACATCGAGCCGGCCGAACTTCTCCTTGACGAAGTCGAGCATCGAGGCCACGTCGTCGTACTCGCTGACGTCGGCCTTGACCACGGCGGCCCGGCGGCCGAGCTTCTGAACCTGCTCGGCCACTTCGTTGGCGGCCGATTGCGAAGTGACGTAGTTCACGATCACGTCGGCACCGGCCTCTGCCAGGCGAATCGCGCACGCCCGGCCAATGCCGCGCGAACTTCCCGTCACCAGCGCCACTTGGCCCGCAAGATCAATCATCAGTCGACTCCGCGTCTTCCCGTTGGGCGGCCCCACTCAATCGGGCCAAACCCTGGGGTTTGAACCTCGAATTGTAATTCAGGCTTTGGAGGTTGAATAGGGCTCGCCGGCGCCGCGTGACTCGCGAAAAAGCCTGGCAGGTTATGCTATATTCGCAGCATTCCTACTTCGCGCAGATCGGGGGCAGCATGTTCGGATCGGGCCAGATTTCGTTGGGCGAACTGGCCCGGCTGTGTCATCGGCTATCCACCTCGCTCGATGCGGGCATCGACCTGCGAAAGACCTTGGCCCGCGAGTCCGAGGGCCGCGTGCCCGCTTCCGTCGCTCGTCGACTGACGCAGATCCACCAGGCGGTCGGCAACGGGGACACGCTGGAAGACGCCCTGCGAACGACGGGGGAGTTCTTCCCCACACTCTTTGTCCGTATGGCGGTTGTGGGCGAGAAGACCGGCCAGCAGCCCGAGGTCTTCCGCCGGTTGGCCGATCACTACGACCAGCAGATCAAGCTGCGCCGCGACTTTTGGGGCCGTATCACCTGGCCGCTGGTGCAACTGGCGGCCGCCGTGTTGCTGGTCGGCTTTCTGATCTGGATCCTGGGCGTAATCGCGAGCTCGCGCGGCGGCAAGCCGATGGACGTGCTGGGCCTGGGGTTGGTTGGCACCGCCGGCGCACTCACTTGGTTCGCCATCGTGGCGGCGATCTTTGGATCGGGCGTGTTGGCGTATGTGCTGCTCACCCGCAGCCTGGCCGGCACGTACCGTTTACACTCGGCGCTGTTGGCGATCCCTGTTCTGGGCCCGGCACTGCAGACGTTGGCACTTTCGAGGTTGGCCTGGTCGCTGCATCTGACGCACGAGACCGGCATGGATCTGGGCGAGGCCGTGCAGCTTTCTCTCGAGACCACGGGCAACGCCTGCTATGCGGTACAGGCCCCCAGCGCCAAGAGCAAGCTGTTGGAAGGGGACACGCTGACGGCCACGCTGGCTTCGGAGGGACGCTATCCGCGCGACTTTCTCGATACGCTCGAGGTGGGGGAAGAGAGCGGGCGGATCTCGGAATCCATGGCGGTCCTCTCCGAGCAGTACCGCGAGAGAGCGAACGCCGCGCTGGCCACACTGACCATGCTGGCCGGCTTTGCGGTCTGGGCCATGGTGGCCCTGCTGCTGGTGGTGATCATCATCCGCATCTTCATGGTCGCCTACTTGCAGCCGATCAACGACCTTCTGAACACGATGTAACGGATTACGATGAAGTTTCTTTTGACGAACGACGACGGCATCGACGCCGAAGGGCTTGCCGCGCTGGCTTTGGCCGCCAACGGGCTGGGCTCGTATCAGATTGTCGCGCCCGACGAACATTGCTCCGGCTGCAGCCATGCGGTCACGACGCATCAGCCTCTTCTGCTGACAACCCGCGAGCAAGGCAGGCACTCGCTCGATGGCAAGCCTGTCGATTGCACTCGCATTGGCTTGTCGCACGTTGCCCCCGATGCCGACTGGGTCCTTTCGGGAATCAACGCGGGTGGAAACTTGGGCGCGGATATCTACATCTCGGGCACGGTGGCTGCCGCGCGCGAGGCCGCGCTGATGGGGCGGCAGGCGATCGCCATCTCGCAATACCGCGGCCGCGATCGCGAGATCGACTGGCAGACCGCCGGGCTTTGGACCGCCGAAGTTCTAAAAGTGCTGACCGCCCGACCGCTGCCGCAAGGCAAGTTCTGGAATGTGAACCTGCCCCACCTGGTGGCAGGGGCGCCCGCCCCGGAAATGGTGTACTGCAGGCTCGATCCGCACCCGCTGCCCGTCGAATACCGTCAGGAAGACGGGGCGATCTTTCACTATGCCGGGGTCTATCACTCGCGGGCCAGAGTGGCCGAGCGGGATGTGGATGTCTGCTTTTCGGGGCGCATCGCCTGTTGCGAGTTGGGTTTAGAGTAGGGAGACCGTCGCGATGAGACGTCGGGGCGGTCTTGAATCTGAGAGTTGAGATCTGAGATGGGATGGCACAGAAAGCCAGCAGTTGTCCACTGTCGCTTGACGACTTTCCCTCGTGCCACTACAAAATGGAATTCCAATCCACCTAAGGACATCCAGGGTGCGCCGGGTCATTCCCGATCTGGCCAACGCATTCCATTGTCGAGGGAGTTGAGTGACATGGCACATAAGAAGGGTCAAGGTTCCAGCCGCAACGGACGCGATTCGCAACCCCAGCGACGTGGCGTCAAGCGTTTCGGCGGCGAGAAGGTGAAGGCTGGAAACATCCTGGTTCGCCAGGTCGGAACCGTCTTCCATCCCGGCGCTAACGTGGGCCAGGGTAAGGACTATACGCTGTTCGCCCTGGTCGACGGCGTGGTCAAATTCGACCGCGACGGCCGCCGCATCAACGTGGTGCTGTAAGCAGCCCGCGAGCAACCTCCCTTTGAAGGGCACTCCTTTCACCGGAAAGGAGTGCCGCTGCGCTCGATGGGGTGCCTTGCGCGCACCTTTTGCGGCGGGTCATCCCGCATTTGGACCGCTTCGGCTACAATCGAGCCCGTCTGAACTTGCTCGGTAACCTCCACGCCCGGTGTTGAGGTTTCCTGCTTCCTTCCGTCCGACTGGTTCGTCGTGCTGCGTCTGCGGCGCGATGCTCCCCAAGAATTGTTGTGTGCCGCCATGTTTGTCGATCGCGTCCAGATTCATGTTTCCGGCGGCAAGGGAGGGAACGGCTGTTCCAGCTTCCGCCGCGAGAAGTACGTCCCTTTGGGCGGACCCGATGGCGGAGACGGCGGTGAAGGGGGGAGCGTGTTCGTCGTGGCCGAGACCGGCATCGACCACCTCTCGGCGCTGGCGCATCGCAAACATTGGAACGCCCCCAATGGCCGGCCCGGTTTGGGTTCGAACTGCCACGGCAAGAACGGCGAGGATCTGATCATCCGCGTTCCGCCCGGCACGATCATTCGCGATGCCACAGCAGGGCACATCATCAAGGATCTGACCGAAGCCGGCGAGATGGTCGTCATTGCCAAGGGGGGCCGAGGGGGACACGGCAACACACGCTTCAAGAGTTCCACAGAGCGCGCCCCGCGGCAATGCACCCCCGGTCAGGATGGCGAGATCCGCGACCTGATTCTGGAACTGAAGTGCATCGCCGACGTCGGACTGCTGGGCATGCCCAACGCCGGCAAGAGCACGCTGCTCAGTCGGCTGTCTCGCGCCCGGCCCGAGATCGCCGCCTATCCGTTTACGACCAAGCATCCTAACCTGGGGTTGGTGCAGATCGATCTGGAACGCTCCTTCATGATGGCCGACATTCCCGGCTTGATTGAAGGAGCCCACCTGGGGCATGGCCTGGGACACGAGTTCCTGCGGCATATCGAACGGGCTGGCATTTTAGTCCACCTGATCGAGCCCGAACCGGCCGATGGCAGCGACCCGATCTCCAACTACCAGGCGATTCGCAAGGAGCTGGCGAGCTATAGCGAGGAACTCGGGCAACGCCCCGAGATCGTGGTGGTGAGCAAGTCCGAACTCCCCTCGGCGGCCGAAGTCCGCGAGCGGCTTTCGACCGAACTAGGCAGCCCTGCGCTGGCGATCTCAGCCGTCACGGGCCAAGGCCTGAACGACTTGATCTGGCGGATTCTGCAACTGCTCGACGCCCGAGCGGATGCCCCCGCGGTATGAGCGCACCGCTTCCCGCCCGGCCTTTAGTGGCCGTGGACATCGGCAATACGCGAATCAAGTTTGGGCGTTTCGAAGGAGCCTGGCTGGCCCAGGAACTTCCCGCGCCGGGCAGCGTGCTGTCTCTAGCGCCCGACGATCTGGAGCCGCTGGCCGATTGGCTGTCCGAAGGGATCGGACCCTTCGACTGGTTCGTGAGCAGCGTCAATCGGACCGGTGCCACGCGGCTGCACGATTGGCTGCGCGAGCGACGATCGGACGAAACGGTGCGAGTCCTGACCGCTGCTGATTTGCCACTGACGGTCGCACTCCCTTCGCCCGAGAAAGTTGGCAACGATCGCCTGGCGTCGGCGGTGGCGGCCAATCGGCTTCGCAAGACGGACCGCGGAGCGTTGGTGGTCGACCTGGGAACGGCCCTCACAGTGAACGTGATTTCGCCCGCCGGCGAATTCCTGGGGGGTGCCATTCTGCCTGGCTTGGGGACATCAGCCGTGGCACTGCACGAAATGACTGATCTGCTTCCGTTGGTCGACGTGCTGTCGATCAAGAGTCCGCCCGCGGCGCTGGGGACCAACACGCAGGAAGCGATGCTCTCGGGCTTGTACTGGGGCGCGGTGGGTGCGGTGCGCGAGCTGAAGCGAGTGCTTTCTTCGGCACAACAGGCGCCGCTCGACCTGTTCATCACCGGTGGCTATGCCGAAGTGATCATGGCCGGATTGGGCGAAGAGGCCCGGCACGTGCCTCATCTCACCCTCTCCGGCATTGCGTTGTCTGCCGCGGCGATGGCCGCTCGGCCAGCCGCGTAGTCATTCGCCCTTAGCTGGGCAGCGTATCGTCGCTGGCAAGATGGGCACGCTGACGTCGTCGGCGAACATGAGTCACCAGCAGGCCGACCCCCATCAGGCCCAACAGGGCGACCGTTCCGGGTTCGGGCACGGCCACGGCATCCGCGGTTCCTACGAGAGACGTCACGTAGATGGCCTCGGGATTGGCACCGGGACCGGCGTTGTTCAACAGAAAGCTGAGGGTGTTGACGCCGTCTTGGAAACCGACGAATCCAGCGGGAATCAAGAAGTCGAGTTGCTGACCTACCGAGAAGCCCCCGCCCGAGAAACCGGTGCTCTGACCGTTGACCAGAATATCGACAATGGAGTTATCGACGTAGATTCTTCCGGAAATCGTAGCCGTCGAAGCGATAAGGCCGCTCAGGTCGAAGGTGGTCTGATAGACATAGTTGCCAGCGGGATCGTTCACTTCTGCGTTGCCAGAAGGGTTGATGTATTGCGCCGAACCACCCGCCGGACGAAAGTAGGCCGCTTGATTGGCGGCCGCGAACGTGGACAGGAAAGGTCCGCCGCCGGGCAACTGCACGGTGTAATGCGGATCGAGCACCCCGCCCGCCAGCACGCTGGCGTTCGTTCCGTCATTGTTGTTCGCCGACAAAACTCCCGTGTTGTACAACACGATGAAGTCGGCATGAGCCGCTTGAGATCCGACCAGCGTAAGGGCTACGGCGAGTAGAAATTTCGGAAGGGATCGCATGGGGATAAACTCTTAAGGTAGGTGAGGTTTAGGCAGGATAAGTTGCGGGTGCCAGACTCGCGCACGTTCACCATAGGTCATCCTCCTCATTTCATCTCTAGCCGTTTCGATGGGCAGAGGGGCCCATGAGATGTGGGCGACAACCCATTCGATCCGCATGCAATTCCTGTGCATGGATGAGGATGTTCCGTGCCCGTAGCAACGGATCGACAGGGACTTGGCGCGCGCTTTAACGGGAAATCCGCACAAAAAAGCTGGCCAGGTTCGGCTCACCACTGGCTGATGGAATCTTCTGTCCGAAGCGGCGGGCCTCGCGGCTCTCTGCCCACGCAACGGCTCCGAGGCATTCCGACTGCGCGGTTACTCCTTCTTCGCTCTCAAATCTTCCTTGAAACGGAAGGCCGGCTTGCCGGTCAGGTCGGTCGACAGGATCGTGGGGCACCAGTACTTTTCCACGTGCTGCACGACAAGATCGGTCCCTTCAAAGTGGCTGACCTTGGGGGACATCTCGGGGTTGTACATACTGTCGGTCATGTCGCGAACCAGGACCACGTTCTTGCCCAGCGTGACCTGCTGGCGGATGGCGAAGGGGCGGCCGAGCACGCACATGTTCAGGTGCACGCCCAGAATGATGACGTTGTCGATTTTCCGCTCGGCCAGCAGGTTCCAGGTTTCCTGGCCGTTGTCGGAGATGGCATCGTCTGGGCCGATCTCGATCGCTGCGATCTGACGCTTCCAAGGGTCGTGGATCTTGCATTTCGACTGGCACGAACAGCCCATGTCGGAATCGTCGATCGGGAACGTACCTTCGCGCTTCTCGTCGGGCCAGAACCAGGCCGTACCCCAGCGTTCTTTCTTGGCCAGTTCGACAGGGGTGGCGGCAAACGGCGCCGCTTGGGCCCGCTTGCGCTGCGGGGTGTCTTTATAAAAGTCGGTGCAGGTGCTGGGGGCGTGAAGGATGAACATCCCCTTGGCACGGCATTGCTTCAGCAGCTCGTTCATCGGCCCGGACATCTCGACCACGCGGGCGGCCGCTGACTTGCACCAGTGATCGTCCCACATATCGACCACGATGACGGCCGTCTTCTTCGGGTCCCAGGTCACGGTCTTCTCCACGACTGGCGCTACGCCGGACTTGTCGGCTTTGCGCGAGCGCCCTTTCAGTTGCAGCATGGCGTCGTCGCTCCGGGCGAAAGAAACTCCGAGCAAAAAGAGAATCGCGGTACCGAGGAATGCAGCGCGCATGGAAGTCTCGCCGAGGAGTTACGTGGGGATGTGGTGAGTCTTGCAGGCTGGCGCGAGGGAGGCAAGAGATGTGCTTCCCCTCCGAACACATTGCGAGGATCGATTGTCCTGGGGATGATCTCACAAGACATGTCGGCCGTACGGAACACAGGAGCGAGGATACGAATGAAGGAGGGTTCTGCCGAGGCCTTTAACCCGGAGCAGCTCGCCACCCAGATCGAGGGCCCGGTGGCGGTGATCGGCGACTTGCACGGGGGAGCGGAGCTGCTGGCGAGTCTGCTGGATCGTCTGCGAAAGACGCCGGACTTTGCGAATCGCTGGGTCGTCTTCGCCGGCGACTTTATCGATCGCGGGCCGCAGGTGCAGCAAGGCCTGGAGCTTGTGCTCCGCTTCGGGGCGGAACATGGCCGCGTAACGGCCTGCATGGGCAATCACGATCTGGCCGCGCTGGGGGCGATGCGATTGATCCCGACGGCGCCGAACTCGAACTGGGATCTGCGCTATCTCGCCGACTTCGATTCCTTTTCCACGTTTGCCTCCTACGACGCGACGCTCAGCCAACGCGAATTCGACGCGAATTCGACGCGATTGCCAAAGCCATCCGTCGCATCAAACCGTATTACGATCCCGGCGACGAGAACTACGCCGGGGGAGCTGTGCCCCCCGAGCTGGCGGCGCTCCGCGACCAGATCCTCGAAAAGTCCGAGGCTTTGCTCGCGGCCCTTCGAGAGAACATGCCTGAGAGCCATCGCCGCTTTCTGGCCCACCTGCCTTGGTGCGTCGAACATCCGCAGTATCTGATGGTCCACGCCGGGCTGGAGCCGGAGCAGCCGCTCGAGGAGCAACTGCGAATCCTGCGGGCGAGGCCCTTTGGCCAGTACACGCGCCCCTCGTGGCTGCATGCCAGGTCGTTGGCCCGCGCAGCGCCGCCTGGCGATTGCCCGTTTGCGGTAGTGTCGGGCCATGTGCACTTTCCCGAGGTGCAGTTTCTGCACGGGGGCCGGCGGATTCTGGTCGACACGTATGGCGGGAGGGGGACGGTGCTGTCGGCGGTACTGCTGCCCGAGGCGCAGGTGGTGACCAGCGATTAGGCAGGCGGGCGACGCGGCGCCGAGGGGCAAGTCACGAAACTACAAATGTAGTAACTTTCGCTTGACGAAAACTACGATTGTGGTATTGTGAGCCTGTCGCTGCGAGTTCCAGGTCGCGCGAAGATTGCCGCGAGGGAGTGTCATGCCCAAAGAGGATTTGCCGGTCTCCGACAATGAACTGGACGTACTGCGCGTCCTGTGGGACGAAGGGCCCGTTTCGCTGGGCGAAGTCCATGCGCGGCTCGCCCGCAAGTACGAATACACCACCGTGCAGACCATGCTGGACCGATTGGTGCAGAAGGGTCAGGTGGCCCGAGACAGCCGCGTGCGGCCGGCCAAATTCAAGGCCACGGTCACCCGCAGCCGCGCCATGCGGCACTTTCTGCGGCTGATGCTGGACAAGATCTCCGATGGCCCCGCGCCGTTGGTGATGGAACTGCTGCGCGAGCGGAAGTTCTCGCAAGAAGAACTGGCCGAGATCCGCCGGCGCGTTGAAGAGTTTTCTCGAGAACAGGACGCGGACCCGAACCCAGGGGAAGTGCCATGAACTGGTTCACCACGCTGATCGACCTGTGGCTGACGATCGTTCCCCGCATGACGCTGGGGGTGGGGCTTTCGATGTTCGCCGTGACATGGATCGTTCATCGCTGGCCCGCGATCTCGGCCGAGTGGCGGCATCGGCTGTGGTGCGGCGTGGTGCTGCAGGGGCTGTTGTGGTTCACGATTCCGCTGACCTGGACCGAGGTGGTGACCGTCGCGGCGGACGCGAGCGCGCCTGACGAGGAACGTAGGCAGGATGCGGCGTCGACCGGCGCGGGGCGGGCGGTTACAGCAGAGATGTCGAATGAAGATTCCCTTTCACGCGCCTTTGCTGGGAGCTCTGCCACAGGCGCGCCGATTGATCTCGCCCGCGTGACGTTCCTCGCGTGGCTGGCGATCGTCGCTACGCTGGCGATCGGCATTACGGTTCAATACGTCCAGTTCACCCGACTGCTGACGAGGGCGAGTTGGCAAGCCGACGAAGCGGTGCAAGGGGCCTGCGAACTGCAAGCTCGAAGGCTCGATTTGTCCATGATGCCAGAAGTGCGCGTCTCGCCACTTTGCGAAGCCCCTTTTGTGATTGGACTCGTTCGGCCCGTGGTCTTCCTGCCAGAGACGCTATCCCTGCAGCCCGCCCAGCGCGACGCCCTGTTGGCGCACGAACTGGCTCACGTGAAGCGTCGCGACGCCGCGATTGAAGTCGCTGCCCTGGCCGCTTGTCTGCTGAACTTCTTCAATCCACTGATCTGGCGGGCGCGTCGCCAACTGGCCGTCCAGCGAGAAGTCTGTGCCGACCGGGCCGTGGTACGGGCGGCTGCGCACTCGCCGGGGATTTATGCCCAGGCTTTGCTGCAGGTGGCCGAGTCGCTGGCGGTTCCGTCGCGAGCGATGGCTTTGTCTTCCGGAAGATCGGCAGGGGAACTAAGAGCGAGGATCGAAGCCCTGCTCGCGGCATCGCAGCGCGAGATCGCCGCGCCGGCCCGCTGGGCGTTGGGGGTGCTGTTGCTGGTGGGGGTCGGCTCGCTGGTTACGGTTCATCGGCAAAGTGTGGTGTTGGCCGCAGAGCCGGCATCAACGTTCACCGGCGAGCCGTTGGCGTTGGCTCCCGTTCCGCTCACCCAGGCCATTCAAGCCATTCCGTTCCGCCACGAAGAGCTGTCCAAGGGGCTGAAGTATCTTGCCACTCAACAGCGCGAAGACGGCTCGCTGGGTCCCGAAGGACATGGGCAGAGCGTGGGCGTCGTGGGACTCTCGGGGCTGGCCTTTCTCGCTTCGGGAAGCAAGCCCGACGCGGGTGAGTACCGAGTCCAGATCACTCGGGCGATGGACTTTGTGCAGAAGAAGGGGAGCGAGACCGGCTACATGCGCGGCGACAAAGGCTCGATGTACGACCACGGTTTCGCGACGCTGTTTCTGGCTCGTGCCTATCCGCTGATGGAAGAGAAAGCGGAGTTAAAGAAAGCTCTCGAGAATGCGGTCAAAGTGATCGTCGATGGACAATGTCAGGACGGAAGCTGGCGCTATACGCCCGATTCATCGCCAGCGGGGGACCTGACCTTGGGTGCCTGTGAGATCGCGGCTCTGGCCGCATCGCAGCAGGCAGGCTTCAAAGTCCCTCAAGAGACTTTCGATCGCTTCGCGGCCTTCTTGAAGCAGGCTCAAACCAACGAGGGGAGCTACCGCTATACCCTGGGCGGTGGAGCGGGGACGCCGATTCACACCGCGGTGGGGATCTGTTCGGGCCAACTGGCCGGAATGTCCGCCGACGACTTGCGGCCCAGCTTGAACCGCATGGGCCTGGAGCGCATTGCCGCGGATGCTGGCTTCCGCCTGTATGGACAATGGTACGCGGCGCAGGCGATGCGGCGCGTGGGGGGAGAGAAGGGGATGACCTGGTACCGCACGGTGGCGGATGAGCTGTGCAAGCAGCAGTCGCGAGAGGGGAGTTGGAATGAAGGGGAGTCGTCGACCTTGGGGACGGCCTTGGGATGTTTGATTCTGGCTTCGCCCGTGTTTGAGGTGACGGGGAAGAAGTAGGGGTCTGAGAGCATTGCGGGCGAGTGTACTGTCTCAGAAGTGTGGTGACCTATTGCGATTCGTCGGTGCAGGTGAGCGGCAAAGGCGCTAGCCGCCGGTAGCCCGAGGGAGTGTTTTCCGCCCCGTGTGCGTGGTGGATTCTCCCCCGCAGCCTCGATCCGATCGGAACGGCGGCTAGGCTGCCGCTCAGGGCGAAAGGCGGACGGCACACGGAGTGTCCCTGCTACTCTGCGGGCTAACGATTGCTCTGCAATGTGGTGAGCGATCGCCGACCAATTCGGCCCACAGGCGATCAGAAATCGCCCTTCTTTCGGCAGAAATCGGCACAAAAGCCGACGATTCGCACATGGCACGCGTCGTGCTATGGGAATACCTGGATGCGGGGCCGAAGATCCCGCGATTTTCTTGTCCCGTTCCAGGCGTGGTGCCCCGATGAACGAACTGATTGTCTTCTTGCTGTTTCGCGGCTGGACGGTCGCCGTCGGTTTTGTCGAACGACCGCAGGGCTGGGTGTGGGAACTGTTCAGCATCCGCGGCGAACACACGATGTTCGTGCGGGCGAACTCTCAGATGGACGCCCTGCGTGCGGCCGTGGCGATGTCGATTCGCATCGACGCCGAGGGCGAAGAGCCGTCGCTCCAGAGCGATGAGGCCGAAGAGGAAGAAACGCTCGGTTTCTAGCAGCGAGATGCATAAAGGCACCAGTGGTACAGCGGTCTGACGACCGGGGCGTAGCCCATCCGGCCGGGCGTCGCTAGAATACTCGCCGCTCTGTCGCCCTCCCCGCATCCCCGCCCGGCCCAAGCTCATGTCCGAACTCCGCTGGCAGAAGTTTCCCGTCCTGAACGACGGTTTCGTAACGCTGGTCGACGTGATGGGGAACGATCAGGCCGTGGTGCAGGCGGCCCGCGTCAGCTACGGCGAGGGAACGACCAAGGTCTCTGACGATCGCGGGCTGATCCGCTATTTACTGCGGCATCGGCACACCACGCCGTTCGAGATGGCCGAGATCAAGCTGCTGATCCGCGTCCCCATGGACTGCTGGCGGCAGTGGATCCGACATCGCACAGCCAACGTCAACGAGTATTCGACCCGCTATTCGCTGGCCATCGACGCCATGCAGACGACCGAGCCGGGTGAATGGCGCACCCAGAGCAGCACGAATCGCCAGGGGAGCGAGGACGTCCTCTCGGAAGAGATCGGCCGAGAGTTGACCGCGGCCGAAACTCAACTGCAGGAAGCGATGCGGAAGGAATACAACCGCCGCATCGAGTTGGGCGTGGCCCGCGAGCAGGCTCGCAAGGACCTGCCCCTGTCGACCTATACGGAAGCCTATTGGAAAGTCGACCTGCACAACCTGCTTCATTTCCTGGCGCTACGAATGGACAGCCACGCGCAGTTGGAGATTCGCGAATACGCCCGTACGATCGGCGAAAAGATCGTGCAGCCGCTGTTTCCGCTGGTATGGGAAGCTTTCACCGATTATCGGCTGCAGGCGATGTACCTCTCGCGGCTCGACGTGGAAACGATTGCCCGGCTGACGGCGCTCGCTGCTAAAGCGGGCCGAATCACGGCGAATGACGAGGATTTCCTGGCCGCCCAAGACCCGAGTTGGGTCGACCTGAAGCGTTGCCGAGAGCGGGACGAGCTCCGTTCCAAACTGGTCCGCATGGGGCTCTTGGTGGGCTAAGTGGAACCCGACGGGAATCGTCGCAAGGTTTGGGCCGACGATGGTTCATCGTGGTTGCCAAGCGTGCAAGCACCTGTGTGCTCCCACTCAAGACTTACGGATCGACTGAGTTTTTTCTCAAGTCCGTAACCCGCTGACTGCATTGCGCTTGCTACTTGCCATTGGCAAGCATGCGGAATCCGGCGCGCGAATTGCTTTAATGCCTATTCACTTGCTCTGGCCGTGAGCCAGCAAGGGACGGATCGACGCAAGGCGTTGAGGGATCGACGCAGCAGATTCGCGGCATCCCCTCAATTCTTCTCCCGGCCAGTTGGCTGGGATATTCATCCATTCGATTCACTGAGGTCCCCTTATGCGCCCTTCCACCAAAGTTCTGGTTTGTACTTTAACCCTTGGAATGCTGAGCGGTCCGCTCGCCGGCCTGTCGATGGCTGCGGACAAGTACTACGCGATCTTCTTTGCTTCGCAATCCGAGCCGCGTCGAGCTCGGTTTTCGCACACTTTCTGCACGTTTATGAAGGCCGAGGAAGGGAATGCGGACGTTGCGGCCGAGCCGAAACTCGAGACACACACCATCAGCTGGCTCCCGACCAGCGGCGTCGTTCGAGTTCTCGCCTTGCGGCCTGAACGAGGGCGGAACTTCTCGCTCGACGAGACGCTTCGCGTCGTCCGCTCCACCGGGCAGCATGTCCGCTCCTATGGTCCCTATGAAGTCTCGGCCGACACCTACAACAAGCTGCTGCGTCAGAAGCAGAAGCTCGATTCGGGGAGGTATACCTACAAAGCGATTGATGGTCGCGTCGCTGGTGCGCTCAACTGCATTCATGCGGTGACCACGGCTGATCCGGCCTGGGGAGGTTTCGGCGTCCCGTCGCAGTCTTACGGTTTCCCCTCGGTCAGCATTCTGGCCGAGCGGGTCACCAATAAGGGCCATGTTCTGGCCCAGAACCAGGACTGGATCTTGGAGAAGCTGGCGATTCGGACAGGTCGCGGGATCCGCTACATGAACTACGATCCCGAGCGACAGCAGCATCTGGCTCGCGTCCCCGCCGACCCGAACCAGCCCATTCTGAGTCAAAATCCTGCCACCAAGACGGTCCGATAACTGGCTGAAATCAAAAGGGGCTGCGTTGGGCAAGAAGACGCAGTCCCCGTGAGTGGTAGCACTGTGCACAGTTTGGACGCGATTCGCACACAATGCTCGCGGATTGACCACCCTGCCGGGGGAGCACACGTGAACGCCGAATTATCTGATCATTGCAAGTCCTAGCCGGTTAATGACCTATGGCAACTGCTCACTTTGCCTCACGAAGCAGGCACGCTGGCACAATCGTTGCAGCTCTTCCGGAGACTTTTGTCTCGCTCCCATTTGCTTCCCGTCGAATCACACCCGCTCATCCGCCTGGCCCCCCTCGCCCCCTTCTAGCGCGACCTGTCAAACCGGTCGCGAACCCGAGGCACGAATGACCGATTCACGACGCGCGCTCTCGCCGGCTGTTTGCGATCTTGCGGATGTTCTGGCTCAGATGCCCTCTTCAGAGGGAAGCACACTGGTTCGCGACGACAGCGCGACCAGCGACGACATGTTGGCTCGAGGACGGCGCGAAAAGCCCGTCGCCACTCCTGAAGAAGAGCTGAAGAAGATTCGCGAATGCCTGGGTGTGGTCGGTTACCGCGTTGCTTCGCGGCTTGACGATCATCAGAACGCCCACGTCTACATGGCGCGCCGCCTGGCGACGGGCGAGAACGTGGCCATCAAGGTGCTGATCGAGCAACCGCTCGACACCGGCTCGGCCATGAAGCGGTTCCATCAGGAAGCCCGCCTGCTGGCCTCGCTCTCGCACCCGAACCTGGTCAAGGCGGTCGCGCACGGCAGCCTTTGGAACGTTCACTATCTCGTCCTTGAGCTTGCGCCGGGCACCAACCTCCGGCGCAAGGTCGAAGACGAAGGGCCGCTTTCGCTGCGGCTGGCCACCAGCGTCATCTTGCAGGCCGCCCAGGCGCTCGACTACGCCCATTGCCATGGCGTGATCCATCGCGACGTCAAGCCTTCGAATCTGGTCCTTGGCCCCGATGGCCGCGTGAAACTGCTCGACCTGGGCCTGGCCCGCAAGCCGTGCCAGCCGCAAGAGTCGCTGACGATGATCTTCCATGATCATCTGCTGGGGACGCCCGATTTCATGGCTCCCGAGCAGGCCATCGATTGCCACGAAGTCGACGGCCGGGCGGACCTGTACGCCCTGGGCTGCACGTTCTACTACCTGGTGGCGGGACGCCCGCCGTTCACAGGGCGCAACACCCTGGAGCGGTTGCTGGCCCACCAATCGGTACCGCCCGTTTCATTGTCGGAAGTCCGTTCCGGCGTCCCTGAGGGGCTGAGCCAGATCTGCGATCGGCTGCTGGCCAAACAGCCGCAGGATCGCTACCAGAATGCGCGCGATCTGGTGAAGGATCTTGCCCCCTGGCTGACCAAGAGCTCGCGTTCTTAGGGTCAAGTAGAAGGCACACTCCTTGGGCCGTCCGCCCAAGGTGGTGCAGGCGTTTCCGCCTGCTGTGAACTGCGATCCAGCGCCACAATCTCAACCCGACGCATCATCTATCCCAGATCGTACGTAATTCGCCCGTGCTGCTGCGCCCGCGAGATCCGATCCGTCGCGTAAAGCCCGGCCAGCACAAACTCGACGCACGAGGCCCGCATTCCCGGATCACTTGACGCATTCACTTCGAACGCCTTGTCCCACGCCGGCGGAACTCGCTTGAGCCGTTCGGCGTAGTGGCTCGAGGGGAGCATGTCCCCCACTTCGATCTTCATCCCCTTGCTGAAAATGCTGGCGATCTCTTCCAGGCCGTGCTTGTCCACGTACTCATCAAAGACCGTCTTGATCGCCTCGGACTGGATATGATCCAGCACCTGGCGTTCGGACATCTGATGACTTCCCATCAGATCGAGTTCGAGCTTGCCGACCGACGCCGTATAGAAGTGAGCCAGGTCGCTGATTCGCGGGACCGAAGGCTTCTCACCCAACCGTGCGCCGCGCTGCCGTGCGTTGGCGATCATGGTGCGATAGTTGGCGATGGAGAATCGCGTGCTGACGCCCGACTGATGGTCGACATACTTCGACCGGCGGGCTTCGATCGACATCTGCTCCACGATTTCTCGCATGAAGTAGGGAACGACCACGGGGTACTCTCCCCCCAGGTCGATGCGGGCTTCCTGCTCCAGAATGCCAATTCCCTGGTCGCGTTCGCGGGGGTAGTGCGTCTGGATCGTCGAGCCGATGCGGTCCTTCAACTGCGGAATCACCTTGCCCGAACGGTTGTAGGTCGAAGGATTCGCCGAAAACAGAATCAGCACGTCCAGATCGAACTTGATCGGATAGCCGCGGATTTGCACGTCGCGCTCTTCCAGAATATTGAACAGGCCCACCTGGACCAGTTCGTCCAGGTCGGGCAGTTCGTTCATGGCGAAGATCGCCCGATGCATGCGGGGAATGAGCCCGAAATGCAGGGCCTCTTCGGCTCCCATGCTCGTGCCGCCGGCCAGCTTGGCGGGATCGATCTCGCCAATGATGTCGGCGAACTTGGTGCCCGGCGCCAGACGCTCGGAGTAGCGGGCCTCGCGCGGCCACCACGCAATGGGGATTTCCTCGGGGGACTTTTCGGCCAGCATCCGCTTCCCCGCCTGCGTGATCGGATGATCCGGATCCTCATGGACCGGTGAACCGGGGATGTCGAGATAGGGGAGCTCCGCGTCCAGGAAACGGCCGATCAGCCGCATCAACCGGCTCTTGGCCTGTCCCTTCTCGCCCAGGAAGAGAATGTCGTGCTGGGCCAGCAGGGCGTTGTTGATCTCGGGGATGACCGTGTCTTCGTAGCCCACGATCCCAGGAAAGAGTTCGTCTCCCCGGACCAGAGCCGCCAGGAAATTGTCGTGGAGCTCGCGCTTGACGGGGCGCGACTTCCAGCCGCTTTCGCGGAGTTGACGAAGGTTCACAGGGCGAGGCTGCATGGGAGAAAAACCGGGGAAAGGATAAGGTTCAGCCCTCTATCCACTGGTAAATGTCCAGTCGAAGAGGGAGGTCGTGTGCTCTGGCCTGATTATAGCGCTCGATAGGTCGGGGACCACCGACGCAGAGCGTTCCGAGGTGTAATGGGCCGCAAATCGCCGAAAACGCCTGGATCACCCCCCATTCGATCCGCCGCATCACGTAAAAAACCCCTGAATAGAATTCCCGAAACTTTCCCTCCTGGAGCAAGAGATTGGATATAATGTCTCAGGACTTGGGGTACTGCGGGCGTCAAGCATTATGCCGCAGTCGCTCTTTCGCAATTGGGGCTTGACCGCCACACAGGTACGGCCAGCACAAGAGGTAAGCCAATGGCAATGGATACGGAAACACGGAGGGCCGGTCCCGTCCGCGCCGCCAAAAAGGTTGCATCAATGGGTTATGAGGACAGTCGCGGCGAACGATGGGATTACTACAAGCCTTCGGACGGAAGTCCGCAGGGGTTCCCGTTCGCAATTCGCAAGGAAGGCAAGCCCGGCACGGTCGCCTGGGTGAAGCGCGAAGAAGATGCAGAGTTGATCTCGAATCTCGGTTCGGCCATCCAGATCATGGACGGCAACAAAGTTGTTGCCTGGGCCTCGAGTAAAGAGATTGCCGACCTGATCACGCGCAGCCGCGAAGATCTGCCCAGCCTGCTCGACGAGCGTGAATGGCTCCTCAAGGAGCGTGAGCGTCTGATCGAGCGCATCACACGGTTAGAAGCCAAGGTCTGATTTCCCCGCGATCGTTCCTGCCCTCCCGCCTGCCTAGCACGCATCACGCCTGTTGCCTGCCGTTGAACTCCCCGCATCCGCTTGGAGCCTGCCGGCTTGGAAGTACCTGCGCTTTGCCTGTTTGTGTATGGCACGCTCAAGCGCGGCCATCAAAACCACGCGCGGTACTGCTCCGGCTACCGCGCGTGCGTCGAGGCCAGCGTTCTGGGCCGATTGTACGATCTGCCTGCGGGCTATCCGATGCTGGTCGTTGCGCCGGAATCTATCCTGGCCGTCGGCACTTCGTCTCCGGTCGCTGACGTCACTACGCAAGCGACGTTTGTGTCGAAGGGGCTGCCTACGCTTTCGTCGTGCGAACAAGGCGAGTTCGTTGTCGTGCGTGGGGAACTGCTCACCTTCGACGATGCCCCCCAGCGACTTCCTGCGATCGACGCCTTGGAAGACTTCACCCCCGGCCGGCCGAGCCTGTACCTGCGCGTGCTGCTCGCTACGATCGATCCTCCCGGCAAATTCGTCTGGGCCTACGTTGCCCCCGAAGGGCGACTGCCGCCAGGCGCCCAGCCCATTGCGGGCTGGCCTGAAGCCAAGCCTGTTGCATAACCGGAGCAGCCGGTCGTTATCGTGCGCAACTGCTTCCGCGGCATGCGGCTTATGCCGGACGCGCCGGGCGATTCTGCTGTGCCTTTTGGCACGAATCGACTCCGTATGCCGCGCGCCGCAGTTTGCTTGTGTGCCCGCGTCGGCCTTCGTCGATAGATCTCCTTGTCACCGCTCTTTCTTGTGCTGCGAGGATTTTGGCTATGGCGAAAGACACCTTCCGACTTGTCACCCGTACGGCCGATGGTCAACTGCGGATCCTGGACTTCGCACATCAAGACGAAATGCTGAAGATGCACAAACCGGTGGGGGTGGACGATTGCAGCACCGACCTCACGCTGCGCGGCTTGCCGGTCTTCAAGGGCTTGATCGGACCGATGCCCGAAGGACAGAACGTGGCCCGGTACGAATCGCCCGAGGTGTTTGAAGAGCTGACGAAAGAATGGTGCACCGCCAAGGCGGGCCGGGCGCGCAAGCCCCGCTAGCGATTTTGTGGTGCAGGCGTCTTGCCTGCTGGAAGCGGGGCCGACGTGCCCGGCAGGTCGGACGCCTGCACCACAACGATCGGGGGCGGAGTGATCGCTTCGCCCCCGCTGCGGAGATCGAGCCTGTCTGGGTCCTGGGCTCTTTCCGCGGTTTCTGCGGCCATCTGCCGCGCCCTCAAATCCTGGCGATTTCGGCCATTTGCCGGCTACTTCACATGTTTCGCAAGCACTATCGCAGTTCATTACATCTTCGTAAGGGACTTCGCCCGCTGCCGATAAAGTCGGTAGAGTGCTTGTAAGCAACCAGGTTTCGCCAGAGGAGCATGGTCGCGCGGACCACGCCCGCCAGGCCATTCCTCTGGCGAGTCTGGCCAACTGGCCCGTCTCGACTGCCCCCCCTTCTCGGCAGAGGCCGTATGGATATCCTCGTAATCGAAGACGACCCGATCATCGGAAAGGCCCTGGTTCAGGGTTTTTCGGAAGCGGGGCATGAATGCGTCTGGGCCAAGGACGGAGATCGCGGCCTGGCGCTGGCTGTTGAACAGCAGGTCGACGCGATCGTGCTCGATCTGATGCTCCCCCGTCGCGGCGGGCTCGAAGTGCTGACCATGTTCCGATCGCAGGGGGTGCAGACCCCCGTGGTGTTGCTGACCGCGCTGGGCTCCGTCGAGGAGCGGGTGAAGGGGCTCAACGCCGGCGCCGACGACTACGTGGTCAAGCCATTCGCCTTCGGCGAACTGCTGGCACGCGTGGCCGCCGTCTGCCGACGAACCACCGCCCGTCCCGCCAGCGTCTTGAAGGCGGGGGATCTGACTTTGGACCTTACCACCCGCCGGGTCAGCCGCGGCACAAGGGATGTCGATCTGACCCCTACGGAATTCAGCTTGCTCGAGTTCCTGATGCGCTATGTGGGGCAAGTGGTGACCCGCAAGATGCTTTGCGAACACGTCTGGGACAGCGACTGGGACGGCTCGACCAACGTGATCGAAGTTCACGTGAATCGCCTGCGCAACAAGATCGAGCGTGCCGGCGCCGAATCGTGCATTCATACGGTGCGCGGCCGCGGTTATACCTTGCGGGCGACCTAGGAAAATCAGCCCCCCTCGGACGTAGGTCCGGTATCGGGGATCGCAAAATTCCTTTTCACTTCGCCGCGGTTCGTCTATAGTCCAGGACGTATGAACCACCCCGCGGTCACACGCCTGTGCTTTCTTCTGCTCGCCCTCATCCTGGGTGTCGATGCGACGTTCCAGGTGTGCTCTCTTTCGCTGCCGGTCCAAGGGCGATCGCCGCGAGTGTCGCAATCGGTTCCCGATGCTCCGATCGCGCAAAAAGACACGCATAGCAGGGGTCGCGAGCTGGACTCGGCCGATAATCTGGCTCCGGTAGGTCTGGCAAGTGTTCTGCTTGAGGGGACGGCAAAGCCGTTCGCCCTGCGTTTGTTCACGGACGACCGTTTCCGCTCCGAGCCGACGCTTCAATCCAAGTCGATCCGCCTGAACACCTGATTCAGGCCTTCTTTGCCGCGCCCCCCCTCTGTGCGGGCGCTTCTGGCTGTCTTCGTCGTGCCACGCTGCACGCTAATCGATTTCAGATTCCGCCTGCGCGCGGATCGATCTCTCGGACAAGTTCTATGAAGATTCTCATTATCGAAAGCGACCTGGCGATCGGCGAGATCCTGCTGCAAGGTTTTCGCGATGCGGGCCATCAAAGCACTTGGGTTACCGATGGACAGCGCGGGCTGAATCTGGCCTGCGAAGAGAACCTGGATGCGGTGGTGTTGGACCTGCATTCGCCGCGGGTGGACGGCCGAGGCCTGATGGTGCGACTGCGAGCACGAGGGGTGAAAACTCCAGTCGTGCTGTTCACCCCGTCCGAGTGGGCCCGCACTCACCCCGCGGAACTGGCGGAGTCGGCGGGCGGCGTCGGGACCGCATCCGCTGCCCTACAGACCGAAACGCCCCCTTCGGTCGATGTCGGCGAGCTTCTGGATCGTATCGCCGCCGTCTGTCGCCGGTCGAGCCGCGTTCCCGGAGGCCAGTTGGAAGCAGGCAGCTTATCGTTGGATCTGAAGCGGCGCTGGTTGAGTCGCGAAGAACAGGGCGTGGAGCTGACGCCGATCGAAAGCAAACTTTTGAGTTTGTTGATGCGATCGCCGGAGAAGGTAGTCACGCGAAAAATATTGTGCGAACATGTGTGGGACGGCGACTGGGACGGCTCTTCGAATGTGATCGAGGTCCACGTCAATCGCCTCCGCCAGAAGGTCGCTCGGGCGGGAGCGGAGTCCTGCATCCACACGGTTCGAGGCCGCGGTTATGTTTTTCGCGTCCCTTAAGCCCATCGTTCGGTCGTTGCGTTTTCGACTGACCGTATGGAATACGGTGGTCGTGCTGTTCTGGGTGCTCGGCTCGTTGTATCTCGTGCATGAAGGGCTCGAGTACGCTTTGATGCAGGAGATCGATTCGATCCTGCTCGATGAAACCCTGGAGTTGGGTTGGACGGTCGAGGCGCTGGAGTTCAACTCCGACGCCATCCACAACGAAATGGATCGCAAAGCACGGGCGCACCGGACCCACGGCTGGTTCGTGCAGTTGGTCGACACCAAGGATAGCGCGCTGTGGACGTCGGGCCAGACTCCGCCGGCCGAGGCGCATCTGACCCTTTCGGACCGAAGTCCGTTTGTTTCGACCGTAGGCAACTATCGGGTGGCTCAGCGGCGCTTCGACGCGCGGCTGGGCCGCCCAGCCTACTGGGTCCGCGTGGCAACGTCGCTCGACTCCATCGCGGCGCGGGTTCGCCGGCGGACAGTCATTACGGCAACCATTGGCGCAGTCATCTCGCTGCTTACTCCGCTGGGCGCCTACTGGCTGGCCGGACGCGCCACCAAGCCGCTGGCCGAGATCATTCGCACCGCCGCCCGGCTGCGGCCCAGCGACATGCGCCGCCGGCTGCCGGTTCGAGGTACCGGAGACGAGTTGGACCAGCTCTCGCAGACCATCAATGGGCTCTCGGATCGGATCGCCAACTATCTGGACCGCCACCGCGAGTTCATTGCCAACGCCGCGCATGAGCTGCGATCTCCGTTGGCAGCCATTCAGGCCTCCGTCGAGGTCGCCTTGAACGGCGATCGCTCCACCGACGAATACCAAGAGCTGCTCATGTCCACGATGGAAGAACTGTCGGGGCTCACCAAACTCGTCAATCAACTGCTGGTGCTGGCCGAGAACGATGCGGGCATGCTTGAGATCCCGCGGATCTGGCTGCGGCTGGACCAGGTCGTCGAGAAGTCGGTCGACATGTTCCAGGCCGTCGCTGAAGACCGAGGCATCAAGCTCGAGCTTGCGGAATGCCCGCCTGCGATGCTGATGGGAGACGTGACCCGCATGCGGCAAGTGGTGAACAACCTGATCGACAACAGCTTGAAGTTCACGCCCGACGGAGGTCAGGTAACCGTGACCTTGCATCACAATCGGGAGAAGGACGAGTTCGAGTTACGGGTGGCTGACAGCGGCCCCGGGATCTCCGCCGATCATCTTCCGAATGTCTTCGAGCGATTCTATCGACCGCACCAAGCATCACCCCATTCGGGCGCGCGAGGATCCGGGCTGGGTTTGAGCATATGCAGGTCGATTGTCGTTGCGCATGGAGGGCGGATCGAAGTCGAGTCGACCAGCGAACAAGGGACGGTCTTCGTGGTGAGCCTGCCGGCGACATCCAATGCCCCGGTTGAGCCGGACCAGGTCGTCTACAAAGCCGAGGGTCCGCCGGAATCGATCTGACGCGTAAAAAACCTTATTCAGGATTGCGCAACTTCTCATTCCACCATGCACGCTCGGCGGCTAGTCTGGAATGTGTTCTCCCCTTCAAGTGTGGTCGCAGCTAATTATTAAGTGTTATTTACGAAATGCCGTTCACGCTCGCTAAAAATCTCCCGCGGCCTCTCTCGCAGGATCTCGTCATGCCCAAGTTTTCTGCCACCTCGCTGGTTCTCACCGCTGCTTTCCTCGGGCTCGCACTCGTCGCTCTGCCGGCCTTCGCCGCCGACAAGCCCGCTGCGGAATTGAAAGCGCTCTTCCTGGGCGATAGCGGCCATCATCAGCCGGCTGACCGCGCTGCGCAGCTCATCCCGGTGATGTCGGGGCGCGGCATCCAGATCGACTACACCGATCGACTGGTCGACTTGAATCCCGAGAACCTGGCCAAGTACGACGTGCTGATCCTCTATGCCAACACCACGCAGATCGAGCCCCGCGAAGAGCAGGCCCTGCTTGACTACGTGGCCAGCGGGCATGGAATCGTTCCACTACACTGCGCGTCCTACTGCTTCTTGAATTCGCCCAAGTACATCGAACTGGTCGGCGGTCAGTTTCAGAAGCACGGCACGGGCGAGTTCGACACGCGGACGATCGATACCGAGCACCCGATCACGAAAGGGCTGACCCCGTTTCGGACCTGGGACGAAACCTACGTACACACCAAGCACAACGAAAAAGACCGCCAGGTGCTGCAGACTCGCGACGATGCCAGCGGCAAAGAGCCCTGGACCTGGGTTCGCACGCACGGCAAAGGGCGGGTCTTCTACACGGCCTATGGCCACGATGCCCGCACTTGGAGCCAGCCCGGCTTTCAGGCCCTGGTGGAGCGCGGCATTCGTTGG
>Ga0105047_10000510_pt1 | contig 66139 bp, 58 predicted proteins | sample MAT04_FD_78384 | JGI IMG/M metagenome (GOLD analysis project Ga0105047, IMG submission 78384) | Freshwater microbial communities from Lake Fryxell liftoff mats and glacier meltwater in Antarctica - MAT-04 (megahit assembly) | ecosystem: Environmental > Aquatic > Freshwater > Ice > Liftoff... | reverse complement strand
GGCGCCACCCAGCACATGGTGGGTATGAAGGGCTCGAAGAACATCATCGCCATCAACAAGGACAAGGAAGCCCCCATCTTCGGTATTGCCGACCTGGGAATTGTGGGCGACGTCCACAAGGTGCTGCCGAAGCTGATCGAGGCGTTGCAGAGTCGCGGCTGACCGAGCAACACCGGAACGGAAGAAGGCGGCCCGCAAGGGCCGCCTTTCACCGTTTTAGATCGTCTTGGACCAGTTCAGACCAGCGGCCAGGGGTAGCGTCGACCGTTGTTGTCCACCGGGAAAACTCGGTGCTCCACGACCCACTGCGCCCGCTCCTGGATGGCGGCGACTTCCTCGTCGTTCAGCAACGCCGCCACATCCAGCGGCACTCGCTCGGCGACCTTGGCAGCGATTGCGAGCAGTTCGTCAGCCATCGTCTCGCCACCGAACTCCCAGACCACGGTGCGCAGCTTGAATTCGGCGGCGAAGCACAGACCGTGGTCGATGCCCCAGATGTGATCCTCGCCGTCGATCAGCACGTGGCCACTCTTGCGGTCGGTGTTGTTGGCCAGGATGTCGAAGAGTGCCACCTCGCGCATCACGTGGTGTAGGTCTTCGCGTGCCTCGTAAATGGTGAAGTAGTGCTGCTGGTGGTCGGCCTCCACGAACCATTGCATGCTGCCTTCGCCCAGCGGGCCATCGCGGATGATGGTGGGCGGCACGAGGTCGATGCTCATTGCTTCGCTCAGTAGGTACGCGGCCAGTTCGCGACGGTGGAGCCCTGGCTCGAAGTCCCACAGCGGGCGCTCGCCACGCAGCGGTTTATAGATGGCCTGGCCCACTGGCGCGTCGTCGACAGACAGGTTCACCAAGAACGTGGCATTGCTGCTCCACGGCATCCGGCCTTCGATATCAACCTCGGCCGTTGCCAGCAGGTGTAGACGATCCGTCATCGACTAATTCATCCGCACGCAGAAGTGGCCGTCGGGGTTGATCGGGTTGGCGCACCACACGCACGCCGGCCGGCCCGCAGCAACGATGTTCTCCGCGTGACGGCAGAACGCGTGCGCCTGATTTCGTGTCAGGAACATTCGAATGTGTCCACGGTCGGGGTCGTCGTCGAGCGGCTCGCCCTCTTCGTCGACAGCGATGATTTCTTCGAGCTGTAGCAGCACCATGTCGTTGCTGCGGTCGTAGCCGAGCCCGACGGGGCCAAGGATGAACGCTGCGTCGAAGGGGCCGAGGAGTTCCATGGCCGCGGCAATCGGGCGTTCGGTGGGCTCGGGGAGATCGTTGAGGACTCGCCGCAGGTAGTCGGAGATGGCCGACGCCTGCTGCTTCTCGCACTTGACAGTGACGCGTTGCGTGCCGCGGCGCGCCTGCAGGAAAAAGGCGCGAGCGCCGGGCTCGCCGAGGGCGCCGACGGTGAAGGCATCCACCTCATCGAAGTCGTAGTACACGCTCATCTCGATGACTCGTTCATCTCAGGCCCACCAGCTCAAGACGGGCGAAGCTCGGCAAGCGAGCCACCCGTGGAGTTGACCGTGAGAACCACTGGCGCACCCATGCCATACGCGATTGCGGAGACAGAGCAGGTGCCGATGACGATGCGCTGAAAGAGGTCGATGTGGGTGCCCATCGCGTGCGCGACCGCAGCCTTGATGGGGTCGGCGTGCGACACACAGACGATGGTGCCACCTGGGTGCGCCGCACGCAGCCGATCGATGGCGCCGACGATTCGGTTCTGCATGGCCGTGAAGCTTTCGCCGCCGGGAAAGGTGAACGTGCTGGGTGCGCGCTGCACCGTGTTCCATTCGGGCAGCTTCATCAGGTTCTTCAACTCGGCGCCGGTCCAGTCGCCGAAGTCGCACTCCAGCAAGCCCTTGTCGATGCGAGTCTTCAAGCCGCGGGCGGCAGCGATGGGGGCAGCGGTCTCGCGGGCTCGCTCCAGCGGCGAAGCGTAGATGGCGTCGACCGTGCTCAGCGCAGCAATGCGCTCGGCGGCGCGCTGCGCTTGCTCGATCCCGACGTCGGCCAGGTGCAATCCGGGCGCGCGGCCTGGCAGCAGTTTGCCCGTGGTTGGGGTCTGCCCGTGGCGCACCAGAAGTACGACAGTGGGGGCGGGAGGAGGGGTCTTCGTGCGGGCCATGTCAATGGGAAACCTACTGCGCTTGCTTCCGCTTCGCTCGGTCAGGTCCGCCTCTCCGGATGTGACTGTTACCGCTTGCGGCGCGTTGCGTAGGCGACGATCGCCTCGAACTCGTGCTCCTCCAACGGCATCACCGAGAGACGGTTGCCCTTCGCCAGCAGACGGCAATTGGCCAGTTCCGGGATCGTTTTCAGCTCATCCAGCGGCACGAACGGCAGCTTCTTCACCGGGGCGACGGTGACCCAGTCCCACCGGGGGTCGGTTGGCTTCGAGGCCGGGTCGTAGTACTTGCTCTGCGGGTCGAACTGGGTGGGGTCAGGCTCGACGGTCTTGGCCACTTTGCAGACGCCGGCGATTCCGGGCGGTGTCGCATTCGAGTGGTAGAAGATGGCCTTGTCGCCGACCTTCATCGCCCGCATGAAGTTACGTGCCTGGTAGTTGCGCACGCCGTCCCAACCCTCACGCTTGTTGGTCACCAGATGGTCGTACGAGAACACGTCGGGTTCGGACTTGAACAACCAGTAAGCAGCCACGCAGCGAGGCTACTCATGGCTCGAACTAGAAGGACAGACGAAGGGCAGTGAACACGGCCATTCCGACCACCATCATCGCGATCATGTTCCGTGTCGTCGCAAACACGAGCGCCGCTGCGAGAATTGCCCACATCTGGTAGTTGTGCACGCTCATGTACGGCTGGTGATCGCGAGCCAGTACTCCCTGAGTGATGATTGCGGTGAGTGCGCACGCGGGCGCGTATCGCAGCCCTCGCTCGACGTTGGGCGGTAGTTCGATGCGCGCCGGCAGCATGAAGAAACTGCTGCGCGTCGCGATGGTCACGAGCGTCAAGCCGACAATCGCAGCGGTCAGATAGAGGGCGCTGTCCATCAGGCGACCTCGCCTTCGCCGGTGATGTCGGCGGCCACCGCAACGGCCCCGTGGGGCTGGTCGCCGGGGCGCTGGCTCTCGACGCCGACCGCAACGCCAACACCCGCGAGCACCGCCAGGAGCAGGCCCAATCGCAGCGGAAAGTGCACCGTTGCCACCGCAATCAGGCCGGTCACCAGTACGCCGGCCACCACCGGCAGTCGGTGCACCATCGGGATGAGAACGGCGAGGAGGGCCAGGTACGCGCCGAGTTCGAGGCCCCAGTCGGTCGGTGCCAGCCCACCCAGCAGGATGCCGACGATCGAGGACCCCATCCAGGCGACCCAGTTGACAACCGCTCCGCCGTAGAAGTAGCCCCATTGCACGGGGTTGCCGCGCTCAGGGTCGTCGGCGAAGCGGCGGGCAAACAGCGCGAAGCCGAGGTCGCCGTTCAGGTAGCCCGCCAGCATGCGTTGTTGCCACGGCAACATCACGAACGACTTCCTCGAGGCGGCGGCGAAGATCACGAAGCGCAGGTTGACCAGCAGTGCGGTCACCCACACGATGGGCAGGGGAGCGGAGGTGGCCAGCAGCGGCAGCACCGCCAGCTGCGCGGAACCGGCAAAAACAGTCAGTGTCATCACGATGGCAACGGTGATGGAGAGCCCGGAGTTCACCATCGCGACGCCGGTGACCAATCCCCAGACAGCGATGGCGACACTGAGCGGGGCCATTGCCCGCACGCCCTCACCGTACGCCGGCCGATCAATCGGCGGCAGTAGTCCTCTGAATCTCGCCAGCCGATGCATCGCCCTCATCATGCCGTGCGTGATGGCCGGCACCTCGTCGATTTTGGCCAGGTCGAAGCCTGTAGGCGGGTGTTGGTGGCACCCGGATTGACGAACGTCCGAGAGTTTCGTAATGTATTGTAAATGTCGGACAATGGCCTCGAGGTGACCCAGGAATACGGACTCGACTACGAGCTCTCGGACGAGATCTCGGCCGACACGCCGGCTCGACTCAAGGCGCTCGGTGACCCGCTGCGACAGCTGATCCTCGACCTGGTCTTGGAACGAGCGATGAGTGTGACCGAGCTCGCCGAACGTGTGCAGCGCCCAAGGGGCAGCGTCGCCCATCACGTCGACCTGCTGTTGGAGGTCGGGCTGCTGCAGGTGACACGAACGCGCAAGGTGAGGGCAATGGACGAGCGGTTCTATGGCCGTACGAGTCGTACCATCAAGATGCCGTCACACGTTCACGACGGCGATCTGCCGTTCTTCGCGGACGCTCGTGCGGTTGCCGACATGGACGCGATGTCTGCCGATGTGCCGGCCACCTTCACGATGAGATCGGTGCGCATTCCGGATGCGGTGGCTCAAGAGTTCTGCGACCGGGTCATGCAACTGGCGCTCGAACTCTCCCGAACCGCCCGCGGCGGCACTCGTGAGTTCGCGCTGATCGCCGGTCTCTTCCCGACAACACGCCCCGTCGCGCCACCATCGGGGCACAGCCCGGCGCAAAGGTCACGACCTCATGAGCCGTGAGAAGGTCCGTCTCGGCGGTAGCTATCGCAAGCTGTACATCGCCACGGCGATGTCCAACATCGGCGACGGCATGTCTGCCATCGCCTATCCGTGGCTGGCTACTGCCATCACACGCAACCCGCTGCTGGTAGCGCTGGTGGCGGCAGCGCAACGTCTGCCGTGGTTGGTGTTCACGTTGCCTGCGGGGGTCATCACCGATCGAGTCGACCGTAGGAAGGCAATGGTCCTGATGGACGCACTGCGCTTCGCCTTCACCCTGCTGATCGCGTTCGCAGTGCTCGCCGAGCAGGGCTCGCTGCCGGCGCCCGATCAGGTGCGTAACGTCGTGGGAACCCGCACCGGTCTCTATTTGATGCTGTTGCTGGCGACGCTGCTGCTGGGCGGCGGAGGTGCTGCGCGACAACTGTGGGCAGACGATCATGCCGTCCATCGTGCGGCCCGAGCACCTCGAACGGGCCAACGGCCGAATGTGGAGCATCGAGTCGGTGGCCAACACGTTCATCGGGCCGCCGATCGGGTCACTGCTGTTGCTCGTCGCGTTCTCGCTGCCGTTCTTCATCGACGCCACCTCGTTCTTCATCGCCGCGGCCCTGGTTGTGCTCATCCCCGGCTCGTTCCGGGCGCAGCACCCGGAACGAGCAGAGGGAGCGGCGTCGCCATCCTGGAAGGCGGAATTGAAGGAAGGCGTGCGGTGGCTGTGGGGCAACCATCTACTGCGGTCGATGGCCATCATCCTCGGCCTGGTGAACCTTGCTGCGAACCTCAGTGGAGCAATGTTCGTGTTGTTCTCCCAAGACGTGTTGCACATCACGCCGCTCACGTTCCCGTTCATGGGCTTCGGGTTCGCTGTGGGCGCAATCGTCGGTGGCTACGTCGCGCCGTGGATGTCGCGCACCTTTGGCAGCGGCACATGCCTGGCGCTCACCCTTGGCTCAGCATCCGTGATCGGCCTGCTGGTCGCGCTGTCCTCGTGGTGGCCGCTGACGGCGGTGCTGTTCGCCATCGGCACCCTGCTGGGCAGTACTTGGAACGTCATCACGGTCAGCCTGCGCCAGACCATCATTCCTCCACATCTGCTGGGTCGGGTGAACAGCGTCTACCGCTTCTTTGCATGGGGCATGATGCCCATCGGCGCACTCCTGGGCGGCCTGGTGGTGGTGGCCGGGCGATTCGTCAGTCACGAGATGGCGTTGCGCTTTGTCTTCTTCGTGGATGGCGCCATCCACTTCGCGCTGTTTCTCGTCGGCCGCCGGGTGCTGACCACCGTGCGGTTGGAATCGGCCCGCGCCGGCGGCGTTGTCAGTCTTGCCGTGGTCTGACCGGGCCATGCGGTCGTCAGCGGGTGCGACGATCCACCGGTGGTGCGTCTGTCAGCAGATGGCCGGCCAGTACGTCACCGACGGTGCGGTCCAGGTTGCCGGCAAGGGTGCCTGGTTCGATGTTCACCAGCCCCCGTTGAATGCGGCCGGCGAGACTGCGCTCGAGGTAGGGGAGGATCGTCTTGACGACGGCCCAGCCGCGGTCGCGACCGCCAAGGACACGATCGGGTGAGATGCGAACTTCGTTGAAGCGCACCACACCCGGTTCTGAGGTGACGCCTTCCGTGGCCAAATCGAGCAGTAGACACGTCAGCCCTTTGTGAGCAGGAAGATCCGCGCTACGCGCCAGCACCACCGCGTGTGTCGCGCCGTCGTCGTCGCAGGTCTTCGCTCCGTCGATCGTCAGATACTTCCAATCGAACGTCGCCGTGCAGGCGGTGTCCCTGGGGTCTTCGCTGCCCGGCTCGTTGAGCAAAACCGTCCACAGATGTTTACCGGTGAGCAGCGCAGGGAGCACCTCGGCGGCCTGCTCAGGCGTGGCGAACTGGCGCAGAATCGGGCCGACCAGGCGGACGCCGGCACCGGCCAGCGGCGGAGCGATGGTGCCGGCCGCGGCCAGTTCGTCTTCGACGACCTGTTGCACCTGCGCCGTGGCAGCCAAGCCGCCGTGGCTGCGATTCCAGGTGGGGACCGCCAGCCCGGCGCTGGCCAGCCGCTCCCACCAGGTACCCACGGTGATGGCGGCATCCCAGTTGTTCGCGATCCAGTACTGCAACGCTTCGCGCATCTGGTCCATGTCGCCGAGGGGCCACCAGGGGCGAGATGCGGTCAGGTCCATACGGAGAGGTATCGACATGATTCGCTGCTGCCTTGAGACTGCCTTCGCGATAATGGGCGGATGAACGATTCGCCGCTGGGCGCCCTCACCATTGATCGGCGAGCGCCGGTGGTGCGCACACCGCTTGGCGAGGGCTCGTGGGTCGATCTGGTTGCAGGTTTCGTGCGCGATGCCGCCGACGTGATGTCGGCGTTGCACGCCGAGACCGGATGGCAGCAGGACGAAACGCTGCGCTACGACAAATACGTTCCCGAGCGGCGGCTGTCAGCAGGGCTGCGGTCGAGTGGCCGGCCACTGCTGCGCCAGACCGACATGCATCTGCGGTCGACCTACCGTCAGCCCATGGAAGGCGTCGCTGCCATTCTGTATCGCACAGGCGAGGACTTCCAGGGTCTGCACAGTGACCGCGAGATGCGGTGGCTCGACGACACGCTCATCGCGATAGTGGTGTTGGGCCAGCGGCGCCCGTTCGTGATTCGTGAGCGCGGCCCCTGGGCGGACTCGTTGGTCGACCGGGTGCCGTCCGGTCACGCGCCCGACGATCTGGTGCTGATGCCCGGTGAGGGCGACCTGCTGGTGATGGGTGGCCGCTGCCAGGCGGACTGGATGCACGGCGTTCCGGCGTTCGACACGCAGAATCCCCGCATCTCGCTGACGTGGCGCTGGGCGCGGCGAACCGGCCGACCCGACACCAACCCTGGCTATGCCGATAGCCGCCAGTTCAGCGACCGCCCTCGGAAGCCTGGCACTCGCACCCGGAATTCCTGAGACAGTCGTACTGGAAATGGGGCCAAGAGGGGTCGCACGCGGACGGCGGGTGGCCTACGATGGGCGCTCTTGAGTGCCAACGACGTCACCCACAATTCGCCAGAACCAGCTGTGCTCGAAGCCATTCGCGCGCATGCCGACTGGGCTGGTGGCCTGTTGCCGGCCCTCCACGCGATGCAACATCTCGCGGGCTACATCGACAAGGCCTACATCCCGCTGCTGGCCGACACGTTCAACATCTCCACCGCCGAGGTCTACGGCGTCATCACTTTCTACAAGGACTTCCGCACCGAGGCGCCCAAGGGACCCGTCGTCCAGGTCTGCCGTGCCGAAGCATGCATCTCACGCGGCGGCAAGGCCACCGAGATGAGGGCGCTCGAACTGGGTGCCAGTCTGGCAGTCGAGATCGAGGAAGTCTTCTGCCTCGGCCTGTGCGCGCAGGGCCCGGCGGCTGCCACCGGTGGCCGCATGTTCACAGGCGTCGATGAGGCGATGATCGAGACCATCATCGGCGACGCGGTCCGCCGAGCTCCCGCACCGGCGGCGATCCGCGACAGTGTTGGGGAGGGCGTCACCGTGTATGTGCCTCGTGACGCTGCGGCCCGTGCCGCCGGTGCCGATGAAGTTGCGGCCGCACTCGCATCGCAGGCTGACGTGCGGGTCGTGCGCAATGGCTCGCGTGGAATGCTGTGGCTCGAGCCATTGGTCGAAGTGCAGACCTCGCAGGGTCGCGTTGCGTACGGCCCGGTCAGCGTCGACGACGTACCCAGCCTGATCGCTGCCGGTCTCACCGTCGCAGGTGAGCATCCGCTACGGCTGGGTCTCACCGAAGCACTCCCGTGGATGCTTGCGCAGCAGCGGATCACCTACGCACGGGTCGGCGTCATCGACCCTCGCGACGCCGACGAGTACGAGGCCCACGGGGGAATGGCCGGGCTCCGCGCAGCATTGGCGATGCAGCCCGCCGCCGTCGTCACTGAAGTGACCGAAAGCGGCCTGCGTGGTCGCGGTGGTGCCGCGTTCCCGACAGGTATCAAGCTGCGCACCGCGCTCGATACGCCGAGCCCGCAGAAGTACATCGTGTGCAATGCCGACGAGGGCGACAGTGGCAGCTTCGCCGACCGCATGCTGATGGAGGGCGACCCCTTCCTCTTGATCGAGGGAATGATCATCGCCGGCTGGGCAACGGGTGCGAGCGACGGGTTCATCTACATCCGCAGCGAGTACCCGGATGCCATCGAGGCAGTTCGCTCGGCAATCGCAACCTGTGAGGGTCGCGGGTGGCTCTCCGGCGTCGGCGCTGTGGGCGGGATTTCGGGAACCGATTTCGCGTTCCGACTGCACGTTCGTATCGGCGCCGGCGCCTACATCTGCGGCGAGGAAACGGCGCTGATGGAGAGCATCGAGGGCAAGCGCGGCATTGTGCGTGCCAAACCACCGCTGCCCGCCATCGCAGGGCTGTGGGGCAGGCCGACTGTCATACTCAACGTGCTCAGCCTGGCCGCGATCCCCACGATCATGGCCGACGGTGCTGCCGCATACGCGGCGCTGGGCCACGGGCGTAGCCGCGGCACTCAGTTGATGCAGATCGCAGGCAACGTGGCGCACGGGGGCATCTTCGAGGCTGAGTTCGGCATCACGGTGTGCGACCTCGTCGAGCGATTCGGTGGCGGTTCGGCCAGCGGCCGCCCGGTGCGTGCCGTCCAGGTGGGTGGCCCCCTGGGTGCGTACCTTGCGCCCGAGCAGTTCGACCTTGCCATCGACTACGAGGCGTTCGCTGCTGCAGGCGCACTGCTCGGCCACGGCAGCATGGTCGTGTTCGACGACACGGTCGACATGCTCGGCATGGCCCGCTTCGCCATGGAGTTCTGCGCGATCGAGTCCTGCGGCAAGTGCACGCCGTGTCGCATTGGCAGCACTCGCGGCGTGGAATTGATCGACAAGATCATCGCCGGCGAACGCCGCGACGAGAACATGACGGTGCTGATGGACCTGTGCGAGGTGATGGCCGACGCATCGCTGTGTGCAATGGGTGGCTTCACCCCACTGCCGGTTCGCAGTGCCATCGCCCACTTCGTTGACAGCCCGACCGGAGCGAACGTATGACACTCAGCCTCTCGTTCTTCGGCGATGAAGCGCTGAAGAATCTCGCCGTCCACGAACACGCCGTCCACGAACACGCCGTCCACGAACACGCCGTCCACGATCACGCAGTCCACGAACACGCCGTCCACGATCACGCAGTCCACGAACACGACATGGGGACGCCGGCACCGAACCGGTCGCGTCTAGGCGCTGCTGCCACAGTCGCCGTCACCATCGACGGCCGTGAGGTGATGGTGGAGGAAGGCACGTCGGTGATGCGCGCTGCGGCCATCTGTGGCGTCGGCGTTCCGAAGCTGTGCGCCACCGATTCGCTGGATCCGTTCGGCTCCTGTCGTCTGTGCGTCGTCGAGATCGACGGCCGCAAGGGCACGCCGGCCTCGTGCACCACCCTGGTGGCGCCGGGCATGCAGGTCACCACGCAGTCACCGAAGCTCGAGCGACTGCGCCGTGGCGTGATGGAGCTGTACATCAGCGACCACCCGCTGGATTGTCTCACCTGTGCAGCCAACGGTGATTGCGAGCTGCAGGACATGGCTGGCGCCGTTGGCCTGCGCGACGTGCGCTACGGCTACGCCGGCGACAACCACCTGGGCATGGAGAAGGACACCTCCAACCCGTACTTCACGTTCGATTCTTCGAAGTGCATCGTGTGCTCCCGCTGCGTGCGGGCGTGCGAGCAGGTGCAGGGCACGTTCGCCCTCACCATCGAGAGCAGGGGCTTCGGGTCACGTGTCGCTGCCGGCTTCAACGGCAGCTTCTTCGACAGCGAGTGCGTGTCGTGCGGCGCGTGCGTGCAGGCATGCCCCACTGCGACGCTCACAGAGAACACCGTCATCGAGATGGGCCAGCCCCGGCGCACCGTGCTCACCACCTGCGCGTACTGCGGTGTCGGTTGCACCTTCAAGGCGGAGATGCAGGGCGAGACCGTCGTGCGCATGACGCCGTACAAGGATGGCGGCGCCAACGAGGGTCACTCGTGCGTGAAGGGCCGCTTCGCCTGGGGCTACGCCAGCCACCCGGACCGCGTACTCGAGCCGATGATCCGCGAGAAGATCACCGACCCGTGGACCGTTGTGTCGTGGGACGAAGCGATTGCCTACGCAGCGGCCAAGCTGAAGGACATCCAGGCCCGTCACGGGCAGGGTTCCATCGGCGGCATCACGTCGTCGCGGTGCACCAACGAAGAAGTGTTCGTGGTCCAAAAGATGGTGCGCACCGCCTTCGGCAACAACAACGTCGACACCTGCGCCCGTGTGTGTCACTCGCCGACCGGCTTCGGTCTGTCGCAGGCGTTCGGCACCTCGGCCGGCACGCAGGATTTCAAGTCGGTCGAGCTGGCCGACGTCATCCTGCTGATCGGTGCCAACCCCACCGATGCCCACCCCGTCTTTGCCTCGCGGATGAAGAAGCGTCTTCGTGACGGTGCACAACTGATCGTCGTCGACCCGCGCCGCATCGACTTGGTACGCACGCCGCATGTGCAGGCCACCAACTTCTTGCAACTACGCCCCGGCACCAACGTTGCCGTCGTCAACGCGTTGGCGCACGTGATCGTGACGGAGGATCTCGTCGATCACCGCTTCGTGCAAGAGCGTTGCGAGCCCATCGAGTTCTCGCAGTGGGCGGCGTTCGTGTCGCAACCGGAGAACAGCCCCGAGACGCTGGAGCAGTACACCGGCGTGCCGGCCGCGGAAGTGCGTGCGGCTGCTCGACTGTACGCAACAGCCGGCAATGGCGCCATCTACTACGGCCTCGGCGTCACCGAGCACAGCCAGGGCAGCACGATGGTGATGGGCATGGCCAACCTCGCGTTGGCCACCGGCAACCTCGGTCGTGATGGCGTTGGCGTCAACCCGCTGCGTGGGCAGAACAACGTGCAGGGCTCGTGCGACATGGGTTCGTTCCCGCACGAGTTCCCCGGCTACCGCCACGTCGGCGACACCACTACGCGCGAAACATTCGAAGCGTTCTGGGGTCGCCCGCTGCAGGCCGAGCCCGGCCTGCGCATTCCCAACATGTTCGACGCCGCCATCGACGGCAACTTCAAGGGCCTGTTCGTCCAGGGCGAGGACATTGCACAGAGCGACCCCAACACGGTGCACGTGCTGCACGCGCTCGAGTCGCTGGACCTGCTCATCGTGCAGGACCTGTTCATCAACGAGACCGCCAAACTCGCGCACGTGTTCTTCCCGGGCACATCGTTCCTGGAGAAGGACGGCACGTTCACCAACGCCGAGCGACGCATCAACCGCGTTCGCCCTGCGATGCGGGCGCGCAATGGCAAGCAGGAGTGGCAGGTCATCGCTGAGTTGTCTTCGGCGCTCGACGCCCCCATGCAATACGACAATGCCGCACAGATCATGGACGAGATCGCTGCGCTGACCCCTACGTTCGCCGGCGTCTCGTTCGTCAAGTTGGATGCCTTGGGCAGCGTGCAGTGGCCGTGCAACGAGGACCACCCGCAGGGTACGCCGATCATGCACGAGGGCACGTTCGTGCGCGGCCTTGGCCGGTTCACGCCCACGCCATATGTGCCCACCGACGAGAGGAGCACCCGTCGCTTCCCGTTGCTGCTGACCACCGGTCGCATTCTCAGCCAGTACAACGTGGGCGCGCAGACTCGCCGCACGAAGAACGTGCAGTGGCATCATGAGGACCTGCTGGAGATCAATCCGCACGACGCCGACGAGCGCGGCATCCGCGACGGCGACGAGGTCACGCTGGCCAGCCGGGTCGGAGCAACCACTCTTCACGCGATGGTGTCGGACCGCATGGCTCAGGGCGTGGTGTTCACGACCTTCCACTATCCGGTCAGCGGCGCGAACGTGATCACCACCGAGCACAGCGACTGGGCCACCAACTGCCCGGAGTACAAGGTGACCGCAGTGCAGGTGTCGCCGGGTCATTCGGCCGCAACGGTGGAGATCGACCATCCGGAGCACCGCCTCGGCGCGCTCGTGCGGATGGCGAATCAAATCGCCCGTCAGATGGTGGCCGATCCCAACGTGGATGCTGTCGCGGCCACCGCCGCCCACATCACCAAGTTCTGGGAACACGACATGCGCGTCGACCTCGCTGCTGCCATCGAAGGCGGCACCGTGACCTTGGACGACACCGTGGTCAAGTCCATGGCCCGATTGGCCGTCCCCGCCTAGATTTTGCATACGCGGTTTCGGTGAGGGCCGACGTTGCGATCCGAGCGGTCGTTGAACTTGGCGCCCTCAATGCGAGCGGCACGGAACCATCCGAGTGGGTACTCGGACCCCGGGGTGCGAGTACCCACTCGGTTGCTGACGCCGCACTCGCTCAGGCGGCGTGGCACTCGCATAGGCAGCGGTGCACTCGGCGGCTGTTCAGTCGGCGGCTGCAATCCAGGTTGCGTGGAAGCCGTATGGGACGCGTTGGGGCATGACGACCTCGGCAACGGGGCCAGCGGCCACGGCGGTGGCGTCGAACACGGCCAGCACGCTCTCGCCGGTGGCGTCGTCGTGGACGAAGCTGCACAGCCAGCCGGCATCGTCGGCGAGGTCGGTGGGGTCACCGGGTATGAACAGCGGCTCGGTGGCGTGCCGCGTTGGCCCCGGCTCCCAGATCTCGCGGGTGCCGCTATGGAAGTCGTGCTTGATGATGTTGCCCAACTCGACCGTGTCGGGGTTCTCGCGTGTTCCGGCGAGGTAGCCGAAGCGGTGCTCGCGGCCGATGCGGCGCGGGTCGCGACCTGGCAGGTCGCCCGGGTTCTCGTCGGTGAGTACATCGTCTGCGACGGCGCCGGTCGCCGTGTTGATGGTCCAGCGGCGCAGGGACGAGGTACCGCCAAGTCCGCGTACGTTCGCTGTGTCGAACATCGAGGTCAGCCGGCAGACGTCGACGATGACCTCGTCGCCGCGCCGGAAGGCGTTTACGCTGTGGAACACGTAGCACGGGTCGATGTCGTACCACTTGAGCTGCGCGGCGCCGCCGGCGAGCGGCATGATGCCGATGCGCGCGCCGAACTCGGGCCGCCACTGATAGGGCATCTGACCCGAGCTGGGGTCGTTGATGTACGCGATGGCGAGGTCGAGGTCGAAGACCACCGGCATGTCCCAGAAGATCACGTCGGACTCGGTGATCTGGAAGTCGTGCATCATCGTGCTGCGCGGCAGGTCGATCGGCTCCGTGTGGCTCATCGTGCCGTCGGGTTCGATGATGTAGTACTGCAAGAACGGGGCCGTGAAGCCGTATCCGAAGGCATGCATACGGCCTGTGGCTGGGTCGATCTTGGGGTGTGCGGTGAACGAACCGGTGAGTGCCGCTGCGTAGTCGTACACGCCGATGGTCGACAGGTCGACGGCGCTCAGCTCGTAGGGGAACCCAACCTCGCCACTGGTCAACAACTTGCCGCCATGCCATATGGTCGACACATTCGATTGGTTACCGGCGCCACCTGGAGCACCCTGGCCAAAGCCGACGCCGTCGAGATAGGGCGTTGTCTGCACGTAGCGATTGCGGTACCACTCGGCCTTGCCGTTGCGCAGGCTGACGCCGTGCACCATGCCATCGCCGAAGAACCAGTGCGGGCTGTCGCTGCGCGGCGGGTTCGAGCTGTTCTTGACGTACAGCCCGGTGAGCTCCGGCGGGAGGGCACCGCGCACGCCGAGGTCGAACGCATCCACCTCGTCGAGCACAGGCGCATAGTTGCCTTGCAGCCACCACGGAACACTCGGGTCGATGGGCGGCGTAGGGCCCGGGATCGTTGTGGCTGGCGTCGTCGTGGTTGGCGTCGTCGTGGTCAAGAAGGTACTGGCGGGCGCACCGGCGCTGGACGGCGTCGAGCCGGTGGACGGCGAGCTTGCGCTGCCACCGTCGCTGCATGCCGCGATCATGGCTGCGATGGGCATCGTGCCCGCGCCCATGAGTGACCACCGGACCAGGTCGCGCCGACTGATTGAGTTCCCCACTCCCGCAGTCTGACACGTCACGACCGCGGGGAAGCGCCGGTCAGAGGGGTGGCTACTTGGTGCGCTTCTGTACGTTGGCCCACTCGTCCTTGAGACCGACTGTGCGGTGGAAGAGGCCCTGCGTCATCGGGTCGTGGGCGTAGTAGCCCAGCCGCTCGAACTGCACCACTTGGCCGGGCGCGACATCGTCCATGGCAGCTTCGGCCTTGCCGGCTCGCACGGCCTTCGACTGACGGTTGAGGTCGTCCATCGGCTCGCCAGTGGCCTCTCCAGGGGTCTCGGTGGTGAACAGTCGCTCGTACTGCGCAGCCTGAATGTCGACGGCGTGTGCGGTGGAAACCCAGTGGATGGTGGCCTTCACCTTGCGTCCATCAGGGGCGCTGCCGCCGCGCGTCTCGGGGTCGAAGGTGCACTGCACTTCGGTGACATTTCCATCATCGTCAGCGGTGAAGCCGGTGCATTTCACGTAGAACGCGCCACGCAAGCGCACCTCGCTGCCAGGTGTCAGGCGGAAGTACTTCGGCGGTGGCTCAGCCTTGAAGTCGTCGTCCTCGATCCACACTTCACCGGTGAAGGCAACGGTGCGGGAACCGTCGGCCGGGTTCTCCGGGTTGTTGACCAGTTCGATCATCTCGACGTGACCCGCCGGCCAGTTCGTGACGACGAGCTTGATGGGCTGCAGCACCGCCATCCGCCGCTGTGCGGTGCGGTTCAGCTCGTTACGGATGAACCACTCCAACAGCTCGATCTGGTGACGGCTGTTGGTCTTCGCCACGCCGATGAACTCGCAAAAGTCGCGGATGGCGGTGGCCGGGTAGCCGCGGCGGCGCAGGGCACGCAGCGTGGGCAGGCGCGGGTCGTCCCACCCGTCGACGACACCATCGTCGATCAGCTGACGCAGCTTGCGCTTCGAAGTAATTGTGTAGGTCAGCTCCAGCCGAGCGAACTCGGTCTGGCGCGGCTGGTCGCTCGGCAGCGGTAGGTGCTCGAGGTACCAGTCGTAGAGCGCTCGATGGCTGTCGAATTCCAGCGAGCACAGGCTGTGCGTGACACCTTCGATGGCATCACTCTGGCCGTGCGCCCAGTCGTATGTGGGGTACAGCACCCACTGGTCGCCGGTGCGGTGGTGGTGCTCGTGGCGAATGCGGTACATGATCGGGTCGCGCAGCTGCATGTTGTCGTGCTGCATGTCGGCCTTGGCGCGCAGGACATGCGAGCCATCGGGTAGTTCCCCAGAGCGCATGCTGCGGAAGAGTGGCAGGTTCTCGTCCGCACTGCGGTTGCGATGGGGGCTCTCGATTCCCGGCTTGCCGTAGCCGCCGCGCTGCGCGGAGATCGTCTCCGCGTCCTGATCATCGACGTACGCAAAGCCGGTGGTGATGAGGTGTTCCGCCCACTGGTACAGCTGCTCGAAGTAGTCGCTGGCATAGACCGGCTCGCCGGGTTCGAAGCCCAGCCAACGCACGTCGTCGACGATCGCGTCCACGTACTCCGTCTCTTCGGTGACCGGGTTGGTGTCGTCGAAACGCAGATTGCACACTCCGCCGAACTCCTCGGCAATACCGAAGTCGACGCAGATGGCCTTGGCGTGCCCGATGTGCAGATAGCCGTTCGGTTCGGGTGGGAAACGCGTCTGGACGCGGCCACCGAAGGTGCCCAACTGGTTGTCGGCGCGCACCAGGTCGCGCACGAAGTTGGCGGCGGCGGGGGTATCAGGTGCGTTGCTCATCGGCCTGGAACGGTATCTGATCAACGACGCTGCCGACCCGCCGTTTGGGCTGACGACGGTGTCAGTGGATGTTGACGACTGTGCCGAGGCCGGGTATCCGATAGAGGCGTTTGTCGTACACCACTCGTTCGGCAGCGGCAGCAATGGTGATGCCGTAGAGGGCTGCCTCGCGGGCGATCGCGGCGGCGACTATCGGCGCCGAGAAGGAAGTCCCGCTCCAGCGTGCCCAACCGCGGAAGTCGGCGGTGACCGGATTGCCGTCGTCCTGCAGATCCACGCCGTCGAAGAAACGACTGACGATGTCCACGCCAGGGGCGCAGGCAGTCACCCAGTCGCCGTAATTGGTGAACGGTGCAGGGCCGTCGGGCCCGAGGGCACCAACTGCAATGACACCAGGCAGCGCCGAGGGCCACGAGACCCGGCAGGTTGCCTCGTTTCCGGCCGCGGCCACCACCAGGGTGCCGCCCTCCTGGACGCGCTCGATGGCTTGACGAAGGGCAATCGGCGACTCGTCGTTGTCGGTGTAGCACGAACAGCTGAGGGCCAGGATCTCTGGGCAGCCGGTGTCGGCAAGGCGGTTGATGCGCCACGCGAGATCCGCGTCGTTGCCCTCACCTGTGTACTCCAACACCTTCCCAACGGTGACCACGGCCTGCGGCGCAAGTCGCGTGATGATGCCCGCGATGAACGTGCCGTGACCGGCGACCACATCCAACCAGGTGTTGTTGTCCGCGTCGGGGAGGTCGACGTTGTCGGTCTGCACGCCCGGCTTGGTGGGCCCCCAGTCGCCCGCCGCCATCGCGCTCACCTGTGGCATGGCGTTGCCGCCCATCGAGGTGGGGGCCAGCCCCGTATCGAGAACGACGACCCTGACCTTGGGTGCAGCGGGGTCGGCGGGCCGCAGCAACGCTGGTTCGGAGCGGGTCACGTCGACGGTCGACGATGTGGGTGGCTTGGGTTCCGTTGCGGGCTGCGCCTGCCCGCAGCCGCGAGGCACCTTCGACTCGCAACCACATTCGCATCCGCATCCACCCGATCCCGAGTGTGACCAGGACGAGGGGTGCGGCCAGGTCGAGGGATGCGGCCAGGTGGACGGATGTGGCCAGGTCGAGGGGTGCGGCCAGGTCGACGGGTGAGCACCCACCACGTTGCCGGCAGCGAACACGACATGGTTCACCTGTGCGCTGAAGCCCTCGCTGGTGAGCAGACTTGCCAGGGAGAGCGAGTTGACCAACTCGCTGATCAGCAGGAGGCCACCGTCGAGTGTGGTCGTGGTGAACTCGGCGTCGTCGACCTCCGCTGCGAGTCGCGCGAGTGCGGCCTCTTCGACGATCAGTTCGCCGGGTCGGTACACAAAACCGCCCCGGAGTGGGGTGAAGCGGACCGTGCGATGCCAACGCTGGGTGGCGGTTTCGTTGGTGAGCTCGCGGTCGCGGTCTGTCGTTGCCATGTGCGTCTCCAGTGGTGGGCGGTTTCGGGTACGTTGAGAACTTCCGGGACGGGGTCAAGGCACAGCATGGCAGAGACCAACCAGACCGCTTCGCAGGTGGCTCGAAGTGACGAGCTCGAGGCCCGGCGCGCCCTTGCCCTCGTGGAGTCGGATCCGGTGGAGGCGCAACGCATCCTGTTGGCCCTGTCCGGTGACGTCACCGGCTCGGTAGCGCGTTCGGTTGTGCTGCTCGGTTTGGCGCGGCTCGCGTACCATCGGGGTGCGATCGACGATGCGTCCATTGCGTTCGAAGAGGCGCTGGACCTGGCTCTTGATACAAAGAATCTGGAGCTGGAGACAGACATCCGGGTGAGCTGGTCGCTTGCCCTGCAGGCTGCGGGTCGTCACGTAGCGGCGCTGGAGCAAATAGCCCTTGCCGTGCCACATCTCGGCGGCGCCGGCTTGGGTCGCGCGTTGACTCAGCGCGGGCTGATTCACGCCACGGCCGGACGCCGCGACGAGGCGCTGCGCGACTATGACGCCGGGCTGCCGTTGCTGCTGGTCGACGACCAGTTCGCGGCAATGAGGACGTTCTCCAACCGCGGCGTCGTCTTGACGCATCTGGCGCAGTACGAACGCGCTGCGCAGGACTTCGCATCGATGCGGTCGCTCGCCATCCAACTGCGGCAACATGCGGTTGCGGCTGGCGCGCTCCACAATCTTGCCTACCTGCACGGTAAGGCAGGCCGCTTCATCGATGCGCTTGCCGGATTCGACACGGCGCGTGAGGCCTATCAGTCGATCGGGTCACTCGACCGACACCTCGCCGACCTCGATCTGGACGAGTGTGAAGTGCTCCTCGAACTTGGCCTCGGCATCGATGCAGTGCCGCTTGCCGAACGGGTGGTCGCGCTCGCAGGAGCGGCCGGGAACACCGCTCAACGTGCGGAAGGTTTGCTGATGCTGGCGCGGGCACAAACGATGGCTGGATATCCAGCCATCGCGGTCGAGGCCGCCGCCGAGGCGCTTCAGCTGTTCAGCGCTGCCGGACGCGACGCGTGGGCGGCGCAGGCCAGGTACCGAACGTTTGTCGCAGCACAGGGCGACAGCGGTCATTCGCCTCATGCGATACTTCGGCAGTTCGTTCGGCTTCGGCGAGACGCCAACGAGCTCGAGGTGTACGGCTGGCTTTCGGAGGCCGCTGAGGTACGTGTTTTGACTGGGCGGCTGGCGTTGGCGGCGGGTCGCCGCGACGTGGCCAGCGACGTACTCCGGACGGCATCGACCGCACGGCTACACCCGCTGGCGCGCGTCCGAGTAGGGGCTTGGCACGCGACCGCGATGCTGCACGCTGCGAACGGAAACCCGCAGGCGGCGGGCAACGCATTGCGAGCGGGCCTTCGTGCTGTCGAGCAGCACAGGGCTTCGTTGGGTGCGACCGAGTTGCGGAGTGCAACAGGAATGCTTGGCGCGCCGCTGGCCGCTGATGGGTTGGCGCTCGCGATTCGGAGTCGTCGCCCTGCCCGAGTATTCGAGTGGGCTGAACGCACTCGCGCCGGGGCGTTGGGTTCGCCTGGCTCGTATGCGGAGTCCCCGGTTCCAGCTGCCTTGCGCGCCAGTTTGCGAGGCGCCCGCCATCGCCTGAATGAAGCGATCACCGACGGCGAGGACGTGGTGGACCAGCTGCGCGCCACAGTCGCGAATCTGGAGACGGAGCTGAGTCGTCGCAGCCGCCAGCGTCAGGTCTCGGACGGCATCACGTCGGCGGAGTCGGTGGACGCGGCGAAGCTCCGCGCGGCGCTGGGCACGACGACGCTGGTCGAGTACGTACAGAGCGACGGATTGCTGTTCGCCGTCGTCTGCAGCGAGCGCCGGCTGCGCTTCATCGAGTTGTCCTCCATTGATGCGACGGCCGCTGCCAACGAGCATCTGGCCTTTGCCGTCCGTCGTCTTGCAACGGCTCCTGACGGTCCGATTGCGCATCGCGCGTGGAACGCGTTCCAAACAGCGCGCGCCGAGGTTGACCAGTTGCTGTTCGCTCAGCTGCGGGGGTTCCTCGGCGATGGGCCCTTGGTCGTGGTTCCTACCGGTGCACTGCACGATGTGTTGTGGGGCGCCCTGCCAACCTCCGAGCGCCGGAGTGGCCTTGCCGTTGCGCCCAGTGCTGCGTGGTGGATGCGGCCACGCGGAGCACCACGTGCAGCAGATGTTCTGCTCGTGGCGGGCCCAGCGCTGCCCCACGCAGTTGACGAGATTCGGGCCTTGCGCGAGCTGTATCCGCAGGCGACGGTGCTCACCGGGTCATCTGCCACTGCCGAGGCCGTACTCGCAGGATTGGCAACGGCATCGCTGGTGCACATTGCTGCTCATGGCGTCTTTCGAAGCGACAACCCCATGTTTTCGACGTTGCAACTGGCCGATGGCCCGCTGTTCGTGCACGAGATGGAAGCCCTTCCGCAGGTTCCGGACACAGTGGTGCTTGCTGCCTGCAGCAGCGGACGCAGCGGCGTGCTGCCCGGTGATGAACTGCTGGGCACCTCGGCGGTGTTGATGGGCGCGGGGGTGCGCACCGTCATTGCGCCGTTGATCCCGATCGGTGACGACGTGAGCAGACAGGTCGTCACAGCTCTGCACCAGGGGCTGCTCTCGGGGCAATCTGCGGCTGCGACCCTCGCCGAGATGCTCCGTTCGGGCGTCGATGATCGCTCGTCGAGGGCAGTTGCTGCGCTGTCGTCGTACACGTGTGTAGCCGCCTCGAACAGGTAGTACGGGAAGTTTCCTGGGTGGCGTGTATCTGGCCGCCGCTGGCTGGCTCTGTGTGGCGTGTCTAGGCTGATGACAGTGGACCCCCACCACCAGTTCTCCTCCGATCTCCCCGCGCTGGTGGCGCGGGCGTTGGAGCGCGATCAGCGGGCCTGGCGCGATCTTGTCGACCGTCTGAAAGGCGTCGCATGGAAAGTGTTGTACAGCTACGACCTTTCCGAGGAAGACAGAAACGATGCGTTCGCCAGCACCTTCTTCAGATTGCACGAGCGGCTGGCATCGATTCGTGAGCCGGTGAAACTGCCCGGCTGGGTGGCGACCACTGCGCGCAACGAGGCCAACTCGATCTCGCGTCGCCGTTCTCGGTTGGTGCCAATGGCCGACTTGCCGTTGCGTTCCGTGGAACCCGGTGACCACAGCGAAGGCTTGGAGAGCGACGAGCTGCGCGGTGCGTTGTTCGCCGCGTTCAGTCAGCTGACACCTGAGTTGCAAGCGCTGATGCGCATGCTGTCAGCGGACCCGCCCGCGAGTTACGACGAGATCAGTCGAGTTCTCAACTTGCCGCACGGCTCCATTGGCCCCACCCGCGCCCGGTGCTTACAGCGGCTTCGCAACAGCCCCGAGCTGGCCCCCTACCTCGACGGCGGAAGAGAGTGAAATGAACAGTCGAATGCAACCCTCCGGTGACAACGGCCTGGATGACGACGATGGGCTGATGCGCCTTCTCGGCGAGATGCTTGACATCGTTGAGCCCATTCCCGAGGCCGCATTGCTCAGCGCCTATGCGGCGGCCGACATGGATCTGCTGTCGGAAGAGCTTGCGGCCTTGGTGTTCGATTCGGCGTCGGCACATGAACTCTTGGTGATGCGCGGCACCGAAGCTGAAGCCCGCCTTCTCAGCTTCGTGAACGACCATGTGTCGATCGACCTGGAGTTGCATGCCAACGCGTCGACGATTGTCGGCCAGCTCACTCCACCCACTGATTCGGCGCTGCTGCTGGAGATCGAGGAGGGCGACCCCGTCGAGGTGTTGGCCGACGAGTTCGGTCGCTTTCGGGTGGATGCCCCGTCCAGCCCCGTCCGCTTCCGGATCGTCGGCGTCGTAGTCACGCCCTGGATCACCCGCTAGCTCTCGTCAGGTCAACTCCCGCACCGAACTTCGGGTGCCTGTCGTTCGGTTCGAGTCACTGGGCGTGCTGCGTCCCGGATTGCGGGGGCGGGATTCACCTAGAAGCAGCTTTAGGACGTGCGGCGCACAGAGAGCTCCTGCGCGCGCACCGGGTGACCGGGCGCACCGGGCCGCAGGCGGGGCAGGGGCGGTTGAGGTGAACCGCCCCTGGACCCACACCTTCTAGAGACCGAGGGCGGCGAGCATTTGGAAGACACGGTCGTGGAGGGTGTTGCCGTAGGCGCCGCTGCCTGAGACTGTTTTGCCAGCGTGGCGGACGGTGCCGCTGCCCCCGACTGCTCCGTCGGTCACGGCCCGGTCTTCGGAGAGCCAGTAGTAGTGGCCGCCGGCTGCGTTGTGACGGCGGATGGCCTCGCGGGCGAGTTCGAAGTTGCTGTTGCGGAACAGCGCATCCCAGTCGGCGTTCGTGCTGGTGGTGCACACGTCCTCGGCGGTCATGCCCGCCCACGCATCGCAGTACTGAATCAGCAGTGGCTCGCTGCCGGCATAGCGCTGGATGTATTGCACCAGCGTCAGGTAACCGGAGCGCCAGGTGGTCTGGATGACACCGCGACCGCGGAACTTGTAGAAGTCGGCCTCGGGGATGATGCCGCTGACCGCCGGGTCGGTGGACGTGGGGAAGTCGCGGCGGGATACGCCTCGCCGCTGCGTGGGTGAGTGGCCGCCACGGTGACGATGGCGATCGCTTCGAGCTTTACCTCGAAGTACCGATCGAAGCGCGCGCCGCCGCCGTCGGCGCGGCCTACCAGTGGCACGGATTGGATGGCCTTCCAGGCTCTCCGGTGATGCTCGGGGTCGACCTCGTCGGTGGTCGCTGCGAGTGGTACGTGGAGCCAGGTCGGCTGGATCGCAACGACGTCAGCAGGGTCGCGGGTGCAGCGACGCTCGGCCTCCTCGATCTGCTCGCAGAGGGTCGTTGGTATCGGAAGGACACAGCGTTTTCGGTGGCAGTGCGACCGGATTCGTCGCCGCTCGTGTCGGTCATCTGCGGCGCGAATCGCATGGTCGGTCGCGACGCGATCGTGCACGACGGTCTGCACGCTGCTGCCTGTCAATTGGGCATGACCTGGCACGGTTACGACGAACTGCTCGCCGCCTCCACCGCGGCGTCACCGCATTGCCTGCTTGCGATGTCAGCAGAGCCAATCCCCGCCGTCACCGTCGGAATCTGCCCTGCGTGAGCGCTGGGCTCAGTTGCGGGGCACTTTGCTCCAGGGCAGGTCCTTGTCGACGCGCGGTTCACCCGGTAGGCCCAGCATCTGCTCGCCGAGGATGTTCTTCATGATCTCGGTGGTGCCGCCCTCGATGCTGTTGGCCCGAGCGCGAAGGAAGCTGTGGCGAATGCCATGGTCCATGCCGTCCACCGACAGGTTCTCCGGGCGGCGGAACGTGTAGTCGTAGCCGACCATTCCGTCAGCGCCCAGCAGTTCCATGCAGAACTCGGTGCAGACCTTGTTGAAGTTGCTGAGCGCCAGCTTGGCGATGCTGCCCTCCGGCCCGGGGTTGCCGGCCTTCGCCTTTGCGGCGCCGCGGGCGTTGGTGAGGCGGCTGACTTCCGACGTGCAGTACAGCTTCATCAGGTGGTCGCGCTTGACGCCGGTCTGCTGGTCGGCGGGAAGTGCTTGGAACAGACGGATGGCTTCGTCGATGGGGCCCTTGCGTTTGCTGCCGCCGCTGCCGGAACCGATGGCGGTCCGCTCGTTCATCAGAGTGGTCAGCGCGGCGCGCCACCCTTCGCCAACGGCGCCGATGCGGCAGCCGTCGGGTACTCGGGCGTCGGTCATGTAGACCTCGTTGAACTCGGCCTCGCCGGTGATCTGGCGCAGCGGGCGAACTTCCACCCCCGGCAGCTTCATGTCGAGCGCGAAGTAGGTCATGCCCTTGTGCTTCGGTGCCTCGGGGTCGGTGCGGGTGACGAGCATGCCCCAGTCGCCCAGGTGGGCGAGCGTGTTCCACACCTTCTGGCCGTTGACGATCCACTCGTCGCCGTCGCGCACGGCCTTGGTGGCCAGGCCGGCGAAGTCGCTGCCGGCGCCGGGCTCGCTGAACAGCTGGCACCACTTCTCCTCGCCGGTGAACATCGGGCGAAGGAAGCGATCCTTCTGCTCGTCGCTGCCGTGAGTGACGATGGTGGGGCCGGCGAGGGCCATGAAGAACGTGCTTGCGTCGGTGGCCTTGGCGCCGGCCTTGCGGACTCGTTCCTCCACCAAACGGTTGAGGTCGGGGCGGATACCGAGCCCGCCGAGCTTCTCGGGGAAGTGCACCCACGCCAGCCCCGCGTCGTAACGACGTCCGCGAAATTCTCGGTCGTCCGTGGTCGTCGGTGGGTACTCGGCCAGCAACGTGTCGATCGCGGCCGAAACGCGCGCCAGCTGAGAATCGTCAGAAGTGCTCATGCGTCAAGTCTCGCCCTCTGAACCCTCCCAGTTCAATCTGGAGGGGGCGCACTAGCGTGCGTGGACATGTCCTTCGATGACGTCTCCGAGGTGAGTGCGGACGAACGGGCAGCGATGCGGGCGTTCCTTGCACGGTGCGAGGTGCGGCTCTCGACGATGCATCGTGTGGCCACGGCCTTGCTGTCCGGCGCCGGAATCCTGGTGCTGTTGCCGGCGTTGGAGCGCGACGCCGTCACACAGGTGGTGCGTGCCCTGCTCGCCGGCCCGGTGTCGTGGTCCCGTGCGCTGCTCACGGTCGCGGTTGGCATCTCACTTGTGCTGGCGTTGGTGGTGCTGTGGCTGGTGATCATCGAACTCACCCGCTTCTACTTTCATGCCAACCACGTGGTGCATGCCGATGGCGAGGTGTTCACACCTCGCTTCACGCTCACCGGCTTGCGGATGCCGTTCGACGAGCTCGGTGCCGCCACCAACGCAGAGTACGAATCTGTGCACTGGTCAGCGGCGACAGTCGGCTTGCTCGTACCGGGCAACGAGCGAGCACGGGCCAGAATCGATCGTCGACTCGCCGCCTACCCAGGGCTGGTCGACGCGACCGCGACCGACGCCGATCGCGCTCGCGCCGACGCGCTGTTCGAACTCGCCGCTGCGCGTCGACGCACACTGGTCGAGGAGGTCGCCAAGGTCGAGCACGGCATCGTGCGTCACATGCTTCGCCTGCAGGTGATCGTCCTGCGATATGTGAAGGCGCTGCTGGTGATCGTTGTGACTGCGATAGCGACGTTCGGCTGCTCGGCAGCTGTGAATGGCCAGGTCCGTGTCTCAGCACCCGACGAGCGGTGGATCGCCGGCGTGATGGTGCTCTGGGCGCCAACGGTGCTGATCGTCGTTTCATCGCCGGTGAGATGGCTCGACTCCCTGCTGCGGTCCGAGGGGGCAAATCAGGCTGCTGCCAGCCACGATCACGAGCTCACACAGCTGGAAGAAGTGACTGCCAGGTTCGCTGTCGTCGCTTGGGCCGCGAGTGCAGCGGCCATGCTGCGACTGCTGGTCCACTACCCGATCACAGGCCAAGGCGTGGCCGCAGTCGTTGCGGCCCTCGTGGTGTCAGCCGTGATGTTCGGTGTTGTCGTCTACCGCCGAATCGCCCGCCGCCGTCCAGACGTCATGGCTCCGCCCACCCGCTGACGAACCATCTGCTCGTCGATGTTGCGGGCTACCACACCGGTGACCCCGACATCGGCTTCGTCCCTACGATTACCTGAGGCCGTCGCCCGCGTGCGTAACTGACCACTCCCAACTTGGCGAACTCGTCGCGTCCCCCACCATCAAGCCTGGTGGTCACGCCCGCGACAGGTTCGTGCGCTTGGCACTAGTGTGCGAACGTGGTGCTGGGCTCCCAAGCGCAGAACTGCGGGTGATAGGTCAATGACGGCTGCATTCAATCCTGATGCCGCAACGACCTCGTTCAGCGGCTCGCTGCTCCGACATCGGATCGCGAACGGTGGTGGGCTGCGCGTCGTTGAAGTGTCGCCGGCGCGCCTCGCGGGACGCCGCCGTGGCCGATCCACGCTGCTGTTCGAATTCGACAGGTCCGAGAGTCTGTCGATCCACTTCCACAGAGTTCGAGGGCCATTCACGTTTCGGACCGAGGTGACTTTTCTCAACCGGGACGGTGGTCAGCGAACATCGTTCATTTTCCTGCCGCTGCGGACGAAGACGTTCCGAAGATGTCTCAGCGATAGCGGTTGGACCACGTTGCCGATCGGACACTGAGACTCATTGGTCGCAGCTGGTGCGGCCCGACCGGAATACCGAGTGGTGAGCGACTGGTCAGCCGTGACTTGTGGGTTCGTGATGATTTCGAATCGCCAACCTGTCTCGTCCCGCACGACGAACCCTGGTGGTCACGCCCGCGACAGGTTGAAAGGATGACGCCCGCGAAGTCGTTGCCGACGTTGCTGAGTGCCTCGCCGAACGCCTCCCACAGACGGCGAGTCTCCTCGGCCAGCCCTGTCTCGCGGGGCGTCATGCCCACGAACCTCGCGGTCATCACTAGCGTGGTCTCCGTGCGTGGGGTGGATGTCAGCTTGGAGATGTTGGAGCGGGATCCTTATCCGACCTTCGCGTCGCTGCAGGACCTCCAGCCGGTGGCGTTCGTGCCCAGCTTGGACATGTGGTTGGTCACGCGCTGGGACGACGTCGTCTACGTCTGCGAGCACCCGGAGGTCTTCCGTAGCAACACCGAACCGTCCTGGCTGCGCGACTGTCTCGGCGAGAACATGCTCACGCTCGACGGCGCGGCACACGATCGGCTGGCCGATGGGATGCGTGCTCCTTTCGTTTCATCCAGCGCGCTGCCGGTCGTTCGTGACGGGCTGCCCGCCCTCTTCGACGAACTGATCGACGGCTTCGACCTGGGCAGCGAGGTCGAGCTGATGACGGCCTACGCCGAGCCGCTCGCGAATCTCACGCTTGCGGCCGCACTCGGATGGTCGGTGGATTGGCGCGACCTGGCGGTGTGGAACCGTGGCGTGTGCACCGGCATCGCCAATTTCGAGAACGACTCCGCGAAGGCCGCCATCGCGGCCGCAGCGAACGCGGAGTTGGCCGACGCGATCGATGCGGCGCTGGCACGTGGCGAACTCGCCATATACGCGGACCGTGGCTTCACGCGCGACGAGATCGTCAGCAACGTTCGGCTGATGGTGTCCGGTGGCATCAACGAGCCACGGGACGGCGTCGCACTGGTGATGTGGGTGTTGCTCAGCCAGCCGGCGGTGATGGACGCCGTGCGCGCTGACCGAGCTGTGCTGCGCAAGGTGATCGAGGAGACGTTCCGCTGGGTCTCGCCGGTCGGTACTGCCACCCGCCAGGCGGTCCACGATGTCGAGTTGGCGGGAACGCACATCCCGGCCGGGTCACTGGTTGCCGCATGTCTGAGCGCGGCCAACCGCGATCCACGTCGGTGGTCGCAACCCGAGCTGTTCTCACTGGACCGTCGGGAGGGCGCGCACCTCGCCTTCGCGACCGGCGAACACCGTTGCCTCGGGGAATGGTTGGGCCGCCAACAGGTTCGACTCGCTGTCGACCGTCTGCTCGAGAGATTCACACGCATCGAACTCACCCAGCCGGTCGAGTTGACCGGATTCGAGTTCCGTGGGCCGTTAGCCCTCCACGTCAAGACCTTCTAAGGACCTCACTCATGCGGCGATCGATCGACGACTATCCCTTCAACGAGGACGATCTGCCCGAAGGAGCCGACGATGCCGACCGCCTGTCCTGGGCGGTGGCGATCAGCGACGACTACGACGACGCCGAGCCCCGTGTGGTGCTGACGTTGGAGGAAGTCGGCCGCGCTGGAACGGGCTTGGTGGGCCACTTCACGCCCGATATGGCGCGCCGGCTGCGAGCCGCAGTTCACGACGCACTGCGTGAAATCGGGGAGGAACCCGGCCGCTAGATCGCAGCCGCGAACAAGATTTCCTTGTTGGCTCCGGACTCCTCACGGTCTATTGTTGACAGAACTAGTCGTATTTCGCAGCCTTGGAGGCCAGCCGTGGGTGTCACCCCGATTATCCATGCACCTCGTGACCTCGACGCAGAGCAGCAACGCGACATCGAGCGCTTCGAGCTGGCGATTGCGCAGTACCTGGCAGGTGAGATCGGCGAAGATGTGTTCCGTGTCATGCGGCTCAACAACGGCGTCTACGGCCAGCGCCAGGGCGGCACCAATCAGATGGTGCGCGTCAAGCTGCCTGCCGGCACCATCACGCCCGAGCAGATGGAGCTGATGGGCCATCTGGCCGACGAGTACTCCCGCGGCTGGGGTCACATCACCACCCGTCAGAACGTGCAGGTGCACTACGTCGAACTGACTCGCGTGCCCGAGTTGATGCGTCTGCTCGGCGTCGTCGGTCTCACCAGCCGCGAGGCCTGCGGCGACACCGTGCGCAACGTGATGGCATGCCACCTCGCCGGCGCCTGCCCGCACGAGAAGCTCGATGTCACCCCGTGGGCCGAGGTCGCGTTCGAGCACTTTGTTCGCAACCCGCTGGGTCAACGCCTGCCACGCAAGTTCAAGATCAACTTCAGCGGCTGCAGCACCGATTGCGGCCAGGCCATGTTCAACGATGCGGGTGTCATTGCCGTCACCCGCACTCTGCCCGATGGCACCGAGGAGGCCGGGTTCCGCGTCTACATCGCCGGCGGCCTGGGTGCGACGCCACACCCTGCGATGGCGTTGGAAGACTTCACCACGCGCGAGGAATTGCTCCCCACCATCGAGGCCATCCTGCGGGTCTTCGAGCAGACGGGTAACCGCGACAACAAGTTGCGCGCCCGTCTCAAGTGGGTCGTCGACCAGCTCGGTATCGACGAAGTTCGCCGCCGCGTGTTGAAGGTGCGCCACACACTGCCGGCCTCGTCGTCGTGGCCCGGGGGCATTCCCGAGTACGTGCAGAAGATGGGCGACGCTCCCGCCGGTCGTGCGTCCAGCGGTGAGATCAGCGACGTCGGTCAGGGCGTTGCCGTTGCCATGACGCCGCGAGATCCGTACCAGCGCTGGGTCGCCACCAGCGTTGTGCGCGGCACGGCGAATGGTTCGGTGTCTGCTGTTGCATACGCGGCTCTGGGCGATGTCACCTCGTCGCAGTTCCGTGCGCTCGCCGCCATCCAGCGCGAACTTGGTGCCGATGTTCGCCTGTCGAACCGTCAGAACGTTGTCTTCCGTGGCCTCAGCGAGGCGCAGTTGCCGGTGCTGTTCGAGCGTTTGGAAGCCATCGGCATGGCCCGTCCCGGCGCCGAGCTGGCCCGCGACGTGGTTGCCTGCCCGGGCAGCGACACGTGCAACATCGCAGTCACCCAATCGCGTGGCTTGGCCGCCGCGATCGGCGAGGAGCTGGAAGCCGAGGGTCTCGCCGAAGTCAGCGGCGTGCGCATCAACATCAGCGGCTGCACCAACTCGTGCGGGCAGCACCACGCCGCTGACATTGGGTTCTTCGGTGCCGAGCGCCGTGCTCATGGCCAAACGGCGCCGGGCTACCAGATGTTGTTAGGCGGTTACGTCGGGCAGGAGCAGATCTACTTCGGTGAGAAGGCGTTGCGCCTGCCGGCCAAGGCAGCGCCGAAGGCAGCTGCTCGCGTGATCCGTCGTTTCCACGACGAGCGCACCGCCGGCGAGGCGTTCCGAACATGGATGGATCGCGTTGGCGGGGCAACCGCGGTCGCTGCCGGTCTGAGGGATCTCGACGTCTTTCCGACGCCTGCCGAGGCCCCCGACTTCTATGTCGACTACGGCGAGACCGGGCCCTTCGTGGCCCAGGTTGGCGACTCGGAGTGTGCGGTCTGAGCTCGGCTCAATTCGCTGCTGCGGTCGTCGCGATCGATACGGCGAACGCGGCCGACCCGACCTCCATCGTGGTGCGCGGCTCCACCTATCCGCTCGCCCTGGTACACGGACAGCTCGCGGCCGAATGGGTCGCCCGGTTGCATCCTCTCGCCGACGAGTCGTGGTTGCTGGCCGCTCGCGCTCATCACCTTCGCCGCTGGGAAGTGCCGCGCACCGACTACGCGATGGGCAAGGCCGGCTACCTGAAGTGGAAGCGCGATCAGCGCCTGCGCCACGCGGCCGACGTCGGTTCGCTTCTCGCCGAGGTCGAGTACGGCCCGGATGTGATCGAGCGGGTGCAGGCATTGGTCCGCCGCGATCACCTGGCCACCGACGCCGGCTCGCAAGCCGTCGAGGATGCTGCCTGCCTGGTGTTCATCGAGACCCAGCTGGCGTCCGTGGCAACCAAGATGGAGCACGACCACCTCATCGACGTCATCCGCAAGACCGCGAAGAAGATGTCGCCCGCAGCCCTGGCTGCCGTGACACACATCCCAGTCGGCGAGCTGGAGCGGTCGCTCCTCACCGCCGCCCTCAACCCTTCCTGATCCCGTTCTACGTTAGAGACTGTCGGGCTGTGACCTGGGACTGTAAGTTCGGAGCTTCGACACAAACCAAGGTGGGTCGAGCTAGAACGCCGTTGCGTCGGCGATGATGGGTTCGAGGGTCAGCTCGGGCTCGTCGCTCATCAGGCGCTGCAGGCGATAGCGGTTCTCGAACAGGGCGACCAGTTCGCCGTCGCCCCGGGTGAGAATGCGGATGCCGCCGATCTGGCGCAGGCGTTCGGCCGACTGCTTGTCCGTCAGGCGGATGGCCTGGTAGGGAGCCGACACGATCTCTGTGGGCGCACCGAACTCGCTGCCCAAACGGTAGGCGAACACCTCGAACTGCAGTTGGCCTACGGCCGCGAGCACGTTCTCCACATCCCCCATGTCGGGGTCGCGCAGCACCTGGACGACACCCTCCTCGTCCAGCTGCTCCAGCCCCTTACGGAACTGCTTGAACTTGGCGTTGTCCAGCGGACGTGCGCGGGCGAACACTTCCGGTGCGAACCGCGGGATGGGCGGATAGGCAACGTGCGAACCAGCGCTACCGGCAGCGAAGAGAGTGTCGCCCAACTGCACGCCGGTGGCGTTGACCAGGCCGACCACGTCGCCCGGGAACGCATCGTCGACCGTCTCGCGGTCCGGTCCGAACGCTGTCGTCGCGTACTTGGTGGTCATGTCGCGACCGGTACGGGAGTTGGTCACCGACATCCCCCGCTCGAAGTGGCCCGAACAGATGCGGGCGAACGCGATGCGGTCGCGATGCGACGGGTCCATGTTGGCCTGAACCTTGAACACGAACGCGCTGAACGGCGAATCGAGCGCGTGCGGCACGTCGTCGCGGTCGACGCGTGGCGACGGTGGGGGGGCGAACTCCACGACCGCATCCAGCAGCGTGCGCACGCCGAAGTTGGTGAGCGCAGAACCGACGAACAGCGGAGTCGATTCGCCGGCGAGGAAGGACGGCAGATCGAGATCGGCGCCGATGGCATCGAGCAGGCCGACTTCATCCATTGCGGTCTTCCACACTCGGCGGGAGCCCGCATCGGCAGCGTCGCACGCGGACTGGATGTCGGACTCGACTTCCAGCGCCTCCGACGCGCCACGCGCCGTACGGGTGTAGCGCGTGTAACGCTGCGTGCGGCGATTGACCAGACCCTGGAACTCGTCGCCGCTGCCTACCGGCCACGTGATCGGCGTAGGACGCAGCTCGATCTGCTGCTCGATCTCATCGAGCAGCTCCAACGGGTCGCGCCCCGGTCGGTCGTACTTGTTGAGGAACGTGATGACGGGCAGATTGCGCGAGCGACAGACCTGGAACAGCTTGAGCGTCTGCGCCTCGATGCCTTTTGCCGCGTCGAGCACCATCACGACTGCGTCGACGGCGGACAGCACGCGATACGTGTCTTCGCTGAAGTCGCGGTGGCCTGGCGTATCGAGCAGGTTCATCGTGTACTCGGCGCCGCTGCCGACGACGTACGGGAACTGCATCACGGTGGAGCTGATGGAAATGCCGCGCTGCTGCTCGAGCTCCATCCAATCGCTGCGGGCGCTGCGCCGTCCCTCACGAGCGTGGACTGCGCCGGCCACCTGTACCGCACCGGAGTACAGCAGGAACTTCTCGGTCAGCGTGGTCTTACCCGCGTCGGGGTGGCTGATGATGGCGAACGTGCGTCGCTGCAGGCTTTCGGCGGTCACGTCCATAGCCCGTCGAGGCTACCGGCGAACCTGTCGCGGCCCTGACCACCAACTTTGGTGGCGGTACCCGCGACCGGTTGCCGAAAACTGGAGTGGCCTCGGAGGCGGACTTTGCAGGATCAGGCGATGCTGCGCCAGGCCGCCAGGCGTTCGGCGCTGTCGTCGCCGGGGATCGGGAGTTGGCACACAACTTTCAGACCCGGCCATTCACTCGGTGTCAGCTGCTGATACTCGAAGGCCAGCTCGCCCGCACGTGGGTGGTGATACCGTCGCACGCGGGTTTGAAACTGTGCAACGTCGAGCTGGGCCCACCATTCAGCGAACTCGGGGCTGACTGCTCGCAGGCGTTCGACCAGTGCCAACACCTTCGGGTCGGTGCGCAGGCCAGCAGTGCCGGCGCGGAACTCGGCGAGGATGCGCCGAGCCTGGTCGGGCCAATCGACGACGAGCTCGCGTGCTGTCGGCTCGCCGAAGAACACCCAGACCAGGTTGCGGTCAGCGGGCTCGAGGTGGTCGATCATCGGGTACAGGTGCGACTGAGCGCGGTTCCAAGCCAGGAACTCCCACCGTGGCCCCAACACATACGCTGGTGCCGGGTCCATCGAGGCGATCAGGCGCACCAGCGCGTCGGGTGCATCGTCGACGTCCGGCACCGGCTCGCCGGGCAGGCGGGCAGCGAGCGTCAGGAGGTGTTGGCGTTCGGCGTCGTCCAAGCGCAGGCTACGCGCCAATGCCTCCAACACGTCAACGGATGCATTGATCGGCCGTCCCTGTTCCAGCCAGGTGTACCAGGTGACCGAGACACCGGCGAGCAGCGCAATCTCCTCACGGCGCAGCCCGGGCGTTCGCCGCGCTCGGCCGGCGGGTAGCCCGACGTCAGCAGGGTGCAGTGCCTCGCGTCGAGCGCGCAGGAACGCCGCCAACTCATCGCGGCGGTTCATGGGCCTATTCGATCACGCGGCGGGCAAACCTCAACCGCCATTTGCCGCGGGCAAGTAGCTGCGGCACGGCTGACCGCGGAGCGAACCACACGCAGGCGGCGCAGGTACGGCCACCGTGACCGGGACGACCGACAACACGAGCTGCGACGGGTGGTCGATGTCGTGGGCGATGGTGACCGTTTCGCCGTCGCTGATGGTACGGAACGCCCAGATGGCCCGACTGTTGCCTGGCGCGTCGATGGTCAGGCGGAGCCGGCTTCCGGCTCGGAAGGGATGCGCGAACGGAAACAGGTCGATTCGCACCGGCACGAACTCGCTGGTCGGGAGGTCGGCAGCGTCGTCCTTGGTGTGCGTGTGTACCGGGTGTAGTTCGGTGCTGGCCGACTCGTCGAGCGCACGTTGGCTGGCACGTAGCCAGCCGCTCTGTACGTAGATCTCGGTGCCATCCGGGCGAACCTCGGTGATCGACACCTCGAGATCGGTGTCGGCCGCGTCGGACTTGATCCACAGGTCGACCGATCCGCTGCCGGCGATGACTGTGTCGGAGGCGAGCGGCGGCGTGATGTAGCCAAGCCCGGTGCCATCCGGCAACGACCGCCAGTCGTACTTGACATCCGCGCGCCAGACGCCGTTGCCGCCACCCTGGTCGGTGCCGTCGTAGAAGGTCGCGGGCAGCGCGCTCGGATCGGCGGTGTACGTGTCGTCGCCCGTGGGAACTGCAGGGTCCACCGCTGCGCCGCCTTCGGTCTGCGGAACCAGGCGACCGCCATCGAACAATGCCCACGTCGTGGCGGTGGCTTCGGGGATCGGCCAGGCGTCGAACTGCTCGACGAATTTCGGCTCGGGTGTCCCCGGCGAGAACGCCGCGTTGCCGCCCTGCTCGAAAAATACTCGCACCGGCTTGTCGGCTTCGAAGGCGGCGAGCGCATCGGCGTAGCTCATCCCGGCGAAGCGACTCTCGAACGGGGCAAACGTGCTGACACCCCAGATGGCGCTGCCCAGCGCCGCGGCGATTCCGGCGCCGGGGGACAGGTCGGGAACCTTCTTGCCCACGTACAACTGCAGGAACTCCATGTAGCGCCCGGCCACCGGTGGGCTGAGCGACTCGGTGTGCAGGCCGTTGGTCAGCGTCACATAGACGTGCGGCGAGGAGGTGAAGTTGGGCAGCATGTTAGGGAAGTGGCCGCCGGTCTGCTCGTCCTGCCAGGCGCCTGCGATGAACACCGGTACCTTGATCCGGTCGACGAACGTGGCCGGCGCCAGCGGGCCGCCCAGCTCGCTCGTATAGAACGGATTGTCGTCAATCTCAGCGACGAGATCCGGGTTCTGCAGGCGCAGCAACTGGTTGTCGGCGCACCGCTTGTCGCCGCCATCGGCGCGGTCCTTCGTCCAGCCCTGGCCGTAGGGCTTGCCGTTGTCGACACGCTGTTGGGTCCAGTCGACGGCGAAGCCCGTATTGAGAATGCCGCCGGGGTAGAGCGTGGCACGGAAGCTGTCGTCGAGCACCGACAACGGGGTGATGCTGTTGAGGCTCGGTGGTTGCGTGGCGGCGACGTAGAGCTGGCTGATACCGGGGTAGCTGATGCCAACCATGCCGACCTCGTGGTCCATGACCCACGGCTGGGCGGCCACGGCCTCGATCGCGTCGTAGCCGTCGAGCGACTGCACCGTTTCGAAGAAGCGGAACGAGCCACCGCTGCAGCCGGTGCCGCGCATGTTGACGCCGACGTAGGCAAAGCCCTGCGCCGTGTAGAGGGCTGCCAGCTGGGCGCTGTCGGGGTCGCTGGGCTGGTAGCCGCTGTACTCGACAACGGTGGGGTAGGGGCCGCCGTCGGCCGGGCCGGGCAGGATCACATTGGCGCTCAGGGTCGTGCCGTCGCGGGTGGTGATGTAGCCGAAGCCGCCAGGTGGCAGCAGGTCTTGGCCGTCGTACAGCGACTGCGGCGGCACGTCGGTCGCGCTGGCAACGGTGAAGGTTTCGCTGCGCTCGGTCTCGCTCTCGATCACGTACTCGCCAGGCGCGACGTTGCGGAAGAGCAGCGAGCCCTGCTCGTCGACCGTGCCAGTGGCGGTCAGTTCACCTGCAGGCGTGCGCACGGTGAGCGCGGCGCCGGGCTCGCCGCCGAGCACCGCAACCTGCTCCGTTCCCGGCTGTGTGGTGAACGTGGCCGCCGCCATGTCCGGAGCACCTGTGTTGTCGGGGGCCACAACCATGGTCTCGGAGGATGTGTCGGCCCGGGCCGTGGTCGTGGCAGTCGACGCGCCGTCGTCGCTGCACGACGCAGCGAAGAGTAGAGCGACGGCAACGGCGGCACGAAAAACGGTGGAGCGACGAGACAACATTCGGCGAGTCTTCCATGCGGGTGCGTGGTGTCGCTGACCCGAGCGGCCACAATGGTGAAGTGATCGATCTGCAGGCGATGCTCGCCGACCTTGAACTGCTCGTCAACACCGAGTCACCGTCGCTCGACGTGCCTCGACTGACTGTCAGTGCGGTTGCGCTCGCCGGTGTGATGGAGCGGCGGTTGGGCAGTGCCCCGTCCGTCATCGAGGGTCCGGCCGGTCCACACGTCCACTGGAGCGGCGGCGGTACGCCGAAGGTGCTGATCGTCGGTCATCACGACACCGTGTTCCCAGTGGGGTCGTGCGCGGCCCGCCCGTTCACCGTCGCGGAGGGCCGTGCGACGGGGCCGGGCATCTTCGACATGAAGACCGGAGTGGTGCAGGCCGTACACGCGGTGGCCTCCCTTGCTGACCGCAGTGGCGTCGAAATTCTGATCACCGCCGACGAGGAGGTGGGTAGCGGCACCAGCCGCGCACTCATCGAAGAGCGCGCCCTGGCCTGCGGCAACGTCTTGGTGTGCGAGGCCAGCGCCGACGGCGGCGCGCTGAAGACCGCCCGCAAGGGCACCGGTGGCTACGAAGTGGTGGTGCACGGCAAGGCGTCGCACGCGGGTCTGGAGCCGGAGAAGGGCATCAACTCGCTGGTGGCAGCTGCCGAGCTCATCCTGCAGATCAACACCTTTGGCGACTTGGCCACCGCTACCACCGTCACGCCAACCATGGCGAGTGCTGGCACTGCCGAAAATGTCGTGCCTGCGCAAGCCCGCATTCGCGTCGACGTTCGCGTCGAGCAGCCCGGCGAGGAGCAGCGCCTGACCGAAGCCTTCGGTGCGCTCACCACATCGGTGCCAGGGGCCACCATCGAAGTCACCGGCGGTGTCGACCGTCCTCCGATGCCGTCGTCGGCCTCGGCCACGCTGTTCCCGGTGGCCGTCGCCGCGGGTGCGGCCATCGGCTTGGGCGACGTCGTCGGCGTCGGCGTCGGTGGCGGCAGCGACGGCAACTTCACCGCTGCCGTGGGCGTGCCCACCCTCGATGGCCTGGGCGCAGTGGGCGGTGGCGCCCACGCGGACCACGAGTACGTGCTGGTCGACACGATGGTGCCGCGAGCCCACCTGCTCGCAGCCATCATCGCCCGCCTCTAGCGGCTTGGCCGTCTCCGTGGCGCCCGTTCTGGGTGTCGACAGTCCCGGCTTCCGGGACTGGATACACCCCGAACCTGGTCTGAGACGATGTCCGCCCAGAAACTACTTGCGCGCGCAAATGGGGGCGAGGGATGTCAGCACCGCAGGGCGGCCGCAGGGGCCCGCCCGACGGCTTGGGACCCCCGCGCTGCTCAGCCGCGACCGGGTCCGGCCCTATTCGGTGCCGCCCTCCAGGGCCATCAGGCCGCCGCTGGAGAGGGTGCCGGCGTTGCGGTAGACCTCAAGCTTGGCGCGGCTGTCGTCGATGTCGAGGTTGCGCATCGTCAGCTGGCCGATGCGGTCGAGCGGTCCGAAGGCCTGGTCGTCGACCTTCTCCATGCTCAACCGATCAGGCGCGTAGGTCAGGTTGGGGCTGGTCGTGTCGAGGATGGTGTAGTCGTCGCCACGGCGCAGGCGCAGCGTGACCTCGCCGGTGACAGCGGCGCCGACCCAACGCAGCAGCGGCTCGCGCAGCATCAGCGACTGTGGGTCGAACCAGCGGCCTTCGTACAGCAGGCGGCCCAGGCGACGGCCCATCGTGCGGTAGTTCTCGATGGTGTTCTCGTTGTGAATGCCGGTCACCAGCCGCTCGTACGCAATGTGCAGCAGCGCCAGTCCCGGGCCCTCGTAGATGCCACGGCTCTTGGCTTCGATGATGCGGTTCTCGATCTGGTCGCACATGCCCAGGCCGTGGCGACCGCCGATGACGTTGGCGGCCAGCACGAGTGCGACGCGGTCTTCGAACTCCTCGCCGTTGATGGCGACGGGCCAGCCCTCGTGGAAGCGGATGGTGACCACCTCGGGCTCGATGGCGACATCGAGGTCGTAGTGCGCGACACCCATGATCGGCTCGACGATGTCCATCGAGGTGCCCAGTTCCTCCAGCAGCTTGGCTTCGTGTGTCGCGCCCCAGATGTTGGCGTCGGTGCTGTAGGCCTTTTCCTTGCTGTCGCGGTACGGCAGCTTGCGCTGCGTCAGGAACTCACTCATCTCGGCGCGCCCGCCCAGCTCGTTGACGAATGCTTCGTCCAGCCACGGCTTGTAGATGCGCAGGTTGGGGTTCACCAGCAGGCCGTAGCGGTAGAACCGCTCGATGTCGTTGCCCTTGTAGGTGCTGCCGTCGCCCCAGATCTCGACGCCGTCTTCTTTCATCGCCCGTACCAGCAGCGTCCCCGTGACCGCGCGGCCGAGGGGAGTGGTGTTGAAGTACGTCTTGCCGGCAGTGGTGATGTGGAACGCGCCGCACTGCAGCGCGACCAGACCCTCGTGCACCAGTTCGGTGCGGCAGTCGATGAGGCGGGCCTGTTCGGCCCCGTACGCCTTGGCGCGGTCGGGTACGCCGGGCAGGTCGTGCTCGTCCTGCTGGCCCAGGTCGGCCGTGTAGCTGTAGGGCACGGCGCCCTTCTCGCGCATCCACGCAACGGCGGCCGATGTGTCGAGACCGCCGCTGAACGCAATTCCGACACGTTCGCCGACGGGGAGGGAAGTAAGCACCTTGGACATTGGTGTCCGACGCTACCGCCCGGCCCTAGTCAGCGCTGCGAAACACGCCGGCGAAGCAGGCGACGGAAATGAACAGGCCGGCGATCGCAAGCCCGAATTCGATTGCTGCATAGCCGGGCACTCGGCTGACATCGAAGACAGCGACGACAGCGACGAAACCGGCGCCACCGATGCCCCACCAGGGGAGCCAACGCTGCGCAGTCCAACCAGCAGTGGCGAGTGCGAGCGGAACGGTGAACGGCAGCAGGTTGATCAGGATCAGCTGTGGGTCAGTGGTCGGCCCCAACCACCAGGTGGAGAGCCCGATGAGTCGCGAGCTGTACCAAATGGCGGCGAACGAGCCCGCAATCAGCAGCCAGCCGATCCAAAAGACCGTGCTCCAACCAGCAGTGAGCTGGCCAGCCTCGGCATCTATTCTTGCATTCAGACGAGAAGGCTCGTCGACGGCCGTGGCAGCCGGCGGTGGCGGCACCGTGAACGGCGCAGGGTCAGGGGTCGGCTCCATCTGCGCCAGAGGGTAGCGCCTCGGTGCGCTTGGCTCGCAGCACCCGGGGCACTGGCGCGACACTCAACCGCTAGCCTTGCGACCCGTGACCGGCGAGCCATTTCGCATGCTCAGCATGTTCTTTCCCATGTGGAACGAAGCGGCGTACATCGAGCGCGCCATTGGCTATGCCAAGGAAGAGTGCGAGCTGCTCATCGCTGCCGGCCAGATTCTCGATTACGAGCTGATCGTGGTCGACGATGCCAGCACCGACAACACGGCGCAGATGGCCGACGCAATGGCTGCGGCCGACCCGCGTGTGAAGGTGGTTCATCACCCGGTCAACCGCAAGCTGGGTGGCTCGATCAAGACCGGTTTCGCTGCCGCCACCGGCGACATCGTGTTGTACAGCGACGCCGACCTGCCGTTCGACATGGCCGAGGTCGGGCAGGCCGTCCGCCTGATGCGGTACTACGACGCCGACATCGTCAGCGCCTTTCGCCATGACCGCACCGGTGAAGGAAGTAGCCGTGCGGTCTACACGTTTTTCTACAACGTCCTGATTCGTCAGCTGTTCGGCGTGCGGCTGCGCGACATCAACTTCGCGTTCAAGCTGTGCCGCACTCGCATTTTCGATCACATCACGCTGCAGAGCGAAGGCTCGTTCATCGACGCCGAACTCATCATCCGCACCAAGAAGCTGGGTTTCGACATCATTCAGTTCGGCGTCGACTACTTCCCGCGCACCCGTGGCGAAAGCACCCTGGCCTCTCTCGGAGTGATCAGAACGATCCTGCGGGAGATGTTCGCGCTGCGCAAGGAGCTGCGTGACATCAAACCGGTGGTCACGCCGTCATCCTGAAGCCATGCCGGGGTCTCAGGTTGGTAGATTTCTTCCATCCGACTCCCCCGGAGTAGTTCGTGAACACCCCTAGGCCACCCGCCCAGCCGCCTCGCAAGCGAGCACCAGCAAAGCCGCAGCCACCGTCGCCCATCGGGCGCTGGATGCCGGTCATTGCCGCGGCTGGTGTGCTGTGCTCCGTCGTGTTCATCGGGTTCTCGGGTGGCGAGGACAAGGTTGTTGGCAGTTCCACCGGCTCCGATCAGTCGACCGTGCTGGCCGCTGACGGTTCCGCGCTGACGGTTCCTGGCGTCACGTTGCCGCCGGTGGTCATCGCCACCGACCCTGGCAAGGTGAAGACGCAGCTCCCGTCGTCGCTGAGCAAGGGCATGTACGGCGACCAGGTGAAGGCGATGCAGCAACGCCTGCTCGATCTCGGTTTCCAGCCTGGTCCGGCCGATGGTCAGTTCGGAGCAGGTACGCAACAGGCGCTGTGGGCGTTCGAGGGATTGGTCTCCAACCTCACCAACAAGCAGCAGACTGGTGTACTCACCAACGAGCTGTGGCAGACGATGCAGGACGACATCGTCATCCAGCCCAGGCGAACCCAGACCACAACCACCCACGTCGAGATCGATCTTCCCAAGCAGGTCCTCGTGGTCTACGAGGCAGGCAAGGCCATCTTCATCTCGCACATCTCGTCGGGCAAGCTGACACCGGAGGGAATTCCCGCAACCTTCTGCGAGGAAGTCACCATCGACACCGACGCCAATGGCGTGCCGCTGCCTGAACCCGAGAAGAAGGGCATCTGTGCCGAGTCGAAGACCCCCGGTGGTGTGTTCGACATCGACCGCAAGGTCCCTGGCCACAGGGTGGGTGCGCTCGGCGGCATGGACGATCCCGTGTACTTCAACTACGGCATCGCCATCCACGGTGCGGTGAACGTGCCAAATGAGCCGGCGTCGCACGGGTGCATTCGCATTCCGAAGTTCCTCAGCCCGGTCTTCCCGACGTTGGTGGACAAGGGCGATCAGGTGTGGGTGTGGGACGGCCTGAAGGAGCCTGAGCAGCAGTCGAAGAAGGACATGCTGCCCAGCTTCAACCGCCGGGATCCCTCGTACACCACCACCACAAGCTCGACCACCACGACAGTGGCGCCGACCACCACGGTGGTCATCACCACGACCACCAAGCCGGTCGCCGTCACCACCACCATCTCGCCGACCACGACGACGACCACCTCCACTACGACAACGATCGTGGCACCCACTACGACCTAGTCGCTGGTGGGGTTTCAGTCGATGGCGTTGCGGCAGACGTTGAGGCCACCGAGCACGCCGGTGCGGAAGGCGGCGATCTTCTCGAAGGCGCTGCCGTTCACGTTGGTGTCGGCGCTCGGGTCGCTGCGGGCGATGGCGATGATGACCGCTTCGTCGAGGTCGCCCGCCGAGAGCTGCAGCTGGTCCTCGCGGGCCTCGGGAATCGGCGGGATGATGTGCCCGACCCAGGCGCCGGTGAGGCAGTCGTTGAACAGCGCGCGCGGCTCACCTCGGGTCTGGCTACGGAGGGCATTTTGGATGGCTTCGCTGTACGCGTTGGAGAACAGATACCCCACCGACATGTCGCCGGTGAGAGGGTCCTGCGAGAGCTCGAGCGCGTAGTCCTGGTCCCAATAGATCACGTTGTCGGCGGGGCAGAAGACGACGTTGCGGGCGTACATCGACTCGTCGATGCCGTCGCACGAAGGGAATGGACCGTCGCTACTGTACGACTCCAGCGTCGGAGCGGTGAACGGTACGTTGTTGGCGGCAGCCAGGTCGGTCCAGAAGAAGGCAAGACTGCCAGGGATCAGGGTGACGATGTCCTGCGGCCCTTGGTCCGGGTCGATGATCCCATTGTCGACCAGAGGCAGGTTGCCGCCGCTCCCATCCGGAACGAACGGAATGTCGATCAGGTTGTTGAGTCGATCCTCGGTGAAGAAAGTCTTGCAGCGCAATACTCCGCCCTCGAAGCCGTCCTGGAACGCACCGACGCGATCGAAGCCGGTGCCATGGGCATCAGGGTCGGTGAGGCCGGCGCTGTCAATTGGGTCGCGCACGTTAATCATGGCGACCAGGCCGGAGCGCACGTCGGCGTCGTCGAAGGTGATCAGGTCGCTACCACCGCTAGCGACGTGCGCACTCCAGGCGCCGGCGAAGCAGTCCGCCTGCTGTTCCTTGAGAACCCCGGGCTGCTCCCACTCGCCGGCTCGGGCCTGCACCGCATGACCGAACTCGTGAGCGAGCACGACCGCGACCGCCTCCTTGCCCAGATCATTGACCAAGGACGGCAGCAGCGAGTCGTCGTCGTAGGCCATGAAGTCGCCCTGAATGCAGTAGAACGCGCCAAGGCTGGCCACGACGTCGTAGCTCGAGCCCTCGGTCGATCCGCAGCCGGGAATGTCGTCGGTTCGCAAGGGGTAGGCCGCGAAGATGCCACCGGAAAGCGGCTCGAACGCGCTGCCGTACGCCTCCGGGAATGCGTCGTTCCAGAAGCTCTGAATGTCGCCGAACGCGGCCGTCAGGAACCCGTCGTATGGCTGCGAGGGCTTGTCGGCACCGAAGTCAACGACATCGGGGATGACATCGAAGGTCGGTTCCTCGACCGTGGGCGTGTCGGTTTGCTGACCGGGCTGGCTGGGGAACAGCTGACCGTTGGTGCCGCTCCGCTGCGATTGGGTGGCCGTGACGCCGGGGTCGGCAACGCCACAGGAGGCAGCGGCCACCGCAGCGATACCAAGGAAACCCAGGAGACGAGCACGCACATGAGGAGCATACGCCTCGCTCTGGCGCTGAACTCGGGCCAGAATAGCGGGATGCTTTACGAGACCTCGTCTGCCATCTACCGCGATCGAATCGAGCGCGCACGCGCCAGTATGGAGCGGTCGGGTGTCGATGTTCTGCTGGTGTCGGTCGGGAGCGATCTGCCGTACCTGACCGGCTATGAGGCGATGCCGCTCGAGCGGCTGACCATGCTGGTCGTGCCGCGCGAAGGTGACGCCACCTTGGTGATCCCGCGGCTGGAGGCACCCCGCGTGGTGCCGCACGAGGGTGTCTTTGCGGTGCGTCCGTGGGGTGAGTTGGAGGATCCGGTGGCCATCGTCGCCGGGCTGGTTGGGCAACCCCGCCGAGCGGCGGTGGGCGACACCATGTGGGCGCGCTTCCTGGTGGAACTGCTCGGCCACTGGGGCAGCGGCGACACGCAATACCTGCGAAGCACGAGCGTGATGAACGACTTGCGGATGCGAAAGGACGCGGCTGAGATCGCGGCGCTGCAGGCGGCAGGCGCCGCCGCTGATCGCGTGGCCGCGCAGTTGCACGCCGGCGAGATTCCACTGCTTGGACGCACGGAAGCGGCCGTCAGCACAGACATCTCGGCACGGCTCATCGCGGAGGGCCACGACATCGTCAACTTCGCCATTGTGGCTGCAGGTGAGAACGCGGCCTCCCCACATCATCACGCGGGCGATCGCATCATCGTCGACGGCGATCTGGTGCTGTGCGACTTCGGCGGCACCAAGGACGGCTACTGCAGCGACATCACGCGTTGCGTCACGCTCGGCGCGCCGTCGGGGGAGATTGCCGAGGCGTACGCAGTGCTGCACGAGGCGCAAGCCGCCGGGGTGGCCGCCGGGGTGGTGGGGGCAGCGTGTCAGGACGTGGATCGTGCGTCACGCAAGGTGATCGACGACGCCGGCTTCGGCGAGTACTTCATCCATCGCACCGGCCACGGCATCGGCATGGAGGCGCACGAGGATCCGTACATGGTGGAGGGCAACGCACTGCTCATCGAACCGGGCCATGCATTCAGCGTCGAGCCCGGCATCTACGTCGCCGGTCGCTGGGGAATGCGGTTGGAGGACATCGTGGTTGCCACGGACGCGGGCCCGCAGAGCATGAACTTCGCCGATCACGCCCTCGTCTCGCTCGGCTGAGCGGCACCGTTGGAGGGTTTCAACGCCCGAGGGGGCGGTTGGAACCCTCCATCAGACAGCGGGAAGTTGCAGTTGGCCTGGGTCGGCGGTGCCGCTGAACAGGGTGAGGTTGACCGCCACGTCGCCGTCATCCAACCGCGCGACCAGCCCGCTGTCGAGCACGCAGTACACCGCCACGCCGCCTGCCAGTGGAACGTCGACGCAGAGTGCGGTTTGCTCGGCGATGGTCTCGACATGCGGAGTGGTGGGCGCCAGCATCGCCTGCGCATCGCGCCGAAGGCGGGTGGCTGCCTCAGTCGAGTAGAAGTCGATGGTGACACCGATGTCGCTGACGCGCGTCGCGTCGAGACCGGCGATACAGGGGACCGAGTTGTCAGCAGCGCACGTGACGGAGCCCGTGGGCGTCTCCACGTAGCGAACGTTGCCGATGTTGACGCTGCGGCTACCGGCGTCGATCATGACGGTGGCCGGGTTGGTGGTGTTGCCGAACTTGGTGAGCACGCTGTAAGCGGCCGTCGCCGGGCCGCTGGTGGCTGCGTCCAGCTTCTGCAGGACGGCATCGATCGACGCGTCGCCGGTGGGTGCACCGGTGGGGAAGGGATCGTCGTTGAAGTACGGCCGCCTGCCGGTCATGCAGCCGGTCAACAACAACGCAGCAAGGGCGAGTACGGGCAGCACACGGCGTTTCATCGCTGTGGATCGTACGGGTTCGCACGACCAATGGCGGAGGACCTACTGCGCAGGAGGTCGCCAGCGCGGGCGGCCGGCGACCCCCCGCGGCAGGTATTGACGGCCCGTTGCGGACGGGAGTTGCGGCGGACCGACACTGGCAGACACGTCGGGCGTACCGTTTAGGTTTGGTAAAGGTGGGGAAATTCTCTCTAGCCTTTGAGTCGTGATCCGAGTCGATGTCGCCACCGTGCTCCTGCAGTGGGCAGCCGGTGGACTGTTCTTCCTCTGGTTCACCACTCGTCGGCGAGTCGTTGGTATCGGCTACGGCTGGTTGCTGCGCGGCACCTACATCCTGATGGCGGCGGGTGCTGCAGCGGCAGGATTCAAGTTCGGCCTGGTGCCGGCGCGCGAGGCCTCTTCCATCGCCGTCGCGGTCGCCGCGTTCGTGGCCCTGGTGGTGTCGGTGGTGCGTCGCAAGGCTGGTGTGTCGGGGCAGACCGACGAGCACGATCGTCGCAGCGAACGTGTCGCAGCGATGACTGGAATCGAGCGTGGCATCAGCGAGCGAGAGGGTGGCGCAGAGTTTCCACCGTGGCTCGATCTGGTCGCGCCGGTCCTGTCCATCGTCGGTTTGGTCGCCGCTTCGGTCGACGCGGGCGGCAACCCTGCTGTGTCGTTGCTGCGCACATTCGCCGGAGCTGCATTCCTGGGCTCGGTGACCGATGCGATGCTGCTGGGCCACTGGTATCTGGTGCAGCCTGGCCTGCCGCGCAAGCACCTCAACGATCTGGTGCGCGCACTTGGCTGGGTGTGGCCGGTCGAGATCATCGCTCTGCTGTTGCCCATCGGAATGTTCTCAGTCTGGTCAGGTTCGGTCAGCGACGGTTGGGGTGGTCAGTTGGGCTGGTTCTGGGCAGCGTGTGCAATCACGACACTGGTGCTGGTTGTGGTGACGAAGGCTGCGCTCCGTGAGCGCTACTACTCGGCCGTGATGGCGGCGACCGGCCTGCTCTACCTGGCTATCCTCACCGCCTTCGGCACCGACCTCGTCGCCCGCGCAATCCTCGCCGGCTGAGTCCTGGCACCCCTTCCCTCCCATTTGCGCGCGCAACAAACTTCTGGGCGGAATCTATTCCAAAAGGCATTCTGGGTGTCGCCAGTCCCGGTTTCCGGGACTGGCGACACCCGACTCTTGGCTGAGACGTACGCTGCCCAGAAACTCCTTGCTCGCGCAAATGGGGGTTGAGGGTGTCAGGTGGGGGCGGTGTGCGCTGGGTTGCGCTGGGGTGGGTGGGCGTCACTGGTCAAGTTGGCGACTTTGCGGCAGACTGGGGCGATGCCGAGACCAATTTGGAGCGGGACGATCAGTTTCGGACTCGTCGCCATCCCCATCAAGCTCTACAACGGCGTCAGCAAGAAGAGCGTCTCGTTCAACCAGCTCGACGACCGCAGCATGAGTCGCATCAAGCTCAAGAAGGTCTCGGCCGACACCGGCGAAGACGTGCCCGACGAGAACATCGTCAAGGGCTACGAAATCTCCAAGGGCCGCTACGTCGTGGTCGACCCCGACGAACTCGAGCCGTTCATGCCCTCGGTCACCAAGTCGATCGAGCTCGAGGAATTCGTCGACCTGTCCGACATCGACCCGGTCTACTTCGACTCGCAGTACATCGTCGCCCCCGACAAGACCCCCAAGCCCTACGCGCTGTTGGCGCGGGCGATGGAGCAGGCCGGCAAGGTGGCCATTGGTCGTTTCGTGATGCGCAACAAGCAGTACGTCGCCGCGCTGCGTGCGGTCGATGGCAAGCTGATGATGAGCACGATGGTGTTCGCCGACGAGGTGGTGCCGATGAGCGCCGTCGACGAACTGGACTCGTTGGCCGACGTGCAGGTCAGCGACAAGGAAGTGCTGATGGCCGAGGCGCTGGTCTCCTCACTCTCGGCCGCCTTCGAACCGAAGAAGTACCGCGACAACTACCGCGAGCAGGTGCTCGACCTGATCGAGCGTAAGGCCGCCGGCGAGCAGTTCGAGGCGCCCACGGCCGTCGCCGCGGCACCGCAGGTCATCGACCTGATGGCCGCACTCGAAGCCAGCGTGAAGGCCGCCAAGGCTGCACGGGGTCGCCATCCCGCCGGTGCGCCGGAGATGGCTGACGCCAAGCCGAAGCCCAAGCGCGTGCGCAAGTCGGCGTGACTACTCGCACCACAGTGGAAGTGGGCGGGCGCGAGCTCAGCCTCAGCAACCTCGACAAGGTGCTCTACCCGCCGACGGCCACGAGCACGGGCACGGGCATCGGCACGACAACGGGCACGACCAAGGCCGAGGTCATCGAGTACTACGCACGCATCGCACCGACAATGCTGCCGCACCTCGCCGGCCGCTGCATCACGTTGAAGCGGTTCCCCGACGGTGTGGAGAAAGAAGGCTTCTTCGAGAAGCGCTGCCCGAAGCACCGACCGGAATGGATGGGCACCGCGCTCGGCCCTGGCGATCGCAACGGGGACCTTGCCTACTGCCGAATGGACGAGGCCGCCGGTCTGGTCTGGGCAGCCAACATGGCCGCGCTCGAGCTGCATGTGCCGATGGCGCTGGCCACCGATCTGGACTCGCCACGCGCAGTCGTCTTCGACTTCGACCCTGGCGCGCCGGCAGCGATGAAGGAGTGCTGCGAGATCGCAATGCTGGTCCATGAGATCCTCGGCGCCGTGAACCTGCAGGGCTTCGCCAAGACGTCGGGGTCGAAGGGCCTTCAGCTGTACGTGCCGCTGAACACGCCGTGCACGCATCAGGTCGCCGCCGACTTCGCCCTCGCCGTTGGCCAGCTACTGGAGCATCAGCATCGCGAACGGGTGACCACCACGATGGCGAAGGCCGTGCGGCCGGGCAAGATCTTCGTCGACTGGAGCCAGAACGCACGCTTCAAGACCACCATCGGCGTCTACTCGCTGCGTGCTCGCCCCGAGCCGACGTGCAGCACGCCAGTGACGTGGGAGGAAGTGTCCGCCTGCGCCGAAGGTGCCCCCGAGCTGCGCTTCACCTGGCGTGAAGTGTTGGCAAGGGTCGACGAACTCGGCGACCTCTTCGAGCCCGTGCTCACCCTGCAGCAAACCCTGCCCGGTGGCTGACCTGTCGCAGCCGCCGGGTGGGTCGGCGGCTACTTGCGGGTGCCGACCAGCACTGTCGTCGTCGCCACCGTGTTCGTGCGCTTCGTCGGGTCGATCACGGTGACCAGCACTTTTCCGTCCTGACTTCGGATGAAGCCCGGGCCGGCGTCTTGCGAGCCGGTGAGGTCGGCAAGGTTCTCGCGCGACCAGTTCACCCCGTCGTCGGAATGCAACAGCACCCTCGTCATCGTTTGGCCACGCATGTCGCCTTGCAGCAGAGCCTGTTCCACACTGGTGAACGTCGCCCGAACGGCGCCGTCCGCGTCGAGCACCGACAAGCCGCCGAGGTCATCCCAGCGCATCTTCGTCATCTCGTCGCCGGTCGCGACGTCGAATGCTCTCGGGCTACCGCTACGGCTGGACGCAAGTTCGAGTCGCACGCCACCCCGCTCCAGCGATCGGCCGCCGGCTTCGGCGATCGGATCGTTGGTCATCGCTCCAACGGCCGTGATTCCCTGCTCATCGACGCTGACGGACCAGAGATCGACATTGACGATCTGCCCGTCGCTCGGGTCGATGAGGGGCCGAAGGTCATGTACCTGCCAGGTTTCGCCGTCGGTCGAGGTGGCGACGTTGGTCGAGGTATCGGTGTATCCGCGAGCGACGAGCGTGCCATCACCCATCACGCCGAGCAGTTCCCGGTCGCTGACGGTGGCGACATCTTCCCAGGTGATGCCATCCGTCGAGCGATAGATGAGAGCGCTACTTGCATAACCACCCCCGCTGAGGGTTGGGTCAAAAGTGGATATTGACACCGTCACGTAGAAGGCGCCGCCGGCTGTGAACACGCGAACATCGCCGCCGTTCGCGCTCGCAAAGTCGGGGAGCGCGGGGAACGCGGCTTCAGTGAAGTCGGCTCCGTTCGTGCTCACGAACACCCGAGGAGTGCGGGCTGCTGCGACGGAGGCAGGGTCGATGCCGAGCTCATCGAACGGGATCAGTCCGCTGACGGTCGGAACGGTGTCCTCCACCATCTGGGGTGCGGATCCGGACGGTGGGGCAACTGCGGGCGACGTGTCTGCAGGGGCTGTATCCGACGAAGTGTTGGCTGACGGACCATTGACCACGGTCGTGGTCGGCGGATTGCAATCGGGTCCGTCGCATCCAGGCTGTGTGATCTCGTATGCGCCGTTGGCGGTCATCACCAACTGCCGGCCAAAGCCAGAGGCGTCCCACCACACGTTCGGCTGCGCAACGGCAACCACGACGCCGTTCGCTGCCGCCATGGCGCCGCTCATTCCCACTCCGCCGACACCCTTCATCGCTGCCAGGCCTCGGAGGTCGAGGGGTAGCACTTGCGTCTGCCAGCTGGCACCACCGTCACTACTGACGTCGACCACCGCATCGCCGGCGCCGCCCTGCGGAATGGCAGCGGTTGCCGCCGCAGTACCGAAGGCGAAAAGGACGCCGTTCTGCGAAGCAAGTCCACGCTTCGAGACCTGCGGCTCGGTGAATGTGTCATTCGCTGCGGGTGCCCAACGAATGCCGTCGTCGGAGCGATACAGCACCGGCCGGAACTCGCCCTCGACGATTGGACCTGGAGCGGTCGACCAGGCGAAGTACGGCGCTTCTTGGGTCGGGCCGATTCCCCACACCAGGTTGGTCACGGCCTCGGCACTGCCGGGTTCGACGGCGTTCCACACGAAGGCGGAGTCCACCCGCTGTACCGGCTCACCCGACGACCCAGGGTCACGGGGGGCGGCGGTCGAGAATGTGCCGATCTGTGTCGACGTGGGCTCGCTGTCGTTGGCTGTCGCTGCGGGTCCTGTCGACGGTGAAGGGTTGTGGCTCAGCCGCTGCACGGTCAGTGCGCCGGCGCCCAACAGCGCCACCGCCGAGACGGTCGCGATTCCGGCACGGCGCCGATGCTGGCGGGTGCTGCCGTGGCGGCGAACGGCCGACACACCGATGGACGGCACGTCCAGCTCGGAGGCCGTGTCGTGCAGCACTTTCGAGATGCGAGAAGTCTGTTCGTCGAACTTGTTCATGACTGGTTCTCCTGGGGGTCGAGGTGGGCAAGTGAGGTGGAGAGGTGGACGATTGCACGGGAGAGTCGACTCTTCACCGTGCCTGGTCGAATGCGCAGCAGCATCGCCGTCTGCTGCTCGGACTGGTTGAGCAACAGACGGCAGACGACAACGGCGCGTTGCCCGGCCGGAAGCTGCTGGAGCGCAGCGGCGACACTCGGGTCGAGCGGTGCAGCGTCGTGCTGCGTGTTGGGCTGTGCCAACCATTGGGGTGGCTGGCGGCGCAGGCGACGTAGCACCGAGCGGCTCCAGTTGAGCCCCACCCGATATGCCCAGCCTGTCGGGCTGTCGAGTGTGCTGACTCGCGACCAGTGTTGGAACGCTCGCGCCATCGCCTCGTCCGTCGCCTCGGCCGCCAGTTGTACGTCGCCGAGTGTGAGCGCGAGAGCCCTTGCGAGCGATGCCCTTTCGGTTCGCCAGAACTCTTCGAACGTCCAGCGGGTGGCCAGCTCGATGCCGCTAGCGATGTCGACGGCGTTCGTCCCGGCGTGTCGAATGACGATCTCCATGCCATCAACACTCTTCGGTCGCGGATCCGGTTCCATCGTCATGGGAGTGCTTCCAGCAGCTGCGCCGCCTGCGCCTGGCCGAGCGCCGCCGCCCGCCGCCACGCCTTGCGGGCAACATCTGACTTGCCCGCCGCTGCCGCCGCCCTGCCGAGCTGTAGCTGCCACCGACCTCGGTGTGGGTCGCGTTCGACGAGCGTCGTCCAGGCGACGAGTGCTGCGTGGGTGTCGGTGGCCGCCCCGGTCTGCAGTGCTCGTTGCAAGAGGCCGCTTGCCCACAGGTCGGTGGCGATCGGGTCGTTGCTCGACCAGTCGCGAGCGCCGCTCGCAACCGCGAGCGCAGAGTCGGTGGCGCTCACCGTGTCGGCCGCGAGCAGAACTTGGACGGCCGTCATTCGATACGCAATGGCGTCCGGCCGCAGCCGTGTGGCGCGGTCAGCAAGGGCCTGCGCCTCAGCGCTGTCGCCGTTCGCCGAAGCAGCCACTGCGTCGTGCGCGAGCCGATTTGCGGCCACGTCGAACAATCCGGCGGTCAACGCCACGAGGCCGACTGTGGCAGCGACCGCCGCCAGTGGACGCGCGAACCGGGGAGCCCGCGGCGACGCGGGTTGGGGCGACCGCTCGCCGATGACGACGCCGGCCAACAACCACGCGATGGGGTCCAGCTCGAACACCGGAAAGAGCAGCAGTTGCGCGCTGAAGTAGGCCAGCACAGCGGCCGCCAGCCCGATCCCCGCCGGCGCTGCTGCGAGCATGTGCTGAAGTGCGCGCCGGGCGACCAGAAGCACGAGCGCTGCGAATGCGAGGCCGGCGACGACGCCGCCCGCAAGCGACACGTCGAGCACTGACGAATGTGCCCGATCGGGCAGCACGCGGTCGCGCGGGTAGGTGCGCTCGTAGTCAGCGTCGACACCCTCGCGCAACGCGATGCGATATCCCTCGGGCCCCACCCCGACCAACGGATGGTCGGCGACGACGCGGGCAGCGACTCGCCATTCGTCCATTCGGCTCGTCGTACCGGCACTTCGTTCGAGCACGCTCTCCACCCGCGGGAACGCGGTCACGATGCCGACCAGCGCCACAGCAAGCGCGGCTGCCAGTGGTCGGCGTGTGCGGGGAACTTTCCACGCAACGATCGCCCCTGCGACGACGAGCCCCACCCACGCCGCGCGAGCGCCGCTACCGACGACAGCAGCTGTGCACAACAGTGCAGCGATCATCGCGAGCGTGCGCCATCGCAACTGTTCGTTGCGATCGGCTGCCAGCGCAACAGTGGGTGGCAGCAGCAGGCAGACCGCTGCACCGAGCAGCGCCGCTGAACCGAATGGCCCCGACAGGCGGTCGGTGGTTGCGGCGAGGGCAATCGGTGGGCCGAATGCCAGCTCCCATGCGCACCACAGTCCGGTGGCCAGTGCTGCGACCGCGCACGCCTTCACCAACGCCGTGTCGTCACCGCACAACTGTTGACCAGCACAGAACAGGCCGAAGCAGAGCAACCATGTTAACAGCCCGAAGTGCCGAGTGTCGGTGCCGACGAGCGCGATCCAGACATCGCCGTTGACCATGCTGCCCAGCGCGAGAAACGTCAGTAGTAGCAACCAGAGTCGAAAACTCGGCCGGTCCAAAGGTCGCACGGGTCGCCAACAGCAGACCGCGATGACGGCCAAGCCGGCAGTGGAGACCACCAGCCAACGCAGTGGCCCGAACGGCCACAGGCCGGCAGGATCGACGGCGACGACCACCCCCACGATCAACACCCAGGCCGCCGATATTCGATGCACGCCGTGAACACTCCGCGGCGGCGCGTTCGGTTCCATCATGTTGACAGTAAGTCGTACCCGGCATCACAGTGGCCGGGCGTGACGCGCGACCCACCACCTGCGGGCGATCTCACCATCTGGATGCTGCAGGCATAGCCTGCGGGCATGCGCGACATTGCCCGCACCCTGTACGCCGATGAGCACGAGCAGTTCCGCAGCGCCTTTCGCAGCTGGCTGGACAAGGAAGTGGTGCCCAACCACGAGCAGTACGAGCGCGACGGCATCACGCCCCGCCAGCTGTGGCTGGCGGCAGGCTCGCACGGCTTCCTGGGCCTCACCGTGCCCGAGCAGTACGGGGGTGGTGGCACCGACGACTACCGCTTCGCGGCGGTCATGCAGGAGGAAGTCAGCTACACCGGAGTGATCGGAAGCGCCAACGGCTTCACGCTGCACAACGACATCGTGCTGCCCTATTTCATCGGCCTGTGCAACGACGAGCAGAAGGCGCGCTGGCTTCCGAAAATGGTCAGCGGCGAATGCATCACCGCAATCGCGATGACCGAGCCGAACACCGGTAGCGACCTGGCCAACATTCGCACGACGGCCGTGCGTCATGGCGACACCTATCTCGTCAACGGCAGCAAGACATTCATCACCAACGGCATCAACAGCGACGCTGTGATCGTGGCGGTGAAGACCGACCCGGAGGCGAAGCACCGTGGCATGAGCCTGCTCGTGCTCGAACGCGGCATGAAGGGCTTCGAGCGCGGTCGCAACCTCGACAAGTTGGGCATGCACGCGCAGGACACTGCCGAGCTGTTCTTCACCGATGTGGAGGTGCCCGTGGCCAACCTGCTGGGCGAGGAGGGCAAAGGCTTCTACTCCCTGATGCTCAACCTGGCCCAAGAGCGGTTGGGTATGGCCGTGGGGGCGATGGCCGTCTGCCAGGCGGCGATGGATCAGACGCTGGCCTACACGAAGGAACGCACGGCGTTCGGCCAGCCCGTCGGCCAGTTCCAGCACAACAAGTTCCTGCTCGCCGAGCTGAGCACCGAGGTGCAGATCGGCCAGGTCTACGTCGACCGTTGTGTGGAACTGCACTGCGCCGGTCAGCTCTCGCCCGAGCAGGCTGCGGCCGCGAAGTTCTGGACCACCGAGCTGCAGAACAAGGTCGTCGACCGCTGCCTGCAGCTGCATGGTGGCTACGGCTACATGATGGAGTACCCGATCGCGCGGGCGTGGGCCGACAGCCGTATCCAGACCATCTACGGCGGCACCAGCGAGATCATGCGCGAAATTGTTGGCCGCGCGATCACCGGCGGCTGAAAAGATCTTGGAGTGACTGCTTCTCTTCACGCGCGCGACATCTCGTTGGCACTCGGCGCCCGCCACATTCTGGAGGGCGTCGATCTTGCCGTCGACCCTGGACAGCGGGTCGGTCTGGTCGGCCCCAACGGAGTGGGCAAGTCGACGCTGCTGCGCATCCTGTCAGGGCTGCTGCAGCCGGATCGCGGTACAGTCACACTCTCGCCGGCGACTGCCAACGTGGGCTACCTGCCCCAGGAACCCGAGCGCGCCGATGAGACCGTGCGTCAGCATCTCGAGCGGCGCACAGGAGTCGCCGCGGCCTCGGCCGCGATGGACGCCTCGACCGCGGCGATGGCCGCGGGCGACGTCGATGCAGGCGACGCGTACAGCGACGCGCTCGATCGCTGGCTGGCGTTGGGTGCAGCCGATTTCGATTCGCGGGTGGCCGACGTGTGGGCCGACCTCGGGCTGCCCGAGCGACTACTCGACGAACGATTGCCGGAGCTCTCCGGAGGTGAAGCGGCCCGTACTGGGCTCGCGGCGCAGTTCCTCGCCCGCTTCGATGTGTTCCTCCTCGATGAGCCGACCAACGACCTCGACCTCGATGGGTTGGCTCGGCTGGAACGATTCGTCACCGGCTTGAGCGCCGGGTGCGTGATCGTCAGCCACGACCGAACGTTCCTGGAACGCACCATCACACACGTCGTGGAGATCGATGAGTTCACCCACACCGCGTCCCGCTATGCCGGCGGCTGGGAGGTCTACCTGCGCGAGCGCGACGTTGCCCGTGCGCGGGCGCAGCAGGCGTACGAGGAATACGACAGCAAGCGTTCGTCACTGGCCGGCCGTGCCCAGCGGGAGCGCGAGTGGGCTACGCAAGGGGCATCGAAGGCGAAGAAGAATCCGTCCGACGGTGACAAGCACATCAAGTCCTTCAAGATCAATCAGAGCGAGCAGTTGGCCGGCAAGGCCGCTCGCACGGACAAGATGATGGAACGCCTGGACGTGGTGGAGGAACCGCGCGAGGCGTGGCAACTGCGCATGCAGCTGGCCGAGGTGGAACGCAGCGGCGACGTGGTCGCGCGCCTGAGTCAGGCGGTCGTTCGCCGGAACACCTTCACGCTCGGCCCAGTCGATCTGGAGATCGGCTACGGCGAGCGAATCGTGATCGCTGGCCCCAACGGCAGCGGCAAGTCGACGCTGCTGGGCGCGTTGCTCGGCGAGATCGAGTTGTCGGCGGGAAAGCAATGGCGCGGCCCGGGTGTGGTGGTTGGCCGCCTGGAGCAGGCCCGTCAGCAGCTCACCGATCAGCCGACAGTGGTCGCCGCATTCATGGCTGTCACCGGCATGTTGGTGCCCGAGGCGCGCACGTTGCTGGCGAAGTTCGGCATCGGTGCCGAGCACGTCAATCGGCCGGCGGAGTCGTTGTCACCCGGTGAGCGGACACGATTGGTGATGGCGCTGCTGATGGCCAAGGGTTCGAACTGCCTCGTGCTCGACGAGCCCACCAACCACCTCGACATGCCCGCCATTGAACAACTGGAGCATGCGATGGAAACGTTCGGTGGCACGGTGCTGTTGGTCAGCCACGACCGTTCGCTGCTGGGCTCCATGCGTCGCACACGCACGATCGAGCTGAGCGGCGGGCAGGTCATCAGCGACCGGCCCAGCTGACGCCCAAATGAGGCCGGTCAGCCTCGGGTCCACCGGAACGAACGAACGCACACGAAGAAGCCGGCCACACACCACACCGCCAGCACGATGGCCGCCGTGCCCAACTGCCAGCTGCCACCGGATTCGACGACTTTGAACGAATCGGGCAGGAACACCGACCGCATGCCGCGGGAGATCCAGTGCAGCGGGAACACCTGCGACACCTTGACCAGCCACGACGGCAACTGGTCGACGGTGATCCACACGCCCGAGATGAACTGCAGTGCCACGAACGGAAGGTTCATCACCGCAGCGGCCGACTTCGCGTCTCGGATCAGGCCGCCGGCGGAGATGCCCAACAGCGTGGAGGCGGTGACCCCGAGCAGGAACACCCAGCCGAAGGTGGACCAAGCATCGAACGATCTCGGCAACGAGACGCCGAAGAGCGAGACCCCGAGCACGAGCATCACTGTGGTCTGAATGACGCTGACGATCAGCACCATGCCGATCTTGCCGATGAAGTAGGCGGCCTTCGGCATGGGAGTTCCGGCCAAACGCTTCAAGAGACCGGCATCGCGCTCGGTGGCGATACCGATGGCAAGGCCGACGAACGCCGTCGACATCAGCGAGCTGCCGATGATGCCTGCGACATACACCTGGCTGACCTGCACGCCGGTGCCATCGATCGTTCCGGTGAAGATCGAGGCGAAGAGCAGGAGCATCATCACCGGGAAAAGCACGGTGAAGCCGAAGTACTGCCGATTGCGGATGAGGTTCTTCATCTCGACCACGGTTCGTCCGTAACCGAGCTGCAGCGAGGTGGGTGCGGATGGTTGCATGACGGCGCTCATCGTTCCATCGCGATCATTTGCAAGTAGATGTCCTCGAGTGTCGGCCGGGCCACCGTCAGCTCGGGCACCTCACCGTTGAACAACGCCGCCAGCTCGGCAACCACCTTTGTGGGCTCGGTAGTACGCAACTCGTGGGGGCCGTCGTCGTCGGCCCAACGCACCATGGCGGCGGCCTCGGCGCGGCCTCCGAGCGTGGCGGGGGGACCGATCGCCTTGATCTTCCCGCTCACCATGACTGCCACCCGGTCGGCCAGTGCCTCCGCCTCTTCGAGGTAGTGCGTGGTGAGCACGATGGTGGTGCCCTCCCTTCGCAACGAGTGGATCAGGCCCCAGAAGTGGCGGCGGGCCTCTGGGTCGAAGCCGGTGGTCGGCTCGTCGAGGAACAGCAGCTCGGGTCGGCCGACCACGCCGACGGCAACATCGAGGCGCCGCTGCTGACCGCCCGACAGGCTGCCCGCCCGAGCCCCGGCCTTGTCGGTGAGACCGACCGCGGCGATCACCTCGTCGGTGTCGCGCGGTGAGCGGTACATCGAACCGAAGTGGGCGACGGTCTCGCGAACGGAGAGTTCGTCGGTGAACCCGGACGTCTGCAGGACGATGCCAACTCGTTCGCGCCACGCACTGTCCGCCGTCGCAGGGTCGAAACCGAGCACATTGACTTCACCGGCGTCACGAGTGCGATAGCCCTCGCAGACCTCCACCGTGGTGGTCTTGCCGGCGCCGTTGGGCCCGAGCACCGCCACGATCTCGCCGAGTGCCACGGTGAGATCCACCCCGTCGACAGCAGCGAAGTTGCCGTACCGCTTGTGCACGCCTCGCAGGCTGATCGCATCCGTCACCGCACGAGTGTTGCATGCGGGTCCGGCGCGGACACAACGTTGCAGCCCCTCAGGCGGACCGCAGGTCTCGGCCGGGCGATCGTCGTGCGGCGCTGCGGCCCGGCCACCACGACAGCAGCGCCACGAACACCAGCGTCGAGGGCACCAGCAGCGCAACAGTCGCCCACGGCGTCGCCGTAGGCGCAATTGCCTCGATCTTCCTGACGTTCGAATGCCAGACGAAGCTGTCGGTCACCAACCCGGTCGCACCTTCCCTGGGGGTCGGTCATGATGGCGATGTCGGGGACGCGGCCATCGACCACGAAGGCATTGACAAGTGACCGCTCGCATGCCGCCTCCACCTCCGGTATGGCTTTCGCCGCGGCAAGCATGGCGTCGGCCTGCACGCGGTCGTTCGGTTGATAGGACGCGTCGCTGGCCGCCGACCAGGTCCGTAGACGGTCGACGCTCGTCGAAGTGCGTTCAGCCCCGACCAGTGCCGTGAAGATGGACGCAGTGATGAAACCGACGAGGAGGGAAAGGGCCGAGCAGAGACCGCCAGCGGCGCTTCAGCTCCACTCCCGCCACCATCCACACAGGGCCCATAGCGCCAGTCCTCAACGCTGTTCGCAGCTGTGTTGGCGTTTGGTCACCGCCTCCTTGAATCCTGTGTCACTGAGCGGTACAAGGGGGCCACCCTCACCGCCGTGGTGGTGCCTCCACCCAATGTTGCTGAGTTCACGCAACCGCGGAAATGACACGGCGGCATGCAATCACACCCAGCAGGGTGAGCGCGATCGCAAGCGCGAAGTTGGTGCCCAGCGCAGCGTTGAGTGTGAATGACGTCCGGTCGGCGATTGCCACGGTGGCCCCGCCGATGCCGCCCATCAGTGAGAAACCGATTGCGTCGGCCAACGTGACCTGGCTGCTGACCTCGCCTTCGCGCCCATCGACCGCATACGACATCGCGGCCACCGTGGCCGGGTTGTAGAGCAGCCCCATGCCGAGGCCACCAACCGCCCACGCCAGGAACACCGCCCACAGCGGCCACCACGGCCACAGCACGGGCACCACCAAGACCAAGCCGAGACCCAACAGGAGAAAACCGGTGCGCATTGCAGGGGCCGTGCGCGCCGGAGGGCGCCGTGCGCGAATCCATTGTCCGCCCGTCCAACTGAGGGCGGCTCCGATGATGACGAAGCCCTGGACCAGCGGGCTGGCTCCGTGGGTGCGGTCCGCCGCGAGTGGAATGAAGCTGTCGGCGCCAAGGAAGGCGGCGGTGGCGATGATGCGGCAGGCGATGATCGCGGGCAACCCGCGTCGAGCGCTGAGAATGCCCGGTGGCAGCAGCCGACGCAGCGACGGTATCGACAGCGCCAGCCCAACGCCCGAGGTGGCGACCGCGGCCACAGGGTTGGCGACCTGGAGGCCCGTCACCAACATGCCGATGCCGGCTGCGGCCACGACAGCAGCGGGGATCTTGCTACCGATGCGATCGAACGGGAGAGGTCCGTAGCGCACCATCGGTCTGACAGCCAGCGCTCCGACGGCCAGCGCGAACGGGACGAGTCCGAGGAACACCCACTTCCAACCGAACGCGTCGGTGACCCAGCCCGCGAGCAACGGGGCGAACAGACTGGGCAGTACCCAACCGGCCGACAGGATGGCGTACATCATCGCCTGTCTGTCGTTCGGGAAGGCGCGCTTGACCAGCATGTAGGCGATGGGGGAGAAGCCGCCAGCACCGGCGCCCTGTAGAAATCTGCCGAAAACGATCCAGGTCATCGACGGTGCCAAACCGGCGACGACCAAACCGGCGACCATGGTTGCGATACAGAGCGCAAAGGGCAGCGCCGGCCCTCGCCGGTCGGCCAATTCGCCGGCGGCGACGAGGGCCACCAGGTTGGCAAGCGTGTAGATCGAGAGCGAGACCCCGTAGAGCGAGTCGCCACCGAGTTCGTCGGTGATGGTGGGCAGTGCCGTGATCACCGAAGTGACTTCGAACGCGACCAACGTGACGGCAAGCACGAGGCCGATCGCCAACAGCCGCTGCTCGGCGCTGAACGGAGTGCGGGTTGCTGGTGCTGTGTCGGTCACACGGGAGACCCGGGGGCCACGAGTGGCCACGGGCGATTGCGCTCGGCTGTGAGCGCAAGATCGAGCAACAGCTGCTCGCTGTAATGACGTCCGACGACCTGCAGTCCGATCGGCAGTCCATCGATTGCGCCGGCCGGAATCGAGATGGCCGGGTTGCCGTGCAGGTTGGCGGCGAAGGTGAGCCGGCCGTTGTTGCCGGGGCCGCCCTCGATGCCGCCGAACACGCTGGGCAGCGGGCCATCAGCTTCGAACGAGACGTCGGGGTTGCTGGCCGTGATCACGTAGTCGACGCCGTCGGCCGGGTCGAAAATACGGGCCATTGCCTCGTTGAGCTCGATGCGGCGACGCTCGATCTTGGCGCGTGCGGCCGAGTCGTACTTGCCGACGGCCATCTGCATGCCGAAACGGATCTCCGGCGTGAGGTCGTCTGCGCATGCCGGCCACACGTCGGCCAGCTGCGCCTCGATGGCGATGTTGCCGCTGAGAGCCCAGGCCGAGCCCATGCGCGGCAGCGTGGTGTCGATGCCGTCGACGCGACGCATGCCGCAGTCACCGGCCAAGGCGACGCCTGCCTCCTCCAACAGCTCCCACATCACGGGCGACACGACGGCGCTACCCCAATCGGGAGCGAACGCAATGCGGGCACCGCGCAGCGCTTCGAGGTGCGTACCGAGCCCAGCTTCCCAGCCGGTCTCGCGGGGAAGGCTCAGCGGGTCGCGGGCGTCGAAGCCGTTGCTGACATCGAACCAGCGGGCGGTATCGCGCACGGACCGAGAGATGCAGCCGATGGTGACGGTGAGGTTGCCGTATGCCGCCTTCGGGCCGCGAGGGATGCGACCGATCGTGCTCTTGAGGCCAACCATGCCGGTGAAGCCGGCCGGAATACGGATGCTGCCGCCACCGTCGCCGGCGGTGCCAAGGGTGACCAGCCCGCCCGACACCGCTGCTGCGGTGCCGCCGCTGCTTCCTCCGGGTGTCTTGCCGTGTTGCCACGGGCTGTGCGTGGTGCCGTGCAGCGTGGTGCGCGTGACATTGACGCCACCGAACTCGCTGGCGGTGGTGAGGCCCACCAGCACCGCACCGCCGTCGTCGCGCAGGCGCTGAATCATGGTGCCGGTGTAGTCAGCGACCTGGTCCTTCAACGGGACCGACGCGTGTGTGTCGGGCCAACCCTCCACCTGGTCGAGTTCTTTCACCCCGATCGGGACTCCGCCGAAGGGCTTGGTCACATCCGCCGCGGCCGCAGCCGCTTCCGCCTGGTCGCGCGGCAGGTAGCAGAATGCATTGAGCGTGCTGGCGTCGATGGCCTCGTACGTCGCCTGCAGTTCTTCCAACGGCGTGCGCCGACCGTTCCGAAACTCTTCGACAAGTGAGCAGGCATCGCCGTGCCACGGTGTGTTCCCCATGGGCTCGACTGTACTCGCCGGCCGATGCTGCGCTGGCGTCGTGCGGCCCCCATCCGCGTAGAGTCGGGCGTTCATGGATAGCCGTTCGTTTCTCGGTCTGCAGCAGAGCCACAACCCGTATCGCTGGTCGATGGAGGTTGCCCGATCGCTGACCACCACCGGCGGGTTCCTGTTCGGCGGCTGCGGTCTTGGCGCGGCCATCTCCGCTATGGAGGGCACCAGCGGGCGTGAGGTCGTGTGGGCGACCGCCCAGTACCTCTCGTACGCGAAGCCCGGCGAGTTCCTGGACGTGGACGTCACGATTGCCGTCCAGGGTCACCAGATCACGCAGGCGCGCGCGGTGTGCCACGTGGGCAACCGAGAGATCTTGACGGTGAATGCCGCGCTGGGCGATCGGCCGATGGACCACCGTGGGCAGTGGGAAGAGATGCCCGACGTGCCTGGGCCCAATGATTGCACGGCGCGTACGCACCGTATGCTCGCGGATGGGACGATTCACGATCGGCTCGAGCAGCGGCTGGTGAAGGGCAGGCCGTTCGACGAGATGGACGGCGTGCAGGGTGACGGCCAGGTACTGATGTGGGCTCGCATTCCTGATGTGCTGGAAGCTGTCGACGCAACCGCGTTGGCCATCTTGGGCGACTTCGTGCCCATGGGCGTGGGCCAGGCGTTGGGCGTGATGGGAGGCGGCAACAGTTTGGACAACACGCTGCGCGTGGTGCATCTGGTGCCCACAGAGTGGGTGCTGCTGGACATTCGCATCCATGCGGTGGAGCGCGGCTTTGGCCACGGCCTGGTGCACATGTTTGCCGAGGACGGAACGCTGCTGGCGACGGCCAGCCAGAGCTGCATCGTTCGTTTCTGGAAGAGTTGAGCGGTTGCAACACGACTGCGAGTGAAATGAAGGGGAACCACCGATGAGCCTGCCGATTCGACCTGGGATGACCGTGCCGTTGCCTGGCCCACTGCACAGCCACCGTGAAAAGTTGGGCGAGCTGGCGGACATGGGCTACACCGACATCTGGTCGGCGGAGAGCGACGGGGCCGACGGCTTCACCCCGCTGGCGCTGGCCGCCGCGTGGGAGCCGCGGTTGCGCTTGGGTACTGCCATCATTCCTGCGTACACGCGCTCGCCGGCCTGCTTTGCGCAGAGCGTTGCGTCGTTGGCCGACGCCGCTCCTGGCCGCTTTGCCATCGGCATCGGCAGCAGTAGCAACGTGATCGTGGAACGGTGGAACGGCGTGCCGTTCGTGGAGCCGTACAAGAAGGTCCGCGACGTGGTGAGGTTCTTGCGCGATGCGCTGAGCGGCGAAAAGGTGACCAAGAGCTACGACACGTTCGAGGTGAATGGCTTTCGCCTCGGTGTGCGCCCAGAGCAGACCCCACCGATTCTGGTGGCGGGGTTGCGCGAGGGCATGCTTCGCCTGGCTGCCCGTGAGGGTGACGGTGCCATCATCAACTGGCTGGGAGCCGATGATGTGCCGCAGGTGGTGAAGGTGATCAACGACGCCGCCGGTGGGGTGGAGAAGGAAGTTGTGGCCCGCATCTTCGTATGCCCCAGCGAGAACGCCGATGTAGTGCGCGCCAGCGCCCGCTTCGCCATTGCTGCGTACATGAACGTGCCGGTCTACGCCGCCTTCCAGGAGTGGCTGGGCCGCGGCCCGGCGCTGCAGGGCATGTGGGATGCGTGGAAGGCTGGCGACCGCAAAGCAGCGCTCGCCGCGATTCCCGACGAAGTGGTTGACGACCTGATCATTCATGGCTCGCCCGAACACTGCCGTGCAACCATCCAGCGGTACTTCGACAACGGGGTGACCACGACCTCGCTGGCCATCTTGCCGCTGGACCCCGACTTGAAGCACTGGGACGCGGTGACGGCGCTGGCGCCGGCTGCCGGCTGACCGTATTGCTCAGGCGGCGCGACGGGTAGGTGCCGGAGTTGCATCGGCTTGGCGGGCAGCTGCCCGTTCTGCGAGCTGGGCCTTGATGGCGGCAATATGAGCGAGCCCGCTCTGGCGGGTTCGCGAATCGAGACGGAACTGAAGGGGACGGTCGTTCAGTGAGGAGTCGCCCGGCGAGAGCAGCGCCAGCTGCTGTGGGGCCTGTGTGGTGTCGGTGCTGGGGGCCATGCCAGCATCATCACAAAAGGGTGTGACAGAGTACTTTCGTGGGATCCGCAGACCTGTCAGACGGCTCCGCATGACGCCAGGCCACGGACATCACAGTCATGAGGGGCCGTCGTGGGCGCCTCCCGCGTACATAGAGCGATCGCTGTGGATTGCCGTAGCGACCTGGGCGTCACTCACACTGATTGGCCTCATCGTGCTCTGGCCGGCCAGTGCCTCGACCGGCAACAACGCGGTCGACCCCACGGTGCACGGGTACGTGGTGGCCGCTGCCGTTCAACCCTGCACGGGTACAGCCGTCAGTGACCTGATCGAGTGTCGTGTGTTGACAGTGCAGCTACAAGGCGGCAAGACCGACGGCGAGCAGACGAATCTCGAATTGGGCATCACGTCCAGTCGGGGCAAGCAACCCGAGGTGGGTGACGATCTGCTACTGACGGCGACGCGGCTCGCGGACGGCACCACCATCTACAACTTCGCTGACTACGAGCGAGCAAGTTCGTTGTGGGTGCTCGCGATTCTGTTCGCCGTCACCGTGGTCGTCCTCGGACGATGGCGCGGTGTGGGCGCGCTCGCCGGCCTTGCGGTCAGCGTTGCTGTCCTCGTGGGTTTTGTGCTGCCGGCGTTGCTGGAGGGCTCGAGCCCGGTGGTGGTCGCGATCGTTGGCGCATCGGTCATCGCCTTCGCTTCGCTCTACCTCGCGCATGGCTTCAGCGCAGCCACCAACGTTGCCCTGCTCAGCACTCTGGCGGCTCTGGCTCTGACGGGGATGCTGGCGTGGGCCTTCATCGAGTTCACCTCGCTCTCCGGCCTGAGCGACGAGAACGCGCTCTTTCTGGACACGCTCGGCGTGCACCTCGATCCACGCGGCCTATTGCTGGCGGGCATCGTCATCGGCTCACTCGGCGTGTTGGATGACGTGACGGTGACTCAGGTGTCAGCCGTCAGCGAACTCCATCGCGCTCGTCCGGATGCAACGTTCGGTGAGCTCTATCGGTCGGCGCTGGTCATCGGTCGCGATCACATCTCATCGACGGTCAACACGCTGTTCCTCGCGTATGCGGGTGCCGCCTTGCCACTGCTGCTGTTGTTCTCCGAGGTGCGCCAGGCAATTGCAACGACTGCTACCCGTGAGCTGGTCGCGGTGGAGATCGTGCGCACGCTCGTGGGCAGCATCGGGCTGGTTGCATCGGTGCCGATTGCCACAGGGTTGGCCGCTGCGGTCGTCACCGTCGCAGCGGCAGGGACGTCGCAGGAACAGGCAGGGTCCAGCCCCCACCTTGGGTGACGGCCTCGCTGAAGGCCTCGGAGCTCAACGAGTGCCCCACACGAAGCGGTGCGTGTGGATGCCGAAGTAGGTGAAGCTCTCCACGCTGCGCACATCCTCGATGGATCGGACCTCGTCGTCGATGACGGCGAGCAGACGCGCCGAGTCCTCGCACAACACCTCGACCAACAGGTCGAACGAGCCGGACGTGAACACGACGTAGATGACGCCGTTGATGTCGGCAATGCGGTCGGCGACGGCGCGCACGTTTCGTTCCACGCGCACACCCAGCGCAGCCATCACCGGGTAGCCCAACGCCAGCGGGTCTGTCACGCCCACTACCTTCACGACGCCCGCGTCGAGCAGTCGCTGCACGCGTAGCCGGGTGGCCGCAGGAGACAGGCCCACCAGTTCGGCCAGGTCTGCGTAACTCGCACGACCATCGCGCTGCAGCGCATCGATCAGCTGACGGTCGATGTCGTCGAGCGCGATCACGTGATGCCCGCTGACAGACCGAAATCGGCCGAGATGTTGGCGCCTGTGATCGGTGCCGCCGCGGGCTGAGCGAGGAACCAGATCAGTTCGGCAATCTCCGCCGGCTGGATGAAGCGGGCGCGTGACCCTTGCGGATATCCGGTGAGGAGGCGGTCGAGGTATGCCTGCTGATCGCCGGGTGCGAAGGTGGCTGCCTGGCCGCGCAACATCGGCGAGTCGACATCGCCCGGGCACACCGAGTTGACGCGAATCCCCTGCGGTGCGAGCTCGAGTGCGAGCGCCTTGGTGAGGATGGAGACGCCACCCTTCGATGCGCAGTAGACCGCTGCGCCGGCGTTGCCCTGAATGCCGGCATCGCTGGACAGGTTGATGACGCAGCCTTCACTGGCCGAAAGGTGGGGGATGGCGGCAGAGGTGACGAAGTAGAGGCCTTTGAGGTTGACACCCACCACGCGATCCCACTCCGCCTCGGTGGTGTCAGCGCTGGCGCCCTCCGTCCACAGGCCGGCCGCGTTGACGACTGCATCCAACCGTCCCGCCCACGTGGCGGCTTCTTCGACGGCCCGGCGGCACTGGGCTACGTCGAGCAGGTCGGCCTGAATCCCGAGCAGCGCCGCGGAGCTGGTGACGACCTGGATGTCGACGGCAGCCACGCGCCAGCCGCCGTCGAGGAAACGTGTGGCAACGGCGTTACCGATGCCGCCGGCGGCACCGGTGACCAGCACAGTGGGTGCGCCGGTCATGGCTGCCAGCTGCGGTCTTCGGGAAGTGAGTTGCCACCGTCGATGACCAGTAGTTGGCCGGTGATGTAGCTGGTTGTTGGGTCGGCCAGGAACCGGATTCCTGCCGCCACTTCTTCGGTGGTTCCGCTGCGGCCCATTGCCGTCAGCTGGCCCGCGCCCTGCTCGCGGATGAGCTGCGTGCCGCTCGCTATCCAGCCGGGTGCGACGGCGTTGACCGTGATGCCGTGCCCCGCAGTCTCCAGCGCGACAGCGCGAGTGAAGCCCACCATTCCGGCTTTGGCGGCGTGGTAGGCAACGTCCCCGTGGAAGGCCTGCACCGGGCCAGACGTGCTGGCGATGTTCACGATGCGACCGTACCCCTGGCGGCGCATGCCTGCCACCGCAGCGCGGGTGACGGCGAAGCATGTGGTCAGGTTGCGCTCGATGCCGTCGTGCCACGCTGCGTCGGTGGTGCCTTCGATGTCGGCGTCGACCGCAGTCATGCCAACAGCGGTCATGCCGGCGTTGTTCACGCAGATCTCCAGTCGCCCTGTGAGGTCGAGCGCGACCGCCACGACTCGTTCCGCGGCACCTGGCTCCATGAGATCAGCGACCACGCCAACGGCCGTGTGGCCCAGCGCGATCAGCTCGGCGACGCGGTCGTGCACGCGGTCGGTGGTGGAGCTGAGCACGACGGTGGCGCCGTCGTCGCCCAGGGCGTGCGCAGCGGCGAAGCCGATTCCGTGCGCCCCGCCAGCCCCGGTGACCAGTGCGACCTGCCCATCGAGCCGTTGGAAAGTGCTCATCGCAGCAAGTGTTCCACGGCCAGGGCGAACACATCGGTGTGCAGTTGCACGTCGGCGGCGGTGTGATGTGGCGAAATCAGCGCCATGTTGTGGAATGGCGTCAGCAGGATGCCCCGGTTCACGGCCCAGAGGTGCATGAAGCTGTCAAGCTCGTGGTCGACGGCGGCTGCGGCGGCGGCGCCATCGCGCGGCGGCGGGCAGAACCAGTACTCGGCTCGCCCGCCGAGCTGTTGCACGTTCCACGGCAGTTCGTGTCGGTCGATGGTGCTCTGCACGCCACGGGCCCACTCGGTGGCGAGCGGCACCATGTGCGCGAAGTCGTCCTCGCGAAGTGTCGTCGACAGGGTGGCTTTCACCGCCGCCATCGCCAGCGCGTTGCCGGTGAGGGTGCCGCCGACTCCGCTGGTATCGACACTCTTGTCGGCGAGCAGCTCGTTGATGCGCTGCGCAATCGCCGATGTGCAGCCGTAGGCAGCTGCTGGCATCCCCCCGCCGATGGTCTTACCGATGACGAAGAAGTCGGGCTCGAGACCCCATGCCGTGGTCGCACCGCCGGGGCCCACGCAGATGGTGTGGGTCTCGTCGATGATCAGCAGCGTGCCGTACTTGCGGGTGAGCGCACGCAGAGCGTCGTGGTAGCCGGGGTCGGGTAGGACGATGCCGATGTTGGTGAGGGCCGGCTCGGCCAGTACGCACGCGATCTCACCGGTGGCGAGTGCGGCTTCGAGAGCGGGGATGTCGTTGAACGGGACGACGACCGTCGTGAGTGTCGGGTCCACCTGCGGGCCGATGTTGCCCTCGCGGGGCACTGGCCGACCCGACTCGTCGAGGGTCACCAACGTCTCGTCGACGCTGCCGTGGTAGCACCAGTCGAAGACCAGCACCTTGGGTCGCTGAGTGAGAAAGCGGCTGTACCGCAGCACGAACCGGTTGGCGTCGGTGGCGGTCATCGCCATCTGCCAGATGGGCAGACCGAACCGGCGTGCCAGCTCGGCGCCCACCCACGCCGCATCGGCGTTGGGCAACATGGTGGTGATGCCGCGAGAAGCTTGTGCGAACAGAGCGTCGGCCACCTGGGGAAGCGCATGGCCGGTCATCGCGCCGGTGTCGCCGAGGCAGAAGTCGACGTACTCGTGGCCATCTACGTCGGTGAACCGGGCGCCGTGGGCCTCGTCGAAGAACAGCGGGAACGCGCCGGGCCAACGGGTCATCCATGCCATTGGCACGCCGCCGAGCAGGTTGGTGCGCGCATCGGCAGCCATCTGGGCCGAACGCGGATGAGTGTCGACGAAGCGCTGCTCTTCTCGCGCGTGCAGTTGGGTAAGTTGCTGTCGATCGATCATGCCTGGAAGGCTACACGAGCGATCCGCTCGCTAGAAATGATATTGACCATCGATTCGATGGTCAACGGTGTCAGGCGACTGACTGGATGGCTTGCCACACCTTCTCGGCGGTGCAGGGCATGTCGATGTGGCGCACACCCAGGTGGCTGACAGCGTCGATGACGGCGGACTGCACGGCAGGAGTGCTGCCAATCGTGCCGCTC